>OHQG01000007.1_pt1 | contig 142835 bp, 118 predicted proteins | sample 1577871 | NCBI WGS metagenome assembly OHQG01 (sample SAMEA3879604, study PRJEB24766) | human gut metagenome | biome: human-associated habitat; feature: feces | place: USA | collected 1985/1987
TTCCTCACCCGCTGCCTCCGACGAAAACCGCCGTGCCCTTTGTTGTTTTATTTTAACATAAATTCACCGCCTTGTAAATTTCCGCGTCCGCAAATGATGAGAATACCTTATCGACAAAGCAAAAGACACTGATTGTTATAAAAGGGACCCTGCAGAGTGTAACAATATAACAGGACTCTTTGCGAGAGCAAAGGAGTTACCAACTTTAATGTAAAACGGACAGATTTCTCTGTTTTTTACGCGTTCCGACTGGTTTCGACGTGGCATGAACAAGTATTTATGCTGACACTTAGTACCAAAACGCTATCCACCTTATAATTATAAGAACATTTATTTATATCAAGGCTCTTATTTTTTATAAAGTTATGTCGATGATCAATAAATTTTTATGATGTCATATGTGTTATTAAATTTCAAAACCGATTTTTCCTTGCTTTGCAACCAACTCCTCTGCCGACGGCAAAACGACATCGTTTCCCACGCTCGCCATGCGCTTCTTGAATTCGTTGATAATCTTTATTCTTTGTCGCTTTGAAAAGTACATTGCCAAAATCCTTTTGCGTGAGCCGTCTTTGCAAGTTATTTCGAAATACGGTTTAAGCACCGAAGTAGACGGCATAATAGAATCAATGCGGTGATCTAAAGAATTGTTTTTGCTTAAAATCAGCTTTATATCTGCTATTTCCTCATAAAAAATAACCGTTTTAAACTGTATTCTTTCATTCTTTCTCTGCCAATCAGACGGAGAAAAACATTTTGTATCATCAAATGTAATATGATGCTTGTCTAATAATGCTATGAAAATTATCGCTGCTAACAAAAACAAACACCCTCCTATAATTTCCATGACCTTGATTTCGCCCGCTTGCACCATTTCCACAATCATTACAATAAAAAGAGCAATAGGCATACTCAATAATGCAATCAGCAACAAATTCCACCAGATATTTAACTGAATAAAAACTTTCTTTTTCATTTTCTACTTATTTTGTTTTCAAACAACTTTTCAAAATCTTGAAGTGATCCTTCTATAATTAAATTTTTTTGGCAAATAATACAATTGTTTATGTCGGAATAAATTATGTAATAACAATCCCCCTCATCTAACACTTTCTTTATTTTATTAAGTGGCTTATAGAAAGGTTTAGACCACAATGGAGACATGACTTTAATTGCTGTCTCATCTATTATTATATGGTACTCCCAATGAAAACTAACCTTTTGTCTGCAACTTAATTTCAGCAGTAATATCACCACGATAAGCAATCCCGATAACACTATCCACTCTGTTATATCCCAATTTAATAAAAACCACAATATACCAGATATGATAATTAAAATTATAGAGCATACAGCAAAAAGTTGAAAAGAATGTCGTTCTCGCCTTTTCAATGTTTTAGCCTGTATTTCATCGGAAACTACTCCTGAAAAAACTATCAATTTTATCTCCTTCTTTAAATATTTAGTATTTTATCAATTAACCAACGCGAAGTCGCTGCAAAAGTGCTAACAAATAAATCGATAAGCTCCACGCAACTATACGTTAATTCTATGTCACCCCCCATCTTCTAAAATCCAAATTCATGAATAATACTAGAATAAATATTATATCTTGTCAATGGATTAATAGAATTAAATTTATAATCACTAAATCACGTAAAAACTTCACGGCCTTCATATTAAAAAACAAAAGACACTGCTGATTGCAGTGTCTTCGTGGCGTAGCATGAGGGATTCGAACCCCCGACCTTCTGGTCCGTAGCCAGACGCTCTATCCAGCTGGGCTAATGCTACTTGTAAAAGCATTGTCAATTATATTGCCGTGTATCGGTTTTGTCAACTGGTTTTGCGGTTTTGAAGAAATTGTCCGCCTCCTATTTTCCGCAAAACCGCTCTGCCCCTGCCTTTTTTTTCTGCACTTTTATGCCCTTCCTTCCAATTGCTTTTGCACGGAATTTCCGCCGCCGATTATATCGGGAAAAAATTTCTTTATTTCTTGCCTCATTTCGGTTGACTTTGTTTCGGCGTGAGCATATAATCCATATCGACACCGAAAGTATCGATATATTTTGTAACGATTTCGGCGTCGGGAGGTTTTATGGCAGACAACGACAAATCAATATCGCTCGCCACGTTGCAGCGCATGCCGGGGTATCTGCGTTATCTCAAACAACTCAATTCCGAGGGTACGGAGTACATCTCTTCCGTAGGGCTTGCGGACGCGATGCAGGAAAACCCCGCCGTTGTCAAAAAAGATTTGTCCATGGCGGTCGTTTCGGAAGGCAAACCGAAAATCGGCTACTACATTCCCGACCTTATCCGCGACATCGAGAGTTTTATGGGATACGACCACGAAAAAGAGGCAATCCTCGTCGGTGTGGGCAAACTCGGACAGGCGCTTATGGGTTACAGCGGATTTGAAAAGTACGGGCTCAACATAATCGCGGGATTCGACACGGACAACGCGCTCATCGGCAAAGAAGTACACGGCAAAAAGATACTTCACGTAGCCAAGATGGCAAGCACGGTAAGAAAACTCGGAATCAAAATCGCGATACTTACTCTGCCCGCGGCACACGCGCAGGTTATGGCGGATATACTTGTCGAAGCGGGAATCCGCGCGATATGGAACTTCTCCCCCGTAAGCCTCAACCTTCCCGACAATGTGGCAGTAAAAAACGAAAATATGGCGGCGTCGCTTGCAGTGCTCTCCGCCAGATTGAAAGAAATATTAAGCAAAGAAGACAAATAAACAGGAGACCGATATGGAAGAAACCAAAAAATATCAAGTCGTAGACAGCGTAGAAAAACTGGAAGACACCATTGCCAGAGTGCGCGCGGCACAGAAAAAGTTTGCCGAATACACTCAGGAACAAGTGGACGAGATTTTCTTTGCCGCGGCAACCGCAGCCAACCAGCAGCGTATTCCGCTTGCAAAAATGGCAGTTGCAGAAACGGGAATGGGCGTGGTTGAAGACAAGGTCATCAAAAACCATTATGCCGCCGAGTACATCTACAACGCGTACCGCCACACCAAGACCTGCGGAGTCATCGAAGAGGACAAGTCCTTCGGCATCAAAAAAATCGCAGAGCCTATCGGCGTAATCGGCGCGGTTATTCCTACCACCAACCCGACTTCCACCGCGATTTTCAAGACGCTCATCGCCCTGAAAACCAGAAACGGTATCATCATCAGTCCTCACCCCAGAGCCAAGAACTGCACCATCGCCGCCGCCAAAATCGTTCTCGAAGCGGCAGTCAAAGCGGGTGCTCCCGAAGGCATTATCGACTGGATTGACATTCCTTCTCTCGAAATGACCAACCTCCTCATGAAGGAGTCCGACATCATTCTCGCGACGGGCGGTCCCGGAATGGTCAAAGCGGCATACAGCAGCGGCAAACCCGCACTCGGCGTCGGCGCAGGCAACACCCCCGCAATCATCGACGACACCGCGGACATTCTGCTCGCCGTCAACAGCATCATTCACAGCAAGACGTTCGACAACGGCATGATTTGCGCGTCCGAACAGTCCGTCATCGTACTTGACAAGGTCTATGCGAAAGTCAAGAAAGAGTTCGCCGCAAGAGGTTGCTACTTCCTCAAAGAAGACGAAATCGAAAAAGTCCGCAAGACCATACTCATCAACGGCGCACTCAACGCCAAAATCGTCGGACAGCGTGCCGCTAAAATCGCGGAGTTCGCAGGCGTAACCGTTCCCGCCGAAACCAAAATCCTCATCGGCGAAGTTACCAGCGTCGACCTGTCCGAAGAATTCGCACACGAGAAACTCTCCCCCGTTCTCGCAATGTACAAAGCCAAGAACTTCGAAGACGCTCTCGACAAAGTCGAACACCTCATCGCAGACGGCGGTTACGGTCACACGGCGTCCGTTTATCTCGACGCAGTCACCGAAAGAGCCAAAATCGAGGAATACTCTCACCGCATGAAGACCTGCCGTATACTGGTCAACACTCCCTCTTCTCAGGGCGGTATCGGCGACCTTTACAACTTCAAACTTGCGCCTTCCCTTACTCTGGGTTGCGGCAGCTGGGGCGGAAACAGCGTCAGCGAAAACGTGGGTGTCAAACACCTCATCAACATCAAAACGGTTGCGGAAAGGAGAGAAAACATGCTTTGGTTCAGAGCACCTCAGAAAGTGTATATAAAGAAGGGTTGCTTGCCCGTTGCCCTCGACGAATTGAAAAACGTTATGGGAAAAAAGAAAGCTTTTATTGTCACGGACAGTTTTTTGTATCATAATGGATATACGAAGACCATCACCGACAAGCTCGACGAAATGGGAATCGCGCATACGACGTTCTTCGACGTTGCCCCCGACCCCACTCTCGCATGTGCGAAAGAAGGCACCGCGGCAATGCGCGCATTCGAACCCGACTGCATCATCGCGGTAGGCGGCGGCTCCGCAATGGACGCAGGTAAAATCATGTGGGTTATGTACGAACACCCCGAAGTCGACTTCATGGACCTCGCAATGCGCTTCATGGACATCAGAAAGCGTGTGTACACCTTCCCCAAGATGGGCGAAAAGGCATTCTTCATTGCGGTTCCTACCTCCGCAGGTACGGGTAGCGAAGTGACTCCGTTCGCGGTTATCACTGACGAGAAGTCCGGCGTCAAATATCCTCTCGCCGACTACGAACTCATGCCCAACATGGCAATCGTTGACGCCGACATGATGATGAACGCACCTAAGGGTCTGACCTCCGCAAGCGGTATCGACGCCGTAACTCACGACCTCGAAGCTTACGCGTCCATGATGGCAACCGACTACACCGACGGACTTGCTCTGCGCAGTCTGCAAATGATATTCAAGTATCTGCCCCGCGCATACGACAACGGCCCCAACGACCCCGAAGCGCGCGAAAAGATGGCAAATGCCGCAACCATGGCAGGTATGGCGTTCGCAAACGCGTTCCTCGGCGTCTGCCACTCCATGGCTCACAAACTCGGCGCATTCCATCATCTGCCCCACGGCGTGGCGAACGCGCTCATGATTGACGAAGTCCTGCGTTTCAACGCCGCGGAAGTTCCCACCAAGATGGGTACCTTCCCGCAGTACGACCATCCGCACACTCTGGCAAGATACGCAGAAGTCGCGGACGCACTCGGCATCAAAGGCAAGAACGATGCCGAAAAACTCGAAAATCTCATTGCCGCAATCGACGAACTCAAAGCCAAAGTCGGCATCAAGAAGACCATCAAGGATTACGGCATCGACGAAAAAGATTTCCTCGACAGACTGGACGAAATGGTTGAACAGGCGTTCGACGACCAGTGCACGGGTGCAAACCCCCGCTATCCGCTAATGAGCGAAATCAAACAAATGTATCTCAACGCCTATTACGGTAAATAAGGAGGAAGCCATGAATACCGACAAAGTTATTGCCGTACGCAACACGAAGACCGTCTACCGCGACGGCGACAAAGTTATCAAAGTATTTGACGAGCACTACTCCAAAGCCGACATCCTCAACGAAGCTCTCAATCAGGCGCGCGTAGAGGAAACCGGTCTCAATATCCCCAAGCTCGAAGAAGTCACGAAGGTCAACGGCAGATGGGCTATCGTCATGGACTACATCAAGGGCAAAACCCTTGCGCAGCTCATGGCCGAAAACCCCGACAAAATCGACGAATACCTCAACCTGTTTGTCGACTTGCAAATGGAAGTTCATTCCAAGAAAGCTCCTCTGCTCAACAAACTGAAAGACAAAATGAACCGCAAGATTTCGCAGGCTGACCTCACTGCGACAATCCGTTACGACCTGCACACCAGACTGGAATCCATGCCCAAACACAACAAGGTCTGTCACGGCGACTTCAACCCCAGCAACGTCATCATCTCCGACGAGGACGGCACGCCCTACATCATCGACTGGTCGCACGCGACGCAGGGTAACGCGTCCGCCGACGTCGCCCGCACTTACCTGCTCTTCTGGCTTGCGGGAGACATCAACCTCGCCGAAAAATACCTCAACCTGTTCTGCCTGAAAAGCGACACCGCAAAACAGTACGTTCAGAAATGGATACCTATCGTTGCGGCAAGCCAGCTCGTCAAAGGCAAGAAGGAAGAAAGGGAATTCCTGCTGCATTGGGTAGATGTGGTAGATTACGAATAAAGGGAGAAAAACAATGGTAAAAGTCACGGTCTGTATCGGCAGCTCCTGCCACCTGAAAGGTTCGAGACAAGTAGTCGAAGAACTGCAATATCTCATCAACAAGAACAATCTGGGCGACAGCGTCGACCTCGGCGGCACTTTCTGTATGGGTAAATGCGGCGCGGACGGCGTGAGCGTCACGGTCGACGACGAGTATTTCGCCGTCAAACCCGAAAACGTGATGGACTTCTTTACCGACGTCATCGTCAAAAAAATTCAGTAACATTCGTCGCCGCCGCGGAATAATCCGCGGCGGTAACGGCGTTTTAAGATAACGGAGAGAATTATGTCTGGTAACACGCCATATCTGGATTTCAAGAACGCAAAGTGCAAGGACTGTTTCAAGTGCCTGCGCGAGTGTCCCGTCAAAGCCATACGCTACGAAAACCATCAGGCGAAAATCATCGAACAGAAATGTATACTCTGCGGACACTGCACTCTCGTCTGCCCGCAGAACGCCAAACAGGTTCACAGCGAAGCCGACGACGTTCTCGCACTGCTCGCGGGTAACGACAAAGTCGTTGCAAGCGTTGCGCCGTCCTTTGTGTCGAGTTTCGGCTTGCAGGATTTCGGCGTGATGCAGATTGCGCTCGGCAAACTCGGTTTCGACCTTGCCGAGGAAACGGCTGTCGGCGCGAAAGCGGTCACGGAAGAATACGCCGCTCTGCTCAAAACGGGCGAGTACCGCAATTTCATAACTTCCGCCTGCCCCGCAGTCAACCGCATGATTCAGCTCTACTATCCGAAAGCGCTCAAATACCTTGCGCCCGTACCGTCGCCCATGGTGGCGCACGCGCGCATTCTGAAACAGAAATACCCCGATTACAAAATCGTTTTCATAGGACCCTGCATCGCTAAAAAACGCGAGGGAAAGGAAAGCGGCATTATCGACGCAGTTCTCACATTCGACGAGTTAAAGCACCTTTTCGAACAGAAAAACATCGATTTGGAGCAAATCAACGCTTTCAGGTCGGCGAAACGCGAAGGCAACCGCGCGAAATTCTATCCCATAAGCCGCGGCATAATCAAGTCTTTCGACACCCTGCCCGCCGGTTACGAATACGTTGCGGTCGACGGTGTGAACCGCTGTTTCGAAGTGCTTGAAGACATCGACGAATTCGACGGACTTTTCCTCGAACTCAACTGCTGCGAACACGCGTGCGTGGGCGGTCCCTGCCGCATAGACAACAAAGGCGGCTCGCTCAAAGCCAACGAGGACGTCCGCAAATACGCGTCCCTCGACAACGAAGCGATAAGCGCGGGCAACGTCGTCGAAACGCCCGATATCAATATGGTCGAAGCGCACCCGCGCATCAGGCTGGAAGACAGAATTCCGAGCGAACGCGATATACGCGCCATTCTTGCCAAGACGGGAAAGAATACCCCCGAGGACGAACTCAACTGCGGAGCCTGCGGCTACTCCACCTGCCGCGAAAAGGCAATCGCCGTCATCAACGGGTACGCAGACATCGAAATGTGCCTGCCATATATGAGAAGCCGCGCCGAGTCGATGAGTTACGAAATCATACAGAATACGCCCAACGGCATCGTTCTGCTCGACAACGATTTCCGCATTCTCGACATCAACGCAAAGGCTATGCGTATTCTCGGCATAACCGAGCACGACGTCAAAGGTATGGTTGCTTTCGACCTCTTCGACTGCGACCCGTTCATCAACGCTCTGAGTAAAGGCAGAAACGTCAGCAAAAAGAAAATTTTCGTCAACCGCACCAAAAAGTACGTGGAACTTTCCATCGTTTTGTTGCAGGACCACAACGTTATGTTCGGCGTTATGAAAGACATCACCGACAACGTTGAGTACGACGAAAAGCTCAACTCAATCAAACTCGAAACCCTCGCCACCACAGACGAGGTCATAAAGAAGCAGATGCGCGTTGCGCAGGAAATCGCGTCCCTGCTCGGCGAAACCACCGCCGAAACCAAGGTCGCGCTGCTCAAACTCAAAGAAACTCTTCAACCCCGTTCGGAGGGCGACGACGACTGATGGCACTTTTTCTGGAAAGCGGCTACACTTCCCTGAATAAAAAAGGCGAGGAACTCTGCGGCGACAAAGTCGAACAGATTACCGACGGCGATTACACTACTCTCGTGCTCGCCGACGGGCTGGGAAGCGGCGTCAAAGCTAATATCCTTTCCACCCTTACGTCCAAAATTCTGTGCACCATGGTGTCCAACAACATCGGCATCGAAGAGTGCATAGAAACGGTCGTTCAGACGCTGCCCGTCTGCAAGGTCAGACAGGTGGCGTATTCCACTTTCTCCGTAGTCCACGTCAACAAGGAAGGCAAGGGGTATCTGTTCGAGTTCGACAACCCCGAAGCCATTTTCGTGCGCGACGGCAAATGCGGAGATTTCGACCGCAAGGAATACAATATTCTCGGCAAAAAGGTTTACGGCACAAGGCTCAACCTCAGACCCGACGACTACATAGTACTTATGAGCGACGGCGTAATCCACGCAGGTATAGGAATGCTGCTCAATTTCGGTTGGTTGCGCAAAGACGTCATGGGGCACATCGACCGCAACATTCAGAAAGGAATGAGCGCGCGCGGGCTCGCATGTATGGTCGCGGGCGCGTGCAATGACCTCTATCTCGGAAAACCCGGCGACGATACGACGGTTGCCGTCGTCAGAGCGCGCGAAGAGTGCCCCGTCCGCATTATGGTCGGACCTCCCGTCGAAAAGGAACAGGACGACTTCTACATTTCGCGTTTTCTCGGCGGCGAAGGCAAAAAAATCGTGTGCGGCGGCACCAGTTCGCAGATTGTCGCACGCTATCTCGGAGAAAAAGTCGCGGCGTCTTTCGACTTCCCCGACAAAGACGTTCCGCCAATCGGTTACATCAAAGGCATCGACCTGACGACCGAAGGCGTGCTCACCTTGCGCAAGTTGCTGGAACTCAGCGAAAAATATCTCTCGACGTCCGACCTCACCCCCAAACGCTCCAACAAAAAGGACGGCGCGTCGCTGCTTGCAAATATGCTCTTCGAAGACGCGACAAGCGTTACGTTCTTCGTCGGACAAAGTATCAACGTTGCCCATCAGGGACTGCCCATCGACACCACAATGAAACTCAAACTCGTCGAAAGCATTTCCAACAACCTGAAAGCAATGGGCAAAAAAGTGGAACTCAACTACGACTAAAAAGCCGCAAGATTCCCATAACTATATCAATCATTACGGTACTGCGCTATGAACGACAAAAAAACATTACGTAAATTCGACACCAAAGTACAATACCTTCAATATAAGGTTCTGAGAGAAGTTGCCCGCAACGCGTTCAACGACACTTTGCTCGAAAAAGTGACCGACATTCCCAAAGTCATCATTCCGGGCAACGTACCCACCATGCGTTGCTGCGTTTACAAGGAACGCGCAATCATCGCCGAACGCGTCAAGCTCGCCATGGGCGGCAACCGCTCCAATCCCAACGTCATAGAAGTCATCGAAATCGCCTGCGACGACTGTCCCGCGGGCGGTTACGAAGTCACCAACGCCTGCCGCGGCTGTCTTGCGCACCGTTGCGAAGACGTCTGCCGCAGAAACGCCATAACTTTCGACCACCAACAGAAAGCGCACATCGACAAAAACCTGTGCGTCGAATGCGGACAATGCGCAAAGGTCTGCCCTTACAGCGCAATCGTGTCCCGTCGCCGTCCCTGCGAAAACTCCTGCAAGGTCAAAGCCATTTCCATGAACGAAAACAAGGCGGCAAGCATCAGCAACGAAAAATGCATATCCTGCGGCGCGTGCGTGTACCAGTGCCCGTTCGGAGCTATCATCGACAAGTCATTTATCCTTGACGTCATCGATATGCTCAAACGTAGCAAGAACAACACCGAATACAAAATGTACGCCGTCGTCGCTCCGTCCATATCCAGTCAGTTCACTTACGCAAAACTCGGACAGGTCGTCACGGGCATCAAGGAACTCGGATTCTTCAACGTCGTCGAAGCCGCTCTCGGCGCGGACATGGTTGCGTACAAAGAAGCCGAAGAACTTAAAAAGAAAGGGTTCCTCACAAGCTCCTGCTGCCCCGCTTTCGTCGATTACATCAAAAAACAGTTCCCAGACCTTGCCGAACACATTTCGGAAAACCTGTCGCCTGCCGCGACAATCGCAAAGTACATCAAAACCACTTCGTCGCCCTGCAAGGTTGTTTTCATAGGACCCTGCACCGCAAAGAAAATGGAGTTCCAGAAACCCGAAGTCCGCCCGTATATCGACTCCGTCATAACGTTCGAAGAACTGCAAGCACTTTTCGACGCCAAGAAAGTGGACATCGAAAATCTCAAAGAAAGCGTGCTTGACAACGCGTCTTACTTCGGCAGAATATTCGCAAGAAGCGGCGGACTTACCGACGCAGTCAGCGAAGCCATCAAGGAACAGGGCGAAACGGACTTTGTGTTCAATCCCATCGCCTGCGACGGTATCGAGGCTTGCCGTGCCGCACTGCTCAAAGCCGCGCGCGGCGCACTTCCCAACAACTTCATCGAAGGCATGGCGTGCGTCGACGGTTGTATCGGCGGAGCGGGTTGTCTGACCCACGGCGAAAAGAACAAACGCGAAGTCGACGCATACGGCAAAGAAGCAATGGAAAAGAACATAACCGACGCGATAAGCGTCCTCAACCTCTCCCCCGAGGAGTAAAAAATGGACGCGGTCACAAAAAAACCGTTGACATTTTGCGGATGCGGTTTTATATTGTTGACAAGAGGCATATATGAAAAACTTCGCTATATCTTACGCATACTTCTACTTTAAGGGCTTTTACTTTAAGAGCCCTGATTTCGGTATGCGCGGATAAACGGATATTTCGGATATTTTGAAGACCGCCATACCGATGGCGGTCTTTTTTTTATCCTGCCGCAACGCACTCTGCAACCTGACCCGTCGGCGCTCTCGCCGACAAAACGGAGAAAACCATGATTATCGTCGTAAAAAACAACCCGGACAAAAAACAAATGGACAACCTTGTCAAATGGATTAAGGGACTCGGTCTCGACATCCATATGAGCAAGGGCGACAATACAACCATTATGGGACTTATCGGCGACACTTCCGTCGTCGACGAAGACCTCATCCGCTCTCTCGACATCGTCGAGTCCGTCAAACGCATTCAGGAACCCTACAAAAACGCCAATCGGAAGTTCCACCCCGAAGACACCATTATCGACGTTGACGGGCACCTTTTCGGCGGCAAACACTTCCAGCTCATTGCGGGTCCCTGTTCCGTCGAAAGCGAAGAACAGGTCATCGCCGTCGCAAAAGCCGTCAAAGCCGCAGGCGCAACGGTGCTGCGCGGCGGAGCGTTCAAACCCCGCACTTCGCCTTATGCGTTTCAGGGTCTGCGCGAAAAAGGAATGGAAATCCTGCTCACCGCAAAACGCGAAGTCGGCATGCCGATAATCACGGAAATCATGGATATACGCTATCTGCCGCTGTTCGAAGACGTCGACATAATTCAGGTCGGTGCGCGCAACATGCAGAACTTCGAACTTCTCAAAGAACTCGGAAAAACCCGCAAACCTATTTTACTTAAACGCGGTATGGCGGCAACGATAGAAGAATGGCTCATGAGTGCGGAATACATCATGTCCGAAGGCAACATGAACGTCATTCTCTGCGAACGCGGAATACGCACGTTCGAACCTTACACCAGAAACACTCTCGACCTCTCGGCAATTCCCGTGCTCAAAGAGTTGACGCACCTTCCCATAATCGTCGACCCCAGCCACGCTTCGGGACTTGCGCGACTGGTTCTGCCCCTCTCGCTGTCTTCCGTAGGCGCGGGTGCGGACGGACTGGAAATCGAAGTTCACAACGACCCCGTTCACGCGCTATGCGACGGCGCGCAATCACTCCGTCCCGAACAGTTCGACGACCTCGTCAAGCGTATAGACGTCATGCTTCCCGTCGTCGGAAAGGAGCGCGACCTATGAACGTCGGTATAATCGGACTCGGGCTTATGGGCGGTTCGATAGGCAGAGCCGCGGTACGAACGGAAAAACACAAAGTGTTTGCCTTCGACATAGACGAAGAAAGCATGGTCAAAGGCAGTCTGCTCAAAGCCTACCACGAAAGGCTAACCCACGATAACGCGCACGAACTCGACTTGCTGATACTTGCCGTACTTCCGTCCGCAGTGCCAGCTTTGCTCGACGAATACCTGCCTCTGCTGAAAAGCGGCGCAACCGTCACGGACATCGCAGGCGTCAAACGTCACGTCGTCGAAACAATGACGGAATACTCCGCAAAATACCCCGACATCTCTTTTGTCGGCGGGCACCCCATGGCGGGCAGAGAGTTCAGCGGCGTTGCACACTCCACCGCGGGACTGCTCGAAAACTCCACCGTCCTGCTCGTCAGCGTCAAAACTCCGCTCGACGCACTTGCAAGGCTCAAAGAGTTTTACAAGGAACTCGGCGCGGAAGGCGTTGTCATCACAACGGCGGACGACCACGACAAAATGATTGCCTACACATCGCAGCTTGCACATGTCGTTTCTTCTGCCTACGTCAAATCGGAAGCCGCAAGCAGGCATTACGGCTACTCGGCGGGAAGTTTCCGCGATATGACCCGCGTTGCCAGAATGAACCCCGCCATGTGGACGGAACTCATGTCGGACAACGCCGACAACCTCATACCCGAAATCCGCGGTATCGCGGCACGGCTCAACGAATACGCCGACAGTCTGGAAAACGCAGACAAGGAGTGTCTTTACCGACTGCTCGACGAAGGCAACCGCATGAAACTGTCCGTCGAAAAAGACCGTCAGAAGAAACTGAACGACGCACTCGACGACTGAGCAACCGAAACCGAAACCGAAACTCATAAACCGCGAAAACGACAACGCATAAATCACCATAAAGCAATGTTTATCGTGCGTTTAGCACAATAAAATGCGCGTTTTGAAATTTAGACGCGCAAAAGGACGAAGAATGAAAACCGTAGTCAGAACTTCCACGACAGATTATCCCGTAATAACGGGCAAAGGATTGCTCGGCAGTTTTGCCGAAGTTGCGGGCGAATACGTCACAAGCAAGAAAATCGCCGTCGTCACCGACGACAACGTTTCCGCCCTTTGGCTCGACAAACTGAAATCCACGCTGCCCGACAACACGGAAACGTACACCGTTCCTCACGGCGAAACCAGCAAAAACTGGGAAACGGCGGGCAAAATTCTGGAATGGCTGGCGAAAAAAGGGTTCACCCGCACCGACGTAATTCTGGCTCTCGGCGGCGGCGTGGTCGGCGACATTGCGGGATTTGTCGCAAGCGTGTATATGCGCGGGATAGATTACGTTCAGATACCCACCACTCTGCTTGCCGCGATAGACTCGTCCGTCGGCGGCAAAACTGCCGTCGATTTGCAGGCAGGCAAAAATCTCGCGGGCAGGATTTATCCCCCGCGCGCCGTGGTCTTCGACTCCGAAGTGCTGTCCACTCTCCCGAAATCGGAATGGAAATGCGGATTGGGCGAAGCCGTGAAATACGCAGTGCTCGAAGGCGGAAGAATTTTCGAGATAATGGAAAGCGGCGTGAACGACGACAACATCGGCGAGCTCATCGACCTTTGCATTCTCAGCAAAAAAGAAATAGTCGAGGCGGACGAAAACGAAAGCGGCAGACGTCGTCTGCTAAATCTGGGTCACACCGTAGGCCACGCAATAGAAACGGAAAGCGCGCTCGGTTTTCCGCACGGCGTCTGCGTGGCAATGGGCATTTACGTTATAGCGCGCGCCTGCGTGCGAAACGGATTTCTTCCCATGCAGGATTACAAGCGTATAACCTCTCTGTTGCAGAAATACGGCTTTCCCGAATGTCCTTATTCGGTACGTTCCGTTCTGCCTCACGTGGTTCACGACAAGAAAATCGCAAACGGCAAAGTCAACGCCGTTGTAATTTACGGCATCGGCGACTGCCGTACGGTTCCGTTCACTGCGGAAGAATTGGAGAAGTTCGTAATATGAAAGTTACGATTACACCCTCGCGTCTGTCGGGCACGGTGGACGCCATACCCTCGAAATCGCACGTTCACCGACTGCTGATTGCGGCGGCGATTGCCGACGCGCCCTGCACCGTCGAATGTCCGTATCTCTCCGAAGATACCGAGGCGACCGCGCGGTGTCTGAACGCTCTCGGCGCCAAAGTGAATTTCAACGGCAACGGCTTTGACGTCACACCTGTTTCGCGCGACGGCAAAGCAATTTCAAAACCCGACGACACGGTTGTACTCGACTGCGGCGAAAGCGGTTCGACTTTGCGGTTTCTGTTGCCGGTCGCATGCGCTCTCGGCATAAACGCGCGGTTCACGGGCAAAGGCAGACTGCCCGAACGTCCTCTCGGCGGACTTAAAGAAACTCTGCAATCGGCGGGCATAAAGTTCTCTTCCGACAGGCTTCCGTTCACAGTATCGGGCAAACTTTCGGGCAACATGTTCAAAGTTCCCGCAGACGTCAGTTCGCAGTATGTCAGCGGAATGCTGTTTGCACTGGCCGCACTCGAAAGTCCTTGTACCCTAGTCACTTCGGGCAAAGCCGTATCGAGCGGCTACACCGAAATGACCGTCGATACGCTCCGCACGTTCGGTGCAGACATTAATGAAGAGAACGGAGTTTACCGTTTTGGCGGGGGAAGGCTTCACTCCCCGCAAACCGTATGCGTAGAAGGTGACTGGTCGAATGCCGCGTTTATGATTGCGGCGGGCGTTCTCGGCGGAGACGTAAGCGTGCGCGGACTTAACCGCGACAGCAAACAAAAGGACAAAGCCGTTTTCGACCTGCTTGCGGATTGCGGCGCAGACGTAACTTTCCAAGACGGAGTTTGCCGTGCCCGCAAAAGTGCCTTTTCCGCAATAAAAGCCGACCTCACCGATATTCCCGACCTCGCGCCCGTGCTTTCCGTGCTTGCCGCAGTCGCGGACGGAGAAAGCGTGTTTACGGGAGTGTCCCGTCTTCGCGCAAAAGAAAGCGACCGATTAACGGCAATAATCGAAAACCTCTCTTCGATGGGAATTCGCACCGAACTGCGCTCGGACGACGAACTTGCGATATTCGGCGGCAACCTCAAACCTTTCTGCGCCCGTTCGTTCGGCGACCACAGAATGGTTATGTCCGCGGCGGTTGCCGCACTCGTATGCGGCGGTGAAATCGACGACGGCGCACCCATATCAAAATCCTACCCCGACTTTTTCAAGGAGTTGGAGTCGCTCGGAGGAAAGATAAATGAAACTGTATGACGTCATTTCCGTAAACATCGAAGGAGAGTCGCACTCCCCGTCGATTTCGCTCGCGCTCGGCGGACTGCCCATAGGAGAAACTATAAATCTCGCCGAAGTTCAGAATTTTGCCGACAGACGCAAAAGCGGAAAATATCTGTTTTCCACTCCCCGCCGCGAAGAAGACAAAATCGTATGGGACGAAGGCGTTTGCGAAAAAGGCGAAGGCAACGCGGAGATTTCGGGAACGGTTCGCGCACATATCGACAACACGAACGTTCGCCCCGCAGATTACAGGTACATTTACACTCCGCGACCTTCTCACGCCGATTACGTCTCCGCAGTCAAAGACGGTGCCGCCGCCGCGGCGTCGGGCGGCGGCAGATTTTCGGGCAGAATGACAGCTCCGCTTGTCATCGCGGGCGGCATAGCAAAACAACTGCTCGCCGAAAAAGGAATAAAAGTGCTTGCGTATATATCCGACATCTGCGGAGTGCACGCCGCAAGTTACAAAAAGCAAATTCCAACGGCGGAAGAAATCGAAGCCTGTCACAACAAGGCGTTGCCTATGCTCTCCGACATCGAAAACGCGAAAACCGCGCTTGCCGAAGTTGCGGCAAAAGGCGACAGCGCGGGCGGAACGGTGGAATGCGTTGTGTACGGACTGCCAGTCGGTCTCGGCGACAGCGGCGCGGACGGACTTGAAAGCAAAATATCCGCGGCGGTGTTCGGCATTCCTGCGGTAAAAGGCGTGGAATTCGGCGCAGGATTCGACCTTGCCGAAATGACGGGAAGTCACGCAAATGACCCGTTTGCTTTCCGCGACGGCAAAGTGGTTACGCTGACTAACAACGCGGGCGGTATAAACGGCGGCATATCAAACGGTATGCCCGTAACGCTCCGTGCTGTGTTCCGCCCCACGCCCTCGATATCTCTTCCGCAACGAACCGTCGACTTGCAGACGGGCAAGGAAACGGAAATAGAAATCAAAGGCAGACACGACGTCACGGTCGTACCGCGTGCGGTTGCCGTGGTGGAAAGCGCCGTCGCGCTTGCCGTACTCGACGAAGCGTTGAAGTGCGGAATGTTCAATTCGGAAAAACAAAAACAGGAATATTAAGGAGCAAGTTATGTTGGAGGAACTGAGAAAAAAAATCGACACGCTTGACGACGAAATCGCAAAACTGTATCTTGAAAGACAGTCCGTCGTAAAGAAAATCGGCGAAGAGAAAGCGCGCAACAGAACTGCGGTTGCCGACCCGTCCCGAGAAAAGCAAATCATTGCCCGCGTGACAAAATCGGCAGATGACGAGCAGAAAATATACCTTAAACGCGTGTTTGAGACAATTATGGAAACGTCGCGCGCGTATCAGCGCAGGTTGGTCGCGCCCGTATCGCCGCTTGCCGACGAACTTCGCCGCGTGCTTATGGAAGGCAAAAAGTACTTCCCCGTGAGCAGTACCGTTGCCTGTCAGGGAGTGGAAGGCAGCTACTCGTCAATCGCCGCCGACAAGCTGTTCGAGATTGCCGACATAACGTATTTCCGAAACTTCGAAGGAGTGTTCCAAGCGGTGGAAAAGGGGTTGTGCGACTACGGCGTTCTGCCCATCGAAAACAGTGCGGTAGGGAGCGTCAACGCCGTTTACGACCTTATGAAGAAACACCGTTTTTATATCGTTCGCAGCATAAAGCTGAAAGTGTGTCATCATCTGCTTGCAAAAAAAGGCGTGAAGATTTCGGACATCAAAGAGATTTTCTCGCACGAACAGGCAATCGGTCAATGTGCAGAATATTTACAGAAGTTCGCGAAAGACGTAAAGATAACGGCGTGTCCCAACACCGCCGTTGCCGCCGAAAAAGTCGCGGCAAGCGACAGAACGGACGTTGCCTGCATTTCTTCCCGCAACTGCGCCGACCTTTACGACCTCGGCATACTGGACGGCAACATTCAGGACAACGACTCCAACTACACAAGGTTTATCTGCATAAGCAAAAATCTGCAAGTCTTTGCGCCCGCGGGCAAAATCAGCATAATGATGACTTTGCCTCACGAGTCGGGCTCTCTGAACCGCGTACTCAACAAGTTCTCAACACTCGGACTCAACCTCACCAAACTGGAGTCCAGACCTCTGCCCGGTACGGATTTCGAATTCATGTTCTACTTCGATTTCGAAGGACAAATCGAAAACTCCGATACCCTCGCGCTCATTGCAGAACTCGACCGCGGCAGCGAACAGTTCTTCTTCCTCGGAAGTTACTACGAGGTTTCTCAATGAAATACGGACTGATAGGAAATCCGCTCGGGCACAGCCACTCCCCGTATCTGCACGGCAAATTCGGGATTGACGGCTACGAACTGCACCCGCTCGGAAAAGACGAACTCGAAGAGTTTTTCAAACGCCGCGAATTTTCGGGTATAAACGTAACCATACCCTACAAACGCGACGTAATGGCTTTGCTTGACGACATCGACCCGACCGCCGCGGAATGCGGCGCGGTAAATACCGTTGTCAACAATGGCGGAAAACTCACGGGCTACAACACCGACGTGTTCGGAATGGACTTTGCCCTGAAAGCGGCCGACATAACCCTGAACGGCAAAAAAGTAGTGGTGCTGGGAAGCGGCGGTACGTCGCACACCGCCTGTACTCTCGCACGCAAATCGGGAGCGGAACGCGTAACCGTAGTGAGCCGCATAGGCGAATTCAACTACGACAATCTGCATTTGTTGTCCGACGCGCAGGTAATCGTGAACGCAACTCCCGTCGGAATGTACCCTGCAATCGACGCCCGTCCCGTCGACCTTGACAAATTTCCCGCAGTCGAAGGTGTTTTCGACGCGGTGTACAATCCATTGCGTACGGAGTTTGTTCTGCAAGCCCAAAGAAAAGGAATAAAACACGCAAGCGGATTGCTTATGCTGTCGGCGCAAGCCGCGGCTGCGGCAAAGATTTTCAAAGAAGGAAAATATGTGCCGTTCACACCCGATACGGAAGACGGCAAAGCCGCAATCTGCGCCTGCCGTGACCTCGAAGAAAAACTCACCAACGTCGTTTTGTGCGGAATGCCGTCGTCGGGCAAATCCACCGTCGGCAAACTGCTTGCGGGTATTCTGGGCAAAACCTTCGTCGACACCGACGAAGAAATCTGCAAAGCGACGGGTAAAACAATTCCCGAGATTTTCGCGGAAGGCGGCGAACCCGTTTTTCGCAAAGCGGAAAGCGACGTCGTACGCGAAGTTGCGGCGCGGCAAGGGCTTGTAATCGCAACCGGCGGGGGTGCCCTGCTCAATCCCAAAAATGCCGAACTGCTCAAAGCCAACGGGTACGGCGTGTTCCTCGACCGCGACATCGAACTTTTGAGCACGGAAGGCAGACCACTTTCCAAAGACGCGGAAACACTCCGTAAAATGTACCGCGATCGTCTGCCTGTATACAAACAATTCGCCGACTGCGAAGCCGACAACAACGGCTGCGCGGAAATCACCGCCGCAACCGTCAAGGAGAAGTACTATGAAAGTTTTGGTTATTAACGGACCCAACCTCAATATGCTGGGAGTTCGCGAACCCGAGCTGTACGGCAAGCGCGACTATGCCGCACTCGTAAAGTTCGTAAAAGACGAAGCCGCAAAACGCGGAATGAAAGCCGTTTGCAAACAATCCAACCACGAGGGCGACATTGTTACGTTCATTCAGAAAGCCCTCGGCAAGTTCGACGGAATTATCATAAACGCAGGCGCCTACACGCATACGTCAGTCGCAATTCTCGACGCGCTGAAAGCCGTCGGACTGCCCGCTGTCGAAGTGCACCTCACCGACATCAACGCAAGGGAAGAGTTCCGCAAAGTCAGTTACGTTTCGCTTTATGCGAAGAAAACGATATGCGGAATGGGGTTTGCGGGATATGCCGCGGCACTCGACGAACTCAAAAACGGGTGAATAATTGTGCCGTATCCGCAGATACTGAAAGTGGAGGTGGCAAATGAAAAAGAAAAAGAAAGTCAAACGCCCGACACTCGTCGAAGGCAATCAGACAAAAGAACAAATCAATGCGTCGCATTACGACCCCAACGGTTGCTGGACGGGAGTGCCCGACAACCCGCTGAAAACTCCCGAACAGGACGCCGACGACCTGTAAACGGAAGCAGAAAATCTCATAATGACGACTTTATCAACAGAAAAAGCACCGATAATCGGTGCTTTTTGCATTTTAGGTTTTGTTTGCATAGGCTTTGACTTGCATAGCGTTAAGCCTTATGCGTATATGACACGAATAACGATTTGAAAAGTTCGGCGATTGAGCAAGTCGACGGCGCGTACCGTGCGCGGATTTCTTACGCACGACGGTGAAGACGCGTTCCGTTGCCGCGTACAGTGAAGACACATAACGCGTTCTGTGAGGCGCACACCTTTGCCGCGCGCGTTGCACGTGTACATTTACACCCGCGCTGTTATTTCCGCGGGACGCGTTTTCAGGCGCAGTATTCGCTCAAAGTCGTTTCGGCAAGCACACTGAGTTGTTTGCGGATGTCGTCAAGCGTATAGTGCGGTTCTTCAAGCAGCCACCATTTGATAAGAGATATTATGCCGCCCGCGAAAAATTCCGCAAGTATGTCCGCGGGCAGTTTGCCTTTGCCCTCTTTGGGTTTTGCCTTGCTCAGTCTGTTTACGATGTTGTGCGTGAGAATTTCGTGCACTTTGTCGAAAACGAGCGCGCTGTCCGCTTTCACGATTATGGTGCGGATACGGCGACGGTGTCCCGCAAGGAAGTTTATGCCGAGGTCCATAACCTCGTTGTAGTACGTGATAAGGTCGGTGTCGCCGTGCGCTTTTTTGACCTGTTCGTGCAGACCGTACATAATGTCGCTTATGCACTTGTCGAGCAGTTGGTACTTGTCTTCGAAATGGGTGTAGAAAGTGCCTCTGTTGATAAGCGCGCGGTCGCAGATGTCGATGACGGTTATCGACCCGAAGGACTTTTCGTCAAGCAGTTCGTAAAACGCGTCGACGATTGCTTTCTGAGTTCGCTGAATTCTCAAATCGGTTTTGTTGGTGTTTTTGGTCATAGGTTTCCCCTTTTGTATTTATTCGGTATCCGACAGATACCCCACTCTTTTTCTGACGTTTACGGACACCCAGTATGCCGCAAGCACGGATACGACGTCCTTTGCGATATAAGGCACGGAAACGGCTATCGCCGAAGCACCCCACTCTGTACCAGAAACAAGGCTGAACTGCGTAATACCGAGCAGATGGCATACGGCAAGTCCCGCAATCGACGACGCAACGGAACATACTACGGAGTTCTTTTTGCCGTTGAACGCTACGCCCGAGAACACGGCAAGCACTACAAATCCCCATATAAATCCGCCCGTAAGTCCCACGAGTTTCTGAATTCCGCCCGTGAAATTGGCAAACACGGGCACGCCCATCGCGCCGAGAGCTATATATATGAGCATTGCCGCAAGCGCGCTTTTCCAACCCAGGAAAAATCCCGCGAATGCGATTGCAAAAGTCTGTAAAGTAAGCGGAACTCCCGACGGGAGCGGAATTGCTATCTGCGACATGGCCGCAATCAACGCGGAAAACAAAGCCGTATAAACGATTTTGCGCGTCCTTTCGCCATAGTTGGTTCCGTGAAAATTCCTCATTTCGTCAATGCCCTCACTACCAGATTTATTGCTTCGTCGAGTTCCTCGTCGGAGATGTTGACGGGAGGAGCAAAACGGATTGTGCGCTCGTGAGTTTCTTTTGCAAGCACGCCGCATTCTATGAGTTTTGCAACATAAGGTGCCGCGGGTGCGGAAAACTCAACGCCGATGAGCAGTCCCCTGCCGCGTACGTCGATTATTTCGTCGTTGTCTACCGCTTTCAATGCCGCCATGAATCTTTCGCCTTTTGCGCGCGCCATTGCGCAGTAGTCGTCGCGCACGACGATTTCCATTGCTTTGAGGGCGACCGCGCAGGCAAGCGGGTTGCCGCCGAACGTCGAACCGTGCGAACCGGGTTCGTAAACCCCGAGTATGTCGCGGTTTGCCGCAACTGCGCTGACGGGCATAATGCCGCCGCCGAGCGCCTTACCGAGCACATAGATATCGGGTACGACGTTTTCGTGGTTGCAGGCAAACAGGTCGCCCGTACGCGCAAATCCCGTCTGTACTTCGTCGGCTATCATTAGTATGTTGTGGCGCGTGCAAATTTCCCTGACTTTGGCAAGGTATCCTTCGGGCGGAACGATTATGCCCGCTTCACCCTGTATGGGTTCGGCAATGAATGCAACCGTGTTGTCGGTTATCGCGGCTTCGAGCGCTTCCGCGTCGCCGTATTCGACTTTGACAAATCCGTCCGTAAACGGCGCAAAACCTTTTCTTGCCGTTTCGTCCGTGCTCATCGTGATTATGGTTATCGTTCTGCCGTGGAAATTGTTGCGGCAGCATATGATTTCCTGTTTTCCGTCTTCAACGCCTTTTACGAAATTGCCCCAGCGGCGGGCGGTTTTGAGCGCGGTTTCGACGGCTTCCGCTCCCGTGTTCATGGGAAGCACCATTTCTTTGCCCGTAAGAAGGCAAAGTTTTTCGCAGAATTCGCCGAGAAGCTCGTTGTGGAAAGCGCGCGACGTCAGAGTTACTTTGTCGAGTTGCTCTTTTGCCGCCGCCACGATTTCGGGGTGACGGTGACCGAAGTTGAGCGCGCTGTAAGCCGACAGCATATCGAAATAACGTTTACCTTCGGGGTCGGTGACGACTGCGCCCTGCGCATAGGAAATGACAACGTCTTTGGGGTGATAGTTGTGTGCCCCGAAAGTTTCCGTCTGTGCGATAATGTTTCTCGAAGATTTAACGCTCATTATCTCTCCTGTCCGTATTCGTGTTCTCCGACCCACCGAACGCAGACTGTCCGATGTTTTCGGCGAGCATTATTTCTCTTGCGTAATCCAACGCTATGTATTTTTTGTTCTTTTTCTTTTTTTCGCGTCCCATCATATCGGCAATCAGCTTGGACGCCCTGTGCACGCCGACGCGCGACCTTATCTTGACGAACATGGGCGTATCGGCATACTTTTTCATTCCGCCGCGGTTGCGCTGGTGGTATATGTTGTAATCGTAATCGGCAGGGTCAAGCGCAAGCGCAAGCCGCAATGTTTTGCCTATCAACACGATTTTGGCAAGATGTTTGCCGCGTTTTCTGAAATAATCTCCGCCCGCCACAACGCGCGAATGTATTCCGCGATACGACAGAAGTTCGTTTTTCACCGCATTGTATATCGCGTGATTTTCCACCGACGTAGCTTTCATTTTGGACACGAACGTAATTTTTCTGCGCGCGTCCTTACTTTCTTCCGCACGGTCTGCCTTTTCCTGCGCGTCGTCGTACTCCTCTTCCAAAGCGTCCGACTTTTCGTCGGGGAACAGACTTTCCAGCGAAGGCGTGAACGGATAGTCGCCTGTTCCGTAATCCAAGATTACGTCGTCGTCGGACTCCGCGTCTTCCCATACGCCTTTGTCGAACGAATTTTCGGCATTGGCTTTTACGTCATTAACGGTTGCGTCGTTTACGCTTGCAACATTTCCGTTTGCGTCGCTTTCGTTTGCGACAGTTTGTTCGTATTCGTCCTGTTGCCGGAAAGTTTCGGATTTTGCCTCATCCTCGGCATTCGGCGAATTGAATTCCGCCACGGAAGTTTCCGCCGTGTCCGGTAAGTTTCCGTCCGTGCCGGACGTGCCGACAACCGACTCCGTTTGGTCTTCCTTATTTTCCTCGGTTTCGACCTCTTCGGGAAAGTCTGTCGCACCTAATACGTTTTCGGTTTCGTTCGGCAGATTATGCCGCTTGTTCCTGCGTTTTTTTGCCGCCGCTATCCACAGCAAAACCGCGATTATCAGCACGACCACCGCGGCGCACGCGCCTATCAGTTCCGCCTGTACTGCCGTGAGTGCGTGGGCGACAAAGTCAAACATATCAGCCTCTCGAAAACCTTAACCTTGTTTGTGTCAACAAATTTATACAAATGTCCGTATATATTGTATATTAAAAGCCGAATATCGTCAATCTTTGTCGGCAGGATTTTGATTTCTTATTGCAGTTAAAAGGCTTTTTTGCCGTCGCTCGGAAAAAGTTTGCCAAATTTCATATGGGACTTAACTTTTGTTGCATTGGCATATCAAAAGATGTATAATCGTAGAAAAGGAAGGGACAATGAAAAGCGTAAAAGACAAAGTAGTTGTAATCACGGGAGCGACTGCCGGCATCGGCAAAGCCACCGCACTGTATTTTGCCGAACGCGGAGCAAAAGTCGTGTGCCTTGCCCGCAGAACTGTCGAAGGTATGGACTGCATATCCACGGACGTTACCGACAAGGACGCAGTCAACCGCGCAATCGGTCAGATTGCGGAAAAATACGGCAGAATCGACGTTTTGGTGAACAACGCGGGTATGGGCATATCGGGTTCAATAGAAGACACCGACTCTGCCGCCGCGCACAAAATTTTCGAACTTAACTTTTTCGGAGCTCTCAACGTAATTCAGGCTGTTCTGCCCGTTATGCGCGCAGGAGGCGGCGGCGTAATCGTCAACGTGAGTTCGGTTGCCGCAAAACTTTCCATTCCTTTTCAGGCTTTCTACTCCGCAACAAAAGCCGCGGTGTCTTCGCTCGGCGCGGCACTCCGCGCCGAAGTCGCGCCTTTCAACATCAAAGTTACGTCCGTTCTTCCCGGCGACGTCAAAACGGATTTCACCGCGTCCCGCGAAAAGAACGTATCCGACAACCCCGTTTACGGTGACAGAATACGCCGTTCGGTCGCGACTATGGAACGCGACGAAAAGAACGGTATGCCGCCCGTCGTCATTGCAAAGGACATCTACCGACTTGCCACGATGAAAAATCCGCCCGTAACAAAGACGGGAGGCAAAAAGTACGCCCTGTTCGTCGCATTGGCAAAATTCCTGCCCGAACGCGCGGTCAACAAACTTCTTGCGGCACTGTACGCCTGACATTCGGCACAGGCTTTCGGTTTAATGCTCGTTTAATCTAATAAGAACACAATTTAGTGACAAACTAAAATCAGGAGAGACAGAAATGAGAATTTTGCTCGTCGAGGACGAAAAAGAACTTTCGCGCGCACTCGCGAAAATGCTCGCAAAAGACGGCTACGATGTCGATTGCGTATACGACGGATTGGACGGACTGAGTTTTTCTCTGTCGGGACTTTACGACCTTATAATACTCGACGTCATTATGCCCAAAATGAACGGTTTCGAGGTGCTTGCCGAACTTCGCCGCAAAAAGGTGGAAACGCCCATACTTATGCTTACGGCACTGAGCGACGAACACGACAAAATCGCAGGACTTGACCGCGGCGCCGACGACTACGTTTCCAAACCCTTCTCCTTTGACGAACTTTCGGCGAGAATACGCGCCCTGCTCCGCAGAAGAGGCAAACTCGTCACCGACAACAAACTGGAATACGCGGAAGCCACCCTCGACCTTACTACTTTCACGCTTGCCACGCCCAAAGGCGAAATCGGACTTACAGCCAAAGAATTCGAGCTGCTGCGTTATATGTTCGAATACCCCAATTTCGTGGCGGCGAAAGAAGACCTCATTCTGAAAGCGTGGGGGCTGGACAGCGATTTCGAGTCCAACAACCTCGAAGTTTACATCTCGTTCATACGCAAAAAACTGCACCACCTCGAAGCCTCGTTCACTATCGAAGCGGTGCGCGGCGTGGGATACAGATTTGTTCCCAACAACAAAAACTGAAATCGTTTCGGGCGCACGACGCGCCCGATTTTATTTGTCTGCCTGATTTGTTTCTGAATGCGTTCCATGCGCTCTACCATTCGTTCGAAAATACGCAAAGAATAAACGGCAATCGGCATAATCAGACGTTTAACACACAAAAACGCAAAATAAAAGTTCGATAACGGCAAAACGACAATGAACTCCATTCTCAAAAAACTGCGTCTTAAATTCACTCTGTCCACCGCGTTGCTTGCGGGGATTATACTTTTTGTGCTGTCGGTAGGTTTCTGCGCGACGCTTTACGCGACCACGGAAATAACAGCAAGCCGCACCCTCGAAGCAATCCTCGAACACCCCGAAACGGGTGCCGACGACGATATGGGAAGAAGATGTATCGCGTTCTACTACACCGAAGGCGACCCGACTGCACACACATTCAAATCCTATGAGGACGAGCTCAACGCATACGGGCAGGACGCGCTCGTCATTGTGAACAAGGCGTACAGCGTCGGCAACGGAAAGTTTCAGGTGGGCAACCTTTATTTCAGGGTTATGTCTTCCCGCATAAACGATACTACCACTCTCTATGCCGTAATCGACCGCACGTCCGACCGCGGCAGCGTTGTGTCTGCAAGCATGCTCATGGCGTTGATTTACATCGCGGCCATGATTGTCGTCGTGCTCTTCTTCTATCTTTTCTCGTCGCGCGCGCTTGCTCCCGTCGCCGACTCGTTCAAGAAACAGCGCGACCTCGTTGCCAACGCGTCGCACGAACTGAAAACACCGCTTACCGTCATATCCACCAACCTTTCGGTCATGAAATCCGAGCCGCAGTCCACAATCGAGGACAACGCAAAATGGGTGGACGCAATCGACGCACAGATACAGCGCATGAACGGACTTATCGTAAACATGCTGCAACTGTCCAAAATGGAAAACGTGTCACTTCCCAAAACCGACCTGAATTTCAGCGAAATCGTGGAAGGCGCGTGCTTGTGTTTCGACGCGGTGTGCTTTGAAAAAGGCATTACGCTCATGACTGACATTACGCCCGACATTCACGTCGCAGGCGACAAAGACTCCCTCGAACGGTTGGTCACCTGCTTGCTCGACAATGCGACCAAATATTGCGGCGACAAAGGCAAAATCGGACTTAAACTCGTTGCGGACAAGAAAGTGCGCATGTACGTGATGAACACGGGCAACGCAATATCCGACGACGACGCAAAACACGTATTCGACCGTTTTTACCGCACGGACGGAGCGCGCCAGAACACGGACGGAAACAGCTTCGGACTGGGACTTGCAATCGCACAGGCAACGGCGTTTGCTCACGGCGGCGAAATCCTGTGCAAAGGCATAAAGGACAAAGGCACGGTGTTCGAAGTCGTACTCCCCGTACTCAAACCCGCCCGCAAAGAAAAAACGTCCGCGCACCACGACAACGCGCAACAATCCGCCCCCGACACGTCTTTCGACAATCTTCCCGCCGAAAGGTCGGAAGATGACGCCGACCGACAATAATCCGCAACTCAATCGACGCCCGAAACCGCGCCCTAAACCGCGCGTCGGAAGACAGCCTGTCCTTGCGAAAAACATCCGAAAATATTTTTGACAAAAAATTCTGACAAAAATTTTATTTTAATGTTTCTGTAAGAATAGGCTTGTACACTGTGATCAAGAGCTGAGGCTCTCCCTCCCCAAAACGCTTGCATTCCTCCGTCAGGCAAGCGCACCAAACTTCCCCATTTATGCTGATTTACAAGCCCTAACCCTTTTCGCGGAGAAAAACGAACTCTCGGTTGCCGAGAGTTTTTGTTTTTCGTCGGAATTTTTACCCCTTCATTTGTTTGACTGTGAGGTTTGATTGATATATTATTATATAAATCCGAGCGGATAGATTATCGGAAATTTTGAAATGTGGGTAAATGTTATGTCGAATCAGGAACTCCAACATAAGATAGACGTCGAAAAGTGGCTGGAATCCGAAACCAATCATTTCGATATGTGCGGCAGTTACGATTACTGCGTCTGGTGCAACAAAGACGAAGCAACCCCCTGCGCAAACGCTTTCGAAAGAATGAACCAAAAGCGTGAAGAAGAAAAAGCCGAACTCGAAAGACTCGCCGCCGAAGCAATCGAAGAAGAAGACGACGGACTTTCTCTCGGCAAAGCCTTCGACCTCGAAAAGGTAATGCAGAAAAAAGCCGCGCGCAAAAGCCTGAGTTTCGCGGAAAAATACGCGCTTGCCGACGACATCGTAAAAAGCCGTTACGCCGCGCTCAAAGAAGCGTTGACCACCACGCCCAAGGGAACGCCCAAAATCAAAAGCCGTATCAGCAAGCAGTGCGACACCTACCGTCGCGGCGGCGACATCGTGGCAAAAGTCACCATAATCGGCACTTCTCTGCGTATCAACCTGCCTCTCGACCCCGACGCGCCCGAATTCAACGACGGCAAAATGCCTCACGCCAACACAGGACACAAAAAGGTTTACGCCGAAGTCCCCTTCCAATTCAAAGTCAACAGCAAACTTGCGCTGAAACGTGCCCTGCACCTCATCGAACTCGTAAAATAAGTTTCCGCTTGACGGATACATAAATCAACAACGTAAAAACGCCGCAATCTGCGGCGTTTTTGTTGCATTGTGCGAATTTGCATTTGTGAGTTGTGCACTTTTATACGCTTTGTATGCGTGCGTTATATGTTGCGTTGTATTTATGCGTGCGTTGTATGTGTGTGTTTTTGCGTTGCGCGTTTTATATGTTTTATTGCGCGTCGCCACGCATACAGTATGCCAGCGTCAGCCGATTGGCACGAGTTCTTCCTTGTGCGCGGTGAACACGGAAAAATGCGTAAACCCGATTTCTTTCAGAAGTTTGCAGGTATTCTCGTAGTCCTTGCAAAGTTCCGCGTGGTGCGAGTCGGAACCGAACGACACTTTTCTTCCGCCGAACTCGTAGTATTTGCGCAGTATTTCTTCGGTCGGGAACAGCGTTGTGTGCGTATTGACTTCGAGCGCCTTGCCGCGGTCGATTATGCCTTTCAGTATTCTTTCGAACTTGTCGGGATAATCGGCGTATTCGAGTTTTTTGTTTATGTAAGGCGCATTGCGCGTCACGTATCCGATATGCGCGATTATGTCGTACTCGTAAGGCGCGTCCAGACTTGCGATGATGTTGTCGAGATACTGCCCGTACATTCTGCGTTTGGATTTGAAGAAAAACGCGTTGGGGAAATAGACGTCCCACCCGTCGACGAAGTGCACCGAGTTGATTACGACGTCAAAAGGATATTTCGCCAGAGTTTCGACGTACTTGTCGCAAACGTTTGCGCCGAAACCCGCTTCTATTCCGAGTCTGAACTTCAAAGGCGAATTTTCCGCCGCCAGTTTGTCGGCTTCCGCGCGCCATTCCGCATAGTAAGCGTCGAGGTCGATGTGTTTCCACGGAATGGGGGTTTTGTTGCCGCCGAATTTCAATTCGAGGTCGAGGTGGTCTGTCGTCGCGAGATAATACAACCCTTTTTCGCGGGCTTCCGCAACTATATCCGCTATCGGGTCGTGCCCGTCCGAAGAGTGTCGGGTGTGCACGTGCGAATCGACTTTAATCATTCGAGCACCGCCTTTATTCTTCTTACGCCTGCGGACGAACTCTGTTCTTTCACTATACGGAATTTGCCGAGGTCGCCAGTGTTGGCGGCGTGAGGTCCGCCGCAAATCTCTTTGGAACTGCCTATCGTGTAAACTTTGACGACTTCGCCGTAACGGTCGCCGAATACGCCTACTGCGCCCTGTTTGCGCGCTTCTTCAACGCTCATTTCCTCGCATACGACGGGTTGCGCCTTTGCAATTTCGGCGTTGACGACTTCTTCGACGGCTTTGATTTCCTCTTCGGTCATAGGCCTTCCGAAACTGAAATCGAAACGCAGTCTTTCGGGCGTTATGTTGCTGCCCCTCTGCATTATGTTTTCGTCGTTCAATACCTTTTTGAGCGCATAGTTGAGAAGGTGCGTTGCACTGTGCAGTTTTGCGGTGGCTTCGCCGCCGTCCGCAAGTCCGCCTTTGAACTTCTGTTCCGCGCCCGCTTTGGACTTCTCCTGATGTTCGGCAAACGCCTTGTCGTAACCTGCGCGGTCAACGGTGTACCCCTTTTCACGGGCAAGTTCTTCCGTCATTTCGATGGGGAAGCCGAACGTATCGTAAAGTCGGAAAGCCGTTTTGCCGGGGAAAGTTCCGACGGGAATGTGCGTCAGAATTTTGTCAAACTCTTTTAGCCCCTGCTCTATGGTTTTGGCAAACTTGCCTCTTTCGGTTTCCAGTTCGGAAATTATGCGTTCGCTGTTGTCGGCTATGTTCTTGTAAACGTCGGCGTATTTTGCGATGTAAAGTTTTGCAAGTTCGGTGAGCGCGTCGAACTCCACGCCCAGCGTTCTGCAATAACGCATAGCGCGGCGGATAAGTCTGCGGAGCACGTAACCCTGGTCTACGTTGGACGGAGAAATGGGTTTGACGTCGCCGAGCATAAACGTTGCCGTGCGCGTATGGTCCGCGATTATTCTCATCGCGACGGTGTCGGCTTCGTTCTCGCCGTACTTCTTGCCCGACATCTTTTCAAGCGCGGCTATCGCATAGTCGAACAAATCGGTTTCGTAAACGGACTGATAACCGTTGAGCGTGACAAGCGTACGTTCGAGTCCCATTCCCGTGTCGACGTTCTTGCGTTCCATGGGATTGAGTTTTCCTTCCGCATCCTTGAAGAACTGCATGAAAACGTTGTTCCAGATTTCGAGGTATTTGCCGCAGTCGCAGGCGGGAGAACACTCGTCGGAGCAAGCGGGTTTGCCCGTGTCAAGGAAAATTTCCGTATCGGGACCGCAGGGACCCGTAACGCCCGCGGGACCCCACCAGTTGTTTTTCTTGGGCAGGAAGAAAATGTTTTTCTCGGGCAGACCGAGGCTCTTCCATATATTCGCGCTTTCGTCGTCGCGGGGACAATCCTCGTCGCCGCCGAATACGCTGACCGCTATGCGTTCGACGGGAATGCCTAGCACTTCGGTCAGGAACTGAAAGCTCCACGTGATTGATTCTTTCTTGAAATAGTCGCCGAGCGACCAGTTGCCGAGCATTTCGAAAAACGTGCAGTGCGACGCGTCGCCAACTTCGTCGATGTCACCCGTACGCACGCAGATTTGAACGTCCGTAAGGCGGTTGCCCGCGGGGTGTTTTTCACCGAGAAGATAAGGAACGAGGGGGTGCATTCCCGCCGTCGTGAACAGTACGGTGGGGTCGTTTTCGGGAATGAGCGACGCCGTGGGAATTACAACGTGTCCTCTTTCCTTGAAGAAATCGAGATATGCTTTTCGCAGTTCGGTAGAGTTGAGTTTTTTCATAAGTCCTCTTTTATATAGCGATTTTCGCAGTTAAAGTCTTGTTTGTTGCAATATGGTTCAGCAGCCGCTTTTTGCCGTCGGGACAAGTCCCGCCGCCGCAAGTATGGCGAAAAACTCTTTTTCGATGGTGCGTTCCTTTATCGAACGGGTAAACGTTATCGTCGTTTCGTCGCCTACGGTTACTGCGCCCACGTTTACTTTTGCGCGTTTTGATACGTTGACGTTGAACACCATTCTTTTCAGTCCGCATTCTTCGGGAATGTTTACTTTGCCCATGTTGCTGAAAATCATTGTCTGACGCGATTTCAGGAAAAAGCGGAATATCCTCGCCATGAATATTTTGAACCAAAGCGGAGCCGCGTTAAGAACGAGCGACTTTTCCGTTCGTACGGTCGTGGCGAAAAACTTTTCCATTTCTTCCTTGGTGGCTTTTTCTTTGAGCTGTGCCGCCGCTTCCGCAACGTAGTCGCCGAGCGTGGTGCATTTCTTCGGCTCGAAAACGATTCTCACGAAGTTCACGAAATTGCGGAGCGTCCGCGACGGGAACATTTTGCGGAGATTTACGGGCACCATCATTACTATCGGCTTTTTGCCGCACGTCGCCTTCTCTACCGCAAACGCCATTGCACCGCACAAAAACGCAGTCACAGTTGTACCCATTTTTTTCGCGAAGGACAACAACTGCGATGTGGACAGCGACTCGTAGTCGGATTTGTATCCGTCGTCGGTGGGGGTGCCGTCAAGCAACAACGGCATTTCGCCCATGAGTCCTTTCAGATTGACGTCGCCGAATTTTATCGGGCGGTAATAACGGTAAAAGCTGTCTTCGAGTTCCTCGTCGTCGGGCAAAGCGTTGATGTCTATGATGTCCGCCGCTCCTTCCGCCGCGTCGCCTTTGAGAACGGCATAACGATAAATCACGGCTTTCAGAAATTCAAGCGCGGCAAGTCCGTCGCACACCGCGTGGAAAACTTCGAATATTATGTTGCAGTCCCTGTGGGTAATTCTGAAAAGATAACCCGCCGTTTCTTTGGGGTTTATGGGCGTGAGCAACTTGTCGTCCGCCTCGCCTACTCTGAACGGGTTTGTGTTTTCCTCGAAGTAGTACCAGGAATACCCTTTGCGCAGTCTGACTTTGAAGGTCGGAAAACGGTTGAGCACGCTTTCCGCCGCCCGTTGCAGCAAATCGCCGTCGACCTTGTCTTTCATAACGGCGGTTACGCGGAAAAGACTCTGCGCTCTCGGTGTGGAAATTATGGGATAGAATTGCGACGAAACGTCGAGCTTGTATCTCTTGGGTTTTTGTTTTTTTTCAGCCTCAGACCGCATAGCCCGACCCTCCGTTGGTTGCGCGCGCGACGCGCGACTTGAATGCTTTAACCATTCTATTATTTTTTACAACAGTTGTCAATGAAATGCACGTCCGCGCGGTTTCTTGCGTATTCGTGTTGAAACGCCCTCCTGCCGCATATAATGATGTGCGTGAAGTCCGCAGTGCGGATTCGGGGAGACAAACAATGAGCGATTCCAACCAGAAAGAAACAAAAAAGCCCGTACGCCCGCATTCTTTGCAGCTTGCCGAACACAGACTGCTGTCGGTGTCGGGAGTCAAAGCGGTGCCGACGTTTACGGACAAACTCATCGAAATCGAACTCGAAGGCGAATCCCTCGTGGTCACGGGGCACGACCTTACGGTCAAAGGTCTCGACCTCGAAACGGGACAGTTCAACGCATCGGGTTACGTAACCTCGATGAAATATTCTTCGGCTGTCGCGCCGTCGTCGATTATACGTAAAATCTTCAAGTAGCCGAATATGGTCGGGGCATCGTGGTCTTTGCAATTCGTCGCGGCGACGGCATCGTTCGGGTTCGGTGCGGTTGCCGCTTTCGCGACCCTGCTTTTCGGGCTGAAACTGCGCGGTGCGGAAAAATTCCTTGCCGATTTTCTTGCCGTTGTCGCACTTACGGGCATATTCATCGCGTCCGTTCATTTCGGTGCGCAGGGACAACCCACTTTTTACGGCGCGGCGTGTTACGTGCTGGGAATATTTGCGGGAAGAAAACTGATTGTCCTTTTCAAACGAATTTTGCCCGAGAGAAAAAAGAAAGGTTCCCCGCAGGACGCGGAGAACCGAAAACAATAATATTCTTGTTACGCCGCGTCAACCCGCACGGAACGACGGTCTGCGCTCCGCCGCACTTCTGTCGTCCAGCTCTTTCTTTACCGCCAGATAATCTGCGGCAAGCTGAATGATGTAACGCTGTCTTTCTTCGTGGGACAATCCTTTCATGAACTCTTTGTCCGCAAGTTGCTGAATGGGATTGACGACTTCCTCGCCCGATTCGCGGAGTTCTCTGAGTCTTATGTAGATTCTTCTCTGCGCGGGACTTATTCCTGCGGGCGCGGGAATTTCTCCCGTTCCGTACGCTTTGCTCTGCAACCTCTTTTTGGCTTCGACCGCCATACTGCGTATGGCGCATTTAGGGTGTCTGGTGTTTGCCATATTTCCGCCTCCGACTGCATATTAACATAAAATGAGCGGGGACGGACGATAGCGACAAAAGTTGCCCTATTGTTGCTTTTTCCTTCCGAATGCGACAAAAACCGCAAACGTCGATATCTCAATCCTTTTCATCGGCGTCAGTTTCTTCGTCGATATCTTCGTCGATTTCTTTGTTTTCGCGCGGCACTCTGACGTAATAGGTTTCTTTCGCGGTAGCGGGCGCAGTCGCGTTTTTTATACGTTCCGCCGCCGCGCAAAGCGGCACGAACAACAGCCCTACCACGCAGAAATTTGACGCGGTGTGTATGAGGTCGAAATACAATCCTCTCGCGTAGTAAGCAACCCAGTATTTAGCAAGGTCGACTTCGGATATGCCGAGAGCAACCACCATTGTGTCGGCGCAGGCGGAAAGAACTCCGAACAACACCGACCCCACAGTCGCGATTATCACCGCCACAAAAACGTTGCGCCTGCGCAAAAGCAATGATGCGACAAGAGCAAGCGTCGGCCAGTAGACGAAGTACAGCACAACCCAGCTTGCAACGCCGTAAAGCGCAATTTCTATCCCGCAGAAAACAAGCGCCGCAGGCACGGCGTACGCCGCGCCGAAAACCGCGGCGTATACCAGTATCAGAAGCGTAACGACTTCGACATTTGGCACAAAAGACAACGCGAATTTAAGCGCGGTGAGCATAGCCGTCATAACCGCCACTTTCACCACGTACCGCGCCGTGAGTTTGACACCTCTACCGACGTTTTTTTCGCTTTGCACCGTTCTTGTGCCCGTGCCGATATTTTTCATTGTTTTGTCAGAACCGAAACTTTATATGCGAATTTCGTCGGATAAAGTTACTTTTTTTCAACAAAGAAGCGGTATGACGCACCGTCGCGCAGAGGGAACGACGATACGCCGAGATTTGCGTAATAGTAGGTTTTTCCGTTGTATTCAACCGTTATTATTTCACCCGTTTCCCAGTCCGCGCCTTTCAACCCTTCTTCGTTGACTGTATGATAAAACGTAATGTAGCTGTTCGCGTCGGGAACAAGATTTCCCAGTTTCTGTATCATTGCACCGTACTGGCCGGTCGTGTATTCGAGCACGGAAATTTTGCCCGTTTCTTTGAGTTCGATAAGCGCGTCCATTACGTATTCGGTTTCCGTCTGCAAGGAGAAAACTTCGTCGCCTACTATGATTTCGACGGTCTTTTTGCCTTCTTCGGGAGAGCTGCCCGACGTATCCTGCTGCCACTGGTCGAGTTTGTTTTTCAGTCCGTCGTTGCACGCCACGAGCGCAAAAGAAAGCACGCACACGAGGAGCACGGCACAGACGGCGAGAATGAATGTTCTTTTGGTTTGCTGCTTCATAAAAAAACCTCCCGTTCTTTCATGGGAGGTACGACGAAAAACGCCGTCGTCTCCCACCGAAACAACTGCTTTTGTTATTATCGGGCCGGTCTCCTGACTTCGGTCGGCTTTCGCCGCGGCGCCTTCCCCTTTCGAGTGGCGTTTTCCGTTTCACCTTACAGTAGCGGGGGCTGTGCGGGACTTTCACCCGTCTTCCCGATTCTCGACTTGCGTCGCACCCGACTGCATAATCATATCACGCCATACCTGTTTTGACAACCGCACGACGCCAATCGCCGAAATTCGCCGTTTTCCGATATTCATCAGCTCCGATTTTAAGTAGAGTTTGCACCCATTCGACCTTTTCGGACAACCGACGACGTACTTTGCACAGTTGACAAAGGCAAAAAAAACGCTTTATAATTGACTTTGTAATCATATCAATCTATAATAATGGTGTATAATATCAAAAAGGAGAAAACTATGTATACCAGATGCCCTAGTTGCAGAGCCGAAATTTGTTTCGAACCGCCTGCCAACGCAGCGAATCTTCCCGACGGCTATAAGCACAGAATCAAATGCCCCAGCTGCGGCGTCACAATCGGCGTAAAGTTGCCCAACCGCGACGCCATCGCTTCCGTGCAACCTACTTTCACGCCCGCAAACCCCAACGCTTTCCCTTCCGAAACCATATACAACGCACCCAACTACGAGCCTTCCGCAGAGGAAACGAAAGCTGCAAAGAAAGAAGCGCGCAAAGCGGCTGCCGGCAACAAAAAGACAGGCCGCAGCAGAAATGCAGTAGTGTTTGTCTTCGCCGCTCTGTTCATCGTGATTTCTCTTCTCGGATTTTTCTTCGTGCAGGGTGACATTGCGGTGAACGAACTCGGAGGATTCGGTTTCTTCGACGGTGTCGGCAACCTCAAAGATATTGCCGCAAATCCCGAAGTATACGGCGAAATGCTCAAAGCAGACCCCGCGCAAGGTATCTCTTTCATTCTGCCCTCGATATTCTTCCTGCTTGCAATACTGATTGCTTTCGTCGCACTCGTGGCGTTCATAGGCAAAAAGTATTCGAGGTTCTTCAACTTCCTCTTCGCGGCGGCAATGCTCGCGGTGTCCGTGTGCATTATCTTCTTCAACCCCATGGCGGTTATTGTAAATGAAGCAGGCGGAACGATTGCGAATTACTTCGCGGGAATAATCGACGGCGGACTTTATCTCATCGTAGTGCCCGCGGCACTCTCCGTGATTTACTTTATCTGCTCTCTCGTTTTCCTGAAGAGCATGAAAAAGAAAGTCGCGTAACTTAATCGCAACATTACACAAAACGCCGCAATCTGCGGCGTTTTGTTTTATCCCCCTTTCCGCGCACGGTTTTAGCCGTGCGTTTTTCGTTTTGGTGTCGACAGTCTTTCAGAAAACCGTCGAACAACGACAAAGCAATTTACATCAGAACGGTGCCCTGCTCGCTGTCTATGACGTAAAGAATGTTGCTTTCCTCTCCCGTCATTGCGTCGATATAGACAAAGTACGTTCCGCCCGATTCGCATTCGAATTCGTAGGTCAGCACTTCTCTGGTTTCGTCAAGCGGAATGAGCGCAAGCATAGGCGAAGACACAACGGGCAACACGACTTTTTCCGCCGCCTGCGACTGGGTGAGCGCGGGAGACGGCAAACTTCTTTCGGTGTGATTGAACGCGTAGTGCATTGCGTCGAGTCCTATGACTTTGCCGCTTGCCTCGTCGACCTTGACCTTGATAAGGTCGGGATAAAGCACCACCCCGTTCTGAACGGGCGCAAGGTTGACAAAAACTATTCCGTTTGCCTGCGAACACCATACCGAAGTGAGGTTTTCGAAACCTGCGTTTTCGGCAAATCTGATTGCCGCCGCGCAATGTTCGGGATAACCTGCGTCAACCGACGCGCGCTCGTAGTTCACGTTGTAGGAAACAAGCAGTCCCCCCTTTTCCGTAAGCTGTACGAAACCTTCTCCGCCCTCGGACGAAACGGAATAGTTGAGCGTCACTATGTCGCCTTCGGTTTTGTCGTAATACTTGACGTCGGTGGCGTCTGGAATGTATTTGCCGATGAGTTCGACGCCTTCTTCGGGCGTTATTTCCGCAAGACCTTTGAGCGCTTTGCATTCACGGTGTTCCAAAGAGTCCGAAAAAGGTCCGTCGTATATCATCTGAGGATAATCGAGATTTGGTTCCGCAAAAGCGTCGAAAGAGGACGTAAAACTTTCCAGAATTCCGCCGTCACCCAAAAACAGTTCGCCGCGATTTATGCTTTCACCCGTGCTTTGGAGGGCGTCTTTGAGTACGCCCGCCATTTCACGGAGTTTGCCGAGGGTCTGGCGTTCCTCTGCCGAAAGAGGTTCGCCGTCTTCCATACGCTTGGCAAGATAGTGCGCATAGTCGCCGAGCTGTCCCACGAATTTGGTGGCTTTCATAACCCCGTCTTCGCCGCCCTGAAACGCGGACAATCCTGTGCTCGCGGCGGTCGCCGCGCTCCATACGTCGTAGAGTATTTCGCGCTGGGCTTCCACCGTGCTTGCTGCATTGAGTTTGCTGAGTTCCGTGTCGAGATTGTTGGCACTGTCAAGCAGGTCGTAATAGTTGCGCGAATACACGGCTTCCATTTCGCGCATATAGTTCGCCTGCATTCTGTTGATGTCCTGACTGAAATACAGCGCAACGGACAGTCCCGCAATCGCCGACGCCGCAAGCGATACAACCGTAACCGCCACTACCGTGCGTACTTTGTTCTTTTTCTTGCCGCGTTTAGCGGTTTTGTTTTCGCCCTCGACGGAAGGTTGTTCCTGCGCCGCGTTAGCGGCGGTTTTGCATTCTTTCTCTTTTGACATATCCGTCATCCTCCTAACAGAAATTGTGGTCTCCGATTACAAGTTTCACGGGACGGGAAAGCATCCACGCGGAAGTCGCCGTTTTCGGGTTGTAGTAGAACAGACAACCGTACGTGGGGTCCCAGCCGTTCATTGCATCCTGTGCGGCTTTGATTGCCGTATCGTTGGGCGTGAGATTTATCTGTCCGTCGGCAACGCAGTCAAAGGCGCCCGACTGATACACAACACCCGCTATCGTGTTGGGGAAACTCGAACTTTTTACGCGGTTGAGTACCACTGCCGCAACGGCAACCTGTCCCGTGTACGGCTCACCGCGCGCTTCGCCGTAGACTACGCGTGCAAGCAAAGTAAGGTCGGACGAAGTAGAAGTTCCGTTCGAAGACGTGGACGACCCCCCAAGAGTTATACCGAGAGCGGCTGCGGTACGGCTGCCCACTACGCCGTCGGCGGTAAGTCCGTTGTTACGCTGAAAATACATAACTGCACTCTTCGTACCCGAACCGAAAACTCCGTCCACACTGCCCGAATAGTAACCCCAATTTTTGAGTTTCTGTTGCAGGGTTTTGACGGCTTCGCCGGAACTGCCCTGTTTGAGCACGCCCGCCGACGAAGAAGACGCCGAAGACGAACTTCCGATGTTCATACCGAGCGCCGCGGCCGTTGCGGAACCGACTATTCCGTCGGCGGTAAGCCCGTTGGTGCGCTGGAAATACTGAACAGCACTTTTCGTGCCCGAACCGAATATTCCGTCAACACTGCCCGAATAGTAACCCCAGCTTTTGAGTTTCTGTTGCAGAGTGCGCACGTCGCTTCCCGTACTTCCCTGTTTCAGGGTTGCGGCAAACGCAATGTCGTCACCTGCAAGCGAAGACTGTGTAGCGGCAATGCAGGCGGCGACCAGCGCAACCGTCAGCAAAATTATGGCGAGTATCGCCGTTGACTTTTTGAAAAAGGACGTTTTCATATTCACCTCAGGCCTAGTGTGCAACCGCAGAAAACTTTTATACGCCGAGGTTCCACGGGTATAATCAGCGCCCTTTCGGGCAACAATCTTTGCGAGGTCGATATGACGAAAAAAAGAATTTCCGTAATCATTGTTTCATTGTTTCTTCTGGTAACGGCGGTGGTACTCTGTGCCTGCGACGACCTGGGCGGCGCAATTCTCCCGAAGTCCTCCGACATCGGCGACAGCGTGGTCAGAATACATATACGCGCAAACAGCAACAGCGAAGAAGACCAGTCCGTAAAACTCAAAGTCCGCGACGCAGTCACTGCATATCTCACGGACAAACTCGACGGGTGCTCGGACAAATCGGACGCGCTCGCCGCCCTCTCACGTGAAAAAGACAATTTGCAGAATATTGCACAAAACGTACTTTACAATAACGGATATGACTATAAAGCCCGTGTTGTGCTGTCACGCGAACATTTTCCCGAAAGAACGTACGGCGGTTACGTTTTCCCCGAAGGCGATTACGACGCCCTTCTCGTACTGCTGGGCGAAGGCGTCGGAGACAACTGGTGGTGTGTTGCGTTTCCCCCGTTGTGTTTCGTTCCGTCGAACGGGTCGGAACAGATACAGTACAAATCCTGGGTCAAGGAACTGCTCGACAAAATCTTCGGTTGACCCTACCCCACACGGAAAACAACCCCTCTTTCCCTCGTATAGCAACTTGGTAAAATTCTCTCTTCGAAAGTCCATTTTTCGGGTTCTTCGGGAGCAACGTATAATCGGCGGAAAAACGCACACCATAACCGCGGAGGAAAAATTATGAAAGACATTCTCAAAGAAACCATACGTAACGCATCAACGGGTATGCAGGCAATCGACAACGTCCTGCCCTACGTCTCGGACGAATCCCTGCGACAGGTAATGCAGGAACAGAGAGACCTCATGAAAACATACTACGACAAAGCCCGCGAGGGACTGTCGGAAGAAGAAATCGAAGAAGCCGAAGGCAACAAGTTTTCCAAAACCATGATGAAAGCGGGAGCGTCCCTTTCGGCAATGATGAACAGAGATTCTTCCCACATCGCGGAAATGCTCATCGAAGGCTATCAGATGGGGGTTACTTCCATGCAGAAATGCCTTAACGAATGTCAGGCACACAAAGGCGACATTCCCGAATTTGCCCGCGAACTCATCAAATCTTACGACAAGTGCATCAAATCGTTGAGAAAATTCCTGTGACACGTTTCCGCACATTGTGCGGATAACGAAAACGGCGGTTGAATCCGCCGTTTTTTTATGTTTCGAATTTATCTCTTGTTTTGTTTGTCGCAGAATATCCGCTACATTCTTCTGAACCAGTAAACGTTTCTTATCCCGCCGGACAGCAGGTCGTAAGGTTTCAATGCCATAACGGACGCGAGTTTCAGCCTCAGTCCGCTTTCCGTTGCCGCAAAGGACGGGTCAACTTCTATGTTTACCCATTCGTACTTGCGGCTGTCCAGATACTCGACCAACCGCACAAGGTCGTTTGTTTCGTCAACGTACAGCGTGACTCCGCCGCTATCGGGAAGTTCGGTTGCCGCAAACACGTCGAACTCCGTTGTTGCGGACGGGTTGAACTCCGAGCGCGCCTTGTGCGTGGACGAAATGTCTTCGTCGCTTATAAGGAGATATGCGTACGTGAAAAGTTCTTCGATAACGTAAGGATTGTCCGTAGTACGCGCACCGTCCCCCCACGTCGTATCCACAACGTACCACTCCTTGTCGAGGTCGCCGTCCGCGTCAACGAGGACTTTGTTCCATGCGTGTCCCGCGGTCTGACCTCCCGACGTGGCTTCGCCCGTTATTCTGACAGCCTTTATTCCTTCCATTCCGCAAAGCAAAGAGAACGCCTTTGATTTGCCGTCGCACACCGCTCTGCCGTCGTTGAACACGCCTTCGAGATAAAACGCGTTGTATTTCAGCGTTTCCACCGCGTCAAGCGGTTGCTCCGCCGCGCCGTAATCGTAATCGACGTTTGTCACAATCCACTCGTAAATTGCGCGGACTTTGTCGAGTTCCGACATAGAATAATCGATAATTTCAAGCAATACCGCTCTTGCCTTTTTGTAAATGGAAAGCGCCGCCTGCGACTGTGCCGAATAATCGAAAACGGGCTTGTATCCCCACTCCACGACGCGGAAAAGCATATTGCTGTCCGTGACCGGCGCGGTGCGTGTGACACCGTCGATGTAAAGTTCGGTGCGCTTTGCGCCTTCCGTTTCGTTGTAGGTTACTACGCCGTCCAACTGGTTTACCGTATATTCAAGCGTGCAAGGCTCGGTGGGAACGCCGAAATACGTTCCGTCCTCAAGCATTTTTACGCCCTGCGTGGAATAGCTGAAATAGAACGAACCCGACTCGTCGCTGTAATTTATCGCCTGTTGCATAATGTCGCCGAACGTTTCGGAAGTTTGTTCGACAATCCCGCCCGTCTTCCACGACGACGGCGCAAGATACCAGTCCTTGTAGCTTGCGTCGCCCGTCTGATGTTGCGAGATGATGTAATTGACCACTGCGTTCAAATCCGTCGCGTCGGAAATGTAATAGTTGTGCACGCCGCCGCGCCATATGAAGGTTTCGTCAAGTTGTTCGGCTCGTCTTTCGCGTTCGGAAGAGGACAGACAGATAATAGCCGCGTGCAGACTTGTCACTCCGTCGACGGTTGCCGTCACGAAGTTTTCGCCCGCCACGGGCGTAAACTCGATTTCGCGTTCGGGCGTATTCAAAGCCCGCGTTCCGCTTTGCGTGCGCACCTGCCAGACTACGGGAGACGTAAGGTCGGTGCCGTCGGGATATGTGCTTGCGATAAGCGTAACTGATTTTGCGACAGACCCGTCATTGATGAGGAAATACTGCCCGTTTTCTTCCGTAGCGGGCGCTCCCGTTTCTATTTCAACGGACGTCACGGCAAGGAATGCGTCAACGTACGACAAAGTTACGGTTGCGCTTATACTTGTTTCGCCGCAGATTGCAACCGCTTTGATTTCTATCTCGGCGACCGCTCCGTCGTGAGTGTAAACCACGCTGCCGTCGGTTGCGAAAAGTTCCGTCCATTCCGCAGAGCCTTTTTCCCTGCAAAACCATTGCAATGTTACCACGCTGTCGGGCGAAAGATTGTCGTTGTAAACTGCGTGAAGTTCCACGGATTGGGTAGACGCGGCGTTCTGGCGAATAACTCCGCTCACAATTTTGTGCGTGTCGCTTTCTATATTCAGACGGTCGAGTTCGCCGTATCGCACGGTGACCGTCACCGCTCCGCTTTTAACTCCGTCCGCCACTGCATAGAAAGAAACCGTCCCCGCGGATATGTCGTCTATCGTATAAACAAGTTCTTTTACGCCCGCGCCGCCGCCAACTTTTACTTCGTTGCCGTCCGCATCCGTCTTATACCATTCGATAACGGTTCTTGCAGGCGCCGAAGCGTTGAGCGTGGCTTTCAGGGTGAATTGCTCGGAAAGAGTTGCAAAATAGGTGGCGGGCGTGCCCGCATAGTCAAGTCCGTCGCCCGCGGTAACGGTTACGGAAGTAACTTTGTTGCCGAGTCCGAAAAACGAACACGCGGTGAGCGCGCAGAGAAGCACCGCCATCAGCGATACAAGCAAGACGGTTTTCAGACAACCGATTGAAAAAGTGTGTTTTCTTTTTTGCATAAGGCTCCCTTGCTCTCCGATTAAATATAATACGGCGTGCGGAATGTTGTCAATATCGGTAAACTATGGTATGATTTAAGTATGTATTACACACGCGCGGAATTTTCTTTGTTGCAACCGTTATCGGACAAAGAGGCACTGGCCCTGCCCCCTATGTCGTTGGCGTTCGTCGGCGACGCCGTACAGTCGTTGTACGTACGCACGGCGGTGACCGTCGGCAGTTCGGGAAAAACGGGAGTACTGCACAAGGAAGTGACCAAACACGTATCGGCAGTCGCGCAAGCGGCGTCCAGCAACGCGATTACTCCGCTTTTCGACGAAACGGAAGCCGACATTTTCAGGCGTGCGCGCAACTGTCATATTCAGACCTCGGCAAAACACGCCGAACGCGGCGAATACCGCAAAGCCAGCGGGCTGGAAGCCGTCCTGGGATATCTGTATCTCACGGGACGCACGGAAAGACTGAAAAAGTTTCTTGACCTTACGTTAGGGAGTGAAGAATGATAATTTACGGACGAAACCCCGTGCGCGAAGCATTCCGCTCGGGCAAAACTGTTGAAAAACTCTACCTTGTCAAAGGCGAACCCGATATGCAGCTCAGCCAGATTTTCGGTCTTGCGAAAGACAGAAAAATCCCCGTGAGCTACATCGACCACCGCGCAATGGAACAGCTTGCGGGCGGCGGCAACCATCAGGGCGTTGCGGCGCAGATAACCGACTTCGAGTACTGCTCCGTCGACGACATAATCGCCCTTGCCGAAGAACGCGGAGAAAAACTGCTGATTGTTCTTCTCGACGGCATAACCGACCCTCACAACCTCGGCGCGATTATCCGCAGTGCGGAGTGTTTCGGCGCGCACGGAATTGTCATTCCCAAACACAGAAGCGTAAGCGTGAACGACACCGTAGTCAAGGTCGCAAGCGGTGCAACCGAACATATGCTCGTTGCGAAAGTGACCAACATAAACGATACGATAAGAGAGCTGAAAGAACGAAATGTATGGGTTTATGCGTGCGCTTTTGACGGTAAACCCCCGAAATGTGCAGATTTCAAGGACAACACGGCAATCGTCGTAGGAAGCGAAGGCGACGGAATAAAGCGCCTGACCAAGGAACTTTGCGACGATACGGTGACCATTCCCGAATTCGGAAAAATCAACAGTCTGAACGCCTCCGTGGCGGCAGGCGTAGTGCTTTACGAGGCGGCAAGACAAAGACATTGATGAGTGACGGCAAAGACGAAAAACACGTCGCGGACAATTTCGACGACGTCACGGCGGAAGGCGGTTTTGCAACCGCGAATTCCTCTCCCACGGACGAGGAACTGGCTTTTGCCGCGGCTGACGGCGACCGCTCTGCCGAAACCGAACTTATCCGCAGATACTGGTCGTTCGCCGAAAAGTTTTCGCGTTCCTACTATCTGGCGGGAGCGGAAAGAGACGACCTGTTCCAGATTGCCGTTATCGGACTTTTCGAAGCCGTTCATTCCTACAACTCGGAAAAAGGCGCGTCCTTCAAAACGTACGCGTCCGTGTGTATGCGCAACAGCATTTTCGACGCCGTCCGTTCTTCCCGTTCGGCGAAAAATTCCGCCGACCTCAATGCCGTGAGCATTGACGACGCGGCGGCGAAAGACCGCGACACGCTCATTTCCGACATTCCCTCTCCACTACCTTCACCCGAAACGCTTTTTATAGAAAAGGAGTCCGAAGCGGGGCTGTATTCCGCACTCGAAAACCTGCTCGGCGAACCCGATTTCAGCATTTTCCGTCTGTATCTCGCGGGACTTCCCTACAAAGATATTTCCACGAAAATCGGCGTTTCTTCAAAAAAAGTTGACAATGTAATTTACCTTGCCAAAAAGAAAATCGAAAAAGTCATAGGCGAAATCAAAGACTCGCTTTGATTATTCGTTCGCATTTCCATTCCCCAAACTACCCGCCAATTCACTGCCGATTAACCGCATTTCTTAACACGCTTGTTCCGATTGCTCGCACTGCTTTTCCTAAAATTCCCCGCCTATCGCAAACTGTTGCAACGCAACCTCAAATCAAACCGTCAAATCAATTCGATGCGCCTGCGCGCGTTACGCGTGCGCACGTTGATAATTTTTTCTCATTTTTCAGATTAAAAATACTTTACTTTAACCTTTTTATATATTATCATAATCAAGCGAAATTTCCATCGGGAATTTCTATCCTTCCCCGCAAGGGGCAAATTGTCCAAAAGGAGGTAGCTATGAATAAGTACGAGATTCTCTACATTATTCGTTGCGACATCGACGATGACCAGAAACAAAAGGTCGTCGAAAAGTACGAGGCGCTCGCTCAGAGTCTCGGCACGCTCGAAACCCTCGATAAATGGGGTATGAGAAAGTTTGCCTATGAGATCAACAAGCAAAGCGAAGGCTACTACGTTCTTATGAACGTCGTGTGCGACGCGGCAGCGCAGGCGGAAATCGACAGACAAATGGGCATCGACGACAACGTCGTAAGAAGAATGATTATCAAAAAGTGATAAGTCGAGGAGTGTATTATGAATAAAGTTTTTTTGATCGGTAACCTGACCCGTGACCCCGAACTCTCCACCACCGGCAGCGGCGTGAAGTTTTGCAGATTCACCCTTGCGGTGTCCCGCTCCTACTCCAAGGACGGCAAACGCGAAACCGACTTCCTTCCCGTGGTAGTCTGGAGAGCACAGGCGGACAACTGCGCCCGTTATCTCAAAAAAGGCAGCAAAGCTGCTATCAGCGGTACAATCCAGACCAGAAGCTACGATACGCAGGACGGCAGCCGTCGTTATGTGACGGAAATCGCCGCCGACGAGGTGCAATTCCTCTCCACCAAGAACGATGACGGCAAGGACGACGGCGTGGATTTCGACGACCTCACGCCCATCGACGAGGACTTGCCTTTCTAATTAAGGAGTATTGAAATGAACGAAGAAGTAAAAGCCACGCGTCCTCCCAAGAGAGCGCCTAAAAAGAAAGTTTGCATCTTCTGTGTCGACCACATCGAAGACATAGACTACAAGGATACGGCGAAACTCCGCCGCTTCATCACCGAAAAAGGCAAGATTCTGCCCCGCAGAATGAGCGGTGTGTGCTCCAAGCACCAGCGTCCCCTTGCAACGGCAATCAAGCGCGCAAGAGTTATGGCTCTTCTGCCCTACAAAGCCGACTAACATCAAAACAACAATTCCGACAAACCCTTGCAAACGCAAGGGTTTGTTTTTTTGCGGAATTTTGCAAAAAATTTTTCTGCGGCGTTTCGGAGCGCGCTCCCCTACCAATCAGTGGAATATTTCAGTCCGACATGTCGGGATATCCGACTTTTGCACCTGCCTTGTCGGGTTGCAATGACGACGCAGGCGATATATAATGCTCGTATGGCTACGAAACGACACTCACAAAAACTTTCAAGAAACATCATCATAGCCATCGTTGCGATAGTTCTCATCATTGCAATCACGATGGTCATTCTCTACTTTGCCGCACCCGAAACCTTCGACGCAATCGCGGCGTTCTTCAAGCCCGAAGGCTCGTCTTCGACAGGCGGTGGCGGCAACACCGAAACTCCCCCGCTCGAACGCGGAGAAGGCGACTTGCAAGTGCATTTCATCGACGTAGGTCAAGGCGACTGCATTCTCATTCTCTTCCCCGACGGCAAGGATATGCTGATTGACTGCGGCAACAAGAGTTCCGGTTATTCATTCGACGAAACGGCGGAATACCTCGATACATATATCCCCGACGACACACTCGATTATATGATGCTGACGCACGGTGACGAAGACCACGTCGAATATCTTGACAACATTCTCGAAATGTATCAGGTCAACAACATATTCATGCCAAACATTCTGGCGGCACCCAACGGCACGGGAGCCTCGTCCGTGGAACTGCGAGAACAAATTGACGCCATAGACGACGAAAAAATCGCGATGTTCACAGACCCCGACGTGCTGACTTCAAACATGTACGCCGAATTCTTTGTCGCCGCATTCAACGAGCCCGACTGCAACGTTATGCTCAACATCGACCCGTCTTCCACGGAAAACTCAATCGTCATAACCGACGAAGCCAACACTTACCGCCTTACGTTCTACTGCCCCACGCAGGAATATTACAACGAAAGCAACCTGAACAGTGCGGAAAAGAAAAATGCGGTTTCGCCCATCGGCATACTGGAATACAACGGTTTCCGCATCGTGCTGACAGGTGACAGCAACGAAATCAACGAGCCTTTGTTTGTTGACCGCATAGGCGGAGAACTTGACTGCGACGTGCTGAAAGTCGGACACCACGGCAGCGAAACGTCCTCGACGGAAGAATTCCTCAATGCCATCGACTGCGAATACGCGGTAATAAGCTGCAAAGCGGACGGCAACACCTTCTATCATCCCAGACAAACCACGCTCAACAGATTCATCAAAAGAGATATGACGATATACCGCACCGACAACAACGGCAACATCGTACTCACCGTAAACGAAAGCATAACCTTCTCTCTCGAAACGGAAGTCGACCAGTCCGTCAACCGCGTGGGACTTACGGGAGCGGGTGAATAAACCGACAATCGGAACGCTTATCAACCATACCGAAACAGGTTTATACTCCTGCCCCGCAACAACAATCCGAACCGTTGGCGATATCCTCGACGTCGTCTGCAAGTAAAAGAAAACGCCCCCGAAAACGGGGGCGTTTGTTTTATGAGGATATCTCGGTATGAGGATTTCTCAATAGCTCTTTGCGAAGTAGATGACCTTTGTTGCGGGTTTGCCGCAATAGACGCATTTGTCGCCGACGGGCGTCTGGTCAAACGGCATAACGCGCGCGCTTGCCGCGGTTTCGGCTTTGATTGCGTCTTCGCATTCTCTGCAACCGCACCACATTGTCTTGACAAAGTGCTGATTGTCGAGTGCCGTTCTGAATTCGTTCATGTTCGAGCAGATTTCCACGTTGCCGTGCAAGAACTTCTTGGACTGTTCGTACATATTCTCGTGGATTTCGTCGAGCAGTGCGGGAATTGCCGTTGCAAGGTCGCCGAGTGCTATGCTGCCCTTTTCGTGGGTGTCGCGGCGGGAGTACATCGCAACTCCGTTCTCGATGTCGCGGGGTCCGATTTCAAGACGCAAAGGCGCGCCTTTCATTTCCCATTCGTTGAACTTCCAGCCTGCAGACTGGTCGCGGTTGTCGACTTCTACGCGCAGACCCGCTTTTTTGAGCATATCCGCAACTTCGTACGCTTTGTCGACAACGCCTTCCTTGTATGCCGCAATAGGTATGATGACAACCTGAACGGGAGCGACTCTCGGGGGAAGTTTGAGACCGCGCTGGTCGCCGTGCGCCATAATGAGCGCACCGATAAGACGTGTGGACACGCCCCAGCTGGTCTGATAAGGATTTTTGAGTTGACCGTCACGGTCGAGATATTTGATTTCGAATGCGGACGCAAAGTTTTTGCCGAGATAGTGCGTCGTGCCGGACTGCAAGGATTTGCCGTCGAGCATCATGGCTTCCATGGAATAGGTTTCAACCGCTCCCGCAAACTTCTCTTTTTCCGTCTTTATGCCCGTAAGGACGTCCATTGCAAGTACGTTCTGCATGAACTCGCGGTAGACTTCCAGCATTTTGAGCGCTTCGCCGCGCGCTTCTTCTTCCGTGGTGTGGAGAGTGTGTCCTTCCTGCCAGAGGAATTCGCTCGTACGAAGGAAGGGGCGGGTCGTCTTTTCCCATCTCACGACGTTTGCCCACTGGTTGATGAGCAACGGCAGGTCGCGGTAGCTCTGAACCCATTTCGCGTACATATCGCAGATGATGGTTTCGGACGTGGGACGGACAACGAGTTTTTCTTCGAGTTCGGTGTTGCCGACGTGCGTGACAAGCGCGACTTCGGGCGCGAAACCTTCGACGTGTTCGGCTTCTTTCATGAGATAGCTCAAAGGTATGAACATCGGGAAGTACGCGTTCTTATGACCCGTTTCCTTGAAACGGCGGTTGAGTTCTTCCTGAATGTGTTCCCAGATTTCGTATCCGTAAGGTCTGATGACCATCGTTCCTTTGACGGGGCCGTAGTCCACGAGTTCCGTTTTCAGAATGACGTCGGTGTACCACTGCGGGAAATCTTTGGTCATATCGGCGATTTCTTTAACAAACTGATTGTCCTTTTGCATTGTTCTTCTCCAAACAATAATCTTGTCTTATCATACTAACACCAAAACAAAAAAAAAGCAACGGACAAGCCGTTGCTCGGGTTGTTTCGGAATCAAAGGTCTTCTTCGTCCTCTTCTTCCTCTTCGTCCTCGTCGAAGTCGGCGTCGTCGAAATCCGTCATCGATTCGTCAAAGTCGTCGGGCTCGTCGTCCGCGGACTCCTCTTCGTCGTCATCGTCTTCCTCTTCTTCCTGCAACATGGACAGGGAGATTTCGTCGTCCTCTTCGAGCACCGAATCGTCGGCGTCGTCCTCGACAAACTCTTTCCAGCCTTCGTCTTCGTCGTCGGACTTGTCGGCTTTCTTGTCGAGCTGATCGAGCTTGCACGCGGGGCAGATGTCTTCGTCGTCGGCAAGGTAGTTCACTTTGCAGACGGGGCAGATTCTTTCCTCTTCGTAGATAATCTCGTCGTCGTCTTCGATAAGGCTTATGGAGCTTGCTTTGCCAAGCTCTGCTTTGCAGACCTCGCAGAGTTCTTCCTCTACGGGAATCCAGTTCAGTTCACAGCGCGGGCACTTCTTGTATTTTCCCATTGCTTCCTCGCTAATTGAATTTTTCATATATTATATTTATAAGACGCAGATATGTAAACTGTTTTACGCTACATTTTGAAAAGAAAAAATTTTTCGATTTTCGACGAACAGGACGGACGGACAACGGCATTTGTATGTGCAAAAGGACGGGAACTATTCGCGGACTACATTTGGTGGGGTTTCCCGCCCTCGTCAACTAAATGTACCGACCTTAAAAATTGGTGAAAATAATTGTTGAAAAATATTTGTGAAATGTGATATATTCTGCCTTGCCACAGGGGGAAACGTTTTTACCTACACCCGAAACAGTAAGACAGCATCATCTAAAACTCGACAAAAATCTTGTGAAAACGAGCATTTATGCTTTTTAGTACGAATTTTGACTATGCTACAATAAAATTACCACATTTTGGAGGAAAAAATGAAAAAATCCATCATTATCGCCGACGACAACGCGGGACTGGTGCTCAGCCTGAAAGAGTTTTTCGAAAACAAAGGCAATTACGAAGTCGCAGGCACGGCGGAAAACGGCGTGCAGGCACTCGCACTCGTGGAAAGATACAACCCCGACTTCCTTCTTCTCGACATAGTCATGCCCGAACTCGACGGTTTCGGCGTACTTTCCGCAATCAAATCCCGCAAGCCCACGGTCATAATGATGTCGCAGCTCAACACGGACGGATTCGTACAGAAAGCCCTGCGTTACGGTGCGAAATATTTTCTCGCAAAACCGTTCAATTTCGACGTTCTGCTCAAAACGCTGGACGAATTTTCGGGAGAAGAAAACTATCCTGCGGTCACGCGTCAGCCCCAACCCGCAAAACGCAACCGCTCTCTCGACGAGAAAATCGCTAATCTCTTTATCTCGGTCGGCATACCCGCGCACATAAAAGGCTATCAGTTCCTGCGCGAAGCAATCAAAATCACGGTCGACGACCCCGAAATCATAAACAGCATAACAAAGAAACTCTACCCTTCCATTGCGGCGACTTTCAACACCACCGCGTCCAAGGTCGAACGCGCAATTCGTCACGCCATAGAAGTCGCATGGAACAGAGGAAAGATAGAAAACATCAACCAGATTTTCGGCATGAAAATATATTCCGCAAATGAAAAGCCCACCAACGGGGAGTTTATCGCGCTTGTCGCGGACAAAATGTTGCTCGAAGGAGCATAAGTCCGAAGCGCAAAAGTCCTGACGCTTGCAACCCTCCCCCTCAATCCCGATGCGCATAGAAGCAAATCGGACAAAACCCGCGTTTATTCGCGGGTTTTGTTGATTGAACGTCGTTTTCGTGCACAAATCTTCCGCCCGTAAACTTTGTTGTCAAAGACGGATAATTGTTTGAGTTCCGCGCAAAGTACGGGTATGAAAACGAAAAATATCTCCCTTTTCATCAAACCCCTGCTCTTTATACTGCTTGCCGCGTGCATAGCGACGGCGGTATACGCCACGGCGTCCTGCAACATTTCCGTTGCAAGCGCCGAAGTCATAGACCCCGAGTTCGGAGTTCCCCCGCAAGGCATTCGCCCCGTCACGGAAACTGTTTTGCAGACTGAATTCAGGCGCGTTCTCAACCCCGAAGAAGTGAGCCGTGTGGAGCTTGTGGCTTTCTATACGGACAAAAGCCTTTTCGCACGCGGTTCGGAAATAAGGATTTATTCCCCGAACGCCAAAGACCCCGTTCTCACGATAGTTCCCCCGCAGAATGCGGGCTATGAACCCAACCTCTTCTTTGCCGATTTCACGGGCGGAGGTTACGAACAGATTTTCTACTCCGTGCAAAGCGGCGGAAGCGGCGGCTATGCCTTCCAATACCTTTTTGACGTGTCCAACGCCGAAATCAAAACCCTGTACGACGGCAACGGTCTTGACGGGTTCAAGGCGGAATATGCCGACTGCTACAAAGTGAAAGTGTACAACGAATATGCGCAGTACGTTATCGACATTTCCTCCCGCCCCGCGGAGTATCTCGACGAACTTTACAGCGCAAACGGCACTCTCAAAGCCCCCCGTACCGCGGACGTGTGGGGTGTGTCCTACGCCTTCCCGACCTTCAATCCCGCACAGGAAAAATATATCCTCACGGTATTCAGAAGAATTACGGGACTTTATAACGCTGACTCTTTCGGATACGTCGTCGATTTCCTCGAATACGATGACGGAGCTTTCCGCTCATACTATCAGGGCGTGCTCATCAACTGACCGCCCCGCCCGAAAAGCGGTCGGACGCAGTCCTCAACTGCGTTAACCTTCTCTACGCACACCGCTTTTCCGAAACACAAAACTTTAACTTTCTTCCGCACGCCGCAAGCGTGCGGTTTTCTTTTTGCCGAATTGCTCCCGAATTTTCCGACGTCCGCACCTTTCGTAACGGCTTTTGCATAGGCTGTAATGGACTTCTCCGACATATCGAGCATACGTACATAACCGATTTACATAAAATGAGAAGTTATGGCTGTTATAAAAAGATTTTCTACCGTAAGACAAGGCGGAATCGTTTTCACGGGTAACACGCTGGGGCTTGCGCCCGCCGTATCGAGCAGCGGCGGTTTCGCGGGGTCGATTGCCGTGTTTACTTCCCTCGATACATCTTTGCAGGTTTCGGGATTTCCCGCGGGAACTACCCTCGACTACACCAAAAACGGCTCCGCCGCCGTTGTCGTCACACTGACCTCGGGCAAGAACAAAACCAAAGACTGACTGCCTTTCACTTTGCGGAAAACAGGCGACGGTTTCCCCGTATTCTCGCATAGATTTAATTGACTTTTTTGCTCCCATTTTACGCCCACAATACCCCATCGAAATCATCCGCTCTTGAAATTTCCGCAGGTTGTGATAATATTTATATATACGGCTGTGTCGCGGGCGGCTTTGCGCCTGCACATGTCAACGGGGGAAATATGGCATATATCATCGACAAGGAAAAGTGCGTAGGTTGCGGCTACTGCAAATTTTTGTGTTTACTAGGAGCCGTTGAAGAACGACGGGAAAACGACCGCGATTATTACGAAATAGCCGCGGACAAGTGCGCGGGTTGCGGACAGTGCGCGGACGGCTGTCTGGTCGGCTGTATCTATCCCGCGGAAGGACAGTGCAAAATCAAACGCGTTTACATCGACAAGGAAAAGTGCATCGGTTGCACTCTCTGCAAACGCGGCTGCCCTGCCGACGCTATTGACGGCGTAGTCAAACAACCCTTCGAAATCCGCGAAGCCTTGTGCATAAAATGCGGCGTTTGCGCGGAAAAATGCAAAAAGGACGCCGTTGTCGTGGAATACTGACAGCATGCATTAATTCTTTATTCTCTGCCATATGACAATGCTGTCAAAATAAACAAAACCAACGTCGATAAATTCATTATCGTCCAAAGTTTGTTATTGTTGATTTCAGAACAAAAAACCGCGACGTTTGTCGCGGTTTTTATCGTTTTGGCAATTCACCTTTCCCTTATTTTCTGTTTTGTCTTTTGGATTGTTGCGGTTTCAACATTTGTCCTGCCGCAATCAAATACCCTTGCCGTGCAGGTTTATTTATTATTGGTGCGCCTTGTTTGATTTGTAAGTGTCGGCTTTTCGTTATGCCTGCGGCAGATTGAGCACCGCAAACATCAATGCGTCGTTGTAGTTGACTTTGCCGACTTCGGCAAGCACGTACAGGCTGCCATTTGAGTCCGAAGTCAGGCAGGAATATCCCGACGCTCCGTTGTAGAGTCCGTATGTCTGCCAGCTTTCGCCGCGGTCGGTGCTCACTCCGACGGTGAGATTTACGCGGGTGTCGAAAGAGTCGGGATAACTCATTACGAGCGCGCCCGATTGAGCGACCGTCAAAGAACTCATGCAAATCGGGCTTCTGAGTATGGTATCTTCGGTTTTGCGATACCACGTCTGCCCGCCGTCGAGCGAATACGAAAGACGCTGATACTGTTCGGGGTGAATGGCACTGCATCCCGTCATATCTCTGACAACCATAACCAGTTCTCCGTCGGGAAGTTCCGCGGCTTCGCACTCGTTGCCCGTACCTGCGCTTTCGCCTACGTTCCAGTTTGCGCCGTGGTCGTCACTGTACAGCACAAAGGACTCCCCGCCGCTGGACGCGGGTATAATCAATCTGCCTTTATGTTCGCCGTTTTCGAGCTGTATGCTCTTGCCCGGGCCTATCATAAGCGTATGTTGTCTGACACCGTCCGCACCACCCGAACCGTCGTCTGTTTTCTCAAAACTGATGTTTATCGGCTCTTCGTTGAGAGTTAAAACCGCGTTTTGGTCGACTATGTACCTTGCAACAAACGTCTGGTAGTCGTATTTGTCCGCTTTTGTCGCCGACATATAAGGGAACACAACCAGTCCCGTTTCACGGTCGAGAACGGGAGTCGGGTTGCCGTATTTGCCCACTTCGTCGTCATAGGACAACAACACGCGGAGTTCGCTCCACGTCTTGCCGCCGTCTGCGGAGGTTTTGTAAACCAGGTCTATACTGCCCGTATCGTGGGCGGAGTTCACTCTGCCTTCCGCGGAAGCAAGAAGAACGTCGCGCTCAAATTCCGTTCCGTATTTCTCGTTGAGAACGTCTTTGTCAAGGGTGACGAGCGACGGAATTCTGAACGTCGCATATCCGTCTTCTCCGTTTGCGAAAAGGAACGTCCTGTCGGTCATTACTTCGTCGTTGAAATCGCGGAAACCCTGCGCGTTGAACCAGATTACTCCGACCAGCATTGCCACAATCAGCAACACGCAGACTACGAGCGTCATTACGTGTCTTTTGCCGAATATTTGCATTGCCGCGCCCGCCAGCATAATCACGCTTGCCGCGATAAGTATTATGCAGGTTGCCGTGTTGAGCATAAGCGGTTGCACAAAGTCGACGACGAGCGAAAACAGTATCAATATTACGAGCATTAAGACCGCCGCCGCAACCGCGCCTGCCGATATGCCCGTTGCGACCTTGCCTTCCGTTCTTTTTTTGCGGAACAGCACGTAACCCACGGGCATAATGAGCAACACTATGGCAAATATCACGCTCATTGCCGCCGTACTGAAAAATATGCCCTCGTTCATTCCGAGGAACATTCCTATGCCCGCGATGAGAAGAAGGTATCCGATTGCGACAATAATGTCCGCCGCAAGGTTGATTTTATCGGTTCGGGTCAAAACTCTGTTTTCTTTCATATCCCCACCTTTTTCCGAATATGTTTTCTTCCCGACAATTATAAACGATGACGGCAAACTTATCAAGCGCGGCGGACATTGTCGTGCGCACGCGCGCCGTCGCCGAATGACAAATATTAAAATGCAAAAAATATTTACACACAAGATATGCCCGCAATCAATATTGTTATGCGTATATGCGCGTGAAGATATACGCGTTTTATGTGCTCATACCGCTCGGTTAGATAGCCGAATTCGCACGCTCAACGCATAAAATCGTGCGTTTTATGCAAAATGTCAATTTTCGACATAACCACAATATATAGTGGTCGGCACAAAAAAATAATTCAAAATGTTCCGTTTTTTGGCTTGACAGCCATATGAGGCGCATATATAATGGAGAGGCAAATTATCCAGGGAGGAAAACCCATAATGTTAAACGTGAAAAAGAGAGACGGAAGTATCGTGCCTTTCAATCTGAGCAAAATCAAGATTGCCATTGAAAAGGCTTTCGCTGCCGTCGGCAAGAACTACAACGACGATATCATCGACATGCTCGCTCTGCGCGTAACCGCTGACTTCAACAGCAAGCTCCAAGGCGACGTCGTTACCGTCGAGGACATTCAGGACTCCGTCGAAGTCGTGCTCATTCAGGCAAGTTACGTCGAAGTTTCCAAGGCGTACATCCTTTACAGAAAACAGCACGAAAAATTGAGAAACGTCGGCTCCACGATGCTCGACTACAAGAACACCGTCAACAACTACCTCAAAATCAACGACTGGCGCGTCAAAGAAAACTCCACCGTCACCTACTCCGTCGGCGGTCTTATTCTCAGCAACTCCGGCGCCATCACCGCCAACTACTGGCTGTCTGAAATTTACGACGAAGAAATCGGCAACGCGCACCGCAACGCCGAAATCCATATCCACGACCTCAGCATGCTCACCGGCTACTGCGCAGGTTGGTCGCTCAAACAACTCATAGTCGAAGGACTCGGCGGCATCCCCGGCAAAATCACGTCGTCCCCCGCGTCGCACCTCTCCACTCTCTGCAACCAGATGGTCAACTTCCTCGGCATTATGCAGAACGAATGGGCGGGCGCGCAGGCGTTCTCCTCTTTCGACACCTACCTTGCTCCTTTCGTCAAGGTCGACAACCTCTCCTACAAAGAGGTCAAACAGTGCCTGCAATCTTTCATCTACGGCGTGAACACTCCTTCCCGCTGGGGCACGCAGGCGCCTTTCACCAACATCACTCTGGACTGGGTTGTCCCGGGCGACCTCGCGGAACTCCCCGCACTCGTCGGCGGCAAGGAAATGGATTTCAAATACAAGGACTGCCAGAAAGAAATGGCGATGGTCAACAAGGCGTTCATCGAAATCATGATAGAAGGCGACGCCAACGGCAGAGGATTCCAGTATCCTATCCCCACCTACTCCATCACCTCCAACTTCGACTGGTCGGAAACCGAAAACAATCGTCTGCTGTTCGAGATGACCGCAAAATACGGCACTCCTTATTTCAGCAACTACATCAACAGCGACATGGAACCCAGCGACGTCAGAAGTATGTGCTGCCGTCTGCGTCTCGACCTCAGAGAACTGCGTAAGAAAGCCGGCGGTTTCTTCGGAAGCGGCGAATCCACGGGTTCGGTCGGCGTCGTCACCATCAATATGCCCAGAATCGCGTACGAGGCAAGAACGGAAGGCGAATACTTCCAGAACCTCGAACGCCTCATGAACATTGCGGCACGCAGCCTGAAAATCAAACGTAACGTCATCACCAAGCTGATGGACGAAGGACTCTATCCTTACACCAAACGTTATCTCGGCACCTTCAACAACCACTTCTCCACCATCGGTCTTGTCGGTATGAACGAAGCCTGCCTCAACGCAAGATGGATAGGCAAAGACCTTACCCACAAAGAAGCGCAGGAATTCACCAAGAAGACGCTGAACTTCATGCGCAACAAGCTGTCCGACTATCAGGAAGAATACGGCGACCTCTACAACCTCGAAGCTACGCCCGCAGAGTCCACCTCTTACAGACTGGCGAAGCACGACAAAGAGAAGTACCCCAACATCATCACGGCGTCCATGGGCAAAGGCGAAAACGCAACGCCTTACTACACCAACAGCTCTCACCTGCCGGTTGACTACACTTCCGACATCTTCGACGCTCTCGACATTCAGGACGAACTGCAGACACTGTACACCTCGGGCACCGTGTTCCACGCCTTCCTCGGTCAGAAACTGGAAAGCTGGCAAGCCGCGGCAAACCTCGTCAAGAAAATCGCAGAGAACTACAAACTGCCTTACTACACGCTGTCCCCGACCTACTCCATCTGTGCGGAACACGGCTATCTTGAAGGCGAACAGTACACCTGCCCCATCTGCGGCAAGAAAGCGGAAGTTTACAGCCGTATAACGGGTTACTACCGTCCCGTCCAGAACTGGAACGACGGCAAACTCGAAGAGTTCAGAGAAAGAAAGACCTACGACATCGCAAACTCCAAACTGAAAAAGAAACCCGTCTGCGACAAGGACGCGTTCGAAGTCAAACCCAAAGCGGACGAAGCCAAGAAAATCGAAGGTCCCGTGATTTTCACGACCAAGACCTGCCCCAACTGCAAACTTGCAAAGTCGATGTTGGATAAAGCGGGCATCGCCTATACGGTTGTCGATGCCGAAGACGAAAAAGACGTGACGGTGAGTTACGGCGTCAAGAAAGCGCCCACCCTGCTCGTCCCCAACGGAAACGGTTACGACGTCTATGACAACGCGAGCAAAATCAAGAAATTCATAGAAACCGTTGCCGCAAACGCATAACACAATCCAAACGGACGGGGTATGTCGGCGACATACCCCGTTTGAACGTTTAAGGACTTTTTCCCGTCGGACAATTCAGACAACGCGGAGCACAAACCCTGCCGCCGCGCTTTCAAACCCGACGGAGCGGCATCAGTCTTAACCGCAAAAGCAAGTCGTATAAGAGGAGTAATTATGGTAGATATTATAGTCATCGGAGCAGGTCCCGCGGGAATGACCGCCGCACTCAACTGTCTGCGTTACGGCAAAAGCGTTCTCGTGCTGGAATCCGAAAACTTCGGCGGACAAATAGCATTTTCGCCCCGCGTGGAAAACTTCCCCACCGTCCAGCAGGCAGCAGGCAGCGAACTCATGGACAAACTGTACGAACAGATTCTTGCATGGGGCGCGCAAGTCGAACTCGAAAAGGCGGAGAAAATAGAAAAAACTTCTTTCGGATTCAAGGTTGTCACCGACTACGGCGAACACGAATGCCTCTCCGTCATCATCGCGTCAGGCGTCAAACACCGTGAAATCGGCGTACCCCGCGAAGAAGAACTGGTCGGCAACGGCGTAAGCTACTGCGCGCTGTGCGACGGTGCGTTTTACAAAGACGAAGACGTTGCCGTTATCGGCGACGCCAACACCGCACTGCAATATGCGCTTTTGCTCGCGGGTTACTGCAGAACCGTGCACGTCTGCACTCTGTTCGACAAGTTCTTCGGCGACAAAGCCCTTGTTGACAGAATACTCGAAAAACAGAAAGACAATATCCGCGTCTATCACAACATCAACCTCAAAGCGTTCTGCGGAGAAGACGAACTCACGGGATTGGATTTCGAAAACACGGTGAGCGGAAAAGATTTCCACCTCGACTGCAAAGCGGCGTTTATATGCGTGGGACAAATCCCCAACAACGGAGCCTTTGCCGACATAGTAGAGCTCGACCGCAACGGTTACATAGTCGCAGGCGAAGACTGCCTGACGAGTTGCCCCGGCATCTTTGTCGCGGGCGACTGCCGCACCAAAAAAGTGCGCCAGCTCGTCACGGCGTCGGCTGACGGTTCGGTGTCCGCTCTCGCGGCGTGCAACTACGTCGATTCTTTGGGTTGACCGATCGTAAACCATCTGGCAAGTCGAAAAAACGCAAAATCATCTAAAACCGATAAATCGCAAAAGCCGAGGTTAAACCTCGGTTTTTGCTCCGATTAAAACCGCTTTGCACGAATAAAGCAAAGCTACTTTAAGGAGAAAGTATGTTTATCTGCGGAACGGAAAACGTGTCACTTGTGGACTACAACGAAAAAATAGCAACCGTGGTTTTTACCGCGGGTTGCAATATGCGCTGCCCTTTTTGCCATAATGCGGAACTCGTGCTTTGCTCCGACGAAGATTACCGCATCGACGAAAAAGAGGTGTTCGACTTCCTCGAAAAACGAAAATCCCTGATTGACGCCGTTGTCGTTTCGGGCGGCGAACCCACGCTGCAAAAAGACCTTGCACGGTTTATTGCCGACATCAAAGCAACGGGACGCGCCGTAAAACTCGACACCAACGGACTCCGACCCGAAGTGCTGGAAAAACTCTTTGCCGACAATCTGCTCGACTACGTCGCAATGGACATCAAGAACAGCAGGCAGAAGTATTCAATGACCGCAGGTGTCAACATAGATACCGACGTCATTATGCGCAGTATCAAACTGATTGAAGACAATGCCCCCGACTACGAGTTCCGCACAACCGTAATCAAGGAATTCCACACCGAGGAGGACTTTGAGGACATAGCCGAAATGCTGGCGGGCGCAAAACGCTACTATATTCAAAAGTACAAGGACGCCGACACATGTTTCCAACACGGTTTCCATGCGCCCGACTACGACGCCGCCGTCCGTTTCAAGGACATCGTTTCCCGCACCGTTAAATCCGTCCATCTCCGCGGATTTTAACCCGCATGCCTTTCGGATACACTTTCGACAAAGGAACATCCTTGGCACCACTACAACCCGAATTGCGGTAAAAACAAATCCAAACTACATCAACCACAAAACAAAAATCCCCGTGTTTGCGGGGATTTTGTTGTAGGATTTCATTGTAGGATTGTAAAGTTGCGTTTTGATAAATTTTTAATGTAGAATTGCCGATACATTGTCGCGCGCTTGCGGCGGACAAAAATCATTGTTTGGCTTTTTCTTCTGCTTTGCGCTTTTCAAGTTCGGCAAGGAATTCGTCTTCGTCAAAAGGTATAGTCACTTCCTTGCCCGTCCATGCCGCAAGGTGAATTGCATTGGAGAAAGTAAGCCCGATTATGCCCTCTTTGCCCGGTGCGATGAATTTGTCCGTTTTGCCGAGAAGATAATCCGTATAGTTGCGGATTATGCCGAGGTGCTGCGGAGGACGTTTTGTAAAGGCAAGATATTCGCCTATTCCGCGGTAAGTCGTCTTTTTGACGGGCGGTTTGCCCATGAAGACCGTGTTCGTGCGACTGAATTCGGGTTCGGGAACGGTGTTTGCATAGTAGACAAGTTTGCCGCCTTCGATTACGATTTTTCCGCCGTCGCCCGTTATTTCGAGTCGGTTTGTGCCGGGTGCGTCGTGCGTGGACGTGATGAAAACCCCCGTTGCGCCGTTTTCGAATTTGCACTGCACGGTCACGTCGTTTTCAACCGATATATCCCTTCCCCGCGTGGACGCCGTGGCGATTACGGATTTCGGAAGTCCCGCAATCCAAGTGAACAGGTCGAGTTGGTGAGGACACTGGTTGAGCAGAACGCCGCCGCCTTCGCCCCACCACGTTCCGCGCCAACCGCCTTGGTCGTAATATGCCTTCGGACGGTACCAGTTGGTGATTATCCACACAATACGTTTGAGAGAACCGAACTGTTTGCCGGACACTATTTCCTTTGCCTTGACGTAAAGCGGGTTTGTGCGCTGATTGAACATCATACCGAACAGCAAGTCGGGGTGTTCTTCCGCCGCGCGGTTCATTTCACGCACCTGACGGGTATAAACGCCTGCGGGTTTATCGCACAACACGTTGAGCCCTGCGGCAAACGCCGCTTCGGCTATTTCGGGGTGGAAATAGTGCGGGGTCTCCACCATGACAACGTCAATAAGCCCCGACGCGAACATTTTTTTGTAATCGTCGAAGACTTCTACGCCTTTCAGATTTTCGCGTGCGTATTTGCGTCTGTCTTCGGCAATGTCACAGACCGCGGTCAGCCGTGCGCCTTTAAGCAGTCCGCCGATATTTTGTTGTCAATACCCTGTTTGTTTCTGTTCCTAACCTTCGCGGACAGCAACCGTATGTCGGGTTTTTATGTCGTCTGTTTCGCTTTTCCTTTGTTTGCACAAATTTTGCGCAAAAAAAAAGCGGCACCTTGCGGTTGCCGCATTTATTTTCACTTTCGGATTGAATTGTTTAGATTTTTTCCATTAAAACATCAGGTCGAGTATTTCTTCCGCCGTAAATTCGCCGTAAACCGTTGTCTGAACAAAATAGTTCATTCCGTTGGCGGAAAATTCATAGTAACAACGGCTGCACTGCATTTCCTCGTCGTATTTTATGCCGTACTTCACGGTCATGTCTCGCCATACGGTTGTCGATACGCATGATAAGGAAATCTGTTGCGTCGGGACGAATACGTAGCCGTCTTTTATCGAGAATATGACTATCGAGTCGAAATTCTCGTTGAATACGCCGTACTCCGAACGCACCCCGATTGCAGAGTTGTCGGAAGACAATGTCAACAGCATATGCAACGTGCCGAGCGTATCCTCGACGTCCGTTTCCATTACGTCAATGCCGTATTCGCTTTCCGCAACGGAAATATCAACCTTCTGATAAAGCACTTCGCCGTCGTCGCAATAAAAAGGTCCGCTGCTTGTGTTTTCACCGCCACCGCCGAGCGTAAGCGGCAACGCAACTGCCAAAACCACCGCGACTATGAGCACCGCGGCAACCGAAGCCCACGCAAAACGCCGCGCGTGTCTTACCGCGCCCGCCTTATTGCCCGCGTTCTCCTTTTGCCTGAGTTTCGCAAGGTCGAACTCGGCGTCCCTGCCCGTCGACGCCACGTATTTATTCATTATTTCGTCAAATTCTCTGTCTTCCATACGCTTTCCTCGAACACAGCTAGCATTCGCTTTTTATAATATAACAATTTACGGGGTGTCTTTGTCCAAATCTGCGGCTGCAATTGCGGATTTCATTTTGTCCGACGCGCTTTCTTTGAGATTTCCGACCGTCGACTTCGACACTTTGAGTTCTTTTGCTATCTCCCTCAGCGTTTTGCCCTCGAAATATATTCTCTGCAACACCGCCCGCTCTTTGTCGTTGAGCGACTGCATAGCTTCCTCCACGACCATTCGCGTGTGTACACCCTCGGCGGTGTCGTCGGACGCAAAGTTGTCAACCGCTCTGTAATCGATGTATTCCGTAAGCTCAACGCAATTGTTTTCCGAAACCAGATTTCTGCGCCTGTTCAAAGCACGGTTGGTCATCGTTTTGCAGAGATAACCGAACCCGTTGCAAACAAATCGGTAACCTTTTGCGATTTCGTAAATATCCGCCCAGAAATCCTGCACCAAATCGTCCGCTTCCTGCTCTTTGCGAAGGTAACGGAGCGCAATATAACGCAAAGAAGGCGCAACGAGAGAATGCAATTCTTCAATCGCTCCCTTTTCGCCTTTATTGATAGCCACAAGGCAACCGTTTATCTTTTCGCGCGTAATCGCGTCCATCCGTCCAACCTAAAAAGATATAAAGAGTATGGATTATTCTATCATATAAATCGACATAAACAAACAAAAAACGCCGCATTCACGCGACATAAAATTTCCGCCGCGTCAGCCACGGTAAGACGACATCGTAAAAGTTAAACTTGCAATAAGGTTCTTCGCAAAGTACCTCGGCGTTGGAAGACACTTTGCGAAAATTGCTATTGTCCATATATCCGTTCCGAGTTCGCACATATGCGCATTGGGCAGCAAGTTAATATCCCTGCTACATCCATTCACTCCTCATAGCACAAGCAACACCATAATTCTCTGCATTTAGGAAACATTACAACTTAATCCACTGCGAATATCGATTCAATGAAAGTTGCAAAGCCGTTGTCGTTTAACTCTGAGAAATGATAATAATTTCTGAAAAGTATTCTTATACCGTTTATCTCGGTTTCACCGTAACCTTCAAAGGCATATACCTCGTATTCCTCATCAAATTCAGTTTCGATGGTATATTTTATTTGCAAATCCGAGACCGTCATGGTATGGTTTGTCGGCATTTCAAGCGGCTCATAATAAGGATTTACTATGACCATAATTCGACAACCTTGCATACCTTCAAAATCTTCCCAAGAAATATCATAATACAACTCGTCACCCGATTTGCCATCTACCACCAAGGATACCATCTGTATATATTCTTCGACAAACTTATATCCTTCGAGCACAGAATTGACTTCATCAATATTGGCTGCGGTGTTAATTTCGTCACCCCACCCGTAGGATGGCGGCGCGGGTATCTCATCGGTTTCACCGGGGACAAGCACAAGTACACACGGCACGATAATCGCAATCAATATAAGCAAACAACCTACCGCCGAAAACGCCCATTTTCTTGCCGTTGTTTTATTTTGGGCATTTGCATGTGTTTTTAATTCCTTTTGCTCGATTTCAGCACGTTTTTGCGACAACTCCGCTGCGAATGTTTCGTTATGAAGACCGCTTAGGCTTTTATCTGCAAAACTTTGAATTTTCCTGTTGCTTTTCATCTTATTCACTCCGATATTTGAACAATATAGGCATCGTCCACACCCAATCTGTTGTGAACATTCAGGTATGCTTTAGGGCATCGCTTTATACCTGTCGAAACCAGTAAAAAATCTGATTTCGACGTGGATCCATCAGGCAAATTATAACTAATTTCTTTATATCCGAAAACACTTAGCGAATGAGCAACTTTTCCATAAAGAGTATTATAAACATCTTGCGACTCTTTTGCGGTTATGTTGGCTATTTCCATTTCTCGCACGAACAATATCAACGGCTTATTTGCATCGATTTGCTGTTTTGAAAACCCGTAATTGAGTGTCGGACCGCTCATTGCACTGCTAAGTGCAAGCGTATAACCTTTGCTTGTGCAATATTGCGCCAAACCTGCTTTGAACTGCGCAACGGTTGTACCGGCACAATCACGATTAGTTTGCATAAGATCGTAAAGATTGGCGATAAGAGATTCGATTGTATGATTCTGTTCACGATACGCATAAAAATTCCCCATACCTCTACCCGGGACATAGCTTTCAATCAGGTTTGTATGAAATCTGTCATAGTAAGCTATTACGTTCGCGGCAGAGATGGGAACACACGCATTTGATCCTATTTCATAATAGTATTCGGGGATTACTTTTGCAAGTTTTTTTTCTTTTTCGGATTTCGAAACATACGATATTGTCTTTGCTCCGATTGTTAACGAATCACCTATGGCACAATAATGATTTTTGTATAAATCGACAAGTTCATTTACTGTTGACGCAACTTTAGTTCCGTCAAGAGAAAAGTAATTGCCATCGGTTTCTTCCAGATAACAAAATTCTTGTATGTATACCGGCGTGCCATCAATATGGCAAAACGGACTTGATGAGCTGTCGCTCGCCTCCGTAACCAACAAATTGCCGTTGTCTTTTATAATGATGACGTACCCATCGGAATTTTCATTGCCAAATTCATAGACTATACCCAACTCATTCAGGTAAATGTCATAAATAATTCTTTTGGTAATTGAACAAGTCCTGGCGTCAATCAATCCTAATTCTTCTGCCGTTTGATAAAAAACATTATCCCATTCTTCATATTGACCGGAATCGGCAAATGCTGCGCTTGTCGGAACGAAAACATTCAAACAAACGAAACAGAATATAAGGAACAGAATTGTTATCGAAAATAAATAATAGTTATGATTGTCTAACTTCACATTCGTGGCTTTCATTTTTGTTTCCTCTATATATTAAGAGTACTGTTTTGCCAAAATTGTTATAAAAATTTTTAATAACGGAAATCAACTCAAAAATGACCACTTGTTGTCCTTAAAAATAGCGTATTGGCGGAGGATTCTCCGCCAATACGCTTTATGTATGATATTGTTTATTACGGTCCGTTTTGATTGACGTGTTCGTCGACCTTGGTATTTGTCATATACCCGTAAAACGGCCACCCACCGTTAAAACAGTAGCGTCTTGTGTTTGCAGTAAGCCCACCGTAACCGTAGCTGCTTTCACTCATGCCGACAGATAAGATTTCTCCGTTTTCGATATGTCCCACAATCATGCCCATCTTAGGCGCAGTGTTTGTGTCTGTCATTGCATTCGGGTTTGCATTTGTTACGTAGACATTATGAACAGCGCTGGAATTTATTCTGCCTCCGGAACAATATCCCACAATACCACCGACAGAACAACTGCTGTAAACCACATAATGTCTTATGTCCGTATTTTCAGTATAGCAGCTCAGAACCGCACCCGTGTTATGTCCCGCAATGCCGCCTAAGTCACCGTTGTTGTAAAGTGTACTTCTTGCACTGCCAAGCAATCCGAAATACGAAGACTTAACGGTACCTTTGTTGCGTCCGACAATTCCTCCCACGGCAGAAACCGCACGATGAACCGTTATATTTCCCGTTACCTTGCAGTTGTAGATATAATTTTCGTTTATACCGGCTATCCCGCCAACATAATACCAAGGTGCAAAATGCTGTCCTTCTGCCCCGCTAATGCTCACATTTTCAAGCACGACATTTACTATTGACTTTTTGTTTATTCCAACCAGTCCGATATTGTACGGTTGAGGGGCGCCGCTGCCGATATAGTACCGCAAATTCTTAATTTTATAATTGTTACCGTTGATTTCGCATTTAAGTTCCGGAATCGGAACCCATGTCCTGCTCAACGTTATGTCGTTGTCGAGATTGCGGTCAAACGACTGATCGTATCTTATATTGAACAGTTGCAACTCATTTGCGATGTAATAATGCGTTCTCTTGAAAATCCATCCGGTGGTCACCTTTCTGGAATACATGCAACTTACGGTGATTGATTTGCCGATTGCCTGTTCTATGTAGGCACCGACGGTGCCGCTTTCAATGTTTATGCTTACAATTTCAAAAGTGGCATCGGACACCGCGCCCTGCTGCATGAGATAGTCCATGAGGTTGCAACTTTTTACCGCGCTGCCTACATCGACGGTTTTGCTGAAATTTTTGCCGTCATGCGAAACCCCGCTTATTTTGTAACGGAGACTCCTGTATCGGCCTATGCAATCCCAGGACACCTTGATTTTGTTGTTGTAATCGACTGCTGTATTCAGCGTCATTTCGCTCAGCGAAAATACGGGAACTACCGTAAGGTGAGCATCGTTTGCAGGCGTGGTATCAACATCGGAAATCGGATAAACCGTAAAAGATGCTTTATCAATTCTATCCAGTCCGATTTGAATTTCCCCGCTGTCTTCGTCAACCGTCAGCGCAGTGCTGCCGAAAACGTCGTCGGAAACCTTTATACCGCTGACTTTTGTGTGTCCGTTCAACCAAAGTTCGATACGGTAAGTATTGTTTCTTGCCAACTCGATGTATTGATTGGAGTCGTTCTTCAACAAAGTGTTGCCTTTGTAAACTTTCCAAACATATTGGAGTTCCTGCGCCGTAATATTGGGAGTCGGGCTCTTATCCGACGTATGTTTGACACCTATAAAATAAGTTTTTCCGGGTTGGAGAGAATGCACTTTCAGATATCCGTAAGCGCGACTGTCCCAAGTCATTAAGTTTCCGTTTTCGTCCAACACTCGATAGGAATAAATATCGTCGTCCGAACTGTTTCCGTTAAACAGGAAAATATAATCTTGCAGTGTGCTTTCCGTTGCCGTAAATCTGGCATACCTGAAATTGTCGCCGCCTTTCAAAGCGAACGCGTCATTCTCCCCGAGTCCCCACGTAACACTTCCGCGATTGACAGACAAAACCGTGTCGCTTGACGTATTCACATCTTTTTTGAGGAAAATATAATAGGACTCCCCTGCTTTCATAAACATATCGAGTTTATGAGCCGAAGTGTAATCGCTGATTGCAAAGACGGTTTTGAAACTTCCGTCGGAAGTCAGTTTACACACCTCTTCGACAAGTCCGTTGTTGCCGCCGTTTATGGTGTAGATATCGTTTGAGTCGGGAACAAATTTTGCCAGATACTGTCCGTTGTATGAAAGCAACGAATCGGGTATCTGCTTTGTTTCGGCGGTACGCGCGATGTCGGCAACAAACTTGCCGTACTGCGGAACGTTGCCGATATTCTTTGCGGTAACCGTATACTTTGTGCCGGCTTTCATATCCGCCACCAACTCGTTGTTGACGGGAGAAAGTTTTGCCCCGTTCACATAAACTTCCACATTGTCGTTGCTAAAACCGAAACAATAGGTTCCGCTGTACTGAGGCGTAAAGGAAAAGATTTGAAGTCCCCCGTCCAACATATAATAATCGTGTTCGCAGAATGCATCGACTTCACGTGCTTGAGGAACGTTGATATCGAAAGCTATTTTGCCGTTGAACGTATCAAAAACTTCATATCCTTGTGATATTTTTTGTGCGATTTTCAAACATACGTTGAGATTTGCGCGGGCATACTCGACGGTGCCGTCCGGTCTGTCCGTATGAGATATGTTGAAGATACCGCGGGCGTAATCGCCGCTGCCGAAAAAGAGCGTATCGTTGGAATTGATTGCAATCGCAGAAGATTTCAGCAACATTCCGTACGCGGCTTTTTGCGAAGCACGGGTGTTGTGCGTGGCAAGCGCTTCGTAATAGTAATTCTTGTTGGTCGTATTGTAGGTCAGTTGTGCGCTGATTCTTTCAAAACCCTGCGCGATTGATATTGCGGTCTGTGCCCCTGAAATGACATCGCCGAAGAAAGGAATCGCCCCAAGCAACGCCTGAAAGGTTTCCGCACCGATTTGTGTCACGCCTTTGCGATACTTATCTTTGTCTGTTGTTTTGACCGTTGCGGAGTACTTGTAATCGTTGCCTATAATGAAATATCCGTAATCGTTGTCAACGTCATATCCCGAGTCACCGCGATTGAGGGAATTGTTTTTGATGAGGTTCATTCCGAAAGAAATATCGCTGATAAGAAAGTCCTCAGACTCCATATATCTCTTGAAATATTCTCTCCCGCTTGGATTATTTTTGCTGAAAACTCTGATTGACGGAACAACGGCATTCGTAATGCCGTTTTTCAACGAAAATGTTTGCATTCCAGTGGCACTATTGCTAGTACTCTCGTCTTTTGCTTTTACTGCAACCGCAGAAGAATCCGCCGATTCAACAAAATGATAATCAATCTGCACCAGCGGCTTTATTTCGCAATCTATAACGTAATCGTTGTTTCCGTTTGTCTGCGTGTTGACGTCTATGAGTATAACCGTGCTTATCAGTTGGGGAGAATTAAGCATAGATCGCGTAGAAATGTAAAATCCGTAACTTTTCCCTATATAAAACTTTGAAGTTTCTTTCTCGAAAAGACTTTTGGGCACAAACTTCACGATGTTGTCGTCGCCGAACACTTCGACGTTTGCATTCATCGGATTTGAATACTTGTGCACACAAGCGTTTTGAAAACTTCCGAAAGCATTGAGTTCGGCAATCGTATGATAAGCAGTCGCAGTCGCCTTTTTAAAGTCGTTGACGTATGTATAAAGATTCAATCCGTTCGGCGATTTGCTGTTGGTGTACTGAGCGCACTGCGCGTCGATTGCGTCATTCTCTTCTCCGTAAGCCACATTCTGCCCGACGGCGAAAACACTTGCCGCAAAAACGAGTGCAAACGCAATCACGCAGAGCGCAATCAGCCACAATCTTTTGTTCATTATTATTCTTTTGTTTGTCGGCATCTTCCCTTTTCTCCTGTTAAAATTTATTGTTTTTTATGCAATGGTATTCTTACTTCGAGCAGATAACAAATTCCATCGTTTCCCCATATTTTTACATCAAACGCCACTATCAATACTTCCAGTTCGCCTTGCTCGATTTCTACACCGAATAAGTCGGACTCGTAAGTCCACCACAAAACCAAATCTTCGTCGCTGCGGCTGTAATCTTCCACAACGTAAATCAGGCGCTCACCCCAAGGGCTGGCAGGCGAATTATATTTGTATTCAGACACTTCAACTTTGGTGGCAGTCGCATTGAAGTAAACTTCGTTTTTCGAGCACCTTACTCCTTCCTTGACCATAGCCATTTTTTCGGTGATGTATTCTCTCAACCTCGGCTCGACTTTCAACTCATAGGATGTCGCGATGTAATAGTATATTTCTTCGTTTTCATCAACAGCAGCGTCCACCCACTGAAAATATTCGTCCTCAGTAAATCCCACAAATTGAGGAATTATGCCCGTCATATAATCTGAGTGGGGGTCTTCAGTACCGGTCATTATCGTAGAAATCCTTATTACTGCCGAACCGTATTTGTCCTGCACGTAGTCCCCGAAAAAGTTTTCCGGGTCGTACTTGTCTTTTGTTTTGTTGCACGCGACAAGCCCAAACACACTAGCAATTACTGTTATCATCGTCAGCAACATTCCAATTACTTTCTTTTTCATTGTTTTTCCTTATTAATCAGAATTTTTGTATTTTTACAAGACCTCTGATTATAAAGAGTCAAAATTTTGCAAAAGTGTTACGGAATTTCAAAAATTTCTAACAAAAAATTCAGGGCACGAAAATCTCGTGCCCTGAACTCGTTGGTCATTTGATAATATACATCGAGCCGAAAGTAGAAGAAGAGAAATGATTTACGGTAGATTCGGAATAACCCGATTTTGCATAGTGCACCAAAAATGCATATTTCGTTGCGCTTTTTTTGTAGTATCCGTATACCAGCACCGCTCTGTCGCTGCCGGAACCGCTTTGTCCACCCGACGGGGTTGAGGGGCCTTCGATGTTCCCACAAAGGATTACGGGGTTGTTGGCGTCAATTTGTTTTTTGATTGTCAAACTGCTGAAAAACGGCATAATCATGTCATAACTGTTCAGCCCCGAGCCCTGTTGGCGGAAATATGCGTCCATCGCTTTTCTTATTTGAGTGCTTGTGGACCAATGGTTGATTCCTTCCTGATTGAGTATTCTTACCAGATATGCTTCGGTAAAACTCTTTCCGTCATATGTGCAGAAGTTGCGGTTTACGCCGCTTCCTGTCATATAGTTGCTGTTCACCAGTCCGTAATGACCTTTGAACGTATCATAATATCCCAGCAACATGCTTGCACACACATAACCTGAATATGCCGTGTTGCCGTTTGCATAATAACTCATTTGAACCGTTGTGCGTTTGTTTCGGAAAAAATCGGCGTTGTTTACGACTTTCCACGTTTTTCCGTACAGTCCCAACGAAGCGGTTCTCCTCATTACGGCGTTTCCGTTGAGATATGCAAGCATGTTTTCGTTCTTTTCTTCCATAATGTCCGCATAAAGTTCCGCACTTGATTGTGCCAACTGCTGAACGTATGCCGAATCGACGTTGCACTGGTTGAATATGTCATACAGATTGTCGTTTTGTTTTACAAAGAAATACCCTGCACCACCGTAGTACAAATCGCCTTGATAGCCTTTGTACGGCGAAACGCTTGTGCCGGAATATTCGACAAGCGTTGCGGAATCGTTGCACATAATGAAGTATCCTTCGGGTTCGCATTCGACAAGCGTATATCCGTTCCCCGCAAAGTCTTCAAGCGTTCTTACTGTTCCCATGCTCACATCGGTGTCGTATTCGTCGTTTATTACGCCGACATAAGACTGCAAGACGTTGTTCAAACGCGAATTTTCCTCGGCGGAAACGACTCCCGCAGGCACTATCAAAAGTGCCGTTAACATTGCAAGCATTGCAATTGCGGAAATCAAAATCAAAATTCTGTTTTTGAAAATAGTTTTCTTTTCCATTTTATTCTCCTTTTGTGTTTTTTCAAGCGTTTTCCGCTTTCATAATATAAGAGTCAAAAATGGAGAAAACTGTTATAAATATTTTCAACGAATTTGGCTTGATGTTTACACGAACCGAAAACAACCGAATGTCGTCATATCAAATCCATTCGCATAAAGCATCTACATACAACAGCCAAGACAAAACCGCTATAAGACCCAATACGAAAAAAAAAGATGTGAAAATCAACTTTTTCAAAGTATTTTTCTTGATGTGTTTCGCTTTTTCGATATTAATATTTGAAAGTCGTCGTTGTTCATTCAAAAGACGCATTTCAAACCCCGCATCGCAAAGCGCTTCCAACTTTTTGTCTACTTTTTTATGTAATATTTTGTCAGTCATTAGCCTATATGTTATAAAAATGCGTTTTAATAATTTTGCTCACAAAAACTTTTTCAGACTCTTTATTGCCTTGCTGTGTTTTTGCCTCACCGTAGAATGATTAATATTTGTCAACTCCGAAATCTCTCTGAAATTGTAACCTTCCCAATAATGCAAATAAATTATCAGTCGTGCTGTTTCGTCATCTACTTTGTCCAACAGCCCGATTGCATGGAGTTTGTCAATCGACCGCCCCTCAATATCCGCGGCGACACTAATATATTCAATCGTGTCGCTTGCAGAAAATACGTTCTTCGTTTTGACGGCCACTCGTTTTGCAATGTTTTCGCACGCTCTGTATACCCACGACGTTGGGTTTTCAATATATGTCGTGTTCTGCATTTTCAATAAATTAAGAAAATACTCCTGCGCAACATCTTCGGAGTTTATCTTCGGATATACCCTGTCTATATGGAGTATAATTCGCGGATAATAATAACGGTATAGCGCCATAAGAGCGCTTTCATCCGTTCTTATTCTGTTTAATAATTTGTTAAATTCCCTTTTGTTCATCTCATCTCCAACAATCGAAGTTTATCACACCTGTATGCATATCTCAATAGATATTTATTATAATTTTTCAATTAAGTCAATTATTTGAAATATGCTGCGCATAAAACATTATTGCCACAATTTTCAAAGTGATTTGAATTTCAAAAGTCTATCGAATAAAAACCTTATCCCAAAACAGTCTTTAATAAAAAAATGCGGACTCGATTTCACTCGGGTTCGCATTATTCCTTTCTGGCGTTCCCGGCGGGAGTCGTAAGGACGAGCAAGGCGAGGACGGAATAGCGGATAGGCGGCATTTTGTTGCGCGCGCGTTGCCGCGCTTGCCGCCGCCGCGTCAGCCACGGGTAAGACGACCGCCGAAACAAAAGAAAACCCTTTGCGTCCTTGCAAAGGGTTGCTGGCGTTCCCGGCGGGAGTCGAACCCACGGCCTTCCGCTTAGGAGGCGGACGCTCTATCCTACTGAGCTACGGAAACATATTTTTTAGCGGTTTATTTGCACGGATTACACTGCTCCGAACTGCCGTTTTATTGTAGGCTTGCGGCGGTGTTTTGTCAAGCGGTTGCCCTTCTCCACCCCCGTCCTCGTTGACAGCGCAGAGGTATTTTTATATTATGAAAAAGAATTTTGCTCCGACGTTGACAAAACGGCGGTCTGAATTGTTCTATTTACAGGAGAGCATATGACTAAAGAATCGCTTGAAAAAGCGGTGTTGCGGTTGAAGGCGGGAGAACGGGAGGCGTTCGACTACATATACGACAACACGTACAAGGTAGTTTTCTTCGTTGTGCACAACATTGTGCGGCAACGCGAGACCGCGGAGGATATCGTTCAGGACACCTACATAACTGCGCTGAGGAACATCGATTCCTATTCGAGCAATAACCTGCTCGCCTGGCTTACGACGATAGCCAAGCGGCTTGCGCTCAACAGCTACAACCGCGGAAAACGCGAACGCATAACGGATTTTCAGGAAGAAGGCGAATGGCTATGCCGAGGCGATATGCCCGACGACGACACGATAGGACTTATCAAAACGGCGGAAAAAGTCCTGAACGCGGAAGACTTCCAGATTGTGATTATGTGTGCGGTCGCGGGGTACAAGCGACGGGAAGTCGCAAAGATGATGGATATGCCGACGTCGACGGTGACGCACAGATACACGACGTCGCTTCAAAAACTAAAACGGATTATAGACGGTGATGATTATGAAAAAAATTGAAAGGAGATTGAAATCGGAAGCAAACGGAATGCTCCCCGACGCCAACGTCAAAGAGCGTATCAGGCGCGAATGTTTCGACACCCGCGTTTTTGCGGAAGTGGAAGAACCCGCTTTCGCAACCGCAACCGCAACCGTCAAAGGTTCGGCGCGCAACACGACGCATATGTCGCGCGGCAAGAAGTTCACGTTTGCCGTGGCATTCATACTGCTCGCCTGCCTCATAGTCGGCACGGCGTGCTATCTTGCACTGGCAAAAGTTCCCGTTCCCGTTTCCGAAACCTTTGTCAACATAAGCATCAACCCCGAATTCGGCATCACGGCGAACGAGTCGGATATAGTGACCGAAGTCACCGCCCTTAACGAAGACGCCGCGGTAGTGCTTTACGGAATGAACCTTGTAGGACTTACCGTAACGGAAGCAACGAACAGACTCGTTGCCGAAAGTGCGGCGCTCGGATACCTCGACACCAGCGAAAACGGTTCGATGGAAATCCTCGCCGTCAACGAAAACGGACTTAAAGAAGACGCCGTAACCGACAGCCTGCTGAACAGTCTGGGCGAACTTTTCGCAACCAACAACTGGCAGACGGGAATTCACAATGCGGCATGCAACAATCCCGACTGCACGGGCGAGAACTGCCATGGCGGCGGAAACGGCAGCGGAAACGGTAACGGTGGCAACGGCAACGGATACCAAGGCGGAAACGGTAACGGTGGCAACGGCAACGGGTACGCGTATCAATATAAGTACAGTTTCGGCCGCAACAGTGCAACAGCGGGCAAAACGGCTCTTGCGCAACGCGCCTGCAACAGACTGGGCAATTCCTACGGTGAATGCATAAGAATGTCCGTTGCGTCCATCGGCGAAATGATGGCAAACGCTTGCAGAGAAACGGTCGGCAAAGTCGAATCCGCATTGCAGGAATCCTTTGAAAACAACTCGTCGCTCAACGACGGATACAACAGCTTGCAACAAAAACAGCAGGAACGCGAAGATTTTGTCCGCGACATCGAACGAGTACTCGAACTGCTCGACGAAAGCGACGGATACCTCTCTCCCGACGAATGGTCGGCAATCAAAGACCTGCTGCACCACCCCTACCTCGACCTCGGCGCGATAGTAGACCTTATCGAATCGTGGTGGGGAGATTTCGAAGAGCTTTGCGAACAGATTGAAGACCTGCTCGAAGACGCTCTGGAATTCTTCGAAGAAGAAGTTCACGAATTCGGTTCCAACCTCGCAAAAGAGGTGAACGAATGGAAAAAAGAGTTCATCAAAGAGTTCATGGACATAGACTAAATCGTCAAATCATCCTATTTATACCCTCTTTCTCTTATGGTAAAGTGCGCTTTGTGTCAACGGAGCGCACTTTGCTTTTTCAGAACGCACCCGTACTCCACCCCCGAACATTTGCGTGTCTGAAAAAATAATTTAGCAATTTTCCATACAATATTGGCAAGATGTAGGTTTAGATTGTTATATAATTGAAAACATAAATTATCGGAGGATAACCACTATGAAAAAAACGTTAATCGCCATTCTTCTCATTCTGGTTCTCTGCACGGGAGTGTTCGCGCTTGTAGCGTGCAACAACAACGACCCCAATCAGGGCGGAAGCGGTGGCAACAATTCGGGCGGAGGCGGTTCTTCGTCTTCCGTGAGCCACTCCACTACCATCGGCTATTCGGTAGCCAGTTCGGCAACTATGCTCAGCGCATTCGCAAACGGTTCGGCAACCTCTGCGGTAGACGCGGCTTCGCTTGACCCCGCAGTGACCGACGCTTTCGAACAGGAAATCGGCAAACAACTTGCAGTCATCGACTCGTTCATCGACCGCGCGTCCGTGAACGCAAAAGAAGAAGCCTCTGACATTGAAGGCTATGCGCACAAACTCACCGTAACAACCACCGACCTGCTCGGCAACGAAAGCACGTTCGTACTCTATTACAACGCGACGCCTCTTGCCGACGAGGACGACGACAGATGGGACGACGAGGATGACTGGGATATCGACAACGAACAGGAATTCCGCATTACGGGCGAACTCGACTACAACGGCACGAAATATAAAGTTGTAGGCACAATGGAAAGCGAACAGGAAGGCAGAGAAACCGAAAGCGAATTCGAAATGTACGCTTACGACCTCAACACCCTCTCCTACATTCTGTTCGAACAGTCCTTTGAACAGGAAGACGGCGAATACGAAGAAGAATACAAGTATTCTTACTTTGTAAACGCAACCGAACGTAACGGCATTCTCGTGAACGGAACTCTCGACAACAGCTTTGAAATCGAATTCGAAAACGAAAACGGCAAAGAAGAACTCGAAGTTATGTTCATCGGCGGCGCAAGCGCGGAAAAATGGGCGAACACCGTAATCTCTTACGACAAAGAAACCATTTCGACCGGCGAACAAATCAAAGTCACGCTCTCCCAGAACAGAGTCGCGGCAACCGTTTACGTCACAAATGTCAACGGCAAATACAACTACCGTTTCATCGGCGAGGACAGCTGGAATACCCTTTACAACTCCATCTTCGGTTCGACCCAACCCGCACCCGAAGCATAATCTTCGGAAAACGGCAGACATATGAAGAGCGACGCGCAAGCGCCGCTCTTTTTTTGTCCTCGTGCCAACCGCTTATTTTTCCCTCTTCCCTTTTTGAATTCTCCGCACCACAATTGGTTCAAACGTTCGGTTTGGCGGCTGTTCGAACGTTCGGTTGCTCCGTCCGATTGAAAATTATTTTAATATTTTTCCTACTGTTCAGTGCACTTTTTAGACATCTGTAAAATTTCTTCGGAATTTTGTTGGCAAATCCGCTTTGCCGATTGTTCTATATTCGGAAGCCAATCAAGGCCCTGACAACCAAGGAGGTTAGTTAATATATGAAAAAAGCAATAATCGCAGCAATACTGGTTCTTACGCTTTGCGTCGGCACGGTTGCCCTCGTTGCGTGCAACCCCGGCAACACCCAAACCGAAGTCGCAATCGGCGATGACCTCTACACTATGGGATACAGCGTTGCAACCGCAGCATCCGTTCTCGGAGCAGGCAGCAACACCGCGGCGGCGTCCACAGCGGCTGACACCACCACCGAAACCACTCCCGACGGATTCGAAGACCAGCTTGATATGTTCGAACAGTTCATCGACCGCGCAAACGTCAAAGTCGAAGCCGGCGAATCCGACAAAGAAGGTTACGATTTCAGACTGACCGTCACCACCAATACGGCAGGCGGTGAACAGCACGTTTACGTCATTTACTACAACATCGTAGCGGACAAAACCGTTGACGAAAACGGCAAAGAAATCGATTTTGCAATCGAAGGCGAACTGCAAATCGACGACACGACTTATCAGATTAGCGGTAGCTTTGCAACCGACAGCTCCGTTTCCGCAGAAGACGGCCGCGTGTTCAGCTTCACACTCACCGACCTCTTGGGCAACAAAATCGCATTCGACGAGCAGAAAGTCCTGAACGACGGCAAATATCAGGAAAAATACAATTTCTCTTTCCTGCCCGCATTCACCCACGTTCCCGAATATTCCTTCGCGCTCTCTTTCGAGAACAATATGCAGGGTTCCGAAACCCTCGTCGTCGAATCCAACCTTGCGGACTTCATCAAGACGACCGTCCGTTACACCAGAATGTATGACGTCGAAACCGGTGAATACTACCTCAACGTCAACGTCCAGCAGCCCCCCGTCAACGTAGACGTGGAAGTTCGTTACGAACGCGACGAGCAGGGTCAAATCAGACACCGCTACTCCGTTCAGGCAGGCTTTGACTGGGAATCCTTCGAAGACCTCTTCAACGGTTTCCACAACCGCTTCGGCGAACACTGGTACGAAGGCTGATAATTAGCTCATAAACCCCGAACACATAGTCTAGGAAGAAGTTTTTACGCTCTCCCTTTCTTCTTCCCGAAAAAGCGACGCAGACGCGTCGCTTTTTCTTTTCCGACTTTGTTTTCCCCTTTCCGACATAATCGGTTAAACTGTTGATTTGTTGCAAATATCAAGTTAGCCGTACACGTGTCACCACATCGGTATTGACACTGTTTGCGGGCGCGTGATATATTTAGAGTATCTTACAAACTAGTTTTGTGTATGATTCGGGAGAAAAATATGAGTAACGATTACGTGCTCTCAATCGACTTCGGCACGCAGAGCGTCCGCGCTATCATTTACAACGACAAAGGCGTGGAAATCTGCAAATCCAAAGTGCCATTCAATCCTTATTTCTCACTCAACAGCGGCTGGGCGGAACAAAACCCCGAAACTTACTGGGACAGCCTCGTCAAAGCCGTTTCCAACGTCAAAAACGAATATCCTCTCGGCTTTGACCGTATTGTCGCCGTGGGCGTTACCACAATCCGCGATACCATCACTTTCATCGACAAAGACAACAACATTCTCCGTCCTTTCCTCGTATGGTTGGACGAACGTGAATGTTCCCGCGTGGACGAAGCCATACCGCCTTCCGTCAAGGCCATTCTGCACCTTGCGAAGATGTATGACCCCTACTGCGACATAAGAAAGAAAACCAAACTCAACTGGGTGCACGAAAACGAACCCGAAATCTGGAAGAAAGCCCACAAGATAATTCAGCTGTCGGGCTACATCAACCTCAAACTTACGGGCAAACTTGTCGACAGCACGGCTTCGCAGATAGGACACCTGCCCTTCGACTACAAAAACCAGTGCTGGGCAAAAGGCAAAAGCCTGAATTATTACATAACCGACGAATGTTCCGACAAGATGATTGACCTTGTGGACTCCACGAAAATAATCGGCAGAATTTCCGCGGAAGCCGCAGCCGAAACGGGACTTAAACAAGGACTGCCCGTCATCGCCTGCGGTTCGGACAAAGGTTGCGAAACGTTCGGAACGGGTACGCTCGGCAAGGACAAAGCGTCAATCAGCCTGGGCACTACGGCCACAATTCAGATTACGACGCAGAAATACGTCGAACCCGAAGCGTTTATGCCCCCTTACCCTGCCGTTATCAAGGGTATGTACAACCCCGAAGTGGAAATCTTCCGCGGTTGCTGGATGATAACGTGGTTCAAGGAACAGTTCGGCGAAAAAGAAGTCAAGCGCGCGGCGGAACTCGGTTGCGCCCCCGAGGAACTCTTTGACGAATTCCTCGACAACACGCCTATCGGTTGCGAAGGTCTTGTCCTTCAACCCCTCTGGTCGCCCAAAATCAAACAGGGTTGGGCAAAAGGTTCAATCCTCGGTTTCTCGGACGTCCACACTCGTGCGCACATCTACCGCGCAATCATCGAAGGCATTTGCTTCGGTTTGTACGAAGGTCTTGCCAGCATAGAAAAACGCGCGGGATACAAAATCGAAAGCATAATGGTATCGGGCGGAGGTTCTCTCTCCGACCGTATATGCCAGATACTTGCCGACGTAATGGGACTGCCCGTCAAAAAGACGCAGACCTACGAAAACAGCGCGCTCGGCTGTGCAATGCTAACCTACCTCGGAATGGGAACATTCAAAACCCCGCAGGAAGCAGTCGACCATATGGTGCACGACGGCAAAACTTATACGCCCGATATGAAGAACCACGAGCAGTATATGATGCTCTACCATACGGTCTACGAACGCATATACCGCAAGAACAGCAAAACCTTCCGCAACATACGCGCATACAACCGCCGTTATCCCGTGCCGAAGCACTGAGCTTTGCCCGCGACTACCCTGCCCACAGCAGCCGAATTCACGCGCGACCAACAAACAGAATAAAAACACAACAAAAGGCACCTCAAAGGGTGCCTTTTCCTTTTCCATTATTTCGTTTTACATTTATTTACGCTCTTTCCGCACTGCCTCGTCTGCCGTTTTCCGTCCGCTGTTCTTCCCGACGGTTAGGCGCGGTACGGTGAGTTGCGAACGTTATTTCTTGTGACCGTTGCGCGTTTCGCAGTATTCGCACCTGTACACGTTGTGTTCGGCGTCGCGCAGGCTGAACATTTGTTTGAGGCCGCTTTCCACCGCCGTGACGCATTTCGGGTTCTGACACACAAAACCTTTGTCTGCAAGAGGACGTTTTACCGCTTCGGGGCAATATCCTTTTTCGGCGTCACCGAGCAGTTTGAGAATGAGCGCCATTCTCATGAACTTGCCGTACTCGACCTGCTTGAAATAGCAAGCGCGCGGGTCGTCGTCCACGTCGACGTTGATTTCCTTGACTCTGGGTAGAGGGTGCAAAACGCTCATATCCGCTTTTGCCGCTTTCATCTTTTCGGCGTTGAGCACAAAGCAGTCTTTCAGCCTTTCGTATTCGTCGAGGTCAGAAAAACGCTCTTTCTGTATGCGCGTCATATAAAGCACGTCAAGGTCGGCTATGCAGTCCTCGATTGTCGCGCACTCCGTCCAGACGGCGTTGCGGGGTTGCATAATCTCGTAACGTACGTAGTTGGGTATGGTGAGTTCGGGAGGCGAAATCATAACGAACTTGTTGCCCTCGTATCTCGTCAGCGCATTTATGAGCGAATGTACCGTTCTGCCGTATTTGAGGTCACCGCAGATACCGATTGTAAGATGGTCGAGTCTGCCGTGGCGGTTCTTGATTGTGAGTAGATCCGCAAGCGTCTGCGTGGGGTGGCAATGTCCTCCATCGCCCGCGTTGACCACGGGAACTATACTGCGTTGCGACGCCGCAAGCGCCGCGCCTTCGAGAGGGTGACGCATTGCGATTATGTCCGCGTACGCGCCTACCGTGCGTATGGTGTCCATAACGCTCTCGCCTTTTGTGGTGGAGCTGTTGGACGCGGACGCAAACCCGAGAGTGGAACCGCCGAGTTCGAGCATTGCGGCTTCGAAACTCAATCTCGTTCTGGTGGACGGCTCGAAGAACAGCGTGGCAAGTTTCTTGCCTTCGCAGGCGTGAGCGTGCTTTTTCCTATTCGCCATAATGTCTTCGGCTGTCGCGATTATGCCGTCTATCTCTTCCGTAGTAAAGTCGGAAATGTCTATCAAATGTCTGATTTTTTTCATATTCTCCGTTTTATCGTGCGATTTTGTCATATTATCTGCCGTTTTGTGCAAATCAAAGCGCACAAGCAAGTAAAGTTTGACGTTTTGTTTTCGGTTTCTTATTAACGGTGTATCCAGCTTTCGTCGGAAGGATTGTCGCGGAACGCGATGAGTTTGCCGCAGTCTTCCGCTTTGATATATCCGTTCTCGACCGCAACTTCGAGCAGTTCGTCAAGGTCGCAAAGGCTGATTGCTCTTACGTTTGCTTCTGCAAGTTTCTCTTTGCCTTTCTGCATTCCGTAAGTGAAAATGCTCACCATACCGAGCACGTCCGCGCCGTCTTCGCGCAACGCTTCAACCACTTCGAGAGAACTCTTTGCCGTCGAAATCAGGTCTTCCACAACGACGACTTTCTGTCCCTTTTCGAGTTTGCCTTCTATGCGGTTTGCTCTGCCGTGGTCCTTTGCGCCCGAACGGACGTAACCCATAGGCATACCGAGTATGTGCCCCGCTATCGCCGCGTGCGCAATTCCCGCGGTGGCAGTGCCCATAAGCACTTCGCATTCGGGAAATTCCGTTTTGATGAGTTCCGCAAGTTCGTTTTCGATTACGTTGCGGACGGCGGGCGCGGTAAGCGTCAGTCTGTTGTCGCAGTATATCGGGCTTTTGATTCCGCTTGCCCAGGTAAAAGGTTGTTCGGGACGGAGAAACACCGCGCCGATTTCAAGCAATCCTTTTGCAACTTCTTTCTTTACGTCTTTCATATTTTCTCCTTAAAGGTAAACTCTTTGCTGTCTGTTTTCTTTTTTCTGTCCGTATCGGTTGTCGTTTTGCTGTCCGTTCCTATACCCTCTTTCCCATACGCGCTTTCAGCCCGCGAACGTTTGTTCCGTTCGCTTTGCGGTCAAAAACCGAGCTTACGTTTTTCCGCGCTATGCTTTATCACGCATTCGGAATTTTCGGATATTTTGCAGTTCAGCCCACATTGTTTGCGGATTTCAACCTACAAAATCTTCCACGCATCTGCGGTACGCCGCAACGGGGTCTTCCGCAGCAGTAACGGGACGTCCGACCACGATATAATCCGAACCCAGTTCTTTGGCTCTTGCGGGCGTGGTGACGCGCACCTGGTCGCCTTTGCTTGCGTCGTCGAAACGGATACCGGGCGTAACCGTAAGGAAAGACGCTCCGCAGGCGTCATGAACTTTGCCTGCTTCCAAGGGCGAACACACTACCCCGTCAAGCCCTGCGCTTGCCGCGTTTGCGGCATAGTGCATGACCGTTTCGTCCATGGGACGGTCGATGAGCAGTTCCTCTTTCAGCATCTGGTCGCTTGTCGATGTAAGCTGCGTAACCGCAATGAGCAAAGGACGGGTGCCGTCCGCGCGAGTAAGTCCTTCGATTGCCGCTTTCATCATTGCAACTCCGCCGCCTGCGTGCAGATTGCACATATCGACGTCAAGCGCGCTCAAAACCGCCATAGACTTTTTGACGGTGTTGGGAATGTCGTGAAGTTTGAGGTCGAGGAATATTTTGTGTCCGCGGGCTTTTATGTCACGCACCATCTGCGCGCCCTGCGAATAATAGAGTTCCATGCCTATTTTGACAAACGGCTTTCTGTCTTCGCCTTCGAACTTGTCGAGGAAAGAAAACACTTCTTCCGCTCTGCTGAAATCGAGTGCCACTATTACGTCTTTGCCCATATTATCTCCTGATTTGCGCCGCTATTTTGCCGCGCCGATTATTTCTTCAAGATTTGTTATGCCAAACTCCGCCATTACATTCGGCAGGTCTTCGACTATTTCCTTGCAGGCAAACGGATTGACAAGGTTTGCCGCTCCGACCTGTACGCAGGTTGCGCCCGCCATCATCATTTCGATTACGTCACGCGCCGACGATACGCCGCCGATACCCATAATCGGAAGTTCCACCGCGCGAGCAACTTCGTTGACCATTCTGACCGCAACAGGGAAAACCGCAGGGCCGCTGAACCCGCCCGTGCGGACGCTGATTATAGGTTTGCGCGTGCGCAGGTCTATACGCATTCCGACCAGCGTGTTTATAAGGCTGATACCGTCCGCACCGCCGTCGCGCACCGCCTTTGCCATATCCTCAATGCTAGTTACGTTAGGACTCAATTTGACGACAATCGGCTTTTTTGCACGCTTTTTTACTTCGTAAACCAGCGATTGTGCGGTTTTGGGGTCTGTGCCGAACGCCATACCGCCGCCTTTTACGTTGGGACAGCTGATGTTGAGTTCGACTGCAAAGACCTTGTCGCAGTCGTTGAAACGAGCAACCGTTTCCACATATTCGTCGAAACTGTGTCCGCCGACGTTTGCAATAACTTTGCCGTCGTACACTTCGGCCAGTTTAGGAATTTCTTCACCGACAACTTTGTCGACACCGGGGTTTTGCAAACCTATTGCGTTGATCAGTCCCGCCGTGCACTCCGCTATTCTGGGAAGAGGATTTCCGTATCTTGCCTGCAACGTCGTGCCTTTGAGGGACATGGACCCAAGCACGTTGATGTCGTAGTACTCCGCAAATTCGTAGCCGAACCCGAAGGTTCCGCTTGCGGGCACAACGGGGTTTTTCATTTCGTATCCGAGACATTTTACTTTGGTATTCATAATCACTCCCATATTACCTCGGACGCGTCGAACACGGGTCCTTCCTTGCAAACTCTCTTAAATCCCGATGTCGTCTTTATGCTGCAACCCATACACGCGCCGAAACCGCAACCCATTCGTGCTTCGAGGCTGAGTTGTCCGTTCGGGAATCTGCCCGCCAGCGCGCGCATCATTACAACGGGTCCGCACGCAAAGTAGCGGTCGAATTCTATGCCCTGCGCCTCGATTGCCGCAACTACGTTGCCTTTGAAACCACGGCTGCCGTCGTCGGTTGCAATCACCGTGTCGCAAACGGCGGAAAACTCTTTTTCGTAGTAAATTTCGCCCGCGTTTCTGAACCCGAGCACAGCAGTTGCTCTTATGCCTTTTTCGGCAAACTCTTTTGCCAGTCTGTAAAGCGGCGCACAACCTATGCCGCCGCCGACAAGCAAAGGCTTTTCGGCGTTCACGTCAAATCCGTTGCCGAGGCAGGTCAACGCGTCGACCTTGTCGCCGACTTGCAGGCGCGACAGGCATTTCGTGCCCTCTCCCACCTTTTTGACGAGCAGGGTTATTTTTCCGTCCGCGTAGTCGGCAAGGCTTATCGGGCGGCGAAGGTAAAATCCCTGCGCCGTAATTTCCGCAAACTGCCCCGCTTTCATCGGGCTTGCGCCCGATAATACGAGTTCGAACACGCTTTCGTTGAGCGGTCGGTTGCTTTTAACTGTGAGAAGTTCTTTCTTCATCTATCAGCAGATTGTAGACACTTTGAATGTCATGTCTTCGAGGACGTCGAGCAACGCTTCGACGGTGTCCTGCGACGTGAACAGCGTGATGTTGTTCTCAACCGCCGCGCGACGGATTTCGTAACCGTCTTTCTTGGTGCTCTCTTCGTTGAGGTCGCGAGTGTTGATGACGTAAGTCACGTGACCTTTTCTTATGCTGTCGAGAATTTCTTCGCTGCCTTCGCTGATTTTGGCTTTGCTTCTGGCTTTAATGCCGTGCGCGTGCAGGAAGTCCGCCGTTCCCTTGGTTGCTTCGATGTTGAACCCAAGTTCGTAGAACCTCTTTGCGATGGGCAGGAACGCGTCCTTGTCGCAGTCGGCAATCGTCATAAAGACCGTGCCGTAGTTCTGCATGCTCATGCCCGACGCTTTGAGCGCTTTGTAAAGCGCGCGTTTCATTTCGGTGTCGTAACCTATCGCTTCGCCCGTGGATTTCATTTCGGGCGAGAGATAAACTTCCATGCCCTTTATCTTGGAGAACGAGAACGCGGGCGCTTTGACGTACCATCTGGTGGGTTCCTTTTCAGGGAACACAGTCGTAAAGCCCTGCTCTTTCAGCGATATGCCGAGCATGACTTTCGTGCCGATGTCGGCAAGCGAGTATCCCGACGCCTTGGAAATGAACGGTACCGTTCTGGACGAACGGGGGTTGACCTCGATGACGTACACGTCGTCTTTTGCGTCGACGATGAACTGAATGTTGTAAAGTCCGACTATGCCTATACCGAGACCGAGTTTGACGGTGTAGTCGATAATCTTCTTTTTGACTTCTTCGCTTATGCTGAACGTGGGATATACGCTGATACTGTCGCCGGAGTGTACGCCCGTTCTTTCGATGTGCTGCATTATTGCGGGACAGAACACGTCTTTGCCGTCGCATACCGCGTCGACTTCGAGTTCTTTGCCGAGGACGTATTTGTCAACGAGGATTGCGTGTCCCGTGTTGAGTGCGGACGCCGATTTGAGGTATTTGCCGAGTGCTTCGGGCGTGGACGCAATCTGCATCTGTCTGCCGCCGAGAACGTAACTCGGACGTACGAGCACGGGATAACCGATTTTCGCCGCGACTTTGAGTCCGTCTTCGACCGTGAACACGGCTTCGCCCTTGGGCTGAGGAATGCCGAGTTTGGTCATTATCTTTTCAAAGCAGTCACGGTCTTCCGCGTTGGTGATTGCCTGAACGTCCGTACCGATTATCTTCACGCCGAGAGCGTGCAGTTTGTCGGCAAGGTTGATTGCCGTCTGCCCGCCCAGCGAAACGATGACGCCTTCGGGTTTTTCGAGGTCGATTACGTTCATCGTATCTTCGACGGTAAGCGGTTCGAAATACAGCTTGTCGGACGTCGTATAGTCCGTGGACACGGTTTCGGGGTTGTTGTTTATGATGATTGCCTCATAGCCCGCTTCCCTGATTGTCCAGATTGCGTGAACTGTGGAATAGTCGAACTCTATGCCCTGACCGATTCTTATGGGACCGGACCCCAGAACGATAATCTTCTTGCGGTTGCTGACGACGCTTTCCTGCTCTTCTTCGTAAGTGGAATAGAAGTACGGAACATAGCTTTCGAACTCGCCCGCGCAGGTGTCAATCATCTTGTACACGGGCATAATGCCGAGCTCTTTGCGTTTGAGATAGATATCTTCTTCCGTGGACTTCCAGACTTTTGCGAGGTACTTGTCGGAAAAGCCTCTGCGTTTTGCTTCCTTGAAAACTTCCGTGTCGAATGGGTGCGCTTTGACGACGAACTCGAATTCGACGATTTCGCGGATTTTTTCGAGGAAGAACATATCGATTTTGGTGCTGGACGCGATAAGACCGATGTCGCCGCCGCGCTCGAAGAGTTCGGCTATTGCAAACAGTCTGTCATCCGTGCAGTCTTTGATGTAATCGTAAAGTTCCTGTCTGGTCCAGGTGTCGAACTTGGGAATCCAGATGTGGATTGCGCCGATTTCGAGAGAACGGAGTGCTTTGAGCAGGCTTTCTTCGAAGGTTCTGCCTATGCTCATGACTTCGCCCGTCGCTTTCATCTGAGTGCCGAGCTTGTTGGACGCGGTGTCGAATTTGTCGAAGGGGAAACGCGCGACTTTGGTGACGATGTAGTCAAGCGCGGGTTCGAACGCCGCGGGCGTGTTTGCAAGCATGATTTCGTCGAGGTGCATACCGAGCGCGACTTTTGCGGTAACGCGCGCAATCGGATATCCGCTGGCTTTCGACGCAAGTGCGGAAGAACGCGATACGCGGGGGTTGACCTCGATGAGATAGTATTTGAAAGAGTGAGGGTCGAGTGCGAACTGAACGTTGCAGCCGCCTTCGATTTTGAGTTCGCGGATAATCTTCAACGCGCTGTTGCGCAGCATCTGAACTTCTTTGTTGGTGAGCGTCTGCGCGGGAGCCACGACGATACTGTCGCCAGTGTGAACGCCGACGGGGTCGAGGTTTTCCATGCTGCATATCGCAATCGCCGTATCGTTGGCGTCACGCATGACTTCGAATTCGATTTCCTTGAACCCTTTTACGCTCTTCTCCACAAGAACCTGTCCCACGGGGGAAAGTTTGAGAGCGTTTTTCATAATCTCGCAAAGTTCGGCTTCGTCCTCCGCAAAACCGCCGCCCGTGCCGCCCAGAGTGAATGCGGGACGGAGCACCACGGGATATCCGATAACCTTTGCGGCTTCGATTGCTTCTTCCGTGCTGTACGTTATCTGAGAAGGTATGACGGGTTCGCCGATACGTTCGCACATCTCTTTGAACTTTTCTCTGTCTTCCGCCATTTCGATACTTTCAAGCGACGTTCCGAGCAGTTTAACGTTGCATTCGTCCAAAACACCGCTTTTCGCGAGTTTCATGGCAAGGTTCAGACCGGTCTGTCCGCCGAGCGCGGGAACGATTGCGTCGGGGCGTTCGTAGCGGATTATTTTAGCCACGTATTCGAGAGTGAGCGGCTCCATGTAAATCTTGTCCGCCATCATTTTGTCCGTCATAATCGTGGCGGGGTTGGAGTTTGCAAGCACCACTTCGTAACCCTCTTCTTTGAGAGCGATACACGCCTGCGTTCCGGCATAGTCGAACTCTGCCGCCTGCCCTATTACGATAGGACCGGAGCCTATGACAAGTACTTTCTTTATATCAGTTCTCTTTGGCATTTTTCTTCCACTCCTCGATATTCACGATAAACTTTTCGAACAGTCTGATGCTGTCGCAGGGTCCCGGTGCGCTTTCGGGATGGAACTGCACCGAGAAAACGTAATTCTTTTTGTCTTCTACGCCTTCGACCGTTTTGTCAAGCAGATTGACGTGTGTGACGGAAAGTCCAGTTCCTTTCAAAGACTTCTCGCCGACTGCGTAGCTGTGGTTCTGTGCGGTGATTTCGATAAAACCCGTCGTCTTGTCGAGTATGGGATGGTTGCCGCCGCGATGACCGAATTTCAGTTTGTAAGTCTTTGCGCCGTACGCAAGGCTGATAAGCTGATGTCCCATGCAAACACCCATCATAGGCACTTTGCCTTTGAGTTGTTTGACAAGCTCGACTACTTCCGGAACATTCTCGGGGTCGCCGGGTCCGTTGCTCAGGAACACTCCGTCGGGTTTGAGGTTGAGCACGTCTTCCGCGCTGATGTTGTGAGGCACGACTATGACGTTGCAACCCTGATTGTTGAGGTTTCTGACCATCTGCTGTTTGATGCCGCAGTCGATTGCAACCACGTTGTATTTGTGGTTGGGCGTACGGCTGTACCAGCGTTTCTTGCAACCTGCACGGTTTACCTGATCGGTCGGATATTTGTATTCGGATATGGTTTTGAGAGCGTCTTCCGTCGGAACGCTTTCGTCAACAAGGTACGCAACCATAGAACCTTTGTCGCGTATCGTTCTCACCAGTTTGCGGGTGTCGATACCCTGCAATCCCGGTACGGAATTTTCTTCCAACAGCTCGGAAAGGGTTTTCGTGTAACGGAAGTTGGAGGGGTCGTCGTTGTAGTCGCGGACTATGAGCGCTTTAAGCAGCAGGCTTTTGCTTTCGTAGTCCTCGTCCGTAATACCGTAGTTGCCTATGATGGGATAAGACATTACGATAATCTGGTCGCAGTAACTGGGGTCGGAAATAATTTCCTGATACCCTGCCATCGACGTGTTGAACACGATTTCGCCGATTGCGTCCACGTTCGCGCCGAACCCTGTTCCGACGTAAACGTCGCCGTTTTCCAGCACAAGTTTTCTTTTCACTCTTTCCATATTATTTCTCCGTTATAAATTGTCATGATATTCTTTCCGCACACCGTTCTGCCTTCGAAAGGAGTGCTGTTGCCTTTTGACGCGCTGTCCTGTCCTCTCACCGTCCATTCTTTCGAAAGGTCCAGAACGGCAAGATTTGCTATCGCGCCGTCGTATATGTCGCCGCCTGCAATCCCGAAACGCCTGCAAGGAGCCGTGCTCATCGCATAAATCAGTCTTTCAAACGGAATTATACCTTTTCTCACAAGCTCGGTGTACAGCACCGCAAACGCGCTTTCAAGCCCGATGACGCCCATAAGACTGCCTTTCAGTCCCCTCGATTTCTCTTCGTCAGAGTGCGGCGCGTGGTCCGTCGCAATCATATCCAGCGTTCCGTCCGCCAGCGCCGCGCGGAGTGCTTCTCTGTCCTCGCGCGAACGGAGCGGAGGGTTCATCTTGAACCTGCCGTCTTCCTGCAAATCATCCTCGCAAAGCACGAGATAATGAGGTGCCGTCTCCGCCGTAACGTTGACGCCTGCGGCTTTCGCTTTTCTTATGATTTCCACGCTCTCTTTCGTGGACACGTGGCATACGTGATAGGCAACGCCCGTTTCCGCGGCAAGCGCAACGTCACGCTCCACCATTTTCCACTCGCTTTCCGAAGATATGCCCTTGTGTCCGTGTGCGACGGCATATCTGCCCGCATGAACGTATCCGCCGTCAAGCAGGCTTTCGTCTTCGCAGTGCGCGGCAATAATCTTGCCGCAGGCTTTTGCGCGCAACATTGCCTCTTTCATTTTTTCGGGGTTCTGCACGCCTTTACCGTCGTCGGAAAAAGCTATTACTTCGGGAGCAAGCCCTTCTATGTCCGAAAGTTCCTTGCCTTTTTCGCCGACGGTGAGTGCCCCGTACGGGTAAACGTCGATTTTTGCACCGCTGCGGATTGCGGCAAGTTCGACGTCCAGATTTTCTTTGCTGTCGGGCACGGGATTGAGGTTGGGCATTGCGCAAAGCGCTGTATATCCGCCTTTTGCTCCGCATAAAGTCCCGCTTTCTATGCTCTCTTTATAAAAAAAACCGGGTTCCCGCAGATGCACGTGTACGTCTGCAAAACCCGGAACGATAAATAATCCGCTTGCGTCGATGGTTTCGGAACACATCGCGGGAGAATACGACCCCCCTTCGAAAACTTTACCGCCGTCGACGAACAAATCACCCTTGGCGGGTCCTTTCGTCGTATAGTAAGTCGCGTTTTTGAAGAGCAACATTTGTCTTTCTCCCAAAATTTTTTCTATTATATCACACAGCCCGCGGATTGCAAAGTGCTTGACGGCAATTTTTCAAAATTTTCAACACGTAGTGTTTGCAATCGTCCGCACTTTACACAGCGCCCTTTTGCACCTCGACGAGCCGTTTGTTTTACAGCCGATTTTTCTCCGCTCACCGTGTTGTTTCGAGCTGTTTGTCTGCTTATTTATTTATTACACTTATATTTATATAGTAAATATATAATTTTCCTTAATTAATAAGGCAGATTGATAGGTCGTCTGTTGCCTTTTCGGAGCACAAAAAAAGCACCGCCCGAAGGCGGTGCTTTAAGATTGCTTTACTCGACCGTTACGGATTCGTCGCCGTCGGCTTTTTCTTCGTCCGACATTGTTTCTTCTTTCACGTCTTCTTCAAACACCGCGTTGTCCGCTGCGGGTTCGTTGGCGACGGGTGCTTCCGCGCCATCGACGGGTCCGGTTACGGGAACGTAGTTCGCTTCGAATTCGTCTTTGATGCGTTTCTTGTATTCACGGCAGCAGCCTGCTGCAAAGACCGCAAGCACAGACACGGCACCGAAGATGAACAGCCAGTTTCTCAACGACATTACGGAGATAACCGCGAACAGCAGGGAGTTGGATTGCATCCAGGTCATATACTGGTAACCCAGCAAACCTTTTTCGACGTTGGAAGGACGAACCGCGATTTTCAGTGCGCCCGTATCGTCGATGCATATGCCGAGAGAAAGTTCTCTGCCGCCCGTTGCCGTGGATATGGTATCTTTGATGCCGTCGAGCAATTCACCGAGGAAATCGTTGACGCTTCCGCCGGGAGCAACGACTTTGATGAGCAGGTTGACGACATCGAGAAGTTCACTGAGCGTCAAAGGCTTTTGGAGTTTTTCCACTACGCCGCTGAGCGCCTGTTTGATGCTGTCGGGAAGAAGTCCAACAACGAAGGACAGGTCAATCGTGATGCCGTCAAGGCTTGCGACGTCCATGTTCTTTCCGTCCATGTCCAGAACGCTCCATTGTACGGGCTGTCTGACGTAGCCGCCGATGAGGTTGTGGTTTTCGTCATAAGACGGAATGATGACTGCGCCTTTGTTGACTTTGACGCCTTCAACAGGGTTGACGACCAATGCTTTCTGATGTGCGGAATCCCATTCGACCGCGCCGGACGTTGCGAGCAGGGTTTTGACTTCGTCGGGCATATAGAGCTCGAAGAAGTATGCGTCGTCGGGTTCAACGATGGTGCCGTTGTTCATTTCCGCACCCTTTCCGTCGGAATAGGTGTAGCCTTCGTCAAGCAACAGTCTGATGACGACGGGAATGGTCATTCTGTTGGACGTTGCATAAAGAATGAGAGAGTCGTCATAGGTTACGTATCCGTCCTGATACATGCTTGCATAGTTGTTGTTGAAGAGGTAAGCTATTCTGTCGTTGTTGAAGCCCTCTTTGCTGAGTTTTTCAAACTCGGGATAGATATAGTCGGTTACCGCGTGCGCAAAACTGCGTCTGGATCTGTTGCCCCATTCGGTATCGGGTCCGAGGAAGGCGTAGTTTACGTCGGTCAGGATCCATTCGTCATAGATGAAGTTGAACAGTTCCTGTTTGAGGTCGGGCATTTTGTTCCAGATATAAGTGTCGTAATACGCCTTGTCGCGACCAGCGAGGACGCTGCTGTAATAAGAGGTGTTTTTGGACACTTCGCTGTTGGAACTCATGGACAAATAGTCGTATTTCGGGTCATAGTTGCCGTTGAGCAGGTTGAGCATTATGAACTTGCGGACAATCTGCGCGTTGAACTGTGCCTGGTCTTCGTATTCGTGTCCCAAATCTTCGACAAACAATGTGCTGGACGTGAGTTTTGCGAGAATGTCGGGCAGAACGACGTCGAGCGCCACACCGATGACCGCGGTAAGAATGACGACGGTTACGATGAGAACCACGGTTTGATGTCTGATAGGTTTCTTGGATTTCTTTCTGGTCACGCAAAGCGCAACGATGAGGAACACAAGCCCGAACACGCCTGCAAGAATGGTCCCCACGAAAGGCCAGAAGGAATAATAAGGAACGAGCTGCCACATTTCATATCCGAACACGCCTGCAAGGATAATGAGAATGGGGAAACTGATGATATAGAATACTGCTTCGAGAGTGGTAAGTCCTGCGATTTTGCTCTGTACCGCTTTTGCGGGATTGGCTTTATTGTTTTTCATATTACAGCACCTCCTTCTCGTTATCTTCCGAAACAAGTGGCTCGGTGGTCTCCTCTGCTATCGCATCGGGTTCGGTCGCGTTTTCGGCAACCGCAATATCCTGTTCGTCTGCCGAAGGAGCGGCAACGTCTTCGTCCTTACCGGATTTTTTCTTGGATTTCTTGGATTTTTCCACGACAACTTCCTGTCCTGTTGCAAACAGCATTTCGCGTTCGCCCGCTATACCGCTGAGAATGGTGAACAGCATAACGAAAGGCAGGAAACCGACGATGAGTTCTCTCAGGCTGAACAGAGGATAGTAAACTCTCTTGTACGCAAGGTCAGTCTGCAACTGTTTGACGGACGCGTAATCCGCAAGTCCGACGGAAGAAGGATATGTGCCGTTGCCGATGGTGTCGCCCGCGATAAGGCTGCTGCCGGGGATGAGGACGGAACCAATCATATAACCGTGCAAACCGCCTTCGTAGTTCGCGCGGTCGAGCATCGCGTAATATTTTGCAAGTTCTTTTTCTTCTTCGGTTACGGCAGCCGCTTCATAGTAGTCGTAAACGGGTTTGATTTCGGGGTTGTCATACCAGTAAAGACCGCCGAGCAGGTCGGAAATCAGTCCGTTGAGAACGTCTTCGGTGGTCATGCCGGGTGCAACGGTTATAGGAATATTGATGCCGAGCAGTCCGAGCAACGTTCCTACGATATCGTTACCGAGTATGGAGTTGAGAAGACCCGCAACGTCGTTGTTGAGGAACTTCTTGGCAATCATATCAAGAACTCTGGAAAGACTGCCGATGAGGTTTCCGTCCAACATAACGGTGAACGTCTTGGTTTCTTCGTCCCAGCCGGGCGCTCCCGCAAATCCGGTGTCGTTTGCGACAAGCGAACCGGAAAGTATAATTTGCAGACCTTTTTCTTCGTCGGCTTTGATTTCGATGCCGAGTTCGAGAGGCTGACCGGTTTCGCCGCCGCCGATGACGTCGAATTTAAGGGGATAAACGCCGTTGACGAAGGACAGCAGTTTGACGATGTAGCTGTTCTTGCCGATTGCCGCGCCGAGCGCGCCGAGAATGTTGGCAAGGTCGCCCTGTGTGATGGTGTGCTCTGCTTCTTCGCCGTCGTTCACGTCTTCGGGATCACCGAATGCCTGATTCCATATAAACGCTAGTTCGGGGTCGGAATTGTATTCGTCGTAACGGCGCTGCGTTGCCTGTTCGATGATTTTTTCGTGGATTTCGTCGGAGCCGCCGAGTTCGTCAATCTTCATCTGGGCATAGTAATAATCTTCGAGAATACGAAGCGCAACGTCAATGCCGAACACGTAGCCGTCGGAAAGCATACCGTTGGAGTTATAGGAAGCGTAACCGTAAATACCGTCTCTCATCTGGGACATCTTGGACGTCTTGTACCATACGTATCTGGTAACGTCCACGGTTGCACTGCCGCTGTCACCCGCGGGAATGGAGTTGGAATACTTCGCGAAGTAATAGCCTTCGTAAACTACGCCGTCCAGTTCGAGTTTGCCGTCCGCATTGGGCGCAACCTTGACAAGACCGGTTTCGGAGCCCGTATAACCGTATATTTCTTCGTACGTTATGGGTTTGTTTGCCGTGTTGTCGGCAACGCCTGCCTTCTGAGCGCCGCTGAGACCGATGTTGTAATACACCAACACGTTCTCGACTTCCTGAATGAACAGGTCGTTGTATCCGATACGTCTGCCGGACGGACGGGAAGAATCGCTGGTCTTGGAATTGAAGTGACCGAGCTGGTCTTTGTAGCTCTCGACCACTACTCCGTCTGCCGCGTTCTCCGCAATAGCGTCAAGCTGAACGGGCATGACAAGGTCCATAACGACAACGGGAACTAACATGACTATGAGAGTTATCGCCGCGACAATCACGGTTCTCGCGCGTCTGTTTTTGACGGTTTTTGCGAGAATGATGTGAATGAGCGCGATGACCGCCCATATTCCGAACGCCACCCAGAAGCCGTAAAGCGAAGTTCCTTTGAACAGAACCTGCATGTTCGCGAACAACTCCGAACTTGCCAGTCCCGCATAGGCATATTCACCTGCAAAGAGGGAAATGGCCGTCACGAGAGTCGCAAGAACGAAAAGAGGCAGTCCGAGGCAATAGAAAACAACTTTTAGCGTGCGAAAAAGTTTGATTTTGTTACTGCTACGCTGTTCCATAATTTTCTCCTTTTTCTTGAATGCGGATGAGGAAGGAATTCCTCGGTTGATTTATTTTTTGTCCGATAAAATCGGTGTATACCTTATTGCTGTGCGGGACGCGCGGGAAGGTCGATATCCGTCGGCGCGGAAAATTCGAACGACGCCGTGGAAAAGTCTTTTGCTTCCGATTGCGCTTTGTCGTCAACGATTGTTATCTTGATGTTGTAAACGCCGTTGTCGTTGGGATAATAAGAAACATGATTGCCGTTTTCCACCAAATTTCCGTCGGGGGCAACAAGACGAATGTTTTCGGGGTCGCCTTTGTCGGGGTCGACTTTAACTGTCAACACGGTTTTGCCGTCTACGTTTTCGGCATAGTAGTCACCGTAGCACCATGTAACCTGATAATCGTCGGGCTGGAAGGCTTCGGGGACAACCATATCCATCTGCCACGTGCCGCCTGCGGTAAAATAAAGGGAGCCTTTTCCGATTCCGATCCATATGGACGCCTTGGATTGCATAATAACGCTCTCGGGCGGTACGGAAGTGTCCTTGTTGCAGGCTGTAAAAGCAAAAAGCGAAACAACGGTCAAACAGACCAAAACCAAAATAAGCGCTTTCTTTCTCATATACCCTTTCCCCCCCAAATCTGAAATAGCATAGATTTGACTTTTATATATTATCATAATAATATACTTTTATCAAGTCGGAATTTATATCATTCACCTTAATTTAATGTTCAACATTATACTGAAATCCTCATATCTTGCTGACGCGGCAAAGGTATTTTAAGCAAAATATTTTTTTTCACACCGATATGCGGTTTTAAGATGGCCTATCGAGATGATGTCATCCGTGTCTTTTTTATTCTACAACTGTATCTACTTCTCAAAATCCTGCATTTTATGTTCAAAAATCGCACATTTATCGCGCGATTGTGATATAATTAGCAAGTAGTAAACACGTTTAACCAAATTTTGCGCAAGTCCGATTTTTCCCGCCGCTCACGCCTTTACGCGATCCTCGGAAAAATATTGTATTGACGAGTGCAAAGTCGAGTGTTAAGATAATAGTAAACTTGTAAATCTTATTCTGCGAGGTATTTTATGTCCTATATCAGCGAAGTTATTGAAATGACTGAACGCAAAAACCCCGGCGAACCCGAATTTATGCAGACCGTAAAAGAGGTGCTGGAATCTCTCGCTCCCGCTATCGAGCAAAACGAGGAGCTGTATCGCAAACACTGCATTCTCGAAAGACTCGTCGAACCCGACAGACAGATTATGTTCCGCGTGGCATGGACGGACGACAAAGGCGTCAACCACGTAAACCGCGGCTTCCGCGTGCAGTTCAACAACGCTATCGGACCTTACAAGGGCGGTCTCCGTTTCCAACCCAACGTCAATCTGTCCATAATGAAGTTCCTCGGTTTCGAACAGACTTTCAAGAACTCCCTCACCGGTCTGCCCATGGGCGGCGGCAAAGGCGGTTCTGACTTCGATCCCGCTGGCAAATCCGATGCGGAAATCATGCGTTTCTGCTACAGCTTCATGACGGAACTCTACCGTCACATCGGTCCCGACGTTGACGTCCCCGCAGGTGATATGGGTGTCGGCGGAAGAGAAATCGGCTATCTGTTCGGCGCGTACAAGAAAATCCGCGGCGCATACGAAAACGGCGTTCTTACAGGCAAAGGCATTTCCTACGGCGGTTCTCTTATCAGACCCGAAGCAACCGGTTTCGGTGCAACTTACTTCTTCAAAGAAGTTCTCAACCACCTCGGCGAAGACATCAAAGGCAAAACCTTCTGCCTCTCCGGTTTCGGCAACGTCGCATGGGGCGCGGCACTCAAAATAACCGAACTCGGCGGCAAGGTTATCACCCTGTCCGGTCCCGACGGTTACATATACGACCCCGACGGCGTAAGCGGTGAAAAAATCGACTATATGCTCGAAATGCGCGCAAGCGGCAGAAACAAGGTTCAGGATTATGCGGACAAATTCGGTTGCGAATTCGTCGCAGGCAAGAAACCCTGGGGCAACGTCAAAGCGGACATCTATATGCCCTGCGCAATGCAGAACGAAATCCGCATAGAAGACGCACAGGCAATGGTCAAACTCGGCGTCAAGTACCTCAACGAAGTTTCCAACATGCCCACCACCAACGAAGCGCTCGCCTACTTGCAGGCAAACGGCGTAGTGGTCGCACCGTCCAAAGCGGTCAACGCAGGCGGCGTTGCAGTCAGCGGCCTCGAAATGAGCCAGAACAGCGAACGTCTTGCGTGGACGGCGCAGGAAGTCGACGAAAAACTCAAACACATAATGAGCGGAATCCACAACCAGATTCTCGACGCGCTCAAAGCGTTCAACATGGACTACAACCTTGTTGCGGGCGCAAACCTCGCAGGCTTCAAGAAAGTAGCGGACGCCATGATTGCACAAGGCATCAACTGATTTAATTATTCAGCGTTTTCCATAATATGAACAAAAGCCGCACATTCGTTGTGCGGCTTTTGCTTTGTCGTTGATTGTCTTTTTTTAGCTGTTTTTTAACGCCGTTTATCCGCCCGCTTATTTGTGTGATTTTTTGCGGGTTCCGAGAAAATCTCTTCCCTGTCGAAATATTATTTTCTGTTTGCGTTTTGAACGGATTTTGTCGATTTCACCGCGTTAGATATCAGTTTTCCAGCGCGTTGCCGACTGACAGCACTTCGTTATCGTTAATCTCCATCGGATATTCGCCGTCGAAACAAGCCGTGCAGTAGGGACCTCCACCACAGCTTTTCACCATGCATTCGAGAGGAATGTAATGCAGGCTGTCCGCACCGATTTCCTTGCAGATTTCTTCTTCGGTCTTATACGCGCCGATAAGCTGTTCTCTCGTCTGCATGTCCACGCCGAAGAAACAGGGATATTTGACGGGAGGAGAACCGACCAGCATATGCACTTCCGTTGCTCCGCTTGCGCGCAAAAGGTTGATTATTTTTCTGGATGTCGTTCCGCGAACGATGCTGTCGTCAATGAGGATAAGCCGTTTGCCTTTGATGTTGCTGCGGAAAGCGTTGAGTTTTATTTTGACCGCGCTTTCACGCATGGATTGGCTGGGCTGAATAAACGTTCTGCCGATGTAGCGGTTCTTCGTGAGTGCGTCAACCATGGGAAGTCCGCTGACGTCCGCATACCCTCTTGCGCATACCGTCGCACTGTCGGGAACGCCTGCAACTATGTCCGCGTCGATTTTGTAGAGTTTGGCAAGTTCCTTGCCGCAGTTGTAACGCGCTTCGTACACGCTGACGTTGTCGATTACGGAGTCGCTTCTTGCAAGATAAACGTATTCGAAAATGCAGGGGTGCGAATCGGGAACCATGATTTTCTGCGATTTGATTTTGCCGTCGGGGGTGACCGTTATCATTTCGCCGGGTTCGACGTCGCGCACAAACTCCGCGTCAACCGCGTCGAGGGCGCAGGATTCGCTTGCAAACAACACCGCTCCGTCCTTTTTGCCCATAACAAGGGGTTTGAGTCCGTAACGGTCGCGCACCGCGATGAGTTTGTTGTCCGCCATACACACTATCGCAAACGCGCCGACAAAGTCCATGCACGCTTTCTGCACGCCGTTTTCCACACTGGACGTGGTGTAGTAGTTGATGAGTGCGGCAACAACTTCGCTGTCGACAGACGACTGGAAAATGTGTCCGCGGTCGATGAGCCAGTTCTTTATTGCGGCGGCGTTGACGATGTTGCCGTTGTGAGCTATCGCCATTCTGCCGTATCTGCCGTAAAATACGACGGGTTGCGCGTTGACGACGTTGCTGGAACCGCACGTCGAATATCTGACGTGGCCGATTGCGATGTCCGAATCGGGAAGCAACGAAAGTTCTTCTTCGGAAAAGACTTCGTTGACAAGTCCCATATTCTTGTAATACGCGATTTTCCTGTCGGGCATATTGACGGCTATACCCGCGCTTTCCTGCCCTCTGTGTTGAAGAGCGAAAAGTCCGTAGTAAACCTCACGGGCAAGCGGTGCTTTTTCCTTCTGCACCACGCCGAATATGCCGCATTCTTCGTGAACGCCGAATTCTCTCGGGCTGATTGTAATGCTTTTCATAACTCTCCTGAGATTATTTTCCCATTACGCGTTTGATGATTTCCTGATACGCGTCTTCGACGCCGCCGAGGTCGCGACGGAAACGGTCTTTGTCGAGGCTGACGTGCTTTGTGGTATCCCACGTGCCCGCTTCCCAGAAACGGCAGGTGTCGGGAGAAATTTCGTCCGCAAGCACAATCTGACCGTGGAATCTGCCGAATTCGAGTTTGAAGTCGATGAGGTCGATGTTGAGTTCCTTGAAGAATGCTTTCATCGCGTCGTTGACGGCAAACGCCATTCTGGTGATTTCGTCGATTTCGTCTTTGGTCGCAAGACGGAGAGCAAGTGCGTGATAGGTGTTGATAAGCGGGTCGCCGAGTTCGTCGTTCTTATAGGAGAACTCGATTGTGGGAATTGCAAGCTCGGTGCCTTCCGCCACGCCGTAACGCTTGGAGAAACTGCCTGCGGCAACGTTTCTTACGATGACTTCGAGGGGAACAATCTGAACTCTCTTGACGACGGTATCTCTGTCGGAAAGCTGTTCGACAAAGTGTGTGGGAACGCCCTTTTTCTCCAACATTTCCATCATCATATTGCTCATTTTGTTGTTGATGACGCCCTTGCCCGCTATCGTGCCTTTTTTGAGTCCGTTGAACGCGGTTGCGTCGTCTTTATAGGAAACGATGACGTAATCGGGATTGTCGGTGGCGAACACCTTCTTCGCTTTGCCTTCGTAAATTTGTTCGAGCTTTTGCATATAGACCTCCGATACAAAAAATTAAAGCACGGCTAAAAGCCGCGCTTTTGTCTTCATAAGTTTACACAGGGGCGCACCTTGGCGAAATGCGCGGAACAAGACTGTCCGCAACTGCGCTCGCCGCAAAGTCCGAAATGTTTGTACCCTGCATTTTTCATACGCACATATTATCACACCGCCGCGCGCAAAGCAAACGAATTGCACCCCATGAATAAACATTTTTCAAAATTCTCCGCCGCGCCGACTTCCCGTTCGTTACCCGCCGACTTCCCTCCGACCGAAAAAAAGCCCCCGACAAAGTCGGGGACGTTTGGTTTTGTCTGTTGGGTTTTGTTTTGTTGCAATGCGTTTTGTCTTTTTGCGTTTTGTTGCCGTTGGTTGACTTTCGGTTGCGTTCAGTTCTTCTTTTCGAGTTCGGCAAGTTTTTTGAGCATTGCCTTGTCGTCCATTGCGGAAATATCTTCGCCCGCACGCATGAGTTCGAGCAGTCCGTTTGCGTTGACAGCGGGTTTTTCAATGCCGATTTCGCCGAATTCGCCGACCGTTCCGACGTCGTATTTCGCAAGCGCACTGTCTTCTTCCTTACGGTATATGACGAATTTCTGCCAGCAGAATTCCAGAACGCCGTTGAGCAACATGGAACAGACTTCCACGGCAAGGGTTATGCCCTGATGTGCGGCAAGATAAGCCGCAACCGAAACGCCTGCGCTTGCCGCCGCGCCCGCCGCCAGGTATCCGGGCATATAGCCGTTGAACCACAGTTTGAACGGGAAAAACGGAACATAGAACAAGAACGCGAGGAACATTGCTCTGCTTACGTTGCCTGCGGATTTGAACGTGAATTTTCTGTTGACGGTGAAGTTCCAAAGAATGGAAAGAGTCAGCGAAATCAAAGTGCTGACAAAGTTGAGCAGCGGAACGTCCGTGATAAACTTGATGTGTATTTCGGGGTTTATCGGCAAGATGTTGATGAAAATCGTGAACGTTATGAACTCGATGAGTCCCGCGCTTGCCGTAAACAAAGCATATTTGATGGCTTGAACAAGTGTTTTTCTCTTTTGTTTTTTCTGTTCTTTTTCTTCTTCGCGCGCCATTTGTTCCAAGGCGATTTGCGGGTCGAAATATCCTTTTTCCGTACTCATAACTCCTCCTTAATACGGATATTATACCACGGCTATAAACATATTCAAGAAAAATTTCGACTGCACCTCGTTATTCTCCGCATTATTCTCCTCATTTTCCCCTCCGCACGTTCGTTCTCAACCCGCCGACACACCGCACGAACGTATATAAACCGCGGCGCGGGGCAACAATCAAGCGATGAAAACTTCCGAACTCATTGCAAAAATCAAATCCGATTTTCACGAAACAGGCGACCTGTTGATAAGACAAATCACCATAAACGACGTTGGCTGTTGTTTCGTTTATCTCGACACGCTCTCGGACAAACTGCTCCTCGAACAGGACGTAATCACCCCCGTGTGCGAATGCGAAGAACTGTTTGACGGCACAGAACGCACCGCCGACGAACTCCGCGAAATTCTGCTTGCCGTAACGGGATTCGGACAGGATATAGTCCCCCTCGGATACGGTGAAGCGGTCACGAAAATAGCAGAGGGCGACGTCGGCTTTTTCATCGACGGACAGGACGGGTTCTGTATGTTTTCCCTGCGCAAGTTCGACAAACGCGCAATCGCGGAACCCCCGACATCCACCGTTCTCAAAGGTCCCCGCGAAGGGTTTATCGAAGAAATAAAAACAAACACGGCTCTTATCCGCCGCCGAATAAAATCGCCCGACCTCGTCTTTGAAAATCTGACCGTCGGAAGATACTCTTCCACCCCCGTGTCCATTGCGTACGTTTGTTCAGTATCCGACCCCGAAACGGTAAAACAAGTGCGCGAACGGCTGGAACAAATCGACATCGACGGCATAATCGACAGCGCGTATGTCGCGGGGTTTCTCGAAGAGCGCAGGCACTCCCTTTTCAAACAGATAGGCAACTCCGAAAAACCCGACGTAATCGCCGCCAAACTTCTCGAAGGGCGCATTGCCGTAATCGTGGACGGGTCGCCGCTCGTGCTCACTCTGCCTTTCGTTCTGCTCGAAGATTTGCAGGACGGATACGACTACTATTCGGGCGACTGGCGGGCCACGTTCGCAAGAATTTTCCGACTTTTCGGCGCCGCTCTCACCGTTCTGCTTCCCGCGGCGTACGTCGCGCTGCAAAGCTATCACTACCACCTGTTGCCCATAAAATTCCTAGTCACGCTCGTAAGCGCGACAAGCGCAATCCCGTTTCCGCCCGCCGTGGAAATGCTTTTCGTTCTGTTGCTTTTCGAAATTCTGAACGAGGCGTCGATACGTATGCCGCGATATCTCGGCGTTTCTCTCTCAATCGTCGGCGCAATCGTCCTCGGCGATACCGCAGTCAAAGCGGGACTCATTTCTTCGCCCGCCGTCCTCGTCGTCGCGCTGTCGTCAATCGGCGTTTTCTGTATCCCCGACCAAGTCGGAACGCTGTCCATTCTGCGTATAGTCTTTCTGCTTGCAAGCGCCGTTCTCGGTCTGTTCGGAATAATGGTTCTGCTCGTTCTGCTTGCGTCCTATCTGTCCACGCTGACGGGCTACGGAACACCCTATCTCGCGCCTTACGCACCGCGCATTTTCCCCGACCTCAAAGACGGAATTATGAAAGCGGAAATCTCCGAAATGGACTCCCGTCCTTACTCTCTGCCTTATACGCAGAACCGCACAAGATTGCAAAAGGAGCACTTGAACGATGAATAACGCCGTAAAAACTCTCGGTTCGGTCAAAAGCATAACTTCGACACAAGCAAATCCGACAGTCGGAAACAAGCGCGGATTTCTCGACGACAACACCGTATGGAACTCGCAGGCAGGCAGTCTGATTTTCTGCTGCGGTATAGTTTTCAAGGTATCGTCGCTTCCGGGGTTGGTTGCACAAACGCTCGGAAGTTCCACGCTTTGGTTGTACATTTTAATGTCGTGCATAGACCTTGTTTGTCTGACTGCGACTTACCTTTTCGCAAAAAGCGGCGCGGACGGATTTCTTTCCGCTCGCAAAAGATTGCCGTACAGAATGCTCAACGGGCTTATGTCCCTTTATCTGCTGACGAAAGGATTTTTCTACTTCGTCTACACGGTCATTTTCCTGACGATAGACCTGTTCGTCGGCGTTGCGCCTTACGTCATTATTCTGGTGCTTGCCGTGCCCGTTGTGTACACAGGCGTAAAAGGCATACGCGCGCTTGCCCGCTCGTCGGAACTCTTCGCCGTCGTTCTGTTCCTGATTATGATTGTCAATCTCGCGTTCCTGAACGCCGACACCGACTTCGGCAGAAACCTGCCCGTGTTTGCCGTGTCACCATCCGATTTCTTCAAAGAAGGATTGCGTTACAGTCTGTGGCTCGGCGACCTGTTCCCCTTGCTGTTCATCAAACTGCGCAACAAAAAACTCCCTTTCTTCGGCATAGGTGCAGGCGTATCGTATATTCTCGTTCTCGTTGTCGCAATGCTTGCCGTCGCCATGTACGGCAACGCGCTCCCGTACGTGTACAATATGCTCATTAGGATTGCGGGTTTCAACCAACTGTCAATGGAAATAGGAAGATTGGAATGGGCGGCTCTTTTCGTCGTCATAATAATGGCGATTTGCGGGCTTTCCCTGCTCTTCTGGGGCAGCGCGGAAAGCTGTCGCCGTGCCGTCGGAACACCTGTGCCCGCCCGAATACTGTTCACGTTGCTGATAACCGTTCTCCCGCTTGCGCTCCCGACCTTACAGGACGTCGTAACGTTTTCCACAACGGACTTCGGATACGCGATGTTTGCGTTTGCGCTGTTTTTCGCATTTGCCTACGGCGTCGCCGCAATCTACGCAAAACGCAAAATGCCGAAAACTCCCTTGTCCTCCGACATTCCTTTATCGGGAACTTCGTCCTGCGGCAACACGACTGCCGACGACAAGCAAACCGACGCACTGCAAAACGAGCAATCTGCGGGTTTGTCGGGCAACGTGTCCGACGACGGAATATCGGCAAGTAAGTCGTCTTCGGGCGAAAATGCGGCAAACATAACTTCGGGAGGTGAAAACAATGACTGAAAAAAGTTCTGGCGTATCCGCCGCGGCGCGCAAACTCCGCAACGCTTTTATGAAAAGAAAATGGTTGGTCATCGTGCTTATCGCCGCCATTCTCATTTTCTTCGGGCGTGTTGTGGACAACAAGTCGCTTAAACAGTCGGCAATAGTGATTGGTCTCGGCATAGACAAAACGGACAACGCGTTCACGGTGTCCACTCAATCCGTCGTCATAACGGGCGGCGCGGGCGAGGGACAGTCGTCGCAATCGTACGCCGTATATTCCGCCGAAGGCAAAACCGTGTCCGAAGCCCTCGACAAAATTTCGCAGCATATGGGACTGCTCGTATCCCTTTCGCATTGCAACGTGCTTGTTCTGTCGCAAAACGTTTTGCGTTCCGACCTCGAACTGCTCGCGGCTCCGCTGATTGGTGCGTACGCTCTGCCCGAACAGGCAGTCGTCACGTCCTGCACGGAAAAGCCGTCCGACATACTTGCCGCGCGAACGGGCACAACGGTTGCCGCGTCGTATTTCATTCAGTCATCGCTTCTGCAAAACCTCGGCGGCGACGGACTTGCAATGGTGACCGTCAAAGACTTTCTCGCGCACACTCTGTCGCGGAGCGCAAGCGTCAACATTCCGCTTGTCGAACTCGAAAAACTGGAAGACAACCCGCAGACGCCCGACGGCGAAAGCAAAGACAATTTTCAGTTGATTATGAACCGCAATCTCGTCGTGTCCGAAAACGGCAGTTTTGTTCTGGAAGAAGAACCCGCGCAGGCAACCACTCTGCTCATACAGCATAAAGTGCTCGGCAAGCTCTCACCCGTTCTTCCTACGGGCGAAGCCGTGGAATTCCGTGTGCTCGACGTCAAGTCGTCGGCAAAGGCAGACGGAATGAGCGTACACGCGGAGATAGAAATCAAGGTTTCATTTATGGAAGCGCAGAACACGCCGTCGGACGAACGTATAACCCCGTCTTCTCCGATAGTCAAAGCGGCGGCGAAAGAACTCGAAAAGGAAATTGCCGAAAACCTGTATCTCTGTTACACGCTGTCAGTCGAAAACAATGCGGATTTCCTGCACCTCGAAAACGAAGTCTACAAGAAGATGGGCAGACATACGCCCGAAAATTGTCTTTCCGACATTGCGTTTTCCTGTTCGGTGAAAGTTACCGTGTCCGAAAACGGTTGATTTGCGCGCATGCCGTACGTTGACGCTATTGCAATTCTGTGGTTGCGGTGTCCGCGCCGCGGTGTTACGCTTTTCGATTGCTTCCGCACCGCCCACGTGTCCGCACCGCCCACGTGTCCGTGCCGCCGACGTGTCCGCGCCGCTGACTTGCCATCGCCGCTTCGTTTTGTTCTTGCGATTAATTCTGCCATGCGATTTTCTCGCGGTTGTCGCCATATGCGGAAAACGGGAATAAAATGTAGCGGAGGCGACAATGGACTATCTTCTTCCGTCTGACGAAACAATGAAAAAGATGGCTGCCGAATACTCGCGTATGCTTTCGGACGTCGACAAAAAAGCCGCCGCGCTGACCTGTTCCGCACCCGTCGGCAAGGACGGCGAAACGACGCTCTGCGGCTGTCTTTCGGGGGCGCAACTCCTATTTGCGCTTTACTTTGCCTTTGCTTTGGGGTATAATTCGGGATATGGAAATGCAGTTGCTGACTCCGACGGAAATATGGGAAGGCTTCAATCCCGTAAAAGAAGGGACGGAGACTTCGATTATTTCTTCCCGCGAAAATGACAACGTCGTCACAACCGACGTCTTTTTCACTTCCGAAAAAACCGAAAGCGGAAGAGTCAGGGTTTTTGCAAGAATAAGCTACGACTCGCGCTGGCGCGACGCACGCCCTGCGGTGCTTATTCTGCCTTCGCTCGACGCGTCCAGACGGTTCGAGGACGTCACGGGGTCGCTTGTCAAAGAAGGTTACGTCGTGTGCCTGTGCGACTATGCGGGCAACTTCGGCGGAACGGAAGACAAGCCCCATACGACCTACCCCGACGAACTGGCGTATGCCGCGGCACCCGCCTGCGAAAAGAATATGTACCGCGTTGTCACGACCGCACGCGAAACACCTTGGTTCCAATGGGCAAAAGTGGCGCGCCGCGCAATCACGATGATTGCCGAACTCCGCTACGTCGACGCTGAACGAATAGGCGTAATCGGAATGGAAGCGGGAGCACAGATTGCCTGGCAGGTTGCAGGCATGGACGGCAGAGTCCGCGCACTCGTTCCCGTAAACGGGGGCGGCTATCTCTGGCGGCGCAACGTATCGCGTTTCGAGGGCAACACCCTGCCAACCGATGACGAAGAAAGAGCTTTTTCCGCGGGCGTTGGTGCGGAAACTTACGCAAGGTTCGTGTCCTGCCCCACCTGTTATATCGTGTCGTCCAACTCCGTTTACACCGACATCGACCGCGCAGGCGACATTTTGTCGCTAGTGCCCGCCAAATCCAAAATCATGATGACCGTCCGCGGCAGTGCGGAACAGGTCAGCGTGTCCGTCTACAACAGCCTCATCGCATGGATGAGAAAGAACTTCGCGCATGACAGCGAACCAGTCATGCCGCCTTCCGTGTCTTTCCGCGCGGACGAAAACACGCTTTATCTTCAACTCAAATGCCCTTCCTCGACGGTTGCCGTCGACGCATATTATTCAACGGGCGAAGCCGTTTCTTTCGCAAGATACTGGGTTCATCTCGAAGACGCCCAGCAGGTCGGCGAAAACGAATATGTGTATATGGTGCCCGTCACCGACCCCGACGCGCTCACTTTCGCGTTTGCGTCCGTTCGCTCCGACGACGGAATTATCGCAAGTTCACCCGTTGAAGCGGCGCGCCCGTCCGAACTCGGTATGAGCCGCAAAAAATCCTTGCCCGCGGGCGGCGGAAGAATTGTTTACTCCGGCGAAATGGGCACGGGACTTTTCTGGGTCACTACAAAAGACTTTTTCCTCGACGACTCCGTCCTCGGCACCGCAAAAGGTCCGTTCGGAATAAAAGGCATATGCACGACAAAAGGCAATCTCATGCTCTGCCGCAGTACGCAGGCGGAGTTCGCATGCGACAAAAGCGCAATCCTGCAAATGGACGTGTCCAGCGAAACCGACCGCACAATTACGTTTGCCTTCCTCTCCTACCCCGACAGAATTACATACCGTTACACGGTGAACGTGAAAGGCGGAGACTTCTGGCAGAAAGTCAGAATTGTTGCCGCAGACTGCAAAAGCGAAGAAGGCAGACCGCTTTCCAAGTTCGGAGCGTGCAAACTCATGACGGTCACGGACGCCGAAAACGTACTGTTCAACAATATTGTGTGGATTTGACGCGCTCCGCGCATAGAATTATTGCTATGGAAGAAGATTACCGCTTTATAGACGATACGCCGCAAAAGAAAAAACGCGTAGCAATCGCGCTGATTACCGTCGCCGTAATTCTGGCGATAGCGGTGGTGTCTGCCGTGCTGGTGAAAGAATACGTCCTTGCGACGTTCATCGTGGACGGCGCGTCTATGTACCCCACCCTCGACGGCGGCGGAAGCGCCCTCGACGACGGCGAAGTGCTGGTGCTCAACCGAGTTGCAAAAATCCGCCGCGGCGACATTATCGTGTTCGAGTACGACTGGGATACGGACGCGGGCGTCGAACCGCACGCGCTTGTCAAACGCGTCATCGGAGTCGGCGGCGACAAAATCGAAATCACCGACAACGTGCTTTACGTCAACGGCGAACAAGTGAACGAAACATACCTTGCCGCGCCCATGGTAACGCCCGACATAAAACTCACAGTACCTGCGGGACACTATTTCGTTATGGGTGACAACCGCAACAACAGCAACGACAGCCGACACATCGGTTGCGTGCCCGAAGACAAAGTGGTCGGCAGATGCTTTCTGATTGTGGGCACAAACAAATCCCTTCGCTTCCCGAATTGAACCGCACAAACGCGAACTCAATCAATTACTTTCGCGACGGCGTGGCTTGTCTAATTTTTGACACAAACAACATTTTATCGTTGCAAAACAATAAGAAAAACGCGCGATTGCGCGTTTTTTGTTTTTTGATATGTTTTGTTTTTCTGCCGCATGTTTTGTCGGTTATTTTGCAGTTTTGATTTTCAACCGCGGATTTATGCGAGCTGTTTTTCAAAGGATTTGCGCGGTTTACTTTTCTGCGGCTTCCTGTTTTGCTTCCTTTCTCGGCTTGCGATAGTACGCCGCAAGTCTGGACTCCCAGCCTTTGATTATGTTGTCGTTGTAGTTGCGCGGAATGTTCTTTGCGCATCTGTAAGCCATAAGGCTCTTTTGCAACATATTGTTGATTTTGAGCAGTTTGCCCAGTTTCTTGAACCCCGCAACGCCTATCTTTCTGAACGCTTCGGCGACGCCTACTCTCATCATTCCGCCGCCCGCCAGCTTGCCGATTTCGTCGTTGGTGAGCAGGTCGGAACCGAGCATCCAGTCCAGCATTTCGTTGTTCATGTTGAGTACGCCGCGTTTGAGTACGTCTATCGCGCAATGCTCCGCTCCGAATTCGCGGTACACTTTGACCTGATAGCGCCACAGTCTGCTTGCCTTGAAAAGTTCCTTGCCTTTATAGCCGCGCGACATGTTTTCGCCGACGGTCTGCGCAAGCAGCATTCCCGCAAGCATGGACGACGCAATGCCGCTTCCGAGCATGGGAATTGTCATGTATGCGCTGTCGCCCACCGCGGCGTAGCCGTCCGCCACCATTCTGGTTGCGGGATAACGCACGGGTATGCGGCACACTATTCCGCCGCGCATAACGCGGTTGCCGATTGTGGGATTGTTCTTCTTCAAATCCGCAAGCGCGTCCGCAAGCTGTTTGTCCGTCATTTTGCCAAGTCTGCCGACAAGCACATTGACAAGTCCGGGGTCGTTGTCCTGAATTGCCCAAGATATGCCCGCCTCCCCCATATGTTTGAGGTAAGCTTTGTTTGTGTATCTGGGGGCGGGTGCTTCGGTGTCCTTTTCATAAAAAGCACGGTATGCGACAAACACTTCGTCGTCGCGGCATTCCGTTATTCCGAGTTCACGCGGCAACGCTTTGCGGAGTGCGGAGTCAACGCCCATTGCGTCGACAACCAGATCGGCGGGAACTTCTTCGCCGTTCACGATTATGCCCGCTACTCTTCCTTCCTGTACGACGGGCGCGGTGACTTTTGCTCCGAACACGATTTTTGCAACTTCCGCGGCGCGGTCGCAAAGCAGCTTGTTGAGCGGTCTGCGCTCCACCGAATAATCCGCGTGCTCTTCGTCCTGTCTGAACTCACGCACTACCTCGCCGAAAGGCGAAACGAAAGTCCAGCTCTTTTTCTTGAAACGTTCCTCGGGCATATCGATTGACAGACGACGGAAAATTCTCGGATTTACGTCGTCGTGCCAGTCGTAACGCATTTCGTCGAGGCTTGCCGCCTTTTCGTAAACGGTGACGTCCAGCCCCAGCCTGCCCAGTTTTTCGGCGGCAACCAATCCGCCAAGCCCTGCTCCGGCAACTACTACTTTCATACTGTCCTCTTTCTCGATTGTTGTCTTTTCGCGGAAGAAATATCCGTCGGCGCGCGCCGATATACGCGGGCAGCCCGCGGCGCGCAAGCGCAAAATCTCTCCCTAACCTCTTATATTTTATATCACAGTCGCAAGATGTGCAACAAATTTTTCCCCGAGGGGCTTTCGGCGTATAATGCGGGGCGAAGGTGGCAATAATGAGGCTATGTTCGATTTGCGCCGCCAGCTTGTAGTAGTATGTTTCGGAACGCCCGCCATCGCGGGCGACTCTCTCGGCCCCGAAGTGGGCACCCTTCTGCGCGAAGACAGCCGCTTTCCCGCGTTCGTTTACGGAACTCTCGACCACCCCATAACGGGCAAGAATATGTCCGAGTGGATGAAGTTCATAAAAGAAACTCACCGCGACGCGGTCATCGTGTCCGTCGACGCCTGCCTAGGCGACAAACGCCACCTCGGCAAAATTTCCGTTCGTGCGGACGGCGTGTGCCCTGCGGCGGTAGGCGGAAAAAAGACGCGGTTCGGCGACGTCGGGATTATCGCCGTCGTCGGAGACAAAACCGAAGACGCTCTTTCCGAGCTTATGCAAGCAAACGCTGTTTATGTGTCGGAACTTGCACATAAAGTGTCTGATTTGATAAAAGAAGCCGTTTGCGGTTTTCGCGTAGCCGAAACCGCGTTTTAATGATTGTTTAACTTGCCCGCACTATTATCTTCACGGAAAGCGGATTTTCGACGCCTTGCAACCGGCTGTTTCGCCGACTTCCAGCCTCTAATTCATTCAACGCGTTGACTTTTTTGCTTTTACTTTTTATAATATAGTGCATATTATTTATGTTAAAGTGAAGTGCTTTAACTTTGCCGCCGTTTCACGCGGCGTGCGGGAGGTAAAATGAAACCATCTACAAGGCGTACGATAATAATCGTTTCCGTTATCGTTCTCATCGCCCTCGCAATAATCCTTGCGCTCAGCCTTTCCGGCCCCAAGGAAATAGCTTTCAGCGGTGCGGGCACCACTCTCGAAAACCTCTATAAAGAAGGCAAAATCGACACTATCTACGTCGACGGCGGTTACCGCGTAAACATCAAACTCGTCGGCGAGAAGAGTTATTCCTATTTCTGTTACATTTCAAGCCGCAGCGACATTCAGGACAACCTCACTCTCTGGGACACGCAAATCAAAAACGGAGGCGGTCAGGTTCCTACCGTAACGCTCGTCTACAACGACCCGTCCAGCACTTCAATGCTGACGTCTTTCCTCGTTCCCCTGCTCATGATTGCTCTGCTTGCCATAGTGTTCGTCATCATTATGCGCAAGTCCAACGGAGCAAACAATAAAGCTCTCAACTTCGGCAAAACCAAGGCAACGCAGGTGCGTGACAGCAAAGTGCGTTTCACCGACGTCGCAGGTGCGGAAGAAGAAAAACAGGAGTTGCAGGAAATCGTCGACTTCCTAAAAGACCCCAAGAAATTTACGGAAATCGGCGCAAGAATTCCCAAGGGCGTTCTGCTCGTAGGCCCTCCCGGAACAGGTAAAACCCTGTTTGCAAAAGCGGTTGCTGGCGAAGCCAACGTTCCCTTCTTCTCGATAAGCGGTTCGGACTTCGTCGAAATGTTCGTCGGCGTCGGCGCGTCGCGTGTTCGCGATTTGTTCGACCAGGCGAAAAAGAGTATGCCCTGCATAGTCTTCATCGACGAAATCGACGCGGTCGGTCGTCAGAGGGGCGCAGGTCTCGGCGGCGGCAACGACGAAAGAGAACAAACACTCAACCAGTTGCTCGTTCAGATGGACGGTTTCGAGTCCAACGACAGCATAATAGTTATGGCGGCAACCAACCGCGCGGACATTCTCGACCCCGCTCTTATGAGACCGGGCAGATTCGACCGACAGATTTACGTCAACGTTCCCGACGTCAAAGGCAGAGAGGAAATCTTCAAAGTTCACAGCCGCAACAAGCCGCTTGCGTCCAACATCAACTTCAAGAACCTTGCCCGTCTTACCTCGGGATTCACGGGTGCGGACATCGAAAACCTGCTTAACGAAGCCGCAATTCTCGCCGCGCGCGACAACCGCAAGCTCATAAGCATGGAAGATATATCCGAAGCCATCAACAAGGTTATCGCGGGTCCTGCGAAGAAGAGCCGCGTCGTCACCGAACGCGACAAGCGTATCACCGCATACCACGAGTCCGGTCACGCAATCGTCGCAAAACTGTCAAAGAACTGCGACAACGTCCACGAGGTCAGCATCATACCTCGCGGTATGGCGGCGGGCTATACAATCACTCTGCCCGAGAACGACGACAACCATTACACCAAAAACAAACTGCTCGACCAGATTGCAATGATGCTGGGCGGCAGAGCCGCGGAAGAAATCGTAATCAAAGACGTGTCCGCAGGCGCAAGCAACGATATTCAGCGCGCGTCCAAGATTGCGCGTAAAATGGTCACCGAATGGGGTATGTCCGACGAAATCGGCAATCTTTATCTCGGTGCGTCCGAAGAAGTTTTCATCGGCCGCGACTATCAGACGCAGCTCTCTTACAGCGACGAAATGGCTGCAAAAATCGATAAGGAAGTCAAATCCATCATCGACAGACAGTATCAGGTTGCGCTCAACATTCTGAAAGAAAACCGCGCAATCATGGACAAAATGGTCAAGGCTCTTTACGAGAAAGAGACCATTTACGAAGCGGAAATCGATGCGTTGTTCGAAACGGGCGAAGTCCCCGCAACCGACACCGCAGCAACCGACACCGCCACAAATGCAAAAGCCGAAGACAAAAAGGACTCTGCTCTTCCCGCAGCCGATAACGCCGCGGAAGTCAAAGCCGCAGACGTCCCCGCAAAAGCAAAACCCGCAAAAGCGGAAAAATCGGCTTCTTCCGACGACCAGAAGTCCGAGGACGACAAATAACAGTTTCAATCCGCGCGCTTTACCGAGCCTTGCAAATTCGCAACAACGTTTTTGCACCGAACGGATAACGCGCGCAGGATTTTCGTCATAGGGTTAAATATGGGAGACAAACAGAATATCGTTCCTTCGTGGAAGGAAATCCGCGAAGCAAAAAAGGCAGACCTCAAAGCCGTTATGGACAAAGACCCCGCCGCCACTTCCGAGTGGTCGGTGCGTCTTACTTATGCGGGATACAAGGCTCTGTCCGCTTACCGTCTGGCACACAGACTTTATCTCAAAGGCCACCCCACTCTCGCAAAACTGGTTGCCAACAACGCGCGCAGGCGCACGGGCGTTGAAATTCACCCTGCCGCAAAAATCGGCAAAGGCATTCTCATCGACCACGGCAGCGGCGTTGTAATCGGCGAAACCGCGGAAGTCGGCGACGGGTGCGTGCTTTATCAGGGCGTTACGCTCGGCGGCACGGGTAAGGATATGGGCAAACGCCACCCCACCCTCGAAAACGACGTAATGGTAAGCGCAGGCGCCAAAGTTCTCGGTCCTCTGACCGTCGGCGCACACTCCAAAATAGGCGCGGGCAGCGTCGTGCTTAAATCCGTTCCGCCTTATTCCACCGTCGTAGGCGTTCCGGGACGCGTCGTCAAACAGGACGGCAAGCGCGTTGCCGATATGGACCAGATACTTCTGCCCGACCCCATTATGGAAGAGTTCAAACGCCTGAACCGCCGTATTCACGAGCTGGAAAAAACGGTCGGCATAAACGCCTGTCAATACTCGCTCACAACTGACGAAAACAACGCTGCGGCACAAGCCGCAATCACGGAATTCGAGGGAGACAACAAACGCTGAATTATGAAAATTTACAATACACTTACGCGCAAAAAAGAAGACTTCGTGCCCATTGACGGAAACAAAGTGCGCATGTACGCCTGCGGAATTACGGTATCGGGCGACGCCCATATCGGACACGCGTACCAGGCTTTGATTTACGATATAATCAGAAAATATCTGCAAAAGAAAGGTTACGACGTGACCTACGCCCGCAACTACACCGACGTTGACGACAAAATCATCGCGCGTTCTCACGAAACGGGTATCTCCGCCGACAAGTACGCAGAAATGATGATTGAAAAAATCGACAAGGAAATGCGCGCGTTGCAGGTTGACGACCCCGATATCTGGCTTAAAGCCACTTGCACAATGGACGGGATTATCGGGTTTATCTCCCGCCTTATCGATAAAGGACACGCCTACCCCACCCCCGAAGGTGACGTTTATTTCGCCGTCGACAGCTTCCCCGGTTACGGCAAACTGTCGGGCAGAAACCTCGACGACGCCCGCGAAGGCGTGAGAATAGAAAACGAGGAAAACAAACGCAATCCCCTCGACTTCGCGCTTTGGAAATCCGCAAAAGAAGGCGAACCCTTCTGGCAATCCCCCTGGGGCAACGGCAGACCCGGTTGGCACATCGAATGCTCCGCAATGAATATGCAGGCGTTCGGCGAACAGATTGACATACACGGCGGCGGGCGCGACCTCATCTTCCCTCACCACGAGAACGAAATCGCGCAGACCGAAGCGCTCACGAGCAAACGTTTTGCAAAATACTGGATACACAACGGGCTCATCAAAGTCAACGGACAGAAAATGAGCAAGTCTTTGGGCAACAGCCTTCTGCTTGCCGACCTTCTCGCGAAATATTCGCCCGAAACGGTCAAATTCGCCCTCTTGCAAACCAACTACCGCGGCGATATCAACGTAACCGACAATCTTTTTCCCGACGCGGAAAAGCACCTATGCTCTTTCTACAAGGTTCTTGCCGACGCACGCGCGAAAGGCGTTAAAGCCGACGGCACCTACCCCGCAATCGACGCGGCGTTCGACGCGGCAATGGATGACGACTTCAACACCGCAAAAGCGCTTGCGGACCTCTTCGGTTACTTCAAAACAGCTGCGGCAAAACTCCGCGCAAACGACCTCGACGGCGCAAACGCAATTCTCGGACAGGTTGTAACAACATATTCCCTGCTCGGTCTCTTCCGCTCCGAACCCGCCGAGTTTATCGCAAATTGCGAAAAGAAAAACGCAGGCGACGTTCCGCAGGAAGTCCTCGACCTCGTCGCAAAACGTGCGGAAGCAAAGGCCGCAAAAGACTGGGCAAAAGCCGACGCGATACGCGCGGAAATCACCGCTCTCGGCTACTCCGTAAAGGATACCAAAGAGGGCGCGGTTGTCGAAAAACTCTGATTTGCGACCGCGAAAATCAACCGCGCGACAACCGACAGCAACTCGACGGTTTTGCGCACAAATTGAATTTTAACATCAAAAAGCGACCGATAAAGTCGCTTTTTTTGTTTGTTTTTCGACCGTTTTCACAACGGTTTATAAGATTGTTTTTCATTTCAGAAAGCCAATCCGAAGTGTGCTTTAACCTTTTGCGCATACACGCGTTTGCACTTGCGCTCGCGATATGTTATAGTATATTATGATTAAAAATATACTCCTTTGGAGATGTTTGTTGTATGATAAGCAATCTTATTGCATCGACATATTGGTACGCCGACGTTGCGGTCGCGTGTTTTCTCGCGCTCTTTATCATCGGCGGTATTTTCAAGGGCTTTGCCAAATCGACAAAAGGATTTTTCGTGTTCGTGTTCGTCGCGTGTTTTTCCGTTCTGCTCATGGGACTGACACACGACGCGGTTATGAAATCCGGACTCGGCACGTCCATAAACGATAAAATCTACTCCGCTTCCGACGGGTGGGGCGTTGCATTCAACACACCCGTTTACTTCGACGAAGCGGGTGAACCTTACGTGATTATCGAGGACAACGAAGTCAAACTCGACGCGGGCGAATTCGGCGCAAAAGGCGCGATTGCAAATTTCTTTGCCAAGAATTTCGTCACCGAAGAAGGACAGAGTGTGGCAAACGCCGCCGCGAACAGCATTACAAGTCTTTGCGTGTCCGTAATTATGTTCTTTGTGTTCGTGCTTGCGTTCACCTTGCTTTTCGCGTTGATACGTATATTCGTCAAACCGCTTGCCGACACGGTTGTTCCCGGGCTCAAAGTGCTCGACAAAGCCCTCGGCGCCGTTTTCAGTCTGCTTGTCGGACTGGTGTTCGTCTGGATTGTGTTCGCCATTTTCGCATCTCTCGGCGACAAGGTGGCTGTCGTCAACGAATACCTGTCCAACTCTTCGTTTGCGGGACTGCTCTACAACAACAATCCCGTAACGTCCGTCTTTGCGTCCATTTTCGGTTGATTTCAAAGGAGGTTTAACGTGAAAGTTCTCAATTTCATTTTCGGTATGATTGTCGGAATGGTCTTGCTCGTCGTGGCGATTTGCGGCGCTATTTTCGCCGCAGGGTCTCTCGTCAACGTCGGACAACTCGAAAATACTCTCGGCACCGACATTTTCGACGACTCCTCGGAAGTCAACGACAAAACACTGTTGCAACTTGCTTCCGACCTCATCAAGGATTTGCAGGATAAACAGAATCTTACAATCAACAAACTCCGCACAAAGTACGGACTCAAAATTCCCACGGAAATAAGCGGCATAGATATTTCCGTTCTCTTCGACCTGCCCATTACGGAAGTCCCCGACAACCTCGGCGAAGTCGTCAACAATATGACGCTCCGCGACGTCGGCGAATTCCTCAAAATGGACTTCGAAAACGACTACAACATTCCCGTACTTAAAGAAAACCTCGACAACAAAGTCAACGTTGCGCTCGACAACGTTCTCAATTCCATAGACGACGACAAACTGACCATCGCTTCAATCGAAAGCAACTTCGGCATTTCGCTCGGCTCCAACGCAATTCTCGACAAGGTGTATTACACTCCTCTGTCGCAATTCGGTTCCGTCATAGACCTGCTGACAGTCAACGACCTTATGTCGCTTGACAGCAACCTGTTCGTTCGCTCCGACAGCACAACCGTCTATGTAAACACCGACGAGTACGTCGAAATTTCGGCAAGCGAACTTGCCGACCCCGACCGCGCGCCAGCCGACGGTGCGGAAACGTTTATCGCAGGCGTTTCGGCAGACGGAACGGTAATTCGTCGCGAACTCTGTTTCGTGGCGACCGATGACGGATATGTCGCGGACAATTCCTGCTATTTTGCAGACTTCGACGCTTCGGCAAACAAAAAGACTTTCTTCCGTCACGTCGTTCGCAAGCCCTTCTCTGCCGACACCACCTACCCAGATGGTACCGTTCTTTCCGTAGCGTCTTATCTCAACTGTTTTGTTGCCGACGGCAACAATTCTTACGCTCCCGCTGACGGCGGATACTTCGCTCTCGACAAACTCTTTGTCGACGAAACGATGTCCTTGTCCGTAAGCGACGCGATTATCGCAGGCAGTATTGCCACTTCCGACGGCAAAGTCAATCTCGACGGCACTTACTGGTTCGCTTCCGAAAAAGACGGCGCGGCTGTCGCTTTGCCCGCAACCTCTTACGGCGTCAAAGTCCCCGCAGAAGAAATATCTTCCGACACGAGATTCGAAGAAGGCGGAACGGGTTATATTCTCGTACACGAAGGCACAGCTGATATGGCGATTCAGGCAATAGCTGGCGAAACAATCAAATCGCTTGCCAACGCAACCGACAAAATCACCGCGCTTAAACTCGGCGAAATCATTACCATCGACTCGTCTAGTGCCAAAATTCTGCAAACCCTGAAAGATACGCCCGTCAACAAACTCTCCGAAAAACTCGATACCATTGTTCTTGCAGACGCGACAGACATTGTGATGAGCCAATACGTTGAGGACGAAAACGGTTCATACGTACTTACAGAGGACGGCTATTACACTCTCTACCGTCCCGGAATGACGGGTACGCGATACAAAAAACTCCCCGATGCGGAAGGCACTTCGTCGGCCGTGCTTCAACGTCTTGCACATACCGCTATCCCTGATATTTCCAACGCATTTGCAGACCTTATTCTCGGCGACGCGCTTGCGGTTGACGTCGACGCTTTCGAGCCCGTAGGAAATGCCGCTTTCGACAAAGACGCAACCTACTATGTCTTTGACGAAACATACGGATACCCTAAACGCGCAACCGACGTTACCGAAGATAACTTCGACAGTAAAAAAGGCTCGCTTTACATCAGAACGTACGAAGGCACGGGCAACGCAGTTCTCAAACAACTGGCTTATGTCAAAGTCGACGAAACGTCAGTAGTTATGGACAGCATTATCAAAGACACTCTGCTCTCCGATATAATCGACGTTGCGGAGTACGCCGTAGTTAAAGATTACGCAAGCGGTGAGCGTATGTGGATTATCGAAAACGACCCGTACTACTCCGTTGATACAGACAAAGACGGAACAGTCGATAAGTTCTATGTGTACGTTTACGACGGCAACGGCAAATATTACCGCACGAACGAGCTTTACGAACTCGCAATAGCTTCTCAAATCAAAGAAAACGGCACACAATCTTATAATTACACCCAGAATTCGTCCGTTGTTTCGACAAGCGAATTCAAAGATAAAGCCATTAATATTTATTACTATATTAATGGCGAATATAAGAGAAACGATGCTTTGACGGCATATTACATTGCACAGTCGGCACGCGCAGAATTGCTCGGTTTGGAAAACCCATATCTTCCAAAACTTCAAGCAACATTCTCTCGCGAAATCACAGTCGGCGGAAGCCAGAGTGCAACCGTATATAAAACATCGTCAAGACTGTACGTAAATCTCTTTGGCGAATATGTTCTGTATAATCCCAACGATGCAACGCATCTCGGAGAAGAACTGTATTTCCGCTATACCGACGGGTATTATGTGTGGTCTGGAGACAATGCCGTCGAAAGCAACAAATATTATTTCGATTACGCAACCGATACGTTTATAGAAATTACCGACGCTTCTTCTGCACCGGTAGGAGAACCTGTGTATATCAAATTGCCTGACACAAACGGCGACGGAAACTTCTATTTTGCGCATATCGACACCGGCAACGCCGAAGGCAAAACAACCTACTCCAAACGCGAATGCGAATACATCTTCAAAACCACAGACAAAACCGAAAACGCATTTGTGTTCTACAACGGCGAATATGTGCCTTACGACGCAGCCAACGACGCCCACAACGGTTTGCAGTGCTATGAAAGATATCTCGGTTATCTCGGCAACGACGCGGCAAATACGGGCACGGAAGGCGGCGAAAGCCTCGCTGCGCTCAGCAATATTTCCGTTGAAGTGATTACAGAACAAAGTCCCACTCTGCTCCTCTCGTTGCTTGCAAAACACGTTTCTGTCGGGGAATTGAATAATGTTCTCAACGACTTCACTCTCGGCGAAATGATGGAAATCGAGGAAGGTTCGATATTCGATGACGAAGTCATCAAAAACGCCACGATTGAAAACCTCTATTCCACGATTACCGCGCGCATTGCGGAAATGACTATGGGTGAACTCATAAGATACAGTTCGGTAAAAGACATCGACGCAAAAATCAGGACAACGCTTGAAAACGTGCGACTTGCCGATTTCCTTGCAGCTCTGAAATTCGACACAACAAGCGGTCAGATTGTGCTTGATATGGAAAAACTTTTCGGTGTCGCATGACAATCAACCTTACAAATGAAAAACGCGTCTTTCACGGCGCGTTTTTTTATTAAGTTCTTATTTATTTAGTATATTGTTTATTTGACTAGACAAAACAAAAAACCACGCTGTTTGCGTGGTTTCTATGGCGCCTGTTGAGGGACTCGAACCCCCGACACTGCGGTTAACAGCCGCATGCTCTACCGACTGAGCTAAACAGGCAAACAAATAATGCTTGTTTATAATAATATTGCTGTTTTGTTTTGTCAACTGTTTTTGATATTTTGGGCTATTTATTGATTTTTGCGCGTTGACAGGCTCCTCTTCTCAGTTTACAATCAAAGCGGGAGGTTATTATGAAAGAAATTATTGCAAGCAACATCGCAGCTACCGTAGCCACAATAGGGCTGTGTATTTACTTTTTCTGCACCGCCGTCGTGTTTTTGTCAAAGCCTGAAAAATACGGAAAACAGTATTCCGTCCAACCTGTCGACAACGCAGGTAAAACGGAAATTCGCGTTTACTACGGCGGTATCTCGTTTGCGCTAGGTTTGTTCCTTGCCATACTTGCGTTCGTTTTAGGTCACCCGTTCTACTCTCTTGTCGGCGGACTTATTTTTGCAAACACGGTATTCTTCACGAGGTTTATTTTTACTTTCATAGACAAAAGTTGGAGCTGCCCTTACACAAAACTCGCAATCCCCGCGGAAGGCGGTTTTATTGTTGCGCTCTGGATTTGTTTCATCATTGCCGTCGTAGTCGAAGGCACACCGCTGTAAGAAGTTTTTGCAGTCTTTATTACAAACAAAACAACCGCAAATTGCGGTTGTTTTTGCTTGTTTATATATTTTATCAATTCATTTTAGAAATGTAAAACATCGAATTTGCAAATTGCAGATATAATATAAGCGCAAACGAGCGATATTGCAAACATCGCGGCGAATATTGCGAAATTCTCTTTTGTTTTGCTTTTGTTTCTGAACAACACGGCAAATCCGAGCCCTGCATTCATAAGCAATCCGCCGACGGTTGCACCGAAACCGAGCCCGCCCAAAAGATAAAGATTGCTGATTACCACCGACGACGCACAGTTCGGAATTGCTCCGACCACCACGGCAAAAAGCGGGGCTATATATTTGTTTGCCGAAAGAAATTCCGTAAGCCGCTCTTCTCCGACATAATAAATTATTATTCCGAAAATTATGTTGATGACAAATATATATACCCAGATTTTCGCGCTGTGTTCCAGTGGGTGAAGAAGATATTGTTTGATTTTGAGTTTTTTGTTTTTCTTTGCGGTTTCGATTTCGTCTCCGCAAGGTTCGTCACAATGTTCGTGGTTGTGTCCGTCGTCCTCTTCCTCGTGTTCGATACTGTGCCCGCAACAACCGAGATGTATTTCTTCTTTGTGTTCGCAATGTTCCGAGTGTTCGAGAACTTCTTTTTTGTTTTTTGTGAAAATTGCGTCCGCAGTGTATCCGACGATAAGTCCGATGACGAACTTTATTGCAAGTATCGGAAGTATATGCAATGCCCCGTGAATGTCCGCAAGAAATACGGGCAACGCCTCGTCGGAAGTGGCAAGATAAACACCGAGCAACGTTCCGACCGTAATATGCCTTTTCTGATACAGGTCGGTTGCAACGACGCTGAATCCACACTGAGGGAACAGTCCGACGCTTACACCCACAAGCGGTGCGAATTTGCCTTTGAGTTTGATTTTGCCTGCAAGTCGCGGTTCGAGAAAAGTTATAAGAAAGTTGATGGGTAAAAGTACAGCAAGAACTTTCAGACTGTCTATAAACGCGTCGAGAAATACTTCGCCCATCACTTCTCCTCTGTTATTTTTCCGTTTTCTATTTTCACAATGGAATTGTATTGACCGCTTTTGAATTCGGTACAAGTAAGCAAAGTTTGCACACCTTGCGTTAGTTCGAGCAATTTTTCCTGTCTTTGTTCGTCTAGTTCGCTGAGCACGTCGTCAAGAAGCAAAACAGGTGTTTCGCCGCTTTCTTCACGGTACATTTCAGCTTCACCAAATTTCATTGCAAGCGCAACGGACCGCTGCTGCCCTTGCGAAGCGAATTTTCTGCTATCCAATCCGTTCACTGATATGGAAATGTCGTCGCGGTGAGGTCCAACGGTTCCGAAACCGAGTTGTTTGTCTTTTTCGCGCGTGCTCTCGATTTTTTCAAACAGTTTTTGTTTTATCTCTTCAACGGTTTCACCGTCAATCGGACACTCGTAACCGAGTTCCAGTTTTTCTTTTTCACCACTGAGAATGGAATGAATTTTTGCGGCTTCACTGTTTAATTGTTCGAGATATTTTTTCCTTTTGAAAATTATGATTGCGCCGTATTCCGCAAGCTGCGCGTCCCATACGGACAACATTTCATCGACGTTTCGAAGTCTTGCAGAGTCTTTCAAAAGATTGTTTTTCTGTTTGATTATTTTGTTGTATCTCGACAGCGCGGTAAAATACGCCCGTTGTTGTTGAGAAAGTCCGACGTCCAAAAAACGCCTGCGCTCCGCAGGAGTTTCTTTGACAAGGCGCATTTCGTCAGGTGAAAAATACACCACGCCAAGCACACCGATAAGTTCCGCCGCGCGTTTTACGGGTATACCGTCGACCACGACTTTTTTCTTGCCGTTGGCTTCGATTTGCAGAATTATCGTGTGTTTTCTGAACCGCTTTTCGAGTTGCATTTTGACTCGCGCTTTATCCTTTCCGAAAAGCACGAGGTCGCGGTCTTTTGTCGTTCTCGGCGACGTAAAAAGAGACAGAAGATATACGCTTTCGAGAACGTTTGTTTTTCCTGCACCGTTGCTTCCGCAAATGACATTCAGTCCGTCTTTGAAACGGAAGTCCTGTGACGCGTAATTGCGGAAATTTTCAAGTTGCAGGGTCAGTATTTTCATACGCAAAATATAGAATAACTCTGTACGTTTGTCAATATATTGTGGTCTGTTTTTATTTTGCCTTTTCCGCTTGAAAAAATCAAGTCGTTTGATTATAATATCCCCTATGGTCAGCAAAGAAGAATTCTGGAGCGACGTCAAAAACGAGCTGTCGAAAACTATGCAGGCGATAAGCTACGAAGTCTGGATAGAAAAGCTCGAACCTGTGTGTTTTGTGGACAACACTTTTGTGCTTGCCGCAATTTCGGCAACCGCAAAAAAACACATCGACAACCGCTACCGCGACCAGATAAAAGAGATTGTCACGGCGTTGAATTCTTTTGTGACCGACGTTGAAATCATTGTAAAGGACCAAAAGGACGCATATCTAGAAAAACAAAGCGTTGCACTTCCCGACGAAGGGCTTGTTGTTGACGGAAACACTACGCAGAAACAGGAAAAACGCTCGCAATTTCTCGAAAAATACACTTTCGACACGTTTGTTCAGGGCAGATCCAACGAATATGCCCTTGCCGCCGCAAAAACCGTTGCGGAAAATCCCGGCGGAAAATATAACCCTCTTTTCATTTACAGTGGCGTCGGTCTTGGCAAAACTCACCTTCTGCACGCCATCGGCAACTATTTGAAAAAGAAATCGCCCAAAACAAAAGTCGTCTATGTAAACTCCGAAACAATAGTAAACGACCTTATCGGCGTAATCCGCGGCGGTAGTAACGAAGAAAGCAACCGTTTCAGAGAAAAATACCGTTCCTGCGACGTACTCATGATTGACGACGTTCAGTTTCTGAGCGGCAAGGAAGCCACGCAGGAAGCCTTTTTCCATATCTTCAACGATTTGTATCAGGCAAACAAACAAATCATACTCACTTCCGACCGTGCCCCGAAAGACTTGCCTACTCTCGAAGAAAGACTGCGCACCCGTTTTTCGTGGGGATTGTCCGTTGACATTCAACCTCCGGATACCGAAACGAGAGTTGCAATTCTCAAAATGAAAGCCTCTCACGAAAAATTCAATCTTTCCGACGAAGTCGCGGAATTCATTGCCGAAAACGCAACCACCAATATCCGCGATATGGAAGGCTTGCTCAACAAGATAATCTTCTTCAGTTCGCTGACAAACAAAGTTATCGACACGAAAGAACTTGCCTACGACGCGTTGCAGGATTTTATCGACGAGAAAAAAGACACTCTCGACGCAAGCGACATCGTGACGACGGTCTGCAAATATTTCAAAATTACAACGACGGACATTTTCTCCAAAAAGAAAACAAAAAATATCGTCGAACCGAGAATGATTGCAATCTACCTCATCACCGAACTGCTCTCCATGCCGCTTGTTTCAATCGGTCAGATGTTCGGCGGCCGCGACCATACGACAGTCATTCACGCCCGCGACAAAATAAGCGAGGAAATCAAAACAAACACCCGCATAAAAATCGTTGTCGCAGACCTGAAAAATATGTTGCTGAACAGATAGTTCAAACAAAACAAAACGCTCGAATTATTGCAAAACAATGGTTTTATTGGTAAGGTTTTGCTAATAAACTTATTTTTTTGTGACATAATTCAAAAGATGACTCTAAAAACAAGACAATAAACAGATAAATTAAAAAGACGGAAAAATCCGTCTTTTTTGTTTTGATTTTTGAATTAAATTTTTTTGCGTTAGATGGCTTTGCCGTATAAGACAATCAGACAATAACGCGAAGTGGCAGAATAAGATAAAGCCAGCTGTCGGAGTTGCCTTTGATAATTACGGGTGCGGTCGACGTTGTAAGGTTGAATGTGATGTATTCGTCGTCGATTGCTTTCATGCACTCCATAACGAATTTGCTGTTGAATCCCGCAATCAGGTCTTTGCCTTTCAGTGAAATCGGAACTCTTTCATTGATGGTTCCGTCTTCGCTTTCCGCGCTCAGGTTCATGCAGTCTTCCTTGATGTCGAATTTCACGCAATAGCGTTTGGAGTTTCTATTGATGAGTGAAACACGGTCGATTGCGTTTTCAAAAATCTTTTTATCGATAGTGACTTCGGTGTTGAATGCGGAAGGAATGATTTTTGAGTAGCTGATGTAACTTTCGGCAATCAGTCTGGTCACTATTTTGGTGTGGAAAAGATCGACCATTACGAAATTGTTGTCGACGTAAACGGTCATGGATTCGTCTTCATCGTCGATAAGTCTGCTAAGCTCCATAAGGCTCTTTGCGGGAACGACTATGCTCTCTTCGATTCCGTTGTTTTTGATAGGCATTCTGGAAAGAGCAAGACGGTATCCGTCGGACGCAACGCCTTCGACTTCGTCTTTTTTGATATTCAGGCAGCAACCGCGAAGGGATGGACGCGCTTCGTCGGTGGCAACATTGAAAATTATCTTGTTGATAAGTTCTTTGAGGTTTTTCTTCAAAATTATGAAGGAGCGCTCTTTTGCAACCTCTTTGAAAACGGGATAATCGTCAGCGTCGAAACCTTTTATCGAAACGTCGCTGTCGAGATAACGAATGACGAGTTTGTTTTCGCCCGTAGCGTCGAGTTCAAGCTGTTCGTCTTCGATTTTTTTCGCATAATCGGCAAAAAGTTTGCCGGGGATCACGCATTCGCCTTCGATGAGAACTTCTGCGTTGATTTTTTTCTCGATTGCAAGTTCGGTGTCCGTTGCGAACAATGTCAAAGTATCTCCGGCAGCAGTAAGTTTGACACCGTCGAGAATAGGATTGCTTCTTTTGAAAGGAAGTGCTTTTGTTACTTTTGCGAGAGCGTCGCTAAGCTCTGTACCTTGACATAAAACTTTCATTTTTCCGCCTTCAAAATTATTATTTTGATTTTTAATAATAATAGCATAAATAAGCCATGTTGACAAGTGGAAAAACAAAACCACACCACCACCCGTTGGTTTTGACAAATACTGCAATATCAATATATTGAAAATACGCCGCCTGAAAATGTGCACAATTCCGCCGCGATTTCAACAAGTTGCGCACACGCATCAACGCTTGTCCACATCGCCTTGCAAAACAAGTCGTAAAATGCTGAAAAATGCCTTTGTGAAACTTTTTTGTGGAACAACTTGAATTTTGGTTGTTCATGATATATACTTTGTTCATGGCAAAGATAATCGCGGTGTCAAATCAGAAAGGCGGCGTAGGAAAGACCACAACCTGCGTCAATTTGTCGGCGTACCTTGCCGATAAAGGAAACAAAGTGCTGATTATCGACACCGACCCACAGGGAAACGCGTCGAGTTCGCTCGGATTTTTCGAACGTAAAGACAAAAAATCCCTTTACGAGGTGCTTTGCGACGACCTTTATATCAATCTTGCAATAAAAGATACCGAAATTCCAAATCTCAAAATCATAAATTCTTCTTCGGACCTTGCGGGCGCAGAGCTTGAACTTGCGCAGGTAGTGATAGGTCGCGAAAGAGTGTTGGAAGAAAAACTCTCCGACATAAAAGACGATTTCGATTTTATTTTCATCGACTGCCCGCCCTCTCTCGGGTTGCTGACCGTTAACGCGCTTGCGGCAAGCAACGGCGTTCTCGTTCCGATACAGAGCGAATATTTCGCGCTCGAAGGGTTGTCGCAGATGATGAACACGATAAAACTCGTCAAGAAATTCCTCAATCCCACAATCGAAGTCGAAGGGGTTGTACTTACTCTTTACGACAGCAGGTCAAAACTGTCAAAGGGTGTTACGGAAGAAATAGCAAAGTTTTTCGGGAGCAAGGTTTTCGACACCAAAATTCCGAGAAACGTCAGACTTGCGGAAGCGCCGAGCTACGGCAAACCTATTATCGCTTACGACAGAAGATGCGCGGGAGCACTCGCGTACGAAGCGCTTGCGGAAGAATTTCTCAGAAAAATAAAGTGAGGTAATTATGGCAGCAAAAGGCGGACTCGGCGGAAAAGGACTCACCGCTCTTTTCACCGACAACGAAGAAAACGTAAAAGTCGAAGTCAAGGATATGCCCACCGTCGAAGTGGAAATTTCGCAAATCGACCGCAACCCCAATCAGCCGCGCAAAACGTTCAACGAAGAGTCGTTGAAAGAAATGTCGACGTCGATTGCGACGTACGGCGTTCTGCAACCTCTGTTGCTTGTAAAACAGGACAACGGCCGCTATCTCATAATCGCAGGCGAACGCCGTTTCAGAGCGGCTATGATGGCGGGGCTGAAAAAAGTGCCCGCGATAATTCGCGAATTTACCGAACAGCAGATACAGGAAATATCACTCATCGAAAACCTGCACCGTGAGGACCTCAACGCAATCGAAGCCGCGGAAGGTATGAGAGAGCTGATGGAAAACCACGGGCTCACCCAGGAAGACGTCGCGCTCCGTATCGGCAAATCCCGCCCTTACGTCACCAATACATTGCGTTTGTTGCAGTTGCCGAAAGAAGTCACCGAAATGGTGCGCGAAGGGATACTCTCCCCCGGTCACGCAAGAGCGTTGATTTCCATCGACGACAAAGAGTATCTTATCAACCTTGCAAAACAGGCTTGCGACAACAAGCTTACCGTTCGTGAAATCGAAAACCGTGTACGCCTTTACTTTACCCGTAAGGCAATTCCCGGCGGTCCTCGCAAAGAACGCGAAATGTCCGTTGAACTCAAAGAAATGGTCAACGATATGAAACGCATTTTTGCAACCAAGGTCAAACTCCTCGGCAACGACAAAAAAGGCAGAATAATAATCGACTATTTCAACGAAGACGACATCGACAGAATACACGCGCTCATTCAGATACTCAAACTCAACGAAAAACTGTAACACGAACAGAATTGATTTGCGCAAAACAATCGGTTTATTGATATAAAAAGATTAAATAAACCACGAAAAAAGGAAAAAGACAAAAAACAAAATCTCCTCTTAAAGGGGAGATTTTTTTATCTGCGAATATCTGCGAGGATAACAGCTCGGAGTCGGCTTTGTTTTCTTAAACACAAGAACCGCTCGCCTGTCACCCGAAGGCAGAGAAAAAAATTTTTTGTTTACGTTTTCCACGCCCAGTTTTTTCATTGCAGACCACGCGCTTTCCAGTTCGGACAAGTCGGTTTTGTATGCAATAAATACGCCGCCTTTTTTGAGCAAAGGTACGCCCAGTTCCAAAAGTATTGGAAGAGCCGCAACGGCTCGCGCGCAAACGACGTCAAACTGCTCTCTCAAATCCGCGCATTCTTCCGCTCTTGCGGCACGCACGGATATATTTTTTATGTCGAGAGTCGACGCGGCATAATCAATAAACCTTGTTTTTTTCTCGGTTGAATCGAGTGCGGTGATTTGCAGGTCGGGTCTGACGACTGCAATCGGAACGCTCGGAAATCCCGCCCCTGCCCCGATGTCGCACACGGTAGCGTTTTCCGGGAATAAATCCGCGGCGGCAATGCTGTCGATGAGATGTTTTTGCGTAAAGCCGTCAGGGTCGATTACTGCGGTTAGATTGTATTTTGCGTTTTCCTCTACGACGAGCGCGTAAAAACCGTTCAGCGTGTCGGCGGCGCGTTCGTCGACGGCAATACCGAGCGATGCGGAATAACTAATCAGCAGCTTTTTATCAATCGAGGTCGACATCGAGAACCTCCAACCCGGATTTTGCGTTTTTGACGGGTTTGCCCGATTTGATCAATGCGGTCAGAATAAACGCCAGAACAAGGAAAACTATGCTGTACGGGAACAGTATGCGGAAACCGTCGTTTTCTCCGCCGCCAAACCAACCCGCAGTCGAAGAAATAAGCGCGCCCGAAAGAATGGGGGTTATGACCATTGCAACCGTCATTGCCATGGAGAAAATGCCCGTATCTTCGCCGAGTTTGTTGTTTTTTGACGTTTCGAGGAAGAACGGGTAGATATTGACCATAACCAGACCGAAGCTTACGCCGAGCACCATAAATATGACGTACAGTCCGGGGTGCGGCGTCGAAAACGCTATGCTTCCCGAAAACGCCGCAATCATAATCGCAAAACCTATGAGTATTGTATATTTTCTTCCGATTTTCGTGGACAGGATACTTGCAAGAGGGAATGCAACCATTGCGGCAACCTGTGCCAGAATAAGCGGGATAATCGCTTCGTTTTGCTGGAAACCGAGGATATACTCCGCATATTTGATAAAGTTCGACGTCAGAGCGTTGTATGTCATATAGAAACAGAATACAACGGCAAGAATGCAGAAACGCGAAAACGAACGGTGATTGCGAAGGCTTGTTTTGCCGAATGCGCCCGTTCTCCGTTCGTTCTTTTCGAAACGGCGGCGGGCTATATACTCGTGACTTAGTGCGGCGTCGAATGACGGAAGGTGCAAAAGGCTGTCCTCGGTGAACGACTTGACGTCGAGCGCGTGGTTCTTTGAAAACATTATCTCTTTTTCCACATTCTCGAACGACGAGTCTTTGATTTCGTTGTTAAGCCGCTTCTGCTCTGCGTCGATACGTTCTTTCTCTGCCGCGATTTCGCATTCCTTCTGCATATCCGCTTTGAATTTGGGTTCTTTCACGGCAAAGCAGAACCATATAAGCATTATGAAAGTCGTGACCACAAACGCCGCCCCTATTGCATAGTAGCCGTCGAACATCATGAATACGTAGAAGTACAGCATCGATACGACGGTAAGCACAACGGATACGATGTTGCTGATAGCGTTAGCCACGGAACGGAAACGGTCGGGATTTATGTCGGGGACAAGCGCCAATGCGGGGCTGCGATACGCCGCCATAGCCGCAAGGCAAATCATAAGGCATATGATAAACGGAACGAAATAGTTTTTTCCAAGCGAAGCAAAGACGCAAACGCCCATAAAACCGATCATAGAAATAATCGTGCCGATTACTATAAACGGTTTTCGGTTGCCGAAAGGTGATTTGGCTTTGTCCGAAAGCTTGCCGAAGAGCGGCAGAAGAATCAAACCCAGGATATTGTCCGCGGCGATAATGACGCCGTGCCAAACGGAATTGAGTCCGAAAACGTCGTAGTTTATGGACTGCATAATGGAATCGTAGGACCCCCAGAAAAGGGAAATCCAGCCGAAAGCAAGAGAGCAAAGAACGGTACGTTTCCAGTTGAACTTCATAAAAAGATAATATCATCAAACGAAAGATAAATCAACCGAACCGAGCGCAGGCGTACGGGTGAAAAAACGCAAACGGAGCAACAGTAAAATGCGCCGCGCCAAAATGGTTGTTTGTAGTGTCAAAACGAGACAATAAACTCCGATTTTGCGCAGACTGTCAAATTGCGCAAAAAATATTGGTACGCGTGTATTGTTCGGTGCGGAATAAAGTGATATCATAAACAAGGAGGCGTTTATGAGAATAGGAATTATAACCGCAATGGCAGAAGAAACCCTACCGATTTTTCAGAAACTGGGCAACGTTGTTGCCGAAGTTACCGTGTCCGGTGTAACTGTCCGACAAATTGAAGCGGAAGGACACACGGTATATCTTGCAACGTCAGGAATAGGCGAAATCCGTGCCGCAATGGCTGTGCAGTTGCTTGCCGACCTTTTCGATATAGAAGCAGTGCTCAACTTCGGTTTTGTGGGCTCGCTCAACTCTGCCCTGAAAGTCGGCGAACTCGTGCTTGTAGAACGCGCGGTACATCACCAGTTTGACATCTCCGCCGTCAACGGAACAGTGCTCGGGTGCTACGACGGACACGACAGCCCGTACTTCGTCACAGACAAAACAATACGCGACAAAGTATCAAGCCTTTTGCCTAAACCGTTGAGGACGGTAACGGCGGCTAGCGGAGACAAATTTGTTGCCGACTCCGCAACCAAAAAATTCCTGCGCGAAACGTTCGACGCCGATATTTGCGAAATGGAAATAGCGGGGATTTGCCTTGCCGCAGAACGCAACGAAATTCCCGTATTTTCTATGAAGGTAGTGTCGGACGGTGCCGACGAAGAAGCAACGGAAAGTTTCGGTGAAGTTCTCGAAAAAGGTCTTTCCAAATACGAAGAACTCTTGCCTTATGTGCTCAATGCGCTGTCCGACCTCAAAATTGCGCCGCTTCCACCGGCAACGCTGTAAAATAAACAACAATAAATACGCAACACATAAAAAAGCTAATATAGACAAACATAAATATAATTAATAATGCCGTCATACACGCTATTTGATGAAACCTGGGCGAGAAAGGAGCATTTTCATCATTATTACACAACAAATCCCTGCACTTTCGCATTTACAACAATTCTCGACATTACGGGAATTGTAGGTACGTCGCGAAAGTTGTATCCTACAATGCTTTATCTCATAACCAACGTTGCAAACCGTCATAAAGAGTTCAGAATGACGACGGATAAAGACGGCAACGCGGCATATTTTGACAAAGTTTTACCGTGTTATACGGTATTCCATAAAGATACCGAAACTTTTTCCAATGTGTGGACGGAATACATCGACGACATCGACGAGTTTTGCGTACGTTACGACAAAGATATGGCCGAGTATGGCAACAACAAACAGTTCAATGCAAAACCCGCTCCGCCGGAAAACGCTATACCCGTATCCATGATACCATGGGAAACATTTTCGTCTTTTACTCTCAATATTGAAAATCAATATAAATTTTTGCTTCCGATATTCACGCTGGGCAAATATTATCGGGAAGGCAATCGTATAATGATGCCGCTTGCAATACAGGTAAATCATGCCGCATGCGACGGATATCACGTAAGCGTATTTATAAAAGAGCTGAAATCGCTTATGCAGCAAATTGCAGAAAGCAAACAGTAACAACGGTTTTTACAGCGCAAGCGCGATCAAAGAGAATAACCGATTTTCTTGACCGCCTACGCACAACCCCGAACCACCACACTCTCCCTTGTGCTTGTCCCCTACCCCCCTTTTACTGCGCACAGCACGCCCTTGCTCCATTAGCATCTCACACACAGAAATACACCACCACCGCGCAAAATTTTTTATAATGGTAAAGCGGTATAACGGTCATCAAATCCCCGCATTGAAAATCAATAGCCTTGGAGAATTAGAAATGAACATTTATTAGAAACTATATAATACAAAAAACAAAACCGTACAGACAAACAGCAAGCTCTACAAGAATAAAAAACGAGCAAAGATTGAGATGCTTTGCTCGTTTTATTTTTTAATCAATTGTATGTTGCTTATGTATGTTTCTTAGTTCAAAGAATCCACCAATTCTTGTACTTCGTTGAAAAATCTTGACAGATGGAAACCGTCTGCAACCGCATGGTGAATGTTCATGGTAAGCGGCATGATAAGTTTGCCGTCCTTTTCTTCAAATTTACCCCAAGTGACCACAGGAGCGAGAAATTTTCCCTCGTCAAAAACGTGAATGTCAAAATGGGAGTATTTTATCCACGGCAAGCAAGACACATCAAAAAAATTCGGCGGTTGATTAACTAAAATAGCTCGCTCGTTTTTGTGAAGTTGTCTGTCTTTGTCAACTCTGCTGCAAAATTCAAAAAGGTCATCCGAATACTCCGTGACCATTTTGACAAAATTTTCGTCATCGGCATGAAAATCAGTGTAAGAAGGGGACACAAAATCCCATTTTATAAGATTTCCGGCATCGTCCCAACTATACTTAAATTCATCGTGAGAGTTGATAATCTTTGATACAACCCACAACATCAAAGGATAAAAATTAAGATTGTTCTTCTTTGAATATGCTCTTAAGTTGGTTACGTTCACATCGGCAGTCAGACTCATAACGATGCGCATTTTATCTATATAAAATTTGAAAAGACTTCCCCTACTCCATTCATTTAAGTTAACAATTGTATAATTCATATTGTTCTCCGATTTGTTGTTTATTTTATCGGTGCTTTTTATTTTTCTGTTAAAATTTATTTCACAGCTTTTTTATAAATCAGTAAAACATCGCATCGGTTTTGTTGTCTACATTATAATGTCCAGATTGCCAAAACCGTTTTATCACTATAAAGGTCTTGACCTCAAATTAGATAGACATCGAGAACGCATTTTGAGGTAAGCTTAATCAGTTCTTGCAGGGCGGTTTTATGCCGTGTTTTTCAAACATTCTGTCCTCGTCGGTAATTTTGCGAATAACCTTACAAGGTACACCGGCAGCCAAAACGCCCTCGGGAATGTCTCGGACGACAACACTTCCTGCTGCAATAACCGAATTGCTGCCGATTTTTACGCCTCCGCAAACCGTTACCCCTGCGGCAATCCAGACGTTATCACCGATGTCGACAGGCTTTGCGTATTCCCAGTCGTGAAATCCGTCTTCGTATTTGTGCGCAATTCTTTCGTCTGCAACAAAAGGATGACAAGGAGTAGCCACAGTGACTCTCGGCCCGAACATTACATTGTCGCCGATTTTTATCGGTGCAACATCCAGGAGCTGACAGTCGAAATTCATGTAGAAGTTTTTGCCGAATGTAACGTTGTATCCGTATTCAACTCGGATTGACGGTTCAAAAAATGCTCCTTTTCCGCCGTTCGGGAACAGTTTTTTTATAAGATGCGTGCGGCGCAATATGTTCCATGCGTGCGTTTTATTAAATCTGTCCGCCAGGCAACGAGCGCGTGTTCTGTCGAACAACAGTCTTTTGTCGATGGGATTGTAAAATTCCCCCGCAATCATCTTTTCTTTGTTTGTCTTTGTTTGCAAATTATTTTTTCCGCTCATAATATCCGCATATCTCCTGTCGTTGTTTTTGTTGATCAGTCATCGCTCAAATCATCATGCGCACACTTTTTGCAGCTCTCCGCCTATATCGGTTTTACGATTTAATCATCATATACTGCTGCTTATTGAGCTCGTGTATTATCGACTCGAAAAAAACCAGACCCACAAAAAAAGTCTATTTTGCTGTTGTCGACATCTTATGCTCAAAACCCCGTAAACACCGTCCAAGCGTAAACCATCAACCATTTTCAATGTAGATAACCCGGCACCCAAGCAACGAAGCAAATCAGACTTACTATTTGATTGTTTGACATGGCTTTTTCGAGCTTGTACCGATATTATAATGCCCTATCGACAAAATGTCTATGTTTAGTGTGGAAAAGAACCATATTTATCCGAAAAGCGCCTAATGCCACTTCAATACATAACTTGTAAAATTCGTTTTTATAAGCTCGACAAATCCGACTAAAAGCTTTGAAATGCGAAAGCCGCCAGTTAAAACAATCGGCACAAGGTAAATATGCATTATAAGAGTTACAAGCCCAGTATATATCACACCACAATTTTGTTATTAACAAAACCAAAATCTGTTCTGATCCTCGCAAAACCAATTTCAACGTTGAGGCAATTGTTTTGCGACAACATCAAAATAAAAAACGTTTTGCAAAAGAAGCCATTATAGATATTCATAAGCCACTATAATTGCAAAATATACAATGATCATGGCAAATAAAGCAACGACTCTATTACATTGGCGTCTGCTAACATTAAATAGTTGCTAAAAGTCAAAAGTAACATCGGCAAAGTCTTTTCAGAAGCAACGGACAAGCTGCGATTTTAAAATTAGATTAAAATGCGGGCAAAAAAGCTAAGAATTATGCAGGGTTTATTGGAAATCTGTCGAAATGCATGACCCATCGCATTCGGAACAAAATAATAAGCCAAAAGACCGTTGGAGAATTAACATAAAGAATGGTTCGACAAACAACAAACCAACCAACCAACGAACCAACCAACGAACCAACCAACGAACCAACCAACGAACCAACAAGACATATTGCAATCACCTGCGATGCCCGCACGAAATTTCTCGCAGGCAAACAATAATCTCGGGTTAAAAGTGTAGAGATTAACTATAAAAATGTAACGTTTCACGTGAAACACAGCAAAATACCCAGCAAGTAGAGCGTTTTTTGACATATCACAATCAAGACAATGTCAATTGAACGAAGGCTGGGCGTGCAGTTGTTGGCGATTTAATGCGACAAAGAACAAAAGACATCGTTACCTATGGTTGTCGCATGAGCAATGAGAAGTATAAAGGTGGGCTTTATGAGTGCAGTATAATACTCACCGGTCAATATTACCCAAAAACACCTCATTATTGAATATAAAATTAACCATAATTTATTAGTTTCACGTGAAACAAAATTTTTCGGTGTGCCGTTTCACGTGAAACCGAAAACGAGGCAAAACCTTGAAAAATCCTACTAAATAGTGGAGATTTTGACGTTAAAATGATGGCGATTTCAGGTAAAATCGGTGCGAAAAATAATTTTTCACTCTTTCTCCGTGTAAAAATTATAGAAAAATTTTATGTCTTTCTTCCAAATTTTTTCAAGCGAAATGTTACACAAAATTTTTCTGTATTTTTGGTGTGTTTCACAAGTATGTGACTGCATGGCTTGATTTGTGTATGGAATACTAAGAAAGAAGCGGAAAATCTAGATTTTTAGGCGATTTGGCTTGCCAAAAGGCGTGTAAAATGCTTTGTTTTAGGACGAAGTGTCGGTTAAGACGCATATTTTGCTTGATTTAAGCCGGTTGGACAAGGAATTTGTTTGTCCAGTATGGTGCGGCGAAAAATTTGCCTTTTTAGGTGCTATTTAGATGCCGATGGAGTGGGGTTTGTGTGCGAACTATCCTATTGATTTCATGTGATATGAAAAATAGACAGTAATTTTGCTGTCCAAAACGCTTATTTTGATAAGAAAAAGCCTTTATATTGTGCAAATTTAGCTGTTTTGATTGTTAAGTTCTTATTGAAGCGCTGACGAAAGCTCGCTTAGCGACAGGTGTAGCGCGCTGCGTAAAAATGTACCCAAGATATATGTAAGTGATGATTTTACCATGAGGTATAAAGGTGTAGGGCGTGATAAAGGTTTGTTTTATTGAAAATAAGCATATTGCAAAGCGATGAATTAATGAATGTGTGCTCATTTTAGGCTTGAATATGCTGTAAATGCTGTCGTCATAACGCTGTTGTCATGTGTTTTTAAAGTCTAGCGCCAAACGATTTTTAGTGAACGGCGTAAAAAATAGAGCGTAGTGAGACAATAATCAGAGTAAAATTAAGATTTAGCGACGCTATAAAATTGTTCATAAATTAGTGCGATGGCAACAGATTTAGTCAGTATCAAGTTGCGGCGAGGTTTAGATGCGCCTATATAGTGGTGCGGTTTTTATGCGTTTTAATGTGGATAACGCAAAATTGTATTTTTGTTGATATTCGGTAAGTTTTGCTTTGTATATGCTTTGTTTGCGAGTTTCGGGAGAAACAGAAAGGCTGTATAGTTGCAAAACAATATATTGAACAATATCAATAACATATAAAAGAGAGGTGCTAAACAAATTGAGTTTCGACGTGCGGCGCGTAATGCACGTTGACCGCTAGGTTGCGTTGGTTGCGAGAATAGAGTGCGCGGTGCAAAAGTGTTGAGATGTGGAGTAAGTTGGTCATTGAGTGTGTGGCGGAGCGTGTGATTTACACGACAGTCTTGCGAAGAGGGGGGCGACTGTGGCGACGATTTGAGCCCGTACGCAACTAATGTTAGACAGATGTAGTAAAGAGCGGGTGTGATAAAGAGCGGGTGAAAAAAGAGGCTTTTAAGCAGAACGGGTAAAAAAGCGCGTAAAACAAATATTTGGCACGGAGGGATGAATTGCGGTAGTGGTGCGTGGGTGATGTGTTTTGCGGGCGCGTAATGGGCGCGTGATAGGCGCGTAAATATTTGTTGCAACAAAACGCCGAACGTGGTAAAATGGTTAAACGAGAGGTGATAATATGAGAATTTCCATCGTCAGAAACAGTGCAGAACTTGCCGAAAGAGCGTTTTTCGAAATCAAAAACGTACTTAAAGCCAAGCCTGACGCAGTTATCGGGTTCGCGACCGGCTCGACGCCTCTACCTCTTTATGCCAAAATGGTCGACGACCACAAGAAAAACGGTACGAGTTATAAAGACGTTATTGCCGTAAATCTTGACGAATATGTCGGCGTCGACGCGAAAGACAAGAGCAGTTTTGCGAGATTTATGCGCGACAATCTGTTTTCGCACATCGACATCAAGCCCGAAAACACGCATATTCCCAACGGTATGGCAGAGGATTTGCAGAAGGAATGCGCGGATTATGCGGCGTTTGTAAAAGAACATCCCGCCGACATTCAGATTCTCGGGATAGGCGCAAACGGTCATATCGCGTTTAATGAGCCTTACACCAAGCCCGACACCCCCACGCATATTGCAAACCTTACGGCAAAGACCAGAGCGGACAACGCCGCGGCGTTTAAAAATCCCGCGCTTGTGCCTAATTATGCGTTGACAATGGGTATCAACGAAATTCTCACGGCAAAGAAAATAATTTTGCTTGCAACGGGCGAAAATAAAGCTGACGCGGTCTTTTCTATGTTGCGCGGACGCGAAGATACGTCTTGTCCCGCTGTTGCGTTGAGAAAACACCCGGACGTGCTGGTTATTCTTGATAAAGAAGCCGCCGCAAAACTCGACATTTCCGCATGGGAAAACGGTGGAGACGAAGCGGAAGAAGCAGATGAAGTTGCGGCAAACGATGAAAACGTGACGGCAACCGCACCTGAAACCGCTGCCGACAATGTGGACAAAGACGACGCGACGTCCGATGTCGATGCAGAAGCGGAAAGCGACGAAAACGAAAGCGAAGAATAATTTTTGTTTTCCGAAAAATAAGAAAAGTTGTCCGATTATTGACAGACAGATTTGAAGAAAGCGAAAGCACCCGAAAACGGGTGCTTTTTTGTTGTTCTGTGTGGTGGCGGGAAGTGTCAGTTCATGCGTTCGAAGTCGCCGATGTAAACTTCGTTGGCAGGTTTTCTTACGCGAATAAATACGTCGCCCGCAAAGTTCACCGCATCGCCGTCAACGTCGAAAGTTTCAGGGGCGAAGAGTTTGATTTTTAGGTCGGAAACGGCTTTGAAAACCAGTTTGTCGCCGTGAACTTCTTTGCCGAAGCCCATAAAAAACGCGCGGAAAAGCGGGAAAAATATTGCGATTTTGCCGAGTAGCCCGCGGACGCGCGGAGATTTGACCAGCAACAAGTGCACCTTGCCGTCGTCGGCGCGGTAAAGACGGTTGAAACGGAACCCGAAACAGCGCATCGAGTCGATTGCCATAATGAGGGTATAATCCCCTTTGAACGTTTCGCCGTCGGCTTCGATTTCGGCTGGTATGCGGTAGACTTTGTATTGTTTTACGACTTCGAGAAGATAGGCAAGAACGCCCATTTTCTGTTTTTTGCGGACGTCTACTACATATCCGAGTGGAGTGAACGACCCTGCCGCTGCGACGTACCCGAAATATCGGTCGTTTGCTTCGGCGTATTCGTACAGGCGGATAAATTCGCTTTCTCTGTGACGGGTGCCTTTTGCTTTTGCGCATTCGTTGAACGTTCCGAAGCCGTAATATATGAGGTTTACGCCGCATTCCGCGCAGGCGTTCAGCGCGCGGTTGAACGTTCCGTCGCCGCCGCAAGCGACGACAAGATCGTACCCGAATGGTGACCAAACGTCATCTTGTTCCGTTATTCTTACGACGGCAACATCGTACGCCGCGGAAAATTTTTCGCGGAGTTTGGTTTCGTCTATTTTCGCGGAGCGGCCGCTCATATTATTTATGACAATCAGACATTTTTTCATAGTTTTGCCGCGCTTGATTATACCTTATAAACGGTATTCCCACAATACCCGTCTGAGTATTGTACTACTATTATGTTCAAAAAGTTGAATTTTGTCCAAAAATCCGAAGTGCCGACAAAACAAAATTTCGCGGTGTTGCGAATTGAGGCGCATTGCTTATTGCAAAAGAGCGCGGAAATGTATAGAATATAATAAAAGGCAAAACCGAACGAACCGTATAGGGAAAGTCGTGAACAGGAGGGGGCGAATGCAGAAAGTCAGAAAAGCGGTTATACCTGCGGCGGGTCACGGAACGCGGTTCTTGCCCGTGACGAAAGCCATACCCAAAGAAATGCTGGCGATAATCGACCGCCCCGCCTTGCAGTATGTGGCGGAAGAGGCCGCGGCAAGCGGCATCGAAGAAATACTCATTATAATAAGCCGCGAAAAGGACGTTATCAAACATTATTTTTCTGCCGAACGCGAACACAGCGTCGCGGAGCGCGACCTCAACGCGCTGTTGCGAAGAGTTAAATTTTCCTTTGTATATCAGGACGTAGCGGACGGAACGGCGGGCGCGGTAAGCCTTGCAAAAGAGTTTACGGGCGACGAACCGTTTGCGGTTATGTACGGTGACGACGTCGTAATCAACGACGGCGGCAAACCTTGTCTCAAACAGCTCATTGAAGCGTACGAACAGACGGAGCGCACCGTTCTCGGAGTTCAGAACAGACCGCCCGAAGAAGCGGCAAAGTACGCGGTTATAAAGAAAGGCGCGGAGAACGGCAGACTTACCGAAGTGCTGGGCGTCATAGAAAAACCTTCTCCCGACAATATGCCGTCCACTTTGAGCAGTCTCGGAAGATATATACTCAAGCCCGACATTTACGAAGCAATCGACCGCGCGCCCGTATTCAGAGGCGAAAAGTATCTTACGCACGCAATAGACTTATTGACGGAAAAAGGAGTTTATGCGTACGATTTTGAGGGAACAAGATACGATATCGGCGATAAGTTCGGGTTTTTGCAGGCAAACGTCGAACTCGGACTCAGGCGGTTTGACGGAAAAATGCGCGACTATTTGCTCGCTCTCGGCGAAGAGCTGAAAGCGCAGAAAGACAAAAAAGACAAGTGAAAATGATGAGAAAACATAAACGCCGACGCGGGTTGCGTCGGCGTTTTATTTGTTTGTTCTGGTGTTTCGTTCGGTTTTATTTATCTGTTTTGTGAAGATTTGTTTATTATTTTGCGCGAGGAAAGTCGCGGCGGGTGTTACCTATTTTATTTGTTTTATCCACAGGTAATTATCGGTTGTGTATCTGTTGCGTGACTACGGTGTTTATCGCAGTAGAGCAGGTGATGTTCGGGCGGTGTAACCGTATCGGCGGGTCAGTTGAGTTCATAGTTGTTGCGAATGAAAAGTTCGATACTCCGTGCGGCAAACCGCGCAAGAAAATCGTCTTTGCTTTCCGCCATTATACGAAGTTTGCTTTCCGTGCCGCTCGGGCGCAACATAACCCGTCCGCTGTCGCCCAACATATCTTCCACCGTTTCGACATATCGGAGCAAGGTTTTGTCGCGGGCGATTTTCTCTTTGTTGCAGGTTATTATTTCGGTGTTCGACTGGGGGTAGAGGTTGCAGTCGTTGAGCGCGGACAGCGGTTTGCCGCTTTCCTTGACTTTGCGCGCGAGAAACGCGCCTGCGAGTATGCCGTCGCCCGTCTGCGAGAAGTCGCGCAGGATTATGTGTCCGGACTGTTCGCCGCCGAGCGACAACCCCGCGTCGCACATTCGGCGAATAACGTTGTGGTCGCCGATGTCGGTGCGAACAAGGTCTATGCCGAGATTTTTGAGGTCTGCTTCGACGCCCATATTCGTGTGCAAAGTGCCGACGACGGTTGAAAAGGGCAGGGCGTCCGCGGTTTTAAGTGCGCGGGCGAGAATGAAAATAATCTGGTCGCCGTTTACGACGTTGCCTTTTTCGTCGCAGGCTATTACGCGGTCGGCGTCGCCGTCGAAACAAAGCCCCATATCGGCGTTGTTGCGCACGACTTCGCGGCACAGTTTTTCGGGGTGCAGAGCGCCGCAACCGTCGTTTATGAGGTTGCCGTCGCGGGAGTTGCCCGTCGCTACTACCTCCGCGCCCAACGACGAAAATACGGTAGGGGCAAAATCCGTTGCCGCGCCGTTTGCGCAGTCGAGAACGACTTTCAGCCCGTCAAGCCGTCCCACCGACCGCAGCATTTCGCCGTAACAGTCTATTGCGCCGGCAACGGGCAAAACGTTTCCGCGTGTGTGCGCATAACAGAGCTTTGCTTCCGAAATGTGCTTTTCGATTGTTATTTCCTGCTCGCGCCCGAGTTTTTTGCCGTCCGCACCGAAAATTTTGATTCCGTTGTAGCGTGCGGGATTGTGCGACGCGCTGAGCATAACTCCGAACGCCGCGCCCGTGTTTGCCGTAACATACGCCACGCAAGGGGTGGGAACAATCCCGACGTCGAGGACGTTGCCCGACGCGGCAAGTACGCCTTCTCCGAGCGCGCGGGACAGATTTTCGCCGCTTGTGCGGTTGTCCCTACCGACAACGACAAGCCCGCCTTTTGCCGAATGACCGAGGCTGTTTCCCACAAGCATAGCAAGTCCGTCGGTGAGGTCTTCACCGTAAACTCCGCGTATGCCGTCCGTTCCGAAATACCGTTTTGCCGAATTCTGATTTTGCATAGTGCCAATATATTCCGCCCATGGGCAGAGCGTTAAAACTTTTGAAAATTTGCACGGTCTTGCGAAAAAAATAAAAATTTTTTGCAAAAACTATTGACACGGGGAAAGAATGTGCTACAATGTTAGCAATCAAAGGGCGAGAGTGCTAACAGTCAAACAGATAGACTGCCAGCGCAGAAAATACGCCCCGACAAAAAACTGAAAGGAGTGTGCAAATTATGAAGAATTATATTACCAGATACAACAACAATCATCCCCTCGACTTTTTCGGAGACGCGTTTGACGATTTCTTCCGTCCGCTGTTTTACGACGAGAAACTCGATTCGATGAAGACCGACATCAAGGAAACCGCGACCGCTTACGAACTCGACGTCGAAATGCCCGGTTTCGACAAAGAAGATATCAACATCGATGTCGAAAACGGTTATATGACCATTCGTGCCGAGAAGAAAGAAAAAGAAGAGAGCGGCAAAGAAGAACACCGTTACGTGAGAAAAGAGCGCAGTGTATCTTGCCAGAGAAGCTACTACATCGGCGACACCGAAGAGAGCGACATCAAGGCAAAATACGACAAAGGCGTGCTTACCGTTACCCTGCCCAAGAAAGAGGAAAAGAAACCCGAAGGCAAGAAGAACATTGCCATTGAATAACAGAAAACAGCGTTCAGCGTGCGATTTTGCCCGATGAACCGTCATATATGTCGATAATTCATCCTTCCCCCTGGAAAAAGACCCGCAAGCCGCGGGTCTTTTTTTGTGCTGTTTGTAGTTGCGAACGGTTTTATAGCCAACTGAAAAATCGGGAAAACACAATCGTCCCAAACAAAAAATCGGGCAGTGTTTCGGGCTGCGGAATTAATGCGACAAATCGAAAAACAGGGTGCAATGTATAGAGTGTACGAAGTGCAGAGCATTATGCTTTTGCAAAATTCAAATGACAAGTATTTCCGAAACCGCGATGTTCATTCCGTCGGTCATTGCCGCTACGGTGACACGTGCGCCAGCCGTAAATCTGTCGGAGTATTCGGATACGTCAACGCTTGTCAGGTCGGTTGTCGTTATCGTCACGCCTTCGACCATAACCGCGTAAATGACGTCATTGGGCATATCCGCAACCGTCCAGCTGAGTTGACCGTTTTCGTAAACGGGCTTGTCTATGCGCGGGGGTATGTTGATAAACGTTGCTCTCGATACGGTTGTGACCGAGGACAGGAAATCTTCTGCGGAAGAAGAAACTTTGACGGAAAGGGTTATGTTTCTGCCTTCCGTAAGTGCGGTTACGTCTACGGAAACCGCAGTTTTTGCGGCGTTTTCGGACGGTGAAACGGTTACGGCAAAGGAATATTCGCCGACCGTCACCGTGTTTTCCGAAAGTGAAGATACGATTTCGGTTTTGAATGTTTTGGTTGCGAGTGTAAGAACAAACGTTTCCGAACGGGAGTCGACGGCAAAAGACAGAACGTTGCCCCTGCCGCTGTAAACGGGCACGCCTTTATCGGGCGCACTCAACTGTTCGGGCTCGGGCTCGGGTTCCGGATCAGGATCGGGGTCAGGGTCTGGATCAGGGTCTGGATCAGGGTCTGGGTCAGGGTCTGGGTCAGGGTCAGGCGGATTGGGTTCTTCGGATTTCGTGGCGTAGACGTTCAGGTCGTACACTGACTTTTCGACGGTGTACTCCGCGGGGGAAAATTCGTATCCTTCCGCCGCAAATTCGATTTCGTCGCCGCGCGACAGTCCGCTCAATGAAAATACGCCGTTGGCGTCCGAAACGGTTTCTTTCTTGTCGTTGACAAATACGGTAACGCCCGCGAGAGGAGCGTTGTTTTCGGTTATTATGCCAGAAAGATAAAGACCTTTGCTTTCGGGGATATCAGTAATGTCTTGGGAACAGGCGCAAAGCGAAATCAGGCACAGCAAAAGAAGTGTCGCCGAAAGTGCGGATATAATGAGTTTCTTTTTCATATTGCGGTCACCATACCGTCGGTTATCCGGAAAACGCGGGTGTAATAGCGGCTTGCAACGCCTTCTTTGACTGCCGCGACCGAAAATGCGTACGTCCCGTCGCCGTTAATCAGGTGGTTTACGGAAACACAGTTGGACTCGGTGTCCACGGGGTCTTGGGCAACTCCGTCGACGGTCACGTAATAGCGGTATGTCGCGCCTGCGTGTTCGGCGTATTTTGGCCAGCTGAGAAGATATTGAGTGCCGACTTTCGAAAGTTCGAGAGTGAAGAGGGGAATGGGCGGCATTACGTGGCGGAAAGTGAGTATTGCGGGCGCGGAGTCCTCGTAAAACTCGGAGTCGGATATGGCGATTATTCTCGCGGTGTAGTCGCCCGTCATTCCGATGTAGTTCGACAAAGTGATGAAAAGCGACTCCGTCGTGCACACGTCAATGCCGTTAAGGCTGACGGCGTAGCGGTCTGCACCCGCAACGGCTTGCCACACGAGTTTTCCGTCTTCGACGGCAAGCCCGTCGGGAGATTGGAGTGTGACGAAATGGTCGTACGATACGCTTTCGCGGGCTGTTTCCACGCCTCCCGCGAGGGCTGCGACTTCTATAAGATAGTTCCCGCCGACAACGAAAACGGAGGTCAGGTCAAACGACGTAAGCACCGAAGGCAGGGAAACGACGGAATTACCGTTGACGTACACGGTGTAGGTTTCCGCGCCCGCTACGGGCGACCAGGAAAGAAGAATCGTGCCGTCATAAGAGTTTTCCGAAACGGACGGAGAGAGCAGCACTTCCGCAAAAACGGAAGTTAAGGATGTGGCAAACGGCGTCGCCGTAACGCAGACGACCGAGATAATTGCGACGAGCAAAACCGCCGCGAAGACATTGAATTTTCCCGCAGTTTTCATAATCCGACTAAACAATACGCCTTTTGTCGAAAATTGTCAATGTAGTTGGCGCAATGCCCGAAATTCGCGCGGATTTTTAAGCAATCCGAAACATTAAAAACGAAGAACGGCGAAAAAGTCTTCCGATACGGCTCAAAAGCCACTAAATCTTGTTTAAGCCGCCGCAAGGCAACGCCATATGTTGGGGCATTGGCGCGCCTTAAAGCCCATTACGGGGCGTCAGGCGCGTTCTCCTGCGAAAAAGTTTGCCGATTAAGTTGCTTTTGCGCGCGTGCAATGATATAATATTCTCAACTATTTATATTGATATATTATTTATTAATGTAAATTATATAGTTTTACTTAATTCAGGAGGAACTATGGAAGAAGTCAGACACAGCTATAACGAGACCGATATACAGGTTCTCGAAGGGCTCGACCCGGTAAGGAAACGCCCCGGAATGTACATCGGCTCCACCGACGCGAGAGGTCTTCATCATCTCGTGACGGAAGTAGTGGACAACTCTATCGACGAAGCTCTTGCAGGTTACTGCAACCATATCACGGTCGAAATTCTTCCCGGCGGCGCCGTCCGAGTCACCGACAACGGCAGAGGTATTCCCGTCGGCATAATCGAAAAAGAAGGCAAATCGGCGGTCGAAGTCGTTCTTACCAAACTGCACGCAGGCGGTAAGTTCGGCAGCGGCGGCTACAAAATCTCGGGCGGTCTGCACGGCGTGGGCGTGTCCTGCGTCAACGCGCTTTCCGAATGGCTTGTTGCCGAAGTTCGTCAGGGCGGAAAACTTTACCGCATACGTTTCAACCGCGGCGTAGCCGAACGTCCCCTTGCCGTAATCGGCGACGCGGACACGACGGGCACGACAATTACGTTCTACCCCGACGGCGACATCTTCGAAACGCTGGATTTCAACTACGATACGATGAAAACCCGTTTGAGAGAACTCGCGTATCTCAACAAAGGTCTTACAATCGAAATCGCGGACCAGCGCGTCACCCCCGAGCGCAGAGAGGTTTTCTGTTACGAAGGCGGTATCGTTTCCTTTGTCGAAAGCCTGAACAAGAACAAGGAAACCATTTTCGAAAACGTCATTTATTTCGACGCGACGTATGTTGACAGCGAAATCGAAGTCGCGATGCAGTACAACGACAGCTACACCGACACAATCCTTGCGTTTGCCAACAACATCAACACCGAAGAAGGCGGCACACACCTCGAAGGGTTTAAGTCCGCGCTCAGCAAGGTTATCAACGACTACGGAAAGAAAGCGGGCATTCTGAAAGAAGCGGACAAGCTCACGGGCGAAGACGTAAGAGAAGGTCTTACCGCCGTCATTTCCGTCAAACTTGCCGAACCGCAGTTCGAAGGACAGACCAAGACCAAACTCGGCAACAGCAGCATGCGTGCGGCGGTTGCGAAGAGCGTCGGCGAAGGGCTTGGAACTTATCTCGAAGAACATCCCAGAGAAGCCAAGGAACTCATTTTGAAGACCATCACGGCGCAGAGGGCGAGAGAAGCCGCAAGAGCGGCCAGAGAGACCGCAAGACGCAAATCCGCGCTGGAATCCACAACTCTTCCCGGCAAACTTGCAGACTGCACGGACAAAGACCCCAAAGCGTGCGAAATTTATCTCGTCGAGGGTGACTCCGCAGGCGGCAGTGCGAAGCAGGGCAGAGACCGCAGATTCCAGGCAATTCTTCCTCTTCGCGGCAAAATCCTGAACGTCGAAAAAGCAAGACTTCACAAAGTTCTCGAAAACGAAGAAATCAAAGCCATGATAACCGCGTTCGGTTGCGGAATCAACGCCGATTACGACGAGAGCAAGCTCCGTTACGACCGCATCATCTGCATGACGGATGCCGACGTCGACGGAAGCCACATCGCCACGCTGATGCTGACGTTCTTCTTCCGCAAGATGAAGGAACTGATCGAAAACGGCCACGTCTATATCGCCACCCCGCCCCTCTACCTCGTGAAGAAGGGCAAGCAGGAGCGTTACTGCTGGACCGAGAAGGAGCGCGACGAGATCTCGGCCGAGTTCGGCAAGGGCGTGCACATCCAGCGTTACAAAGGTCTCGGCGAAATGAACGCCCACCAGCTGTGGGAGACGACGATGAACCCCGACACGCGCATCCTGCGCCAGGTGAACATCGAGAACGCCGCCGAAGCCGACCGCATCTTCTCGATGCTGATGGGCGACGAGGTTCCGCCCCGCCGCGAGTTCATCGAGCGAAATGCGCATTACGCGAATATCGACGCATAAAACGACAGTCAGAAAAAGGATTGCCCTCTTCAGGAGGGTGATCCTTTTTTTTAATAACCACCGCAAATCGCATTGTTGAGAATAATCCGGACGACGGATGCCATAAAGTCCCCTCCGAGGAGGGGATTTAGGGGAGGGTCGGATTTGCAAACGACGCCGGAGGCGGCGAATAAAGACGGTCAGATGCGATGAAACGGTCTATAATATCAAAAACTTACTGATCTTATGAACGTAACGGTAATCGGAGTCGCCGGGGGAACCGGCTCGGGAAAATCGACGCTCGTCAAGCGTTTGCAGGAAGCGTTCGTCGGCGACGACGTGGTGACGCTCTGCCACGACTACTATTACAAGGCGCACCCCGAGCTGACCTACGAGGAACGCACGAAACTCAATTACGACCATCCGCAGGCGTTCGACACGCAGATGCTGGTCGACCACATCAAGGCGCTGAAGGACAACGTCCCCATCGAGCACCCGGTCTACTCGTTCGTCGACCACGACCGTACGGCGGAAACCGTGTGCGTGAAGCCTTCGAAGGT
>OHQG01000023.1_pt1 | contig 100015 bp, 87 predicted proteins | sample 1577871 | NCBI WGS metagenome assembly OHQG01 (sample SAMEA3879604, study PRJEB24766) | human gut metagenome | biome: human-associated habitat; feature: feces | place: USA | collected 1985/1987
CCCCTACGGCGGGTGGGAAACGGGCCGTGCGCCGCATAATATGCCGCGAGAGCATCCCGCGCCCGGGCGAGGGCCGGCGGAACGTGGTGAGGCCGGCGTGTACCGTGACGGCGGGACGTCGAGGACGCCGTCCCCTACAGGGCGGGTGCGCCGCCGTGGGGTCGGCGTTGACCGTGACAGCGGGACGTCGAGGACGCCGTCCCCTACAGGGCTGGTGCGACGCCGTGGGGTCGGCGTTGACCGTGACAGCGGGACGGCTGCGGGACGGGCCGCGTACCGCGTAATTGGGTTGAGGCGCTCAGGCCAGGACCTTCTTCAAATACTCACCAGTCGCGCTCTCGGCGCAGTTGGCGCAGTCCTCCGGGGTGCCGGCAAAGACTACGGTGCCGCCGCCGTCTCCGCCCTCGGGACCGAGGTCTATTATGTGGTCCGCGACCTTGATGACGTCCAGATTGTGCTCTATCACTACGACGGTGTTGCCCGCATCAGTCAGGCGGTCCAGGATGGTGATGAGCTTCTGCACGTCCGCCGTGTGCAGGCCCGTCGTCGGCTCGTCCAGGACGTACACCGTGGCACCCGTGGAGCGCCGCGCCAGTTCCGTCGCCAGCTTCACGCGCTGCGCCTCGCCGCCGGACAGCGTCGTCGAGGACTGGCCCAGCTTCACGTAGCCCAGGCCCACGTCGAAGAGCGTCTGTATCTTGTCCCGTATCTTCGGCAGGTTGCGGAAGAAATCCAGGGCCTCCTCCACAGTCATGTCCAGCACGTCTGAGATGTTCTTGCCCTTGTAGCGCACCTCCAGGGTCTCGCGGTTGTAGCGGCGGCCCTTGCAGACGTCGCAGGGGACGTAGACGTCCGGCAGGAAGTGCATCTCTATCTTTATGAGCCCGTCGCCGGAGCAGGCCTCGCAGCGCCCGCCCTTCGTGTTGAAGGAGAAGCGCCCCGGCCCGTAGCCGCGCAGCTTCGCGTCCTCTGTGCTCGAAAACAGTTCGCGGATGTCGTTGAAGACGCCCGTATACGTCGCGGGGTTCGAGCGCGGCGTGCGGCCTATGGGAGATTGGTCTATGCAGATGACCTTGTCCACATGCTCCAGCCCGTCTATGCCCAGGCAGCGGCCCGGGCGGACGTGGGCGCGGTTTTTGACCGAGGCCAGGGTCTTGTAGAGCACCTCGTTCACGAGGCTCGACTTGCCGCTGCCGGAGACGCCCGTCACCGCCGTAAGCACGCCGAGCGGTATTTCGACGTCAATATTCTTCAAATTGTTCTCGCTCGCGCCGCGGATGACGAGGCTTTTTCCGCTGCCCGCGCGGCGCTTAGCCGGGACGGGTATCTTCCGCGCGCCGGAGAGGTACTGGCCCGTAAGGCTCCGCGGCTCGGCGCAGATGTCCTCCACCGTGCCCTGGGCCACGACCTCGCCGCCGTGGACGCCCGCGCCGGGGCCGATGTCCACTATCCAGTCCGCCGCGCGCATCGTGTCCTCGTCGTGCTCCACGACTATGAGCGTGTTGCCCAGGTCGCGCAGCTCCTTGAGCGTGTTTATGAGCTTGCCGTTGTCCCGCTGGTGCAGGCCGATGCTCGGCTCGTCCAGGATGTACAGCACGCCCATGAGCGAGGAGCCTATCTGCGTCGCCAGCCGGATGCGCTGGCTCTCGCCGCCCGAGAGCGTCGCCGCCGCGCGCGAGAGCGTCAGGTATTGCAGGCCCACGCTCGCCAGGAAGCTCAGGCGGGAACGTATCTCTTTCAGGATGCGGTCGGCTATCATCCGCTCGCGCGCACCGAGCTGCCGCGGCAGGGCCTCCATGAACTCCAGCTCCCGCGTCACGGGCAGCTCGCAGAAGTCGATGATGGACATGCCGCCCACGGTGACGGCCAGGGCCTCTTTCTTCAGGCGCTTGCCGCCGCAGTCCGGGCAGGGGTACTCTCCCAGATATTCCTCGTATTCCTCGCGCATGGACTGGCTCTGCGTCTCGCGGTAGCGCCGCTCCAGCGAGTTCACCAGGCCCTCGAAAGGCTGGCGGAGCGTGCCGGTGCCGCGCGCCGTCTCGTATTGCAGCTCCAGCGGCTCGCCGCCGGTGCCGTACATGATGACGTCCATGACCTCTTTGGGCAGGTCCTTGATGGGCGTCGTGAGCTTGAAGTGATATTTTTTGGCCAGGGCGTCGTAGTACATTTTGGCGATGCTGTCGCCCTTCACATTGGCCCAGCCGGGGGCCTGGAGGCCGCCCTGGAGTATGGAGAGCTCCGGGTTCTTGATGAGCAGGCCGGGGTCGGCCCGCAGCTGGCTGCCCAGGCCCGCGCAGGTCGGGCAGGCGCCGTAGGGGCTGTTGAAGGAGAACATCCTCGGCGTCAGCTCCTCGATGGAGACGCCGCAGTCCTCGCAGGCGTAGTTCTGCGAGAAGAGCTGCTCGCGCCCTTCCGCCGGACAGTCTATGAGCACGAGGCCGCCAGCGAGGGAGGCCGCCGTCTCGATAGAGTCCGTCAGCCTGCGCGCCGAGTCCGGTCGGACGACCAGGCGGTCCACCACGACCTCGACGTTGTGCTTCTTGTTCTTCTCAAGCTTTATCTCCTCCGAGAGGTCGTAGACCGAGCCGTCCACGCGCACGCGGACGTAGCCGCCCTTGCGCGCGTCCTCAAAGACCTTGACGTGCTCGCCCTTGCGGGAGCGCACGACGGGAGCCAGCACCTGGATGCGGCTGCCCTCGGGCCAGGAAAGGACCTGGTCCACGATCTGGTCTATGGTCTGCTGGCGTATCTCCCTGCCGCACTTGGGACAGTGCGGAACGCCTATGCGCGCCCAGAGCAGGCGGAGGTAGTCGTAGATCTCCGTGACGGTGCCGACGGTGGAGCGGGGGTTGCGGCTCGTCGTCTTCTGGTCTATGGATATGGCGGGGGAAAGGCCCTCGATATAGTCCACGTCGGGCTTGTCCATCTGGCCCAGGAACATGCGCGCGTAGCTCGAGAGGCTCTCGACATAGCGCCGCTGCCCCTCGGCATAGATGGTCTCGAAGGCAAGCGAGGATTTCCCGCTGCCCGAGAGCCCCGTGAACACCACGAGCTTCTCGCGCGGTATCTCAAGGTCGATGTTTTTGAGGTTATTCTCCCTCGCGCCTTTTATAAAAATGCTCTCTCTCATATGCCGCCTCTGTTACTAAAGTAAAAGCATTATATTATACCTCATTTTTGCCTCCATTTCAACAGCAAAACCCGCCCGGCAAGAGCCGGGCGGGTCAGGGCCGCGCCTTGTCTGAGACGCCGGCCAGGTAGTCCACAGAGACGCGGTAAAACGAGGCAAGCTTTACGGCATATTCCAGCGGCAGCGCGCGTTCACCCCGCTCGTACTTGGAGTAGAGCGACTGGTCGCAGTGCAGGTATTCCGCCACCTGCCTCTGCGTCAGGTCCGCATCCTCCCGCAGGTCACGTATCCTGAGCTTCATTTCCATCACCGGGTCAAATATATCAAAGGACGATATGTCCTATTGACATTTTGGACTATTTGTCCTATTATAACCCACGAGGAGGGTGAAAATGACAGATTATAAGCAGCTCTATCTCACGATGTTTCGTGCGAGCGAGAAGGCCATCGAGTTGTTGGTAGATGCCCAGCGCAAATGCGAAGAGCTGTATATCAATTCGCACGACGCCGAACTCATCCAACTGGAGTCTCGTGATGAAAGCGATTGAAGCATCTTTTTCTACCACGAAGCAGCGGCCCCGGCCATTCGTATGGCTCGGGGCTATTTCAACAGCAAAACCCGCCCGGCAAAAGCCGGGCGGGGTGACAGGAGGCGCCCTGCCGTTTGGCTGGGGCGCTGTTCAATTCTGCTTCTTTCTCGGCGGCTTGGCCAGCAGCATGGCGACTATGCCCAGGATGTTGAAGGCCATGACCATGATGAAGGCGGAGGTGTAGCTGCCGCTCGCGTCGTACATCGTGCCTGCAAGGGCCGGGGACACGGAGGAGCAGATGGTGATTATCGGGAAAAGCGTGCCGAACAGGCTGCCGTAGATGTCCGCGCCGAAATAGCTGGAGAACACCACCGGCATGCACACGAAGGAGCAGCCGAAGCCTATGCCGGTGCAGGCGGCGTAGACCACCATGAGCGGCACATTGGAGGCGCCCATGAGGCAGATGGTGCCCAGCAGCAGCACGGTGAGAGAGCCCGCCCAGACATAGCGCGCGGGCATCCGGTTGCACAGCTCGCCGCCGAGCAGGCGGCCCACTATGCTCGTCACGGTTATGAGGCTCATCGAAAAGGCCGCGCTGGTCGCGGACAGGCCGTGGTCGCCCAGGCAGGCGATGCCGTGGCTGACGAGCATCATGTAGGGTATGTACAGGCCCAGGGCGCCCAGGAGCACCATCCAGCACTTGGCGTTTTTCAGGGCCTCCTTGACGGTCCACTTCTCTTCCGTCATGTAGGGCTTGAAGCTGGACTTTTTCTTGCCGGACGCCGCTTCGACATCGGCCTTCCCGTCGGGTATCTGCCCGATGTCGGAGGGCTTATCCTTGATGAGGAAGAGGTCTATGAGCAGGGCGAGCAGCGCCGCGCCGGCGACGACGAGCCAGCAGTTGTTCCACTTGCCCGTGCTGTCGAGCACCCAGGTGAGCAGCGGCGCGGCGATGAAGCCGCCGAAGCCGGAGGCCGTCAGCGTGATGGCCATGGCGCGGGCGCGCCGCTTGGTGAACCACTGTGTCACCGTGGTCTGCACCGGCACGACCGTGCCGAAGCCGACGCCCACGCCCGCAATGATGCCGAAGGTGAAGAGGAACACCCACTGGTTCTTCACAAAATAGCCCATCAGCACCGCAGCTATAAGTATGAGCGCGGAGCCTATCGCCATGCAGAACCGGGCGCCCTTTTTCTGTATCGTATAGCCTATCAGCGGCCCGGGCAGGCCCTGGAACAGGTTGAACAGCGAGAAGCCGAGGCCAAGTATGGTCCTGTTGAACTGCATCTCGTCCGACATGAAGGTGTTGACCGTCTGCCCGCCGTACATCGGGAAGCCGACGTTCAGGAAATATATCACCCACAGCGAGGCGACGATGGTCCAGCCGTAAAATCTTCTGTTTGAGCTTTCCACAGAGTTTCTCCTCTCTAAGCTGTATCAGAGCGCCTGAAAGAGCTCCACCGACATCCCCGAAGGGCCGTTCACGCGGGCGAGCCTTATCTCTCCGTAGGGCTCCAGCCTCAGGCGCAGGGGCGGTACGGCTGTCTCAAAGCCTGCGGCGGCGCAGCGCTCCAGCAGTGCGTCCAGGTCCTCCGTCTCGTAGGCCGTCGCAAAGACGCCCACGTTCTCCGGCTTCGCCACGTCGGACATCGGGCGGCCCTTTATCGAGTATTCCAGGCATTCGGTTATGGGCGTGTTGCCCCCCGCGAACATCAGCATACGGGTATGCGTCCCGTGCGGCACGCCGACTATGTCGTCCACCAGGCCGTCGGGCAGTTCTTCATCAAACACCTTGCTGAGCCCCAGCACGCCCTCGTAAAAGCGCGCGGCCTCCTCCCCGCTGGCCACCGTCTGCGCGACGTCCGTGAATATCGAGAACATGCCCTCAAAGCGCGGGATGGGCTCTTTCAGGCGCTCGATGAGCGCCATGGGCATGGCGTCCGGACCTTTCAGCACTCCCTCCAGCACGTCCAGGTTTATCCAGTCCGCCACATAGCGCGTGGGCGGGCAGTAGTAGTCGAAGCCCAGGTCCCTGAAATGCTCATAGGCCCAGGAGTTGTCCTTGGCGCGGAAGGCCACGTCGTAGTAGCCGAAGTCCCAGCTCGGCCTGCCCTCGCGTATCGGGCGCTTGGGGGTGTTCGTGAAGCAGATGAGCTGGAGCAGGGTCGGCTGCTCCCCGTTTTTGAGCATGGCGTACTCCGCCGCGCTCGATCCGAGCCCATAGACGGCCGCCACAGTCTGCTCGTCCAAGCGGCCGCGGCAGACCTCGGTCAGCTCCATCTCGCCCGTAAAAAAGGCCAGACTCTTTTCGAGCTCGGACACACTGACGCAGATACGTTTGATACCAATGTCTTTCAAGGTTGCACCTCCGCATAAAAGCGATTCAAAAATCGCTGCCGGCGCCGATTACCCTGGCAGACCGGCAGCGAACGTCAGTTGCGGATACCCTCTTTCCGAGTTCAGTCTATATAGACGTTTTTGTCCTCGAAGACCAGGCTGTCGAAGTCGGGGACGAGGTACTCCTTCATCGCGCGTTCGAGTTCGCGGCCCTCGGTGCCCTTGTAGGCGGCGGGGTCGGCAAGGAAGCTGAGTATGGCCTCCGCGCACTCGAAGGGATAATCGAGGTAGAGCATGATGCCGCCGCCTTCGACTATCTTGATCTTGTTGATTTCGGAGCCGAGCTGGTCGGCGGCCTCCTTGATGGTCTTGAAGAGAGGCGGCTTGACGCAGTCGCGGTCACCCACGAGCTGGAGCGAGGGCTGCTTCACCTTCGGCAGCACGCGCTCAAGGTCGAAGGTCAGCAGGGCGTTTATCATGTCGCGCCCGCCCTTGTCGTAGTGCAGCAGATTGGCTATAGCCGCGCGCTGGATGTACTCGAACTTGCTGTCCGGGTTCTCGCGGTACTGCTCGTTCCAGTACTCCACGAAGTGGGAGCCGTCTTCCTTGCGCTGGAGCAGGCCGGATTCGAGGCCGATGAGGTCGCCGGGACGCAGGCTCTTGGTATAGGGCATCTTGTTGCCGCCTATCATGTCGCGGCGGGCAGCTTTGGCCTTCCTCAGGCTGTCCTCATATATGGCCAGACCGCCGAAGATGAGCTTGTCTACCCGCTCGGGATACCGCGCCGCCAGGTCCGCCATGATGAGCGAGCCGGAGTGCTGGCCCACGAAGCTGGCCTTCTCTATGCCCAGGTCGTCCATGAAGTCGATGAAGCTGTCGGTGAAGTCCGTGAACTCGAACCAGTTCGGGGCGGCGGGCGAGAAGCCGAAGCCCAGCGAATCGGGAGAATACACGGTGTACTGCTTCGCCACCATCGGGATAACGCCCTCAAACTCGAAGTTGTTCCACCAGCACTGGTGCACGAATATGACCGGGTCGCCGCTGCCCATCGTCTCGTAGTACATCTGGGTGCCGGAGCGCTTCAGGTTCGCATATCCCCTCTTGACCTGCTTTAGATTGGTCGCCATTGTTTTACCTCCTTGATGCTAAACGTGTTTTTCTCTCCTATGTCTTCAGACGCCGGCCGGACATCTGAAAGCTCTCTCATTAAATATCCAGCGCCGCAAAGAAACCGTCGTGGATGGCGGAGGTGATGGTGTCCGGGGTGCGGGCGTCGCCTATCACCATCACTTCCTTGTCCGGGAAAAGCTCCTTGACGGCGGCTACGGGCTTGGTGCCGAAGGCTATGACCACGTCGCCCTCCAGCGTCTTCTTCTCGCCGGTCTTCATGTCCTCGGCCTCCACGCCGCTGTCCGTGAAGGCGGTGACGCTGTGGCTGCACAGGATGTTCACGCCCGCCGCGGCCAGCTTCTTCATCATGACGATGCGCGTCATGAGCTCCTCCTTCAGGATGAGGTCGGGCAGCATCTCGACTATGGTTATCTTATGCCCGCGCTCGATGAGCTCCAGCGCCGTCTCCACGCCGACCTGGCCGCCGCCGCAGATGACGACGTCGCCCTTCACCTCGGCCTTGCCCAGCAGCACGTCCTGCGCCTTCTTCACGTTTGCGCCGTCTATACCCGGGATGTTCGGCACCAGCGGCTCCGCGCCCGTGCACACGAGCACCGTGTCCGCCTCGATGGACGCCGCGTTCTCCGCCGTCACGGGGCTGTTCAGGTGTATCTTCACGTTCGGCAGCCTGCCCAGCTGCACGCGGAAGAAGTCCGGGATGTGCTGCAGGATATCCTTGCAGGGCGAGCTGGAGGCTATGCGCAGCTGACCGCCGCAGAGCCTGTCCGTCGCCTCATAGACCTCGACGCTGTGGCCGCGCTGCGCGGCGATATAGGCCGCCTCCAGGCCCGCCGGTCCAGCGCCGATGATCGCCACGCGCTTTTTCTCCTCCGCCTTGCCGACCTTGCCGTTCGGGAAGCGGCTCTCGCGGCCCGCGATGGGATTGAACGTGCAGCGCAGCGGCATCTGGCCGAAGATACGCTTGCCTATGCAGTAGTTGCAGTTGATGCAGCGGCGGATGCCCTCGACGTCGCCCTTCTCCAGCTTCGTAACAAAGTCCGGCTCGACTATCCACTCGCGGGACTCGGAGATGAAATCTGCCTGACCGTCCGCCAGCACCTGCTCGGCAACCTCGGGGTCGAACATGCGGCCCTGCGCGAACACCGGTATGCTCACGGCCTCCTTGATGGCCGCGGCCAAGTGCGCCAGAGTGGCCTTCGGCTGATAAATGGTGGGTATCATCCACTCCACCGTCTCAAACACCGCCGCCTCCGCGTCGATGGCCGCGACGCCGTCGCGCTCCATCCACTGGCAGAGGATCTTTGACTCCTCCACGCCGCGGCCGGCGTCGCCCAGGTACTCGTCTATCGACATGCGCACGATGATGGGGAAGTCCTTGCCGCACTTGGCCTGGATGTTCTCGATTATCTCGTGCAGGACGCGGTAGCGGTTCTCCAGAGAGCCGCCGTATTCGTCCGTGCGGTTGTTGAACCAGGGCGTCAGGAACTCGGAGATGAGGTAGCCGCCGATGGCGTGGATGGTGACGGCGTCAAAGCCGGCGCGCTTGGCGTTGAAGCAGCTCCAGCCCATGCAGTCCACCATGGTATGTATCTCTTCGACGGTCATGGGGCGCACGGGCGCACCGACGAAGCGGGATTGCAGCGTGCCGGGGGCTATGCGCGTGACGTTGTAGACGCCCTGGCTGCCCTTGTCGTAGGGGAAGCCCAAGGACTGCGCGCCGCCGCCAGGGCTGATGTTGATGGTACACTTGGCGCCGTAGCGGTGGATTGCCTCGGCCAGATCCGAGAGCATGGGTACGTACATGTTGTCGTCCACGCGGATGGAGCCGGGGTAGGGGTCGATCTTGTCCACCTTCGTCGCACCCTGGGCCGAGTGGACGGTGATGAGGCCGCAGCCGCCCTTCGCTCGGGCGGTGTAATAGTCGATTATCTTGTCCGTTACCTCGCCGTCGGAGGTGGCGTACAGCGTCTCCGTGGGGCCCATGACGACCCTGTTCTTCAGCTCCAGATTGCCTATCCTGCCCGGGGACAGCAGATGCGGGAACAGCTCTTTGCCTGTGTTCATTTTTGTGCCTCCTGTCATAGTAAAATTCTCATAAATTTAAACTGTCTTAATTATCGCTAAAAATTATAGTCAATTATTTTGACATTATTATCGCCTACTTTCCCCGTTTATACAAGTGGTATTATTGACAAATCTGCACAAGCGTTTTTGGCTAATTTATTAACAATCAATATTTTTTACTATTTTGACCTTATCCCCCTTGCGTTGGTCGCGCGACTGTGATATATTGACGATTATCAAAATATTTTACTGTTTTCCGCATGGAAGGCAGTACGGAAGGATGGCCCACATATGCCCCCTCTTGAATACCGGCTGCTCGAACAGAATCTCAGCGGGAAATCCGACGAGCTGCTGCTCTACTTCATTTATCTGAGCCAGGAGCGCCTGGCCTCTTCCTTCGAGGATTTTTTCAGGAAAAACTACAACTGGTCCCCGAACCAGACGAGGGTGATGTGCTACCTGAAGTTCCAGCGTATTATCTCCATGTCCGAGCTGGCTTCACTCGTGCACTCAAGCAGGCAGCACATGACGCAGATAGTGGACTCGCTGGTGAAGCTCGACCTGGCGGAGCGAAAATACGACCCCCAGAACCGTAGGGCAGTATACGTCCAGCCGACGGTCACCGGCCTCAAGCGCCTTGACACGGGCGAGCGGCGGTTCATAAGTCATCTCCAGCGGGCGATATCCAAGCTCCCCGCCGAGGAACGGCAGAAGACCATCGAAGCCATCCGCACCGTCTCGGTCTTTCTCGGCAACATCAACATCGAAATCGACGACAAGGCGGACGTAATATTCTGAAAAATGCCCTCCCGGCGGCGCCGGGAGGGCATTTTTTGTTCAAAATCGCCTTTGCATCCTAGGTAAAATGAGGCTATAATATGCTCACAGCGAGTGGCGTAACTGCGTAAATCCGGTTGGCCACCCGCTGTTTTTCATTTTCTGATTGTGAGGGATATTTTTGAACGAAAAATCCAATACCTTTCTTGAAACCGAGCCCGTAGGCTCACTGATGCGGAGTTACGCCATACCTTGTATTATCTCTCTGCTCGTCGCGTCACTCTACAACATTGTTGACCAGATTTTTATTGCCAACGCCACCTACCTCGGCTCCTACGGCAACGCGGCCAACACGGTGGTCTTTCCGCTGACCGTCGTGGCGCTCGCACTGGCTGTCATGATAGGCGACGGCTGCTGCGCCTTCGTGAGCATCAGCCTCGGCTCCGGCGCACACGACGACGCCCACCGCAGCATCGGCTGCTCCGTCATCCTCTGCATCATCGTCAGCCTCGTTGTGACCGCGGCCTACCTCGTTTTCGACGACCCCATCCTCACCATGTTCGGCGGCAGCCCGCGCTTCGCCATGGCCGCCACGGTCTCTGGGGCTGTGGTTAACATAATCCTAGACCCGCTCTTCATTTTCGGCTTCAGCTGGGGCATGATGGGCGCCGCCGTCGCGACTGTGCTCGGTCAGGTGCTCACCGCAGGGCTCTCGGTTTGGTACCTCTGCCGTATGAAGGCCGCGAGGCTGCAAAGGTGCAGTTTTGTCCTCAGCGGCGGGATGCATACCCATCGTCGGCTACAGTACCGGCGCGGGCCGCAACGACAGGGCAAAGAGGCTCTTCAAGCTCCTGCTGCTCTCCGAGGCTGCCGTCGGCGCTGCGGCGCTCGTCGTGGTCGAGTGCTTCCCGCGGGAGCTGATTGCGATTTTCGGTGCAGCCAACGAGAGCGAGTACTACACCCTCTTCGCCCTGCGGGCCTTCCGCATCTACCTGTCCACAACCATCCTCGCCTGCGTGAACAAGGCAACCTTCATCTACCTTCAGTCCCTGGGCAGGGCGCTCCTGTCCACGCTTCTGTCGATGGCGCGCGAGGTGCTGTTCGGCGTCGGCTTCGCGCTGCTGCTGCCGGTGTTTTTCGGGCTGGACGGTATGCTGCTCTCCATGCCGGTCTCCGACGTACTGACCTTCTTCTCGGTCGCCGTGATTGTATACACCAACAAGGTGCTCTCAAAAGCGCAGTGATAAAAAACAGCTCCGGGGCCTCAGGCCTCACGGAGCTGTTTTTCCTTTTTTGTAAGGAATCTCTTGCGGTAAAAGAGAAGAAACGCCGGCACAGCAAAGATGAGGGCGCCTACGGTGTCTATGAAGGCGTGCTGCTTCACGAGCACCGTCGAGGCCATGCACAGGACGCAGGCGACGGTTATCACCGCGCGCCAGGGCTTTGTGAATATCTTGCTGTCAAAGGCGCAGAGGATGTCCCCCAGGCAGCCCAGAACGTGCATGCTCGGGAAAACGTTCGTCGGCGTGTCCGCCGCCCAGATGATGGTCATTATCCAGGTTCCGAAGCTCGTCGCCTCCACGCCCTGCGGGCGCAGATGCTGGCCGTTCGGGATGATGACGTCCAGGATGAGCGTCGCCGAGAGGGTGAACATGTTGTAGTACATCCAGCGCCGGAACGCGCCCTCGTCCTTTATCATCGTCGGGATGCCCACGGCGGCAAAGAGCGGGTACCAGATGATATAGAACACCGCAAACTCCGGCACGAAGGGGATATAGTCGTCTATGAACGTGTCCGTGACCCAATAGCCCTCCGTGGGCGTGTGTTCCTCGATGATGAAAAAGGTGACTATGTAGACGATGAAATACAGCGCGAGGAGACAGTACCTGTGCGTCCTAATGAAGTTCCAGACCTCGCCGAACAGCTTGCGTATTATGGCTGATTCCCCCAACTTCTTTTCCTGTTCCCAACCGGGCAAAAATATGCTATCCTCAAAATATCAAATATCATTCGACTCGGAGGCCAATATGGATAAAACACCGCGCGGGCGTTTTGCGCCCAGCCCCAGCGGGCGGCTGCACCTCGGAAACATGCTCTCATCCCTGCTGGCCTGGCTGGATATCCGCTCCCTGGGCGGCCAGATGCTCTTCCGCCTGGAAGACCTGGACCCGGAGCGCAGCTGGGATGAATACGCGCGCCTCATGGCGGAGGACCTGCGCTGGCTCGGCCTCGACTGGGATCTCGGCTGGCCGGAGGAACCTGGCTGCCGTCAGGGCCTGCGCACGGGCCGCTACGAAGCGGCCTTTGAAAGGCTCTCGGCACTCGGGCTCGTCTACCCCTGCTGGTGCTCGCGCGCGGAGCGCCTTGCGGCCAGCGCGCCGCATCCCGGCGAGGAGCGGCCCATGGGCTGCAAGTGCCGCTATTACTCCGAGGCTGAAAAGGCAAAGATGCGCCGCTCTCCCGCCGCTAAGGTCATTGTCCCCGACGCGGTGCTCTCCGTTGAGGACGGTCACTACGGGCCTTACAGCGAAAACCTCGCGCGCGAGGGCGGAGACTTCATCATCCGCCGCTCCGACGGTGTATTCGCCTATCAGCTGGCGGTCTCTGTAGACGACATGGAGATGGGCGTCACGCGGGTCGTGCGGGCGCGGGATCTGCTCTCTTCCGCGCCGCGTCAGAAATGGCTCATCGAGACCCTGGGCGGGGCCGCCCCGGAATATTGCCACTGTCCCCTGCTCGTCACGGGCGACGGACGCAAGCTCTCAAAGCGGGAGGGCGACCTCAATATGGAAGAGCTGCGCCGCCGCTATACGCCCGAGGAGCTCACCGGCGCGCTCGCCCACCTGTGCGGGCTCATAGACAGGCCGGAGCCCGTCTCGCCACGGGAGCTCGTGCCGCACTTTTCCTGGGAGCGCGTGGCCCGGGAGGACGTCATTCTTCCTCCCGGCTTTTGACGGCGCGCTTTTTCGCGTGGCGGCCCGGGCTGTGCAGGGAATCTATGCTCGCCTTCAGTTTGTCCTGCGCGCGGCGGATGACTATGAGCGCGGGAGCGGACAGCAGCGCAAACACGACGAGTATCATCGCCCCCGGCAGGTCCAGGGACGAGAGCGTGAACAGCTGCGGCAGCATGACGACGCAGAACACAAAGGCTGCGGTGAGGCCGCCAATCATCACCTTGCGCAAAAGGTTATACGGCTTGCAGGTGAAGTGTACGACCATCAGGCCGACGATGTTGAGGATGATGGCGCAGACCGTGCTCATCATATTGTCCTCCACCTCGAAGACCATGCAGAAGAGAATGACGCCGAGGACCAGGAAGAGGTCCGTCAGCGCGCCGGGCAGGGCGCGGTAGATGACGTTCGGCAGGAACTTGCCCTTTATGCGCGAGATATTCGGCTCCATGGCGAGCACAAAGCCGGGCGCGCCTATTGTAAGGGCCGACACGAGGCTCATCTGCGCGCTCGTCACCGGATACGGCAGGGTGAAGATGAGCGAGATGAGCGCGAGGGCGAAGGAAAAGATATTCTTCACGAGGAAGAGCGCCGCAGAGCGCTCTATGTTGTTTATGACCCTCCTGCCCTCGGCCACGACCGACGGCATGGCGGCAAAATTGGACTCCAGCAGGACGATATGCGAGACCTGGCTGGCGGCGTCCGAACCCGAGGCCATTGCGATGGAGCAGTCGGCTTCCTTGAGCGCGAGCACGTCGTTCACGCCGTCGCCCGTCATGGCGACGGTATGGCCTCCGGCCTTGAGGGCGCGGACGAACTTCCGCTTCTGGTCCGGCGTAACGCGGCCGAAGACGGTATATTTCTCTATGGCCTCGGCTATGTCCTCATCCGTCTCCAGCGTGCGGGCATCGACATAGCTTTCAGCGCCCTTTATCCCGGCGCGCTTGGCGACCTCGGAGACGGCCATGGCGTTGTCGCCCGAGATGACCTTTATCGCCACGCCCTGCTTGGCGAAGTAGCGGAAGGTCTCCGGCGCCTCGGCGCGTATCTTGTTCGAGAGCAGGATGAGGGAGATGGGCATGAGCGGCGCGTCCAGCTCCTCGTCATCCGGCTGTCCGTCGTAGAGGGCCAGCAGCAGCACTCGGCAGCCCTTGGAGGAATAGGCGTCTATCTGCCTGGCATATTTGCCGTAGCGCTCGCCCAGGAGCACGTCCGGCGCGCCGAGAAGATAGGTCTCGTCCTCGTGGAAGCTCACGCCGCCGAATTTCTTGGCGGAGGTGAAAGGCACGGCCTTTATGGCCTGCTGCGTCACCTTGCCGGTGAAGTATTTTCGCAGTGCGGCCATCGTGTCGTTATCCGCGCGCATGGCGGCGACATAGTCTGCCATGATGAGGCGGATATCCTCCTCCTCGAACCTGTCCGGGCAGAGGGGGATCACATCCTCGACGGCCATCTTGTTCTCTGTGACGGTACCGGTCTTGTCCACGCAAAGGACATCCACCCGCGCCAGGGTCTCTATGCAGCCCATGTCGTGGACGAGCGTTTTCTTCTGCGCCAGGCGCACGACGCCCGCGGCGAGGGCCATGCTGGTGAGCAGGTATAGCCCCTCGGGTATCATGCCTATGAGCGAGGCAACGGTGGCGACGACGCCGTTCGAGACGCTGCGCTCCAGCCAGACTATCTCCTTGATGGCCATGAGTATGCCCAAGGGGATGATGGCTATGCCGATTATCTGGACGAGGCGGGTCAGGGAGCGCATCATCTCCGACTGCTGCGGCGGCTTGGCCTCCTTGGCCTCTATGGTGAGGCGATTGGCATAGGAATCCGCGCCCACCTGCGTCAGGCGCGCGCGGCACTCGCCGGAGACGACAAAGCTGCCTGAGAGCAGATCTGCGCCCGCGGGCTTTTTTATCTCGTCCGCCTCGCCGGTTATGAGCGCCTCGTTCACGCTGCACTCGCCTGCGACGACAACGGCGTCGGCAAATATCTGGCTGCCCGCCGAGAACACGACGATGTCGTCCCTCACCATCTCACTCGTGGGTATCTTCCTCTGCCGGCCGTCACGGATGACGGCCCCGTGCGGGGCCGTGAGCAGAGTGAGCTTGTCCAGCGTGCGCTTTGAGCGCAGCTCCTGCACTATGCCTATGGCGATGTTCGCAAAGACCACGCCCAGGAACATGGCGTTCTGCCAGGTGCCAAACACCAGCACGAAGGCCGCCAGCAGGAAGAAGAGCATGTTGAAATAGGTGAAGACGTTGGATTTGATTATCTGCCCCACGGTCTTGCCCGGGGGGTCTATGGGCAGATTGGCCCAGCCGGCGTCCACCCTCTCCTGAGCCTGGGCAGAGGAGAGGCCCGTCTCCGGGTTCGTCTCCAGCACAGGCACGGGTCGGCGCATCGGCTCTTCTGTCTTTCGTTTTTTCCCTAGCTTTTTCATAGTGGATATTGTAGCATAATGTATAAGAAAGTAGTAGTTAATTTATTGTTAATATTGTCACCCGAAACTTAAAGCAGAATTAAACCCCCGCCCCTTTCGGAGCGGGGGTTTAATTTCAGATGACGCGGACTCTGAGCACGTCGGGATTTTGCAGGATCTGGCTCGTTATCTCGCCGTTGACGCGCTCCGCGAGGTCTATCATCGTATATGCGTAGCCGCCGCGGGGCTTGTTTATCATGTGCTCGATGTTGATGTTGCGCGCGCTGATGAGGTCGAGGACGCTGTTTATCATGTTCGGCACGTTGCGGTGGATGACGCACAGGCGGCAGACGCCCAGGCGTTCGAGGGAGGCGTTGGGCATGTTCACGCTGTTGCGGATGTTGCCGTTGGCCAGGTAGTCGTAGATCTCCTGCGCGGCCATGACGGAGCACTTCTCCTCGCTCTCCGGCGTGCAGGCGCCGAGGTGCGGCGTCGTGATGCAGTTGCGCGCGCCGATGAGCTTCTTGTTCGGGAAGTCCGTGACGTACTTGCCCACCTTGCCGCTCTCAAGACCGGCTATCATGGCGTCGTCGTCCACTATCTCGGCGCGGGACTCGTTCATGATGCGCACTCCGGGACGCATGGAGGCGATGGCGGCGGCGTCTATCATGTGGTGCGTGCTCTCGGTGTAGGGGACGTTGAGGCTGATATAATCGCTGGTGCGGAAGATCTCGTCCAGATAATCCACATGTATGACGTCCCGGGAGAGGCGCCAGGCGCTCTCGACGGACATGTAGGGGTCGTAGCCCCGGACGGTCATGCCGAACTCCAAGGCGAGGTTCGCCACCAGCGCCCCGATGGCGCCCAGGCCGATGACGCCCAGGTTCTTGCCGCAGAGCTCCGGGCCGGCGAAGGCGCTCTTGCCCTTTTCAACAAGGGCGGGTATCTCGTCGCCCTTGCCGGCGATGGACTTGACCCACTCTATGCTGCCCAGGATGTCGCGCGAGGCCAGGAGCATCTCGAAAATGACCATTTCCTTAGTAGCGTCCGCGTTCGCGCCCGGGGCGTTGAAGACCACTATGCCCTTCTCGGAGCAGGTGTCCAGCGGGATGTTGTTGACGCCCGCGCCCGCGCGGCCTATGCACAGCAGCTCAGGCCAGAACTCCGTGGAGTGCAGATCCGCCGAGCGGATGAGCAGGGCCTCCGGGTTCTCGATATCCGGCTTCACGGCGCAGCCGTGCTTTTCAAGTATCGAAATGCCGAGCGGGGAAATGGCGTTCATCGTGCGTATCTTATACATGGTGTGCCACCTCAAAATCCTTCATGTATTGGGCCAGGGCCGCAGCGCCCTCTATGGGCATGGCGTTATACAGCGAGGCGCGCATGCCTCCCGTCAGCCTGTGGCCCTTGACGTTCAGCAGGCCACGGGCCGCCGCGCCCTTCACGAACTCCGCGTCCAGCTCCTCGGAGCCGGTGCGGAAGGTGACGTTCATGCAGGAACGGCTGTCCGGCGCGGCGTGGGGCTTGTAGAGCCTCGAATCGTCCAGCACCTCGTACACGAGGCGGCTGCGCTCGCGCCTGAGTTCGTCCATGGCGGCGACGCCGCCCTCGGCCTCGACCCACTCAAGCACCAGGCCCAGCATATATATGCACCAGCAGGGCGGGGTGTTCAGCATGGATCCCTTGTCTATCATTTTCTTATAGCTCATGATCTGCGGGGTATCCGCCCGCTCGAAGCCCGCCGCGGCCTTCTCCACGATCACCACCGTGAGTCCCGCGGGAGCCATATTCTTCTGCGCGCCCGCGTAGATGAGGCGGTAGCGCGCCACGTCCACGGGGTGGGACATTATTTCCGAGGACATGTCGCACACGAGGGGGACGCCGCCCGTCTCCGGCACGTAGTCCCAGGCGGTGCCGAATATGGTGTTGTTGGCGCAGTAATGGAAGTAGGCGGCGGAGGGGTCAACGGCCAGCTCTTCCTGTCTCGGGATGCGGGTAAAGCCCCCGGCCGCGCCGTCCCAGGCCGTGGAGACCGGGCCGTACTTTGCGGCCTCTTTCGCGGCTATGCCGGAGAAGTTGCCCGTGACCGCGTAAGACGCGCCCTGACCGCGCATGAGATTCAGCGGCACGGCGGCGAACTGACCCGTCGCCCCACCCTGGAGGAACAGGACCTCGTGCGTCTCCGGCACGCCCAGCAGGCGCTCCACGCGCTCCTTCGCGGAGGCGTATATCTCCTTGAACTGGCTGCCGCGGTGGCTCATCTCCATGACGGACATGCCGCAGCCGTGCCAGTTGAGCAGCTCGGCCTGCGCCTTTTTGAGAACGGCCTCCGGCAGCTGCGCCGGGCCGGCCGCGAAATTGTAAACTCTGTCAGGCATTTACGGACACTTCCTTAACTTCTTTTTACGCTATTATAAAGTATAGCCTTTTCCGACTGTTCGCGTCAAATAGCAGCTCCAACAAGCATTTGCCCTGAAACGCCGGTTATTTGCACGTTTTTTACAAGGCCGCGCAGTCCTGTCCCCGGGGCGGAAACTTCGGCATAATTTGATGCGTGGCCCGTGGACAGACCGTTTTCCTCCGTCTCAAAAAGCACTTCCAGCGTCTTTCCGACGCAGGAGGCCAGGTATTCGCCGCGCATCCGCTCGGCCAAGGCGTGCGCCTCGGCGGCGCGGCGGGACTTCACGGCGGCCGTGAGCTGCCCAGGCATCTTGTCTGCGGGCGTCCCCGGGCGGCGGGAATAGGGGAAGACATGCATGGCCGAGAAGGCGCATTTTTCAATAAAGGCCAGAGTAGCCTCATGGTCGGCCTCCGTCTCGCCGGGAAAGCCGGTTATGAGGTCGGCGGTGAGGCCGCAGCCTGGGAAATAACGCCTCAGCCGTTCAGTCACGGCGAAAAACTCCGCCGTATCGTACTTGCGGCGCATGCGCGCGAGCGTGGCGTCGCAGCCGGACTGGAGCGAGAGGTGGAAGTGGGCGCAGACCCGGCCTGTCGCGGCCAGGCGGCGGCAGAAGTCCTCCGTCACCACCGTGGGCTCCAGCGAGCCGAGGCGCAGGCGCAGCTGCGGCGCGGCGGCGGCGATGGCCTCCACGGCGTCCGCAAGGCCGGGCCCTCCGGGCAAATCCTCCCCGTAGGAGGCTATCTCTATGCCCGTGAGCACCAGCTCCCGGTAGCCCTTTGCCGCAAGCTCCGCCGCCTCCTGTGCAGCCCGCTCCGGCGGCAGGGAGCGCACGCGGCCCCTGGCGTATGGTATGATGCAGTAGGTGCAGAAGTTCTGGCAGCCGTCCTCAAGCTTCAGATATGCCCTCGCATGGCCGGAGAAGGCCCCCGCGGGCAGGTCCTCGATTATCCTGCGCTCAAAGGGCTTGTCTATCCCCCGGGCGCGGGCCTTTTCAAGGACGGCGCGCTCCGCGGCCTCGACAAAACCGCGCCTGTCCCCGCTGCCCCAGACGACGTCCGCGCCCAGGGCCTCGGCCGCGTCCGGCTCCACCTGCGCCCAGCAGCCGCAGACGGCGCTCGCCGCGCCGGGATAGTGCTCCATGAGCCGCCGCAGCGCCTGGCGGGATTTCCGCCCGCTCTCCGCCGTCACGGCGCAGCTGTTCACGATGACGAGTTCGGCGCTCTCCCCCTCCCCCGCCGGCTCATGGCCGCGCTCGCGCAGGAGGGTCTCCATGGCCTGGGTCTCATACTGGTTGACCTTGCAGCCTAGGGTGTTTATAATATATCTCATCTCAAAAGTACCTCGAAGGTGATAATTTGGACATCTATCTGGACAACGCGGCCACTACCCGGGTCTGTCCCGAGGCCGCAGACATGGCATACAGGGTGATGACGGAGCAATACGGCAACCCCAGCTCCACGCACGCGCGCGGGCGCGAAGCGAAAAAGCTGCTCGACGCCGCACGCAGGGAGCTCGCCCTCTGCCTCGGCTGCCAGCCGAAGGAGCTCGCCTTCACCTCCTGCGGCTCCGAGGCGGACAACTGGGCCCTGCTCTCCGGCGCCTGGGCCGCCTCCGCCAGGGGCGGACACGTCATCAGCTCCATGGCCGAACACGACGCCGTGCGCAAATCGCTCGACGAGCTGGAGCGCCGGGGCTACGAGGTCACGCGCCTTCCTCCGGATCCGAGCGGCGCGGTGCCGGTGCAGGCGGTGCTGGACGCGCTCAGGCCCGACACGGTGCTTGTCTCCCTCATGCTCGTGAACAATGAGACCGGGGCGGTGAACGACATCCCCGGCCTTGCTCGCGCGCTTAAAAAGGCGGCCCCGAAGGTCCTGCTCCACTGCGACGCGGTGCAGGGCTTTCTCAAGGTCCCCTTCACAGTCAAGAGCCTCGGCGCGGACATGGTGACCATTTCCGGGCACAAGATACACGCGCCCAAGGGCATAGGCGCGCTCTACATCCGCTCCGGGCTGCATCTGCGCCCGCTCATCCTCGGCGGCTCCCAGGAGGACGGACGCCGGGCAGGCACGGAGGCCATGCCGGCCATCTGCGCCTTCGGCGAGGCCGCGCGCCTGGGCCGCGCGCTAATGGCCGAGTCCACAGAGCGCATGGCCGGGCTCAGGCAGCGTGCCGCCTCGCGCCTGCTGGCCGAGAACCCGGGGCTCGTCGTCATAGGCGGCGGCGCGCCGCACATCCTCTGCGTCTCCCTGCCCGGCTACAGGAGCGAGGTGCTCATGAGCGTCCTAGAGTCCCGGGGCATAAGCGTATCCAAAAGCTCCGCCTGCAAAAAGGGCGGGCGGAGCCATGTGCTGGATGCCATGGGCCTGCCCGCGCCCGTCATAGACGGGGCGCTGCGCCTCGGCCTTTCGCGCTATACCACGGCGGAAGAGCTGGACGCCTTCTGTCTCTGCCTGCGCGAGGCGCGAGAGACGCTGGCGCACGCCTGAACGCCTTATTTCCTGTCCTTGTCGTCCGGGGGGTTCTTCCCCCGGGCGTTTTTCATTACGAGGCTGCGCAGCCGCTCCGCCCTCGCCGCACCCGCGGCGCGGGAGGCCGCCCTGGCCGCCGCCTTCTTCGCGCGGCGCTCCTCCGGCGTAGGCTGGGGCGGCATCTCTATGTGCTCGCCCGTCTTGGGGTCTATGTGGTGCAGGTTCTCATAGCTCTCATAGTCCTCCGGCAGGCCGCTGCGGCGCAGCTTGCGCCGGGTGAGATTCTTGATGCCGGAATAGATGACCACGAACACCGGCACGCCCAGCAGCATACCCATGAAGCCGAAAAACCCGCCGCCTATGATGATGGCGAACATTATCCAGAAGCCGTTCACGCCCGTAGAGCTGCCCAGGATCTTTGGGCCGAGGATATTGCCGTCAAACTGCTGCAAAATGAGGATGAACACCAGGAAAATGAGGCATTTCATGGGATCCACGAGCAAAATGATGAAGGCCGAGGGTATGGCGCCTATAAAGGGTCCGAAGAAGGGGATGACGTTCGTCACGCCCACGATGACCGCTACGAGCAGGGTGTAGGGCATATTCATGAGGCTGCAGCAGATATAGCACAGGATGCCGATTATCGCGCTGTCGAGTATCTTGCCGCTTATGAAGTCCATGAAGGTCTTGTCCGTGAAACGCACGCCCTCCAGTATCTTCTCCGCCGCCTCGACGGTGAAGATGCAGTAGAGCACCCGCTTGGCCCCCGTCGCCACGGCTTCCTTGTTGAAGAGCACATAGAAGGAGACGATGATGCCCACGGCGACATAGTAGATGCCGCGCACGAAGGTGTAGACGCCAGAGGTGATGCTGCCTATCAGGTTCGTCATCTGCGGCAGCAGCGTATCCGTCGCCCACTGGGTCAGCCGGTCGGAGGCGCTGTCCAGCAGCGAGACCACGCCGTTTTTCAGTTCCGGGTAATCCTCAAAGGTGCGCGTGACCCAGTTCACGATGGTCTCGTAATAGCTCTGGCTGTTCTGGACTATGCTGTTTATGCTCGAATATATCTGCGGCAGGATGAGCCAGAGCAGCGCGCCCACGATGAAGAGCATCAGCAGCTCGGCTAAGATTATCGCCACGGCACGTCCGAAGCCGAAGGAGCGGCGATGATCGTCCTTGAAGAGCCTGTCCCCCAGCGGATTCGTCACCGTGCGCTCAAAAAACACCATGGCAGGCCGGAGCAGGTAGGTTATCGCAAAGCCCCAGATGAAAGGCGCTATGATGTGTACAAAGGCGCTGAGCGCCTGCAGAACCCCCGGCCAGCGCGAGAGCAGCAGGTAAAAAATTATGCTGCACGCGATGACGGCAAAGGCCGTCACGCCCCAATAGAGGTATTTTCTGTCACCGCCGAATCTCTTCATTCCGTCCTCCCTGCTTTCACCGGCTCACGGGCCTTTTTACATTGTAACCTCAGCCAAAGCGCCCGTCAACCGCAAAAACGGCTCTCCCCGGCCTGTATGAACCTTATGTCAACTGTTTTCTGAATATTCCTCGACTTTTTTCGCGCTTTTCCGCGGTTGAAAAACATGTTGAAAATGTGCAAAAGCCCTCCGCAGCAAGGGTTTTGCGGGGAGGTCCTGTTCACGGAAAATTCACGATTTTTATGAATATCACATAATTTACGTCTACCGCCCTCCGGCAGGCATTTGTGCGGACGAGGCCGCATAGGGTTTTACAAAAACCGGCTTTCGGAGGTCGCTCGAAATGAAGAAGACTGCACATATTCTAGCCCTGCTCCTGGCCTGCGCCCTGCTGGCGGCGCCCGCGCGCGCCGCCTCCGCACAGGACCCCGCCGCGCCGGAGGTCGCCGCGCCCTCCGCCGTGCTCATAGAGCGGCAGACCGGCACTGTGCTCTACGCCAAGGGCGAGACCGAGCGCAGGCCCCCAGCCTCCGTCACCAAGGTCATGACCCTCCTGCTCGTGGCCGAGGCCGTGGACGCGGGCGACATTGCCCTCGACGACATGGTCACGGCCTCTGAGCGCGCGGCCTCGATGGGCGGCAGCCAGATCTGGCTGGAGCAGGGCGAGCAGCTGTCCGTCTCAGACATGATAAAGTGTGTCGCCGTCGTCTCCGCCAACGACTGCGCCGTGGCTCTTGCCGAGCACCTTTGCGGCTCCGAGGCCGCCTTCGTCGAGCGCATGAACGAGCGCGCCGCCGAGCTCGGACTGGAGAACACACAGTTCACGAACTGCACCGGCCTCTTCGACGACACGGCGCACTATACCTGCGCCCTCGACATCGCCTCCATGAGCCGGGAGCTGCTCTCACACGAGTGGATAAAGGACTACACGACCATCTGGATGGACTCCGTGCGCGACGGAGCCTCCGAGCTCACGAACACCAATAAGCTCGTGCGCTTCTATGACGGCTGCACCGGGCTCAAGACCGGCTACACCTCCACGGCGATGTACTGCCTTTCCGCCTCCGCCGAGCGAGAGGGCACGGAGTACATAGCCGTCATCATGCACGCGGAGAGCATCGACAGCCGCAGCGCGGACGCCTCCGCCCTGCTGGACTACGGCTTTGCCAACTTCAAGCTATGCCCCCTCACTTCCGGCGAGACTCTGCCGGAGGTCGCCGTGGAACTCGGCACCCTTGACAGCGTGACGCCCGTCTACGACGGCGGCGGGGCCGTGTTGCTCCGCGCGAAAGACGCCGAGGGCCTCTCCTGGAGCCTCGACCTGCCCGAGAGCCTGCCCGCGCCCGTACGCGCCGGGGACGTTCTTGGAAAGCTCACCCTCTCCAACAGCGCCGGCCCCGTGGCCGAGGTCCCTCTGCTCGCCGGGGCCTCCTCGGAGCGGCTCTCCTCGCCCGGTATCTTTATAAAACTGCTCTCCCAGCTCTTCTGCGCGGAGTGATACCCCACTTTTTCGTCGTTTTCGATGCTTTTTCGACTTTTCTCCCCCACTTTTCCAAAAAAGCTGCTGAGTTTTGATACTTGTAATCTGCGAAAAAAGTAGTATAATCTTCCTAAACCCGAGACTTTTATACAAAAGGATGAGGAACATGATAAAAGTTGACCTCAGCGGCGCCGCTCCGTTTTTTGACGCCGCCGGCCCGGACTATGCCGCCGCCGCCGCGGCCCACCGCCTGCTTGAGGAGAAGAGCGGCCCGGGCGCGGAGTTCACCGGCTGGACGGAGCTGCCCATGCGCATGAAAAAGGGCGAGCTCAAGCCCATCCTCGCCGCGGCGGCGAAGATACGTTCCCGCTCCAAGGCCCTGGTGGTCGTCGGCATCGGCGGCTCCTACCTCGGCGCCCGCGGGGCCATCGAGCTGCTGCGCCCCCTGCCCGGCAAGGACGACCCGAAGGTCTTCTTCGTCGGCAACGGCCTGAGCGCGGACTACCTCAACTGCGTCATCGAGCAGCTTGGGGACGACGACTTCGACGTCAACGTCATCTCCAAGTCCGGCACGACGCTGGAGCCCGCGGTCTCCTTCCGCGTGTTCCGCACCATGCTGGAAAAGAAATACGGCGCCGCCGCCAAGCGCCACATCTTCGCGACGACGGACGTCTCCCGCGGCGTGCTGCGCTCCATGGCCAACGCCGAGGGCTGGGAGTGTTTCACCGTCCCCGGTGACGTGGGCGGGCGCTACAGCGTGCTGTCCGCCGTGGGCCTCTTGCCTATGGCCGTCGCCGGCATCGACGTCGCCGCCGTCATCGACCAGGCCATAGCTACCTTCGGCTCGCTCTACAGGCGCAGCCCGGATAACCCCGTCTGGCAGTACGCCGCCGCGAGGCAGCACCTCTACGGCCGGGGCTACAGCATAGAGCTGCTCGCGAGCTACGAGCCCTCCTTCCGCTTCATGGCCGAGTGGTGGAAGCAGCTCTACGGCGAGAGCGAGGGCAAGAACGGCATAGGCATCTTCCCCGCCTCCCTTGAGTACACCGCCGACCTGCACTCCATGGGCCAGTATGTCCAGGACGGGCCGCGCAAGCTGTATGAGACGGTCGTCTCCTTCGAGAAGTCGCTCACGAGCTTTGCCGTGCCCTTCGGCATGGGCGACCCTGACGGCCTCAACTATCTCGCCGGCCGCGACCTGCACGACATCTGCCGCACCGCGCGCGACGCCGTCAAGGCCGCGCACATCTCCGGGGGCGTCCCGAACATTGGCGTGAGCGTCGATAAGCGCGACGAGGCCGGTTATGCCGAGCTCGTCTGCTTCTTCGAGCTAGCCTGCGCCATCTCCGGCTACATGTCCGGCGTGAACCCCTTCGACCAGCCAGGCGTTGAGGCCTACAAGAAGAACATGTTCAAAATGCTCGGCAAGCCCGGGGCGTAAATTAACAATGTATTAACTTTGATTTTACCCGTTGAACTCGGGCTTAAAAGATGGTAAGCTGTGAGTATAAACAGCTTACCATCTTTATTACAGCGAAAAAACGTTTAAGGAGCGTGATTCAAATATGGTCAAGGTGTTAGTGGGCCTGAAGGGTTCCGGCAAGACCAAGCGCCTGGTGGAGCTCGTTCGCCGCGCCGTCGAAGAGGAGCACGGCGACGTCATATGCATAGAGAAGGACAAGAACCTCACATACGACATACCGTATCAGGCCCGCCTTATCCACGCCAGCGACTACCAGATAGGCACTTTTGAGTTCATGAAGGGCTTTATAAGCGGACTCAGGGCTGGAAACTACGACATTTCGCACATCTTCATAGATAACTTCCACAAGATGTTCAATGCCGGCACGGAAGCGCAGGTTGTGGATTTCCTTGACTGGCTCTCGAGCTTTGCCGAGAGCGAGGGCATTAAGTTCACCATCACGATGACCGCCGACCCCGACAACGTCGGGGAGGAGATCAAGAAATACGCGATGTAAACGCAAAAAGACGCCCATCTAAAGGGCGTCTTTTTGCTGTCAGGGCTCCGCTCATGAGATGGAACGCCCCAGTTTTTCGGCCTCTTCAAGCTGCGCCGCCTTACTCAGTATGGCGCCGGCCTCCATATTTCCACCGGCATATACAACACCTATGTTTTCCCAGCCCAAATGTGACGTCAGGCCCTCATAGAATGCCCTCACGGGAGCGAAGTTGTCTGCTGTATCCCCCTCGGCGGACATGAGCAGGGCGCAGGCTTTGTGTGGATTCTCGTAATCCGGACTGAGCTCTGCTACCGCAAATAGGCGGTCAAAAGCCATTTTGAGCTGGCCGCTTATACCCCAATAGTACATGGGAGAGGCCAAAACGACAATATCAGCTTCCCGGTATACCGGATAGATCTTCATCATGTCATCCTTCTGAACGCATGGACTTTCCTCGTCTTTTCCTCCATTGCAGCAGCCGAGACAGCCGTGGATGTTCATTTTTTGCAGGTCAAAGCGTATGACCTCATTCCCGGCGGCTTCCGCTCCCCTGGTAAAGCGCGTTATCAGCTCCTGCGTGTTTCCGTTCGGGCGGGGACTTCCATTCAAAATGCAGATTTTTTTGCTCATGTCATTTACACCTCCAAGGTTTATGCTATAATTATAGCAACACATTTAACTCAAATGAAGTACGCACATTGTTGTTAGATACTAACCTATAGGAGAGCGTAAATGTTCAAGGATTATATTGAAAATGCAAACTTTGAGGACACAGGCTTTAGTTATACCTTGTCGCTGATCAGCGGCAAGTACAAGATGGTCATTCTGTACTGTCTGATGGAGTTCAAAGTTGTGCGGTACAACGAATTGAAGCGATACATAAAGACCATTTCTCACAAAACGCTGAGCTCCTCCCTGAAGGAGCTCGAGAGAGACGGCTTGATAATTCGCAACGAGTACCCGCAGATCCCGCCCAAGGTGGAGTACAGCCTGTCGGAAAAAGGGAGCTCGCTCATGGAAATACTTGACCGGCTATGCGTTTGGGGCGAGGTTCACAAGCACGACGCGGAATAATCAAAAGGCGAGCAGGTTGTAGCCATCTGCTCGCCTTTTCTTAAATATACCCTTTATGCCGTCGCAGCGGTGATGGGGGCGCGGCGGGTCAGGAGCCAGTCGAAGACGGCGAACATGACTGCCACGCCGATGAGAAACAGGCACAGGTTCAGCGGGGCCGCGCCCAGCCAGCGGAGGAAAGCCAGCACTTTGTCCATGAACCCGCCGCTTATCACTGCGGCGTTCAGCAGCAGGATGAGCGCCGCGCCCATGCCCAGGGACACTATCCAGCGCCACAGCTTCGTGAGCCGCCAGTACAGCAGCGACAGGAAGCTGCCCACGAACACAGCCGAGCCGCTCCACACAAAGCTCAGCAGAAAGCTCCTCAGCTGGCCGGACAGGCTCAGGTCCTCGCCGTATATCATGGCATAAAAGCTCACCAGCGTCGCATTTGTCGCTTCCTGCGTGGCCGCCGAAAGCCATTCTACGAACGTCACTCCCAGCGCCGCCGCCAAAGACGCCACGACATTGGCCGTAAAGCAGGCCGCAAGGCTGGTACCGCGCGAGACGCCGTTCTGGATGCCCAGCCTCAAATCCTCACGCACGGTGACTATCCCTATCACAAAAGAAAACACCGTCAGGGCCATCGAGAAATTCGACACTACCCGGTCATTTATCTCAGATACCATGATCATTATGCCATAGACCACGAGCACCATGCAAAGCAGCGTGACTATCAGGAACACGCCCACAGCCTTCATGTCGTCTTTGAGCCGGTATTTGAAGATCGGCAGGAAGTTCATTTTACATCCTCCTCGTTCATGAGACTTAAAAATAGTCCTGCAGGCCCATCGGGCTTATTTCGAGGCCCGCGGGGATGCGCGCGTCGGGCTCGCCCTCGACGCAGGCGGTCTTGAGGCCGCCTATGGCCGTCTCGCTCAGGAGCTTGCGGCCCGCCGTGTAGCCGTCCACGAGGCCCGCAGGGCCCGTCACCGTGTGCGCAGCGCCTGTCAGAGCCTCAGCCGAGGCGTCGCGCAGGATCTTGCCGCCCTTTATGATGACCGCGTGCTCTATGAGCTGCGCAGCCTCCTGGATGAGGTGCGTCGAGAGGATGACCGTCTGTTCTCCCCCGCCGCAGTGCTCCATCAGCAGCCGGTAGAATATGTCCCTGTGCTGCGCGTCCAGGCCCAGTACAGGCTCGTCGAAGATGACGTAGGGCGTCCCCGCCGAGAGCGCCAGCACCAGGCGCAGGATGCTCGAATAGCCCGTCGAGAGGGCCTTGACCTTCTTGCTCAGGGGCAGGTCGAACTTCTTCGCCAGCGACATCGCCAGCTCCAGGTCGAAGCTCGGCAGGAAGTCCGCCGTCACCTTAAGCGCGCCCTTCACTTTCATGCTCTCCGGGAACAGGTTCTGCTCGGCCATCATGTACACCTTGCCCAGCGCCCTGTCGCGCCCCGGCGCAGCCTCGCCGTCTATCGTCACCTCGCCGCTGTCAGCGTAGAGGCGGTTCGTTATTATGTTCAGCAGCGTCGTCTTGCCCGCGCCGTTAGGGCCCAGCAGGCCGTATATCTTCCCGCCGCCGAAAGTCAGGCTCACGTCTGAGAGCGCATGGACGCCGCCAAAACTTTTGGATATGTTTTTCAGCTCAATCGCCATCGTTATATCCTCTTTCCATCATTTTCTGAAGCTCCGCAAGCGAGAGACCCAGCGCTCTGGCCTCCTTCGCCGTGGGCTTTGCCAGGTTTACATAAAAACTCTCGCGCCGCTTTTGCAGCAGCTTTTCTCTTGCGCCGGTGGAGACGAACATGCCTACGCCCCTCTTCTTGTAGATGAGGCCTTCCTCCACGAGCAGGTTGATGCCCTTGAGCGCCGTTGCGGGATTGATCTTCAGCGCGGCGGAGTATTCCGTGATGGAGGGTATCTGCCCCTCCTCCGGAAACGCGCCGGAAATTATCCCGTCCTCCAACATCTCCGCAAGCTGGAGGAAGATCGGTCTGGACTCATCAAAGCCTGCCATTGGCTCACCTCCTGGTGTGTCGGTTAGTTACTTGACTAATTAACTAACTGTGGCTGCAATATACCACGGCCTCCGCTGCGTGTCAAGAGGGGCGGGGAAAAAATTTTTCGCCGCCCCTTGCCCCGGGCGGCGGACTGTGATATTAGTCAGTATACAAATTGCTTTGGAGGTGGTCTCAGATGCTTATGGCGGCGGAGCGGGAGCTCGTGGCCGAATACGGCAGGAAGCTGAGCGCCGCGGGCCTCTGCCCCGGCACCAGCGGAAACATCAGCATATTTGAACCGGGGAGCGGCCTCATGGCCATAAGCCCCTCCGGCATGGATTACTTCGCCACCCGGGCGGAGGATGTCGTCGTCCTGGATACGGAAGGCCGGAGCGTGGACAGCACGCGGCGGCCTTCGAGCGAATGGGGCCTGCACGCGGCCTTCTACCGGGCGAAGCCCGAGGTGCGGGCGGTGGTGCACACGCACTCTGTGTACTGCACGACCTTCGCCGTGCTGGGCGAGCCCATCCGCGCGGTACACTACGCTATGGCGGACGCGGGAGTGAACGCCGTGCCCTGCGCTCCCTACTGCACCTTCGGCACGCCGGAGCTGGCCGAGGCCGCCGTCGAGACCTGCGGCGAGGGCCGGGCGGTGCTGCTGTCGAACCACGGCCTTGTGGCCCTGGGCGGCGACATAGGCGCGGCCTTCAGCCTGGCGGTGAACCTGGAATACACGGCGGAGCTCCAGTACCGCGCGCTGTGCATAGGCAGCCCGCGCGTCCTCAGCGACGGCCAGATGGCCGCCGTCCGCCGCCGCTTCGCCTCCTACGGCCAGCCGGGGGGAGAAAAGGGCGGGTACTGAGACCTGAGTGCGCAAAAAGGCCGGGGCAAGCTCTCCTTGCTCCGGCCTTGACGCGTGTGCGCTCTATTGGTTTTTTTCGAGTATGACAAAGGAGACCAGCGTCTCCTTGTGGAGGCAGCCATCAAGCCTGGGGTCAACGTCCACGGTCTGCGTGTTCATCTGGGCGACAGTCCAGCCGTCCTCCAGCAGCTTGTTGATGCGGGCAAGATACTTGTTTTCGTTGACGTCCGTCTCTTCTGCCAAATCGCGGCTGTTGCTGATGTAGACCACCTTTTGCATCGTTTTCCTCCCTCTTTCACTCCTGGCAGCGACCGGCCGAAAATACGGGAAAGGCCGGAGCGCTCCGGCTCCGGCCCCTCGCTTCTGGTACGCCCGACGGGATTCGAACCCACGACCTTCAGAGTCGGAGTCTGACACTCTATCCAGCTGAGCTACGGGCGCGTTTACCAATGCATTATAGCAAATCAGCTCCGCAAAGTAAATAGTTAAGTTTGCCTATTTCCGCGCCTTGTGCTATACTCTTAAAAAAGCAATTTCTCACAGAGGTTCGCGCGTATGAAGACTTTCAGAAAATTCATCGCCGCGCTGCTCGCCTTGGGCTGCGCGCTCTCTCTTTCGGCCTGCGGTCAGGTGGAGGCTGTGGAGAACCAGCTCTTTGCCATGAATTCCTCCGTCTCGCTCAAGGCCTACGGCAAAAATGCCGAGGCAGGGCTCAAGGCCGCCGCCTCCGTCATCAGCTCTATCGACTCCGCCCTCGACCCCGAACGCGAGGGCAGTACCCTCTATAACATAAACCACTCCAGCGGCGAGGGCGTCGTCGTCACCGGCCAGGTAGCGGAGATGTGCCAGACCGCCATGGAGGTCTACACCGCCACAGAAGGCGCGCTCGATTTGAGCGTCTACCCACTCGTCAAGGCCTGGGGCTTTGTGGACGGGCGCTACACTGTCCCCTCAGAGGCTGAGATCGAGAGCCTGCTGCAAAAGGTCGGTTTCTCCTCCGTATCTATCTCCGCGATGGCGGGCACGGACTCATATCTGCTCACCATGCCGGCCGGCATGGAACTCACCTTCGCCTCCGTCGCGCGAGGCTGCGCCGCAATGTACGCCGTGCGCGCCCTCCGGCAGGCCGGAGTCGAAAGCGGCATCGTCTCCTTCGGCGGCACCGTCCAGACCCTCGGCACCAAGCCCGACGGCTCTGACTGGATAGTCGCCCTCCAGGACCCCGTAAACACAGGTAACTACCTTGCCCTGCTCGACGTCGGTGAGGACACCGCCGTCGTCACCTCCGGTGGCTATCTCCGCTACTTCGTGGACGGCGACGGCAACCGCTGGACGCACATAATCGACCCCTCCGACGGCTTCCCCGTCGAAAACGGACTGCTCTCCGCCACCGTCATCTGCGAGAACGGGACCTACGCCGACGCGCTTTCCACCGCGCTGTGCGTAATGGGTGAGGACGACGCCAAAAAATTCTACAAAAACAACAGCGGCTTTGAAATAATACTCATCACCGACGACCAGCGCATAGTAGTCTCCGAAGGGGTGCGCGACAGCTTCACCCTCAGCAACAACGACTACTCTGTCGAATCCCTTTCAAGACGATGAGACTTGGCAGCGGATTTTTCTCCCGTGACGCGCTCGATGTCGCGCCCGAGCTGCTCGGCAAGGCCCTGGTGCGCAGCTATCCCGACGGCAGCGAGCGCCGCCTCCTCATCACCGAGACCGAAGTCTACCGCGGCGAGGAGGACACAGCCTGCCACGCGCACCGCGGCCGCACGAAGCGCACCGAGATGCTCTACCGCCCCGGCGGGGCCGTCTACGTCTACCTCTGCTACGGCATCCACTGGCTCCTAAACGTCATAACAGGCCCCGAGGACTTCCCTCAGGGCGTGCTAATCCGCGCCTGTCTCGGCTTTGAAGGCCCCGGAAAGCTCACAAAGAGGCTGGACATCACGGGCGAGTTCAACGGCGCCGACATTGCCTCCTCCAGCCTGCTGCGCATTGAGGACGAGGGGAGAAAGGTTTACATAACTACAGACAAACGTGTGGGCATAGCCTATGCGGACGAAGCTGACAGGGACAGGCTGTGGAGATTCAAAGCGAGGTTCGACTGATGCAGCTCGACACGGACATCAGATATATCAAGGGTATAGGCGAGGCGAGGGCGCGCAGTCTTGAAAAGCTGGGCATCCGCGACCTCGCCGGTCTTGTCTCATACTTCCCGCGCGCCTATGAGGACAGGAGCAGCTTCAAGCCCATCGCCGCCCTCGAAGACGGCGAGAGCGTCTGCGTGCGCGCCATGGTAGCCGAGGAGCCTCAGCTTGTGCGCATCCGCGGCGGCATGGAGATGGTGAAGCTCCGCGCAGTGGACGAGACGGGGACGCTGTTTATAAACTTCTTCAACCGCGCCTATGTCCGCAGCCAGCTGCACCGCGGACAGAGCCTCGTCTTTTTCGGCCGCGTCTCGGTGCAGAACGGCCTGCGGAGCATGGCAAACCCCCTCTTTGAACCCGAAGGGGCCTCCAATGCCACGGGGCGCATCATGCCCGTCTACCGCCTGACGGCGGGGCTCAGCCAGAAGGTGCTCATACACTGTGTCCGGAGCGCGCTTACGGCCTGCGCGGGCTGCCTGCCCGACTACCTTCCCGGGGACACGGCCCTCGACCACGGGCTGTGCACGGCGCGCTATGCCTACGAAAACATCCACTTCCCCCAGGACTTCCGCGCCCTGGAGCTGGCGCGGCGGAGGCTGGTTTTCGAAGAGCTTTTCGTCCTTGTCTGCGCTCTCGGCCTGCTGCGCGGCGGCAGGGGTAAGGTCCGCGGCGCAAAGCTCCGGCGCGCGGAGCTCTCCGACTTCACCTCCACCCTGCCCTTCACGCCCACGGGCGCGCAGCTGCGGGCCATAGGCGAGGCCGTCGAGGACATGTGCTCCGGCAGGCTCATGAACAGGCTCGTCCAGGGCGACGTCGGCAGCGGCAAGACCCTCGTCGCCGCGGCCTGTGTCTGGTATGCGGCCCAGTCCGGGGCGCAGTCGGCCTTCATGGCCCCGACGGAGATACTCGCCGAGCAGCACTTCGCCACTCTCTCCGGCTTTCTCGCGCCCTTCGGGCTGAGAGTCGCCAAGCTCACGGGCTCCATGCGCGCCGCTGAAAAGCGCGCCGTGCTCGCCGGCCTTGCCTCTGGCGAGGTGGATTTATGCATAGGAACGCACGCCCTGCTCTCCGAGGGCGTTGAATTCAAGGACCTCGCCCTTGTCGTCACGGACGAGCAGCACCGCTTCGGCGTCCAGCAGAGGTCGGAGCTCGCGGCCAAGGGCGCGCAGCCCCACATCCTCGTGATGTCCGCCACGCCCATCCCGCGCACGCTGGCGCTCATCATCTACGGGGAGCTGGACGTCTCCCTCATAGACGAGCTGCCCCCGGGAAGGCAGAAGGTGGACACCTTTGCCGTGGACAGCAGCTACCGCGAGAGGCTGAACGGCTTCATAGCCAAGCTCGCGGGCGAGGGGCGGCAGGCCTTCGTCGTTTGCCCGCGCATAGAGGACGACGAGGAGGGCGCGGACGAGCTGAAATCCGCCGAGGAACACGCCGAGGAGCTGCGCCGCGCCCTGCCGGAGCTCAAAATCTCCTGCATCCACGGCAAGATGAAAGCCAGGGACAAGGACGCCGTCATGGCCGCCTTCGCCGCCGGGGAAACTGACGTTCTCGTCTCCACGACGGTCATAGAAGTCGGCGTGGACGTGCCCAACGCGGCGCTCATGGTCATTGAGAACGCGGAGCGCTTCGGGCTCTCCCAGCTCCACCAGCTGCGCGGGCGCGTCGGGCGCGGCAAGCACAAGAGCTGGTGCATCCTCGTCTCAGACGCCAAGGGGGATGAGGCGCGCGCGAGGCTCTCGGCCATGACGCACATCTCCGACGGCTTCAGGATAGCCGAGGAGGACCTGCGCCTGCGCGGCCCGGGCGACTTTTTCGGCTCCCGTCAGCACGGCCTGCCGGAGCTGCACATCGCGGACCTCGGCGCGGACATGAACGTCCTGAAATCCGCACAGGCCGCGGCTCAGGCGCTGCTCCGGGCCGACCCCGGCCTCCGCTCGCCGGAAAACGCGCAGCTGCGCGGCCGGGCAGAAGAGCTCATCGCCCGCTCCGGAGGCAGGTTCAACTGAGAGACATCCCCGCATATACTCATATGAGTACAAGCGGGGGTTTCTTTTTATGAAAAAGCGGCTAATCGTGAATACGGCGCTGCTGACCGGGGCTTCGCTGCTCATGCGCTGCATAGGTATGGTCTTCCAGGCCTGGCTGGCCGGGCGCATAGGCGCGGCGGGCATAGGGCTCTACCAGCTCGTCATGAGCGTGGAGCTGCTGGCCACGACCTTCGCCATCAGCGGCATACGCTTCGCAGTCACCAGGCTCGTGGCGGAGGAGATCGGTCTCGGGCGCGGCGGCGGGGTCGGCGGGGCGATGAGCCGCTGCGCGGCCTACAGCCTGGTCTTCGGCGCGGCGGCCTGCGTGATACTCTACCTCTTTGCCGAGCCCATCGGTTTTCTGTGGATAGGCGACGCCAGGACGGTAATGAGCCTGCGCATCCTCGCCTTCGGCCTGCCCTTCATCGCTCTCTCCTCCGTGCTCTCGGGCTATTTCACGGCCTGCGGGCGCATTTGGAAGCCCTCGCTCGTTCATCTGCTGGAGCAGCTGGCCTGCGCGGGGCTCGTCGTGCTCTTCCTCGGGCGCGCGCCCGAGGGCGACATAGAGCGCAGCTGTGCGGCGGTAGCCTCCGGCGTCACGGCGGCGGATATGCTCTCGCTGGGGCTGATGCTCTGCTTCTACCTTGGCGACAGGCGGCGGCACGCGGAGCGCGGCGGCGGCTCCGTGCGTCTTACGGCGCGGATGTTCGGCGTGGCCCTGCCGCTGGCCGTCTCGGCCTATGCGCGCAGCGCGCTCTCGACGCTGGAGCACCTGCTGGTGCCGCGGGGCTTCCGGCGCTCCGGGCTCTCGGCGGACGCCGCCCTCGCCGGCTACGGTGTCATCCAGGGCATGGCGATGCCCATAATCGGATTTCCATCCTGCCTTCTGGGCGCCGTGGCGGAGCTCACCATCCCCACGCTGACAGAGGCGCAGATGCGGGGAGATACGGCCGGGATACGGCGCATCGTCGGCGGGCTGCTGAAGCTCTGCGCCGCCTTCTCGCTGGCCGCTGCCCTGCTGCTCTGGCGCTTCGGCGGGCAGCTGGGCGAGGCGGTGTACCACTCCTCCGAAGCCGGGCGCTTCATCCGGCTGCTCGCGCCGCTCGTTCCCATCATGTACACGGACATGATAGTGGACGGCTGCCTCAAGGGCCTGGGTCAGCAGGTGTGGAGCATGGGCATCAATATCCTGGACGCCGCGCTCGGCGTCGTACTGGTCTGGCAGCTGCTGCCAGTCGGCGCCCTGCCGGCGTACATAGGCATAATATATTTTAACGAGTGCCTGAACTTTACGCTCAGCGTCGCAAGGCTGCGGCGGGCGGTAAAAAAATATGCGGGCCGCCAAACGTAAGCGCGCGAAGAGGAGAAGCGCCCCTTTGGGGCGCTTCTCCTCTTTCTCATATCCGCCGCGGCCTCACAGGAAGAGGCGGCGGGCGTTTTCAGCGGTAGCCCGGGCTGTATCTTCGTGGCTCAGGCCCTTTATTTCCGCTATCTTTTCAACTATATACCGCAGCTTTCCAGAGTCGTTCCGCTTGCCGCGGAAGGGTACCGGGGTCAGGTAGGGGCTGTCGGTCTCTATGAGGATGCGCTCCAAAGGGCACCACTCAAGGACCTCAAGGGCTTTTCGGGCGTTTTTATAGGTTATGGGGCCGTCAAAGCCCAGGTGCCAGCCGCGTTTCACCAGCTCCTTCGCCATCTCCAGGCTGCCGGAAAAGCAGTGGAACACCCCGCGCAGGGCGGGATAGCGCGCCGTTATGCGCAGGCAGTCCTCGTGCGCCTCGCGGTCGTGGATGATGACGGGCTTATTCAGCTCCAGGGCAAGCTCCAGCTGGGTGACGAACATCTCGTACTGGAGCTCCTTGTGCTCCTTGTCCCAGTAGTAGTCGAGCCCTATCTCCCCTATCGCGACGCACTTCGGGTGCGCGGCCAGCTCGCGGACGAGGGCTGCGCTCTCGAAGCGCCAGCTCTCCCACTCCTCCGGCTGCCAGCCCACGGCGGCGTAGACGAAGGGATAGCGCTCCGCCAGCGCTATCGCCGCGCGGCTCGATGCCTCGTCGCAGCCGGGGTCTATGATGCAGTCCACGCCCGCGGCGGGCATGGAGGCCAGCAGCTCGTGCCTGTCCGCGTCGAAGTGGCTGCTGTCGTAGTGCGCGTGCGTGTCAAAATACATGTCATCACCTCCCCACGATAATAAACCAAGCCGGCGTTGCGCGCAAGGGCCGGACGTGCTAAAATAGCCGCATGGAACTTACGGCGCGCAGGCTCACGGACATCTACATCTGCCTCATGCTGGCCGCCTTCCCTCTCTGGACGGGCTTTGAGGGCTACACCGGCATCACGAGGGCAAAATTCCTCTTCTTCGCCGCGCTGACGGGGCTCTGGCTCGCGGCGCTGGCACTCTGCGCGCTGAAATACCGGTCGAGGCTGCGAAGGCCGCGGGGCTTTGCGCTCTGCGTGCTCGCCTTCATGGCGGCGGCCTGCCTCTCGGCAGCGTTTTCCGGTATTTTCCAGCACGCGCTGCTGGGCGGCAACAGGTACGACGGGCTTGTGACCCTGCTGCTCTATGGCTGCATCGCACTCGGCGTCTCGCGTTGGGGGCAGAGGCTCGGACTTTATGTAAACCTTATTGCGCTGGCAGCGGGGCTCTGCGCGCTGGTCTGCTTTTTGCAGCTGCTGCGGGTGAACGTGCTGGGGCTTTTCCCCGAGGGCCTCGACTTTTACGACGCGGGGACGCGGTATTCGGGCGAATTTCTGGGCACGATAGGCAATACGAACCTGCTTGCGGGCTGGTTTTGCCTTGTCATCCCGCTGCTTACGCTCTCGGCGCTGAGGGCGAAGGGGGTGCGTCGCTGGCTGCTGCTTTTGCCCGCGGCGGGCTGTCTGGCGCTGCTCATAGTCATCAGTGCGCAGAGCGGGCTGGCAGGCTGCCTGGGCTGTCTGCTGATAGTGTCCCCGTATTATGTTAACTATGCCGGCCGGCGGAAGGCTGCCCTGGCGCTGGGTGTTGCGATACTGGCGCTCTGCATCGCGTCTCTTGCGGCGGTATACCTTTGGCCGCCGGAGGGCGGGACGCTCTGGGAGCTTTCGGAAATCCTGCACGGCAGGGCGCAGGACGGCTTCGGCTCCAGCCGGGTGGCCATCTGGCGGGAGGCGCTGCGGCTCTTTGCTGAGCGTCCGCTGCTCGGCGGCGGGCCGGACAGCTTCGGGCTGCGCTCTGCGCTGGATTTTTCCCGCTATGTGCCGGAGACGGGGCAGACGCTGAAGACCCACGCGGACAACGCGCACTGCGAGCCGCTGGGCTACCTCGTGAACCTCGGCATTCTCGGCTTTGCGGCCTGGGCGGCGGTCACCATCGCGGCGCTGCGGCGCTGGCTGCGCGGAGCTGGGCCGGAATACGGCGCGGGGCTTGTCTGCTACCTCGTACAGAGCCTTTTCGGGCTGGGGCTTTGCCTTGTGGCGCCTATAGCCTGGGTATACATGGGGCTTATCTGCTCCAAAATTGAGGAGGGTGAAACATGCCTGGAGGAAGAGGGCGCGAGCTTGCGCCCGACGTCATAAAACTCGCGGCCTGCGCGGGCGTCATCGTCATACACACCTCCGGCTATGGGCTGAAGCTCTTTGAGGTCGGCAGCTTTTCCTGGCTCTCCTGCACGCTTTGGGACTGCCTGGCGCGCTTTGCGGTGCCTGTCTTTTTCATGTGCACGGGCGCGCTGATGCTCCCGCCGGAGCGCCGTCTCACAGGGCGGGACATTTTCAGGCGCTATTTCCTGCGAGTGCTCGTCATCCTGCTCGTCTGGGCCTGGCTATACTATGTATACGGCGTCGTCGGCAACTACATCTTTACGGGCTGGCTGGAGCCGGGCTGGCTGCTAAATTCGGTCGTCCACATGCTGTGCTTTGACCACCACCTGCACCTGTACTACCTCCAGATACTCCTGCTGCTCTACGCGGCGCTGCCGGTGCTCCGGGCGCTGGTGCGCGGGGCGACGGAAAAGGAGCTCGACTGGGCCATTTTTCTCTGGGCCGTGCTGGGCATAGGCTGGCCGCTCCTGAAGCTCTGGCCGCCGCTGGCCTGGCTGGGCGGCATCACGCCGCAGTACCCGCTCAACATGTGCTGGGCCGCGCTGGGCTACGCGCTGCTGGGCCATGTGATGAACTCGCGGGAGCCTGGGCCGCTTTGGCGCTACGGCGCGGCGCTGGCCCTGGGCCTGGCCGTCACTTTCGGCGGGACGGTGTTCATGTCCCTCAGAAACGGAGCGGTGTTCGAGGCCTTCATGGAGGGCATGTCCCCCGGGCCGGCGCTCATGGCCTGCGGCGTCTTCGGCGGCGCGCGCAGGCTCTGTGCTGGCAGGCAGAGCACGCCCCGGCTGGCAAAGCTCGTGAAGGCCAGCTTCTGCGTCTATCTCGCGCACCACGCCTTCGTCATGGCCTTCCGGCAGCTGGGCTTTGACCTCACGATAATGCCGCCGCTCATCGCGGTGCCGGTGGAGGGCGCGGCGGTGTTCGCGCTCAGCCTCGCGGCCTGGTGGCTGCTGTCGAAGATACCCTTTGTGAACAAGCATCTTATATAGTTGGGAGTATGAAACATGGAAAAATTCGCTGACATGAGCCTGGACGCCTTTACCGCCGCGCTCGCCTCGAAGGAGGCCGTGCCGGGAGGAGGCGGGGCCGCGGGCCTCGCCGGGGCGCTCGCCGCCGCGCTTGGCGCGATGGTCTGCAACCTCACCTCCGGAAAGAAGAAATACGCCGAGTACGAGGCCGACATCGCCGCGGCGCTCGAAAAGCTGGAGCTGACGCGCAAATACATGCTCCGCCTCGTGGACGAGGACGCAAAGGCCTTCCAGCCGCTGCAAAAATACCTCTCCCTGCCCAAGGACGACCCCGAGCGCGCCGCGCACATGGACTCCGCCCTGCGCGTGGCCTGCTTCATCCCCACTGAGGTGCTCTACACCGCCGCACAGACGGCGGAAGTGCTCCGCTCTCTCGCGGACAAGGGCGCGAAGGGCGCCATTTCCGACGTGGGCGTCGGCCTCGAACTCTGCCGGGCGGCAATGCGCGCCGCGCGGCTCAACATCCTCATAAATGCCGCTGGCATGGAGGACGAGGTCTTTGCCATGACCCTCCGGCGCGAGTGCGAGCTGGTTTTCGAGCAGTACGGCCCCATCATCGACGCGGGACTCGCCGAAGTGGAAGCGAGGATAGGCTGATGGCGCAGATCTTGAGCGGGGCGCCGGCGGCTGAGGCCATGCTCGCCGGCCTCAGCGTCAGGACGCGCGCGCTGCGCGAGCGCGGCGTCACGCCGACGCTGGTAATCCTGCGCGTCGGCGCGCAGGAGGCGAGCCGGTCCTACGAGCGTGCGGCCAAAAAGGCCTGCACCGCCGCCGGGGTGGAGTCTTTCACGATAGAACTGCCGGAAAACGCGCACATGGACGCCGTACTCCATGCAGTCCGCAGCATAAACGCCGAGGCGGGCGTCCACGGCGCGCTGCTCCTGAGGCCCATGCCCTTCAAAAAGACCGAGCAGGCCGCCTGCCGGGAACTTGCCGCGGCAAAAGACGTGGATGGGGTCTCCCCCGCTTCCCTGGCCTCGGTCTTTACAGGGGAGCGCGCGGGCTTCGCGCCCTGCACCGCCCGGGCCGTGCTGGAGCTGCTTGACTACTACGGCATAGAGCCGCGCGGCAAGAGGGTCGCCGTTGTGGGCCGCAGCCTCGTCGTGGGCAAGCCCCTGGCCATGCTACTCACGGCCAGGGACGCGACGGTGACGCTCTGCCACTCCCGCACGCCGGATCTTCCCGGCCTCTGCCGGAGCTGCGACATTGTCGTCGCTGCCGCGGGGCAGCCCGGCCTATTGGGCGCGGACTGCTTTGCGCCCGGCCAGGTGGTGGTGGACGTCGGCACGAACGTCACGCCCGAGGGCCTGCGCGGGGACGTGGATTTCGAGGCCGCCTGCGGCACTGCCGCCGCCGTCTCCCCCGTCCCCGGCGGCGTTGGCCGCGTGACCTCCGCCGTCCTCGCCCTGCACACCGTAGAGGCCGCCGAGAGACAAAACTGAAAGTGCGCCCCGCTTCGGGCCGGTCCGTGACCGGCCCGAATTTTTTTGAAATGCGATTTGTTTTTTATTGCAATTCCATTTCCGCTGTGTTACATTGTAGTCAGTCCTGACAAATTTGGGCGTAATCGGAGGAATTTGCCATGAAACTTATAGACACGCGCGACGCCGTGGGCCACGTGCTCTGCCACGACATGACCCAGATAATCGTCGGCGTCACCAAGGACGCGCGCTTCCGCAAGGGGCATGTCGTCACCGAGGAGGACATCCCCGTCCTGCTCTCCATGGGCAAGGAAAAGCTCTATGTCTGGGAAAAGGCCGAGGGCATGGTCCACGAGGACGAGGCTGCCGAACGCCTGCGCGCCCTGTGTCAGAGCGAGCACATGCACCCCACGCCCGTCAAGGAGGGCAAGATCGAGCTCATTGCTGACTGCGACGGACTGTTTCAGGTTGACATAACTCGTCTAAACGCCCTCAATGGGCGAGACGAGCTGATGATAGCCACGCGGCACTCGAACACCGCCGTGAAGAAGGGCGCGAAGCTCGCCGGGATGCGGATAATCCCCCTCGTCATAGAGGACGAAAAGCTGCGAGAGGCCGAGGCGATCGCCGGGCCGGAGCCCATCCTCTCGCTGAGGCCCTTCACGCTCAGGACCTGCGGCCTTGTCACGACGGGCAGCGAGGTGAAAAACGGGCTCATCCAGGACACCTTCACCCCCGTCATAAAGGAAAAGCTCAAAAGTTACGGCATCGAGGTCACGATGCAGGCCTTCCCCGGCGACGACAGGGAAGCCATAACTAAGGCCGTCCTCGACTTCAAGGCAAAAGGCGTGGACATGCTGCTCTGCACCGGCGGCATGAGCGTGGACCCCGACGACAGGACGCCGGGCGCCATCAGGGACACGGGAGCGGAGATAGTCTGCTACGGCGCGCCTGTGCTGCCGGGTGCCATGTTCCTCCTGGGCTATTTCGAGGATGGGGTACCCGTCATGGGCCTGCCCGGCTGCGTCATGTACGCCAAGGCCACGGTCTTCGACCTCATGCTCCCGCGCATCGCTGCAGGCGTACGTGTCACGCGCGCGGAGATAAAGGCTCTCGGCAACGGCGGCCTCTGCCTCGGCTGCGGCGACTGCCGCTATCCCATCTGCCCCTTCGGCAAGGGCATTTGACCTCACGAGGTCACAGGAAAGGAGCATTTTGAAATGAAAAAAGCACTCGCCCTGCTGCTTGCCCTCTGCCTGGTCTTCGCCCTCGCGGCCTGCGGGCAGGAAGGCGCGCAGACCTCCGATCCCCCCGCCTCTGAAGCCCCTGAGGAGACGCCGGGAGAGGACATCACGAGCCCCGCGCTCCAGCCCGTCGAGGTCGTGGTCTTCGCCGCCGCCTCCATGGAGGCCACGCTGACCGAGATAGCCGAGCTCTACAAGGAGGTCGCGCCCAACGTCACGCTGACCTTCACCTTCGACTCCTCCGGTACGCTCAAGACCCAGATCGAGGAGGGTGCGGTCTGCGACCTCTTCATCTCCGCCGCACAGAAGCAGATGAACCAGCTCGACGCAGCTGACACTACAGGCACCAACACCGACGGGCTCGACTTCGTGGTCTCCGACAGCCGCATAGACCTCGTGGAGAACAAGGTCGTCCTCGCCGTGCCGGACGACAACCCCGCAGGCATCGAGGGCTTCTCTGACCTCGCCTCCGACAAGCTCAGCCTCCTGTGCCTCGGCAACGACGACGTGCCGGTGGGCGCGTACTCCCTCCAGATACTCGACTATCTCGGCATAGACATCGCGGGCCTGGAGGCCGAGGGCAAGGTCACCTACGCCTCCAACGTCTCCGAGGTCGCCACCCAGGTCAAGGAGGGCGCCGTGGACTGCGGCATCATCTACGCCACCGACGCTTTCACCTACGAGCTGAACGTCGTGGACCAGGCTGCTCCGGAAATGTGCGACCAGGTCATCTACCCCGCCGCCGTCATGAAGAGCGGCACGGCCGAGGCCGCCGAGGCCGCCCAGGCCTTCCTCGACTACATCCACACCGACGAGGCCGCCATAGCCGTCCTCGAAGGCGTGGGCTTTACCGTGCTGTAAATCGTCTTTTCCACCTCTGGCCGGCGCGGTCGGGGCCGCAGCTCCGCTTCGCGCCGGCCATCTTTACTACTGTGGGGTGATCTCCTTGGACTGGTATCCGCTCTGGAACTCGCTGCGCATTGCGGCGATCTCAACGGCAATCATCTTCTTTCTCGGCATACTCGCGGCCTACTATGTCGCCAAGCTGCCGAGGCTCGTGAAGGGCGTGCTCGATGTCGTGCTGACGCTGCCGCTGGTGCTGCCGCCCACCGTCGTGGGCTATTTCCTGCTGCGCCTTCTCGGGCCGAAGCGGACCATCGGGCTGTGGTTCCTGGAAATGTTCGACCTGCGGCTCACCATGGTGTGGTATTCCGCTGTTTTCGCCTCCGCCGTCGTGGCATTCCCGCTCATGTACCGCACGGCGCGCGGGGCCTTCGAGTCCTTTGACATGAACCTCGCCTACGCCGGCCAGACCCTGGGGCGCTCCAACACCTGGATCTTCTGGCGCGTACGTATGCCCTGCTGCAAACAGGGCATCATAGCGGGCACCGTCCTCGCCTTTGCCCGCGCGCTGGGCGAGTACGGCGCGACCTCCATGATTTCCGGCTACACCCCCGGCAAGACCGCCACCATCTCCACCACCGTATACCAGCTCTGGCGCACCGGCGACGACGCCGGCGCGATGCGCTGGGTGCTCGTAAACCTCGCTATCTCAGCTGTCGTGCTGCTGGCCGTCAATATGCTTGAAAAGAAAGACCGGCGGCCGCGGCGCAGGGCCGGAGCCGTCTCCGAGGGGGTGGACTGATGTCGCTGCTGGTTGACATAAAAAAGGACTTCGGCCGTTTCCGGCTGGATGCGGCCTTTGAGACGGACAGCGGCTCGGTCATGGGCCTGCTGGGCGCCTCCGGCTGCGGCAAAAGCGTGACGCTCAAGTGCGTGGCGGGCATAGAAAGGCCCGACGAGGGGCGCATAGTCCTCGATGGACGGGTACTCTTTGACTCGGCAAAGCGCATCGACCTCACGCCCCAGCAGCGGCGCGTGGGCTATCTCTTCCAGAACTACGCGCTCTTTCCCAACATGACCCTGGCACAGAACATCGCCGTGGGCGTGCGGGACAGGGCGAAGCGGAAGGAGACCGTCGCTCGGCTGGTAAAGGCATTTTACCTTGAGGGCAGCGAGGGGAAGTACCCGCGGCAGCTCTCTGGCGGGCAGCAGCAGCGCACGGCGCTGGCGCGCATCCTCGCGAGCGAGCCGGAGGCCCTGCTGCTGGACGAGCCCTTCTCGGCGCTGGACAGCTACCTAAAGTGGCAGGTGGAGCTGGAGCTGGCGGAACTGCTGGACACCTTCCCCGGGCCGGTGCTCTTCGTGACGCACGACAGGGACGAGGTGCACCGGCTCTGCGGACGGGTCTGTGTGCTCGACAGCGGGCGCGCTCAGGAGGTTCGGAGCGTGGAGGAGCTTTTCAGCGCGCCGAGAACACTGTCCGCCTGCCTGCTTTCGGGGTGCAAGAACATCACGCGGGCTCGGCGGATGTCCGGCTCGCGGATAGAGGCCCTGGACTGGGGCGCGGAACTGGAGGTCGCCCTGCCGCTGCCGGAGGGGCTGGAGTTTGCGGGCATCCGCTCCCACTTCCTGCGCCCGGCGGACTCGCCCGGTCCGAACCGCATTTCCTGCCGCGTGGAGCGCGTGGTTACGGAGGCGTTTTCGACGGTGGTGATGCTCTCCACGCCCGGCGGAGGCGAGGGCTATTCGCGCCTGCGCATGGAGCTGCCCCATGAACAATGGTCCCGCCTCAACTCCCCCGAAACGCTCTACGCCGAACTTATGCCAGGCGATATTCTGCCGCTGACGCGGGAGTGAATTTCAATTTGTGCTTGCCAGGCGGGAAACGGGCGGTTATAATGGGCCAAAAATCTGCTGGGGTGAGACAAATGAAACTTGGCACCGCTAAAGTGCTCTCAATGGCCTCCTTGCTGCTTGGGCTCGCCGTCGGGCTCCTGGGGCATTTCCTGCTTGAAGAGGGTACTTCGTCCTATCTTCTCGCCGAGATCCTTACGGCGCTTCTCTTTATTGCGGGACTGCTCATAGTGGTGGTCTGGTGCCGCTGTCCGCACTGCGGCAGGCGGCTGTTTTACAAGATGTTTCAGCTCAAGGTCTGCCCCGGCTGCAAGCGCAGGCTGGACGACAAGGACAGGTATGTGTCTGGCAAACGCTGAGCGCAAAATTTTGTTACTGCAATGGACGATTCGTAAAATACTGATATATTTTGCTGTGAAATAAGGACCCGTGCCGGGTTAAAACTTGGCACGGGTCTTGCTTTTTTATAAAGCGGCGCAGTTTGAAGGCGCGTCAGTCCACACGAAAGGAAGCGTTTTTCTTTGATAAAGACCACAGTGATGCCAAACTGCTACATGGACTCCATCCTGATACTCTCCGTTTCGAGAGAGCTTATGAAGCTACCAGGGGTGCGCAAGGCTGTGGCGGTCATGGCGACAGATATGAACAAGACGGTGGTGGATGAATTCGGCGGCACCACCCCTGCCGTCGCCGCTGCCGGGGCCAACGACCTCATCATCTCGCTCGACTGCGAGGACGAAGGGGTCATGAGTGCCGCCGAGGACAAGGTCCGGGAGCTCGCCTCCGGCAAGGCGGCAGCGCAGAGCGCAGCCGCCGAGCTCGAATACCGCAGCCTCGCAGCGGCCAAGAAGGCGCTCCCCGAGGCAAACATCTGCACCATCTCCCTGCCCGGCGAATATGCAGGGGCGGAGGCGCGCACAGCGCTGGCAAATGATATGAACCTCTTCATATTCAGCGACATGGACGAGGATGAGGAGCTGGAGCTCAAGCGCATCGCCCACGAGAAGGGGCTGTTCGTGATGGGTCCGGGCGCGGGGACGGCCGTGGTCAACGGCCTGTCCATCGGTCTCATGAGCAAGATACGCCGCGGCCGGATAGGCATCGTCGCAGCCTCGGGCAGCGGCCTGCAGGAGGTGGCTGTCCTGGTCCACCAGCTGGGCGAGGGCATATCCCAGGCCATAGGCGTCGGCGGGCACGACCTCTCCCAGAAGGTCGGCGGGATAATGTTCCTGCAGGCCATGGACTATTTCGCTTCAGACCCTGACACGGAGGTGCTGGTGCTGGTCTCAAAGCCGCCGCACCCGGACACGGCGCGGAAGATCTACGCCGCGCTGCCGAAGGACAAGCCATGCGTGGTGTTTTTCCTGGGCGGAGACCGGGAGGAGATACGCAGGGCCGGGGCCTATGCCCCCGCCTCTCTCGAAGAGGCGGCGCAGATGGCCGTCTGCCTGCTGCGCGGCGAGGAGCCCGCAGGCGGCGACTACCTGCGGCGCGCCACCGCTGAGCTCGCGGAGAGCGCCGCCGCCGAGCGCTCCAGGCTATCCCCGGAGCAGAAATACCTGCGAGGCCTCTTCTGCGGCGGCACGCACAGCGAAGAGGCGGTCACGCTGCTCAAGGGCCTTGTTCACAGGCTGCACTCCAACATCAGCTTCGGCGGGGCCGAGCTTTTGGAGGACAGGTATCTCAGCGTTGAGAACTCCCTCGTGGACATGGGCGACGAGGTATTCACCAAGGGCAGGCCGCACCCCGTCATGGACCCCTCCATACTTGTGGACCGTCTCATACAGGAGGCGCACGACCCGGAGACCGGCGTTATCCTCTTCGACCTGCTCTACGGTTACGCAATACACCCCGACCCGGTCGGCGCCATCGAGGACGCGCTCAGGGAGGTCGCCCGCATAGAGCGGGACGAAGGCCGGCATATCTGCCTCGTCGCCTCTCTCTGCGGCACCGACATCGACCCTCAAAATGTGGCGGAACAGGCCCGCAGGCTGCGTGAGTACGGGGTCGTCATCCAGCCCAGCAACGCCCGGGCGGCGCTTCTGGCCGGACTTATAGTTTCCTGAGGGGAGGCAGAAACATGGAATACAAACTTTTCAGCACTACGCCCGCTGTCATCAATGTCGGTGTAAAGCCCTTTGCCGATGGAGTGCTCGACCAGGGCGTAAAAGCGCTCCATCTGGCTTGGAAGCCGCCCGTAGATGCCGGGCTGTGCCGTATGATAGCCGATATGGAGCCCAGCCTGCGCGAGAAAATAGAGCGCTCCAACGCCGAAGCCGTACAGATGCTCAATGCAGCCGAAGGCCACTGGGTCGGCCTTGAGAAAGCCATAAAGGCCATACCCGGCTTCAAGGAAAACATGATAATGCACTCCGGGCCGCCCATCGCCTGGGAGGACATGATAGGCGTCCAGAAGCGCGGCGTATGCTACGGCGCCATACACGCGGGGCTCGCCAAGACCGTCGAAGAGGCGGCGGCCATGGTGGAGGCCGGGGAGATTGAACTCGCCTCCTGCAACGACCACTTCGCCATAGGCGCCGCGGCAGGCATCGTAACGCACAACATGGTGGTGAACATCGTAGAAGACGTCACGCACGGCAACAGGGCCTACTGCATCCCCTTCGAGGGCCGCAACGGTCTCGGCGCCTGGGCCATGTGGAATCCGGAGATAGAGCGCAACCTGCTGGAGATAGAGGACTTCTTCGCCCCCGCCGTGGACCATGTGCTCAAGAAAAACGGCGGCATAAACGTCCGCAACATACTCGCCAAGGGCATGCTCATGGGCGACGAGAGCCACACCCGCCAGGCAGCCTGCGGCAACATGCTCGTCAGCGAGATCGTCCCCATGCTGCTGGGCGATGAGGACCTCGACATCCCGACCATCAAGAGGGTCACGGAGATGTTCGTCGGCAACGAGCGCTGGTTCCACCCCCTGGGCATGAGCTGTTCTCTGGCCTCCATGCGCTGCATCAAGGGCAAGGAGTATTGCTCCATCGTCACCTCCATTGCCCAGAACGGCGTGGAGACAGGCATCAAGGTAGCCGGCCTGGGCGAGCAGTGGTTCAAGGGTCCGGCCCCCCGTTTTGTCGGCACCCTGTTTTCCACTCAATGGACATTGGACGACGCCGTCCCCTACATGGGCGACTCCACCGCCACAGAATCCTACGGCATGGGCGCCTTCTCCGCCGCCGCCGCGCCCACCGTGCTCCGCCTCAGAAACGGCGGCTGGCGCGAGGCCAGGGCGCAGAGCGAGGAGCTGCGCACCATCTGCGCAGGGCGAAACAACAATTTCCCGATACCGCTGCTCGACTTCGAGGGTCCGGGGCTCGGCATTGACATCTTCAAGGTGGTCGAGAGCGGTATCACTCCCCTCTGCCACGGCGGCATCGTCAACAAAACAGGCGGTCAAATAGGCGCAGGAGCCGCCCGTTACGGCACGGAGCACTACGTCAGCGCTGCTTATGCCTTTCTTGACAAATATAGTAATAAATAACTTTTTGCTCTTTACTTTCACTCCTTGACCGCAATGAACTCCACGGTTTTGCCGTGGAGTTCATTGCTGCATGTAGCAGAAATAGTGCCAAGTTTTTTGGGTAAAAGGTAGAAAAGTGCGTTTTTACGCAAAAATTTAAATGTTTTCTGCCCCGGCATGATATAATTAGGGTAACGTTCGCTGATTTCGCGGGCGTCTCTGCCAGAGAGAGGTGAGCCGAGGTGGAACTCTCGCTCAAACGAGAGACAAAGCTGGTCGTGGGCCAGCGTATGTACCAATCTATGAGTTTCCTGCAAATGGGAATTGAAGAGCTTGACACATGCCTGCGTGAGCTCAGTATGGAGAACCCAATGCTAGAGGCCGGCCCTCCCGCCCAGGACTTCGGACGAGGGCTCATGCGCCCCTGTTCCGGACGGGCGAGGACAAAAAACGGCGAGAGCTCCGAGCTGCCCATACCGGAGCGCTCCAAGCGCACGCTCAGGACTGCGCTGGAGGAACAGCTGCTGTCCATGCACCTGACAAGGGAGCTGGAGCGCGCCGTGCGCTTTCTCATAATAAACCTGGACGAGCGGGGCTATCTCTCCGCGGACGTGGAGGAGGCCGCGCGGTCGGCCGGACATTCCACGCTTTTCAACGAGGCGCTGGCAGTGCTCCAGAGCATGGAGCCGGGCGGCGTGGGAGCCAGGGACCTCTCGGAATGTCTGCGCATACAGCTCGCCCAGTTGGGGCAGAGCGGAGGACTTGCGGACGAGATCTGCCGCCGTATGCTGGAGCACCTGGCGAAAAACCACATCCATCACATTGCCAAAGCCCTTAACGTCAGCGAGCAGGAGGTGATCGAGGCCAAAAGGCTCATCTCCTCCCTGGAGCCTACCCCCTCAAACGGCTACGACAGCGGGGAGTGTACGCTTTGGGTCATTCCCGACATTGAGGTCAGCTTCGAGGACGGCAAACCGCAGCTGCTGTACACGGACGGATATATGCCCTCCTACGGGCTGAGCGCCTACTACTCCGCCATGCTTGACCGCCCGGAGCTCTCGGAGGAGGAACGCGACTACCTGCGGGAAAAGCTCTCCCAGGCCCAGTGGGCGCTCGGCTGTGTCAAGCGCAGGCGGGACACGCTTCTCAGCTGCGCCTCCGTCATCGTCGAGGAACAGCGTGAGTTCTTCGAGAAGGGCTCCGGCGCCCTGCGGCCCTGCTCCATGGCCGAGGTCGCATCCCGCGTTGGCGTACATCCCTCCACAGTCTCGCGCGCGGTAAAGGACAAGTACATCTCCTGCCGCTGGGGCGTGTTCCCGATGTCGTATTTCTTCGCGAAGGAGGTCTGCGGGGAGACTCAGGGCGACATACTCCAAGAGATAGTTTCCATCATCTCCGCCGAGGACCCGAAACGGCCGCTGAGCGACAGCGCAATATGCCAGGAGCTGGCCTCCCGCGGCTACGACATCGCCCGCCGGACCGTTGCGAAATACCGCGACCTCGCCAACATCCCGCCGGCCACCGGCAGAAAGCAAAGGTGTTCGACAAAGGCGTAAACACCAGTTAAATTCTTTTACACAATTGTAAAACGCGCCGGACACTGTGCCACGCTGTTTTCAACGCAAGGCGCAGTCCGGCGCGGTTTTTTTGCGCAAACCGCCCATCTGAGCCTGCGGAGCGGCTAAAACAGGCGAATTGAAAAGTTGGCACGGCGTCTGCTGTTAATTATGGTGAAAAAGTGGAGGTAAAACATGAAAATCCTTGTGAGCAATGTTGGGAGCACTTCGCTCAAATTTAAACTCTTCGACATGCCCGGGGAGCGGGTGCTCTGCGAGGCCAAGGTCGAGCGCGTGGGAAGTTCGGACGGGGCCATCTATCAATACCGCGGGGAAAACGGCTGGTCCGGGCGGCGCGAGGGGCTCTGCGTGCCGGACTATTCCTCCGGCATAGCGCTCTTTCTCGCCGACCTCTGCTCGCGGGAACACGGGGCGCTGGACTCGGTGGACGAGATAGGCGCCGTAGGCTTCAAAACAGTGCTGGCCAGGGGCTTTTACGGGGTACACGAGCTGGATGAGGCCGTGTTGGAGGGCATGAGGGCCATGCTTTCCGTCGCTCCTGCGCACAATGGGCCTTACCTTGAAGCCATAGGCCAGTTCAGGAGCCTCATCCCAGGTGCGCGGCTCGTCGGCGTCTTTGAGACCGCCTTTCACGAGACGATACCCCTCGAGCGCAGGCTCTACGCCGTCCCCTACGAGTGGTACGAGCGCTATGGGCTCATGCGCATGGGCTATCATGGGGCCTCTCATTCCTATGTTGCTCAGGAGGCCAAGGCGGCGCGGCTCATCTCCTGCCACCTCGGGGGCAGCTGCTCGGTATGCGCCATTCTCGACGGGCAGAGCGTGGATTGCAGCTTTGGTTTTTCGCTCCAGACCGGTCTTCCTCACGCGAACCGCTGCGGCGACGCGGACGCCTATCTCGTCCCCTACCTCATGGACCAGGGCCTGAGCATGGATGAGGTGCTCGCCGGGCTCTCGAAGCGGGGCGGGCTGCTGGGCATCTCGGGCGTGAGCAACGACCTGCGCCCCGTACAGGAGGCCGCGGACGCCGGGGACCCGCGTGCGAAGCTCGCCATAGACATGTTCGTCTCGTCCATCGTGCGCTATATCGGAGCATACTATGCAGAGCTGGGCGGGCTGGACAAACTGGTGTTCACCGGCGGCATAGGTGAAAACTCCGCCTCCGTGCGCGCCGGTGTCTGTTCCGCTCTGGGACATCTGGGCGTAGAACTCGATGAAGCGGCCAATGCCGTCTGCCACGGCTCCGGGCGCATTTCAAGCCCCGGCTCTCCCGTAGCCGTCGAGGTCATTGCCGCCAACGAGGAACTGGGAGTGGCGCGGAAGACGCGCGACTACATTGAGAAAATTGGATAAAACGACACAGGAGGAGACAGCAACATGAAAATGTACATCGACGGTGCGGCCGCCGACGCCTCTAACGGAGAAGTAATAGAGGTGCTGAACCCCGCGACGGGCGAGCTTATCGACACCGTGCCATCCGCCACGCAGGAGGACGTGAGCCGGGCGGTCACAGCCGCCGTCGCAGGCGAAAAGGCCTGGGCGGCCGTGCCGCTGCACAGGCGCATGGCCATGATGCAGAGGTTCATCGACCTCGTAATGGAAGAGGAAAACCACAAACGCCTTGCGCTGGTGCAGAGCCGCGAGATGGGAAAGCCCTACAAGGAGTCCTACAACGACTTCGGCGGCTTCAAAGCTCACGTTGAGGGCTTTATCTCAGCCGCGCGGAACAACCTCACGGGGACTGTCATCCCCTTCGGCGTACAGGCCGGCATGGAGAACGACTTCGACGTCTCTATACGCGAGCCCATCGGCACCATAGTCGGCATCATCCCCTTCAACGCGCCGCTGACGCTGTTTGCAAAAAAGGTCGCGCCCGCGCTGCTGAGCGGCAACTGCTGCATAGCCAAGCCCGCCAGCGACGACCCGCTCACCGTGCTGCTGCTCTCCGAGCTCATGTACGAGGCCGGTTTCCCGGGCTATGCCTACCAGTGCATCACCGGCCGCGGAGAGACCGTCGGCGAATGGCTGACCTCGGACGAGCGCATCGCCGGGGTGAACTTCACGGGCAGCACCGCCGCCGGGCGGCGCGTGGCCGAAAACTGCGGGCGGAACCTCAAATATCAGAGCCTAGAGCTGGGCGGGAACGCCCCCATGATAGTCTGCGCCGACGCCGACATCGACGCCGCCGTGGCCGAGGCCACCGCCTGCCGCGCCTTCTATATGGCGGGCCAGATCTGCTCCGTGCCCAAGCGTTTTATCGTCCACCGCAGCGTACACGACGAGTTCCTGGAAAAACTGCTGGCAAAGGTGAAAACTGTGAAGCTTGGCGACCCCATGGACCCCGAGACGACCATGGGCACGCTCATCAGTGAGAAGGCTGCAATGCGCGTGGAAGCCCAGGTCTGCAGGGCCATAGAGCAGGGTGCGAAGCTCGTTTACGGCAACGAGCGCAATGGCGCCTTCTACGGACCCACGGTGCTCGACGGCGTGGACGCGGGCATGGACATCGCGCACGACGTCGAGGTTTTCGGCCCCGTCTTCCCCATCATCGTCTTCGACGACTTCGACGAGGCCATGGACCTCGCGAACGACACGAAGTACGGCCTCGGCTCCTGTATCTTCACCAGAGATCTGAGTCTCGGCCTTAAAGCGGCGCTGCGCTTCGAGGCTGGTTCCGTGGTCATAAACGGCCAGAGCCTTTACCGCAACCTTTTGACGCCCTACGGCGCGAACAAGGACAGCGGCCTCGGCCGTGAGGGACAGACGCAGACGCTGCTGGCTATGACGCAGACGAAGAACATCGTGTTTAAAAACATCCTGAAATAGCCGCCGCAAAACCCCCCTGTTTATTCTGCACAACATACAGAAGGAGAGGTTGATATTGAATAAGGCTGTGAGCATACTGATGCGGTTCGTCGAGTTCCTCGTGACGCTGCTGTTCGCCGTCTCCGTGCTGCTTGTCATCGCCCAGGTCTTCTGGCGGCGCGTGCTGCTTGACCCAATAGGCTGGACAGAGCAGATATCCAGAGCGCTGTTCTGCTGGATGACAATGCTCGGCATACCCGTCCTGTTTAACAGGAACATTCTGATGTCCTTCGATATGGTGCAAGACCTTTTCAAGGACAGGGCGCACATCTGGCTGCGCATCGCTTTCCGGGTGATAGGCATATTCTTCTGCGTCTGCTGGTTCATCTTTTCGTTGGAGCTGTGCGAGGTGTCCGTGGGGCTCGTCTTCTCGGGCGTCGCCATACCCAAAAACGCGCTCTACGGCGCACAGTGCGCCTGCTGCGTGCTGATGTTTATAGTCCAGCTCGACCAGATAGTCTCCCTGCTCAAAGAACTCAGGCGCGGGAACAAGGAAAAGGAGGCGTAGCGGATGATTCTTTGGATATGCATAGGAATATTTGCCGCGCTGCTCATTCTCGGCGCGCCCATACTGCTCTGTCTCGGCCTGCCGCCGGTGATCTGGCTGCTGCAGGACGGGAGCATCCCCAACCTGGTCATGGGCCAGAAGATGTACACGGCCGTGGACAGCTTCTCGCTCATCGCCATCCCCTTCTTCATGCTCGCCGGCCAGGTCATGGAGCGGACGGGCATAACGGAGGCCATCGTTGACTTTGCAAACTCGGTGATCGGCTGGGTGCGCGGCGGCCTGGCCTGCACGGTCGAGCTGGCGGGCATACTCATGGCCGGCATCTCCGGCTCCTCCAACGCGGACGCCTCCGCCCTCGGCGCCATCTGCCTGCGCGCGCTCAAGAAGGGAGGCTACGAGGACGGCTGGGCCTCGGCCATCGTGGTCTCGGCCGCCGGCATAGGCCCCATCATACCGCCGAGCATAATCATGATAGTCTACGCCAACGCCACCGGCCTGGACATCGGCAAGCTGTTCGCGGCCGGAATACTCCCCGGCGTGCTGCTGGGCATATGCTACATGGTCACCGGCGTCATATACGCCAAAAAGCGCAACATCCCCAAGATCCCCTTCCAGGGCCTCAAGCACGTCGGCAAGACCTTCGTCAGGGCCATCTGGGCGCTGCTCATGCCCATCATAATCATCGGCGGCATACTCGGCGGCTTCTTCACCGCCACCGAGTGCGGCGTTATCGCCACGCTGTACGGCATCGCCTACGGCCTCATTGCCCGCAGGCTGAAGGTCAGGGAGATATGGGACTCCCTGCGCGACGGTATAATCGCCGCCGTCGGCCCCATTTCGCTCATAGCCATCTCCTCCATCTTCAGCTACATGCTCGCGCGAGAGGGCGTGACCGGGGCCATAGCCGACTTCGTCACGAACAACATACACTCGCAGTTCGGCATCCTCGCCTTCGTCTCCATCATCTGCATCATCGCAGGCTGCTTTGTTGACGGCACCGCGACCATGCTGCTGCTCACGCCCATTTTCCTGCCCGTCGTACAGGCCATGAACATAGACGTGCTGCAGTTTTCGATGATCTTTATGATAGTCATCATGTCCGGCGGCATGACGCCGCCCGTCGGCTCCATGCTCTTCATCATCTCGGGCATCGACGGCACGCCCATCAGCCGCATGGTAAAGCCCATCATACCGTTTATGCTGGCCCTGATAGTCGTCGTCATACTGCTCATGCTCATCCCCGACATAGCCAGCTTCATCCCCGGGATGCTCTACGGTGCGTAAACTGCCCCGCGCTTTGGCAGTTTAGATAAAAATCAAAATGAAATATGGGAGGAAACCAAAATGAAAAAACTGCTGGCCCTGTGTATCGTCTTTGCACTGGCCCTCACGCTCTGCGCCTGCGGTCAGGAAGCCCCGGCTGAGGACAGCCCGGCGGCCGCTTCCGACGGAGGAGACGCCGAGCTTGAGCCTATCACCATAGTCTTCGCGACCCCGAACGGCACGGCGAACATTGAGAGCGTCTACGCCGCCAAGTGGATAGAGCTCGTCGAGGAGCGCTCGGAGGGCAAGATAACCTTCGACTACACCGATTCCGGCGCGCTCGGCTCCTACACCGAGCTGCTTGAGGGCGTGCAGAACGGCGTTTACAACATGACCATCACCGAGCCCTCTTACATCGCCACCTACGTCCCCGAGTCCGCCCTGATCTCGCTGCCTCTCATCTACGACAGCTACGACGAGGCCACGGCCATCCTCGACGGTGAGGTCGGCCAGTGGTACAACGCCCTGGTGGCCGAAAAGAGCAACCTTGAGATACTCAACTACTTCTACTGCGGCTTCCGCTACGTCTGCTCTGAGAAGGAGATCGACTCGCTCGACGACTGCAAGGGCGTGCTCATCCGCTCCCCCGAGATCGACACCTACACCGACCTGCTCAGCCTCATGGGCTTCAGCTATGTCACCATGGGCTTCTCTGAGGCCTACACCTCCATGGACACCGGCATCATCAATGCCGTTGAGGTCCCGCTGCAGAACATCTACGAGGGCGGCTTCCACCGCCTGGGCAAGTACATCTGCGGCACCCGCCACCTGCTGAGCGTCAACTGCATCGTCGCAAACGAGGAGTTCATGGCCAGCCTGCCCGAAGAATACCGCGAAATCATGATGACCGCCCTTGAAGAGGTCACCGCGGAAGAGCGCGTTCAGTGCGAGGCCAGCGAGCAGGACTACATCGAAAAGCTCGAAGCCGAGGGCGCCGTCTTCACGGAGTTCGACGAGGCGTCCAAGGCCGAGATAGTTGAGATCTTCGGCCAGTACTGGACCGAGAAAATCGAGGCGCTCGGCAACCCCGAGGCCGTAGAGATGCTCAACAAGATCATTGAAATGAAGGGCTGAGCCCACCCCCCTGTGCGGGCCCGCGCCCCCACGCGGGCCCGCCGCGCATCGAAAGGAGTCTGTCAGGATGATGAAAATCGAGGCCTCTCGTTCGGCCTTCTCCTCCTGCAACGACAGGTTCATGAAAAACTACAAGCAGGACGTCCCCTTTGAACGCCAGATGGAGATACTGCGCGACATCGAATACGTGGACGCCATACCTGTCACCTACTCGCCGGACACCGACCCCGCCGCGCTGCGAGGCTTCATGGCCCAGTTCGGCATCTCTCCCGGCACAGTCGTGCTGGACACCTACTCCCAGCCCCGCTTCGCCAAGGGGACGCTCACCAGCCGCGACGCCGGCCTGCGCCGCGAGTTTATCGAAAAGGGCAAGGCCGCGATGGACTTCTGCCACGACATAGGCGGCGTGGACGTCATGCTCTGGCTGGCACATGACGGCTACGACTACCCCTTCGAGGACGACTATGCCGCGCGCTACGGCTGGCTGGTCGAGGGCCTGCGCGAGATAGCCTCTCACCGCCCGGACGTGAACGTCACTATAGAGTACAAACCCGCCGACCCGCACATATACCAGTACGTCTCCACAGCGCCCAAGGCGCTGACCATCTGCAACGAGGTCGCCCTGCCCAACCTGGGCATCATACTAGACTACGGCCACGCCCTTGTAGCCGGCGAGAACCCGGCGGAGAGCGCGGCGCTCATAGACCGCTACAAGCGTCTTTTCCACGTACACCTGAGCGACTGCTACGGCAAGACAGACGACGATTTCCTCATCGGCAGCATCAGTCTCTGGCGGACGATCGAGTTTTTCATGCAGCTTCAGGACCTCGGCTACGACGGCTACTACGTGCTCGACATCTGGCCGCCGCGAATGGACGGCATCGAGGCCACGAAGGTCTCCGTGCGCCGCACGCTCGGCCTCTGGGACATCGCCAGCCGGCTGCCTCGGGAAGAGTTCCGCCGGCTCAGGCGGGAGAACGACGTGCCTGCCATCTACGACCTGCTGACCACCAGGGTCCTGAACATCCCTTAACGGAGGCGCCTATGGAGAGATTTTGCTGGAAGGGGCATGTGAACCCCGGAAAACTTGAGGAATACGCCGCCAAGCACAATGCCATGTGCAGACAGATGGAGGAGCTGATGCGCGCCGCCGGCATGCGCAACTACTCCATCTGGGCCAACGGCGAGGACACCATCGGCTACTACGAGTATCTCGGCCCCGAGCGCAAGGCCGAGGTCTACGAGCAGCACCGAGACATACTCGACGCCTGGAACAAGAACATGGAGGGCCTGTCCGGCATGGACCTCGACGAGGACGGCAAGCCCAAGGTGTGGAAAATGATTTGGCTTATGGAGTGAATGATATGAACGGCAGTTTTTCCAAGCCCAAGCTGGTGCAGGTCGGCCTCGTCGTCCGGGACCTGGACAAGACCATGCAGCAGTTCAAGCTCCTGCTCGGCGCGGAGCCGGACAGGGTCATTGAAAAATCCCCCTCGGCCCCGGGTCCGAAGTATTATCTTGGACAGGAGCGCGATTTTTACCAGCGCGCCGCGCTGTACAGCATGAACGGCATAGAGTTTGAGATACTCCAGCCCTACAACGACCGCTCCGCCCTGACGGACTTTCTGGACGAGCGCGGCGAGGGCATACACCACGTCGCCTTCGACACGGACAACTTCGACGCCTTTGCCGCGCATCTGGCCGAAAACGGCGCAGAGCTTGTTCAGACCGGGCCAAACTCCCGGCACCCTGCCCTCAAATGGGGCTTTTTCAGCACCAACGACAAGCTCGGCACCATGATAGAGGTGACAAATTTCCAGGAAGTTGCAAATATCGAGGCCGCGGAAAAGGGAGAATAAGCCCGCCCTTCTGAGGACCGCACCGGCGAATTTTGCCGGTGCGGTCAGCTGCCTGTAAAAACAGGTGTCACATGTGTAAAAACATGTTACAATATCACCATTAGTTTTTGCGCGGCGGCGCAGCCGGTAAGCCGGCGGAAATGGAGAGCGGTATGAAAAGCATTGCCCTGCTTGCAAACAGCGACGATATGCTGAGCGTGGCGAAGGACGCGGCGAAGCACGCCGGAGCCGAGGACGAGATCGAGCTCATCCTGACCCACACCTATGAGGAAAGCCTGGAGATAGCCAGGAAGTATGAAGCGCGCGGAGGCAGTATGCTGATCGCCCGCGGCGGACACGCGCGCATCCTGCGCGAGGCGGGTATCGGCATACCTGTCACGATGATACCCTTCACAGGCAACAACATTGCCGCCCTGCTGGCCAGCGCGGCAAACGAGTGGGGCGAATTCGCCGTCATCGGCAACCCCACCATGATCCAAATGACGCGCGAGCTGGAAAGGCCCATAGGAGCGAAGATACACTACTATGAGGTCAACCGCTGGGCAGACTTCGACGCCATCATGTCTGCCATACGCAGCGCAGGTATAAAGGCGGTAATCGGCGGCTACGACGCCGTGCGCGCCGCCAGGGCCTACGGGCTGCACGACTATTGCCTTAAAACCAGCGAATACGAGATAATAACAGCTATTGCAGACGCAAAAAGCCTGCTCTCGGCCCTGGAGCGGGACAGACATTGGGACAGGCTCTTTGAGGCTGCTCTGAACACCATCGGCGAGGGCGTTGCAGTGGTTGACGGAAGAGGCGCGGTAAACCGCGCCAACCTGCGCGCTGTCAAGCTCATAGGCAGCGGCGGGCAGCTCTCCGAGCTGCCGCTGGCGGAAATGCGCTCTCAACTTGAAAAGGCTATATCTACGGGACAGCCTGTATACGACGAGCTTTACGAGCTGAATGGCTGTAAGTTCTCCGCCTCCTTCCTGCCCATCAAGGGGCGGGAAGACAACATTGTAATGGTCATGCAGGAGGTGGAATACGTTCACAAAATAGAGAGAAAAATACGTCAGAAGCTGGCCAACAAGGGACTTGTGGCCAAGAACACCTTTGAAAACATCTGCGCCGAGAGCCCCGCTCTCCGCGAGACCGTACGCATCGCAAAGCAGTACGCCGTTGTGAACTCCTCCGTCCTCATAACCGGCGAGACCGGCACCGGCAAGGAGATGTTCGCGCAGAGCATCCACAATTTCAGCCCCCGCCGGGATGAAGCCTTTGTGGCCGTAAACTGCGCGACCATACCCGCCAACCTGCTCGAATCCGAGCTCTTCGGCTACGTCGAGGGCGCATTTACGGGCGCAAAGCGCGGCGGCAAGGTAGGGCTTTTCGAGCTGGCGCACAAGGGCACCATTTTCCTCGACGAGATAGGCGAGACCAGCCTGGACATGCAGGCGCGGCTGCTTCGCGTGCTTGAAGAGCATGAGATCATGCGCGTGGGTGACGACAAGGTCATACCCATAGACATCAGGGTCATCGCCGCCTCAAACCGCGACCTTAAGCAAATGGTCAAAGACGGCAGCTTCCGAAGTGACTTTTATTACAGGCTGGACGTGCTCTCGCTGCAGCTGCCGCCGCTTCGCCGGTGCAGGGAAAACATAGCCGCTCTCATCGGGCTGTTCAGCCGCAGATATGCCTCCCAGAACAACCGCAGGCCCATCGAATACGACGATGAGAGCATGAGGATACTCCAAAACTATGCCTGGCCCGGCAACGTGCGCGAGCTTAAAAACGTGGTGGAGCGGCTGGTCGTCACAAATTCCGGCGGGACTGTGCGCGGGCAGGACGCCATGGAGGCGCTGCACCTGAACCGTGAGCCCTCCGTCCCTGAGCCTGAGCCGGAGCCTGCCGCTGTTCCCGACTCCGGGGACGGACTTATAAGCGCAGCTGAATTTGAGCTCATCAGAAAGGTCCTGCGGGAATGCGGAGGAAACAAGACCGCCGCAGCCAAAAAGCTGGGCATCAGCCGCCCGACTCTGCACAGGAGGCTCAAACTTATGGAGGATGGGGAATGACACTCTCAGGCCGGGTATCCGACGCCGGGCTCATGGCCCGGCTTCGCTCCGGGGAGGAGCTGGAGCTTGCGGGCGCGTTCAGCGAGGGCATATATTTCACCGGCCCCGGGGGTATGGTCATGCTTCATGACACGCAATACGGCTGTCTGCCCTTTGGTATCGCCGTCCCCGGTTTTTCCGGGCTTAGCCGCGCGGTCGGTGCAAACTGCGGGGAGCGGGCCTCGCTCCGCCCGGAAGGCATATTTTCGCCGGGCACGGGGCTTTGTATTTACACAGATTTCGAGCCTGTTCCCTCCCCCGCCGCCGTACGCCCCTCGCTCGAAAATCTGGAGAGCCTGAGAGAGCGCTTCACGAGCGCGCTTGGAGCCTGCGGACGCTCCGCGCTCCTGCCTTACTGCGGTTACCCCCATCCGTCGGTATCCAAGGCGGAGATACGGGACGAGTTCGCCCGGGCCGGGTTTGAGGCGCTGTGTCTGCTGGGCGGCGCGCTAGGCGCAGCAGATGCGGTCCGCGTCCGGGAGGCGCTCCAAGGTCTGCTGGGGCTGGGGCGGGGCCTGACCCCTTCTTTCGACGACTTCATCACCGGCCTGCTCGTCACGCTCGAACACGCCTCCTCGGTCTGGGGGCTTAAGCACCCCGCCCTTGGTTTCCTGGCGCAGGAGGTCTCCGCCCTTGCGCCCCTGCGTACAAACCGCTTCAGCGCAGCCTACCTGCTTGCGGCCGCAAGAGGCGGTGACTTTTCGCTTATGAGAAACTGCCTGGAGCTCCGCCCCTCCGCCGACAGTCTGACGGCCCTGCTTGGTGTCGGGAGCAGTTCAGGCTCGGACATGCTCTGCGGCATGGTCTATGCGCTCGGAGCCGTTTCAGAGCTGTTACACTGACAGTAAAATTATGATACGCTATTTGATACACTTGCCGCATACCAGCCCGGATAGACGCTCAACAGGGCCGGATGCGGCTGTTTTAAGTTGGCATGCACTTTGCTGAAAATATAGTCAGGACAAGAGGTACAAAACCTCGGAAGAATTGATTCAGGGAGGAAGGATTTATATGGCTGACAGGCAAACCATCGAAAGGCTGAAGGATCAGGCCCTTGAGATGCGGGAACTGATACTGAAGCTCTCGGCAAAGACGCTCATACATCTCGGCGGCGACCTTTCAATGGCCGACATGATGACGGCGCTTTACATGTACAAGATGAAAAAGAACCTCGATTACGACGGCAAGTGGCCGGAGCGCGACCGCTTCGTCCTCTCCAAGGGCCACGGTGCCGGCTGTCTCTACATCGCCATGGCCATGGCGGGCTACGGCAGCGTTGACGAGATTTTCGAGACCTACGGCGCCTGGGGCAGCCGCTACGGCATGCACCCCTGCAAAAACCAGAACCCGGGCATGGAGGTCTCCTCCGGCTCGCTCGGTCACGGCCTGACGCTCTGCTCCGGGCTGGCCCTAGCCGCAAAGGAGCGCGGGGACAAGCATCACGTTTTCACCCTGCTCGGCGACGGCGAGTGCAACGAAGGAGCCGTCTGGGAAGGCGCTATGCTGGCCGCGCACTACAAGCTTGGAAACCTGGTGGCTCTGATCGACAGAAACATGGTGAGCCTGAGCTCCCCCACCGAGGAGTTTTACGGCGGACTCAAACTGGAACCGCTCGGCAAAAAGTTTGAGGCCTTCGGCTGGAACGTCATGGAGATAAACGGCAATTGCATGGAGGAGGTCGTCGAGGCACTTGACAACATCCCCGACGCCGACAGCGACGTTCCCACCGTCATCATCGGCCACACGATAAAAGGCTACGGCGTCTCTTTCATGGAGGGCACCCCCGCATGGCACCACGGCATGCTGACGGACCCTGCCCTGCTTGAACAGGCCCTGACCGAAGTCAGGCAGACCAGATACAAATAAGGAGGGATTCAAGATGATAGAGACATATTCGTTCGGCGAAAAAATGGGCCACGCGCGTCCTGCCATAGACGCGGCCATGCAGAAGATGGCGCAGGAGCGGCCCAACTTCCGGCTCATCTCCCCCGACGTCGGCAGAGCCGGCATGCCCGAATTCATAAAAAAGTTCCCGAAGCAGTACTACAACACCGGAATTGCGGAAATGGCTGCGATGGACCTGGCCGCAGGGCTGGCGCTGGAGGGTTTCCTGCCCTATGTCTACGGTATGTCCGTATTCAACACCCTGCGTGCCGCAGAGGGCATACGCACCAACATCTGCTATCAGGGCGCAAACGTGAAGCTCATCGGCAACAACACGGGACTGTCCCAGGGCCCCTGCGGCTCCACGCACTACGCCATGGAGGACCTGGCCATACTCCGCACCTTCCCCAGAATGACGCTCTGCGTGCCGGGCGACCCCTCCCAGGCCGTCAAGGCCTTTGAAGCCGCCGCAGACTATGACGGGCCGGTCTACATCCGCCTTGCAAACGGCCGCAATGAGCCCGAGGTGTACAAGAGCGACTACAAATTCGAATTTGGCAAGGGCATTGAGCTCCTGGAGGGCAAGGACGGCTACATCATCGCCTGCGGCATCATGGTAGCCTATGCCCTTGAGGCCGCAAAACAGCTTCGGGCCGAGGGCTTTGACGCGGGCGTCATCGACATGCACACCATAAAGCCCCTCGACACCGAGCTGGTGCTCCGCGCCGCGGCACGCACAGGCAGGCTCGTCACCGTTGAGGACGCCTTCATAACAGGCGGTCTGGGCGGAGCCGTCTGCGAGACCATCGCAGAGGGCGGCGTCCCGTGCAGAGTCAAACGGCTCGGAATTCCCGATATCTTCCCCGGTTTCGGCTCTTTCGATGAGCAGATGGAGCATCTAGGCTTCGGCATAGCCGCTATGAAGCAGGCTGTCAGGGCGCTTTGAGGTCTGTGGAGCTTCTCCTTGACCGGCGGGAGAGGCTCCACGGAAGCTGCAATTCACGTCCATTCCTGTGTATGGAGGGTTTCACTTGGATTTTAGGACAATAAGCACTGAGGTTCTGGTCATTGGAGGCGGCGTGGCCGGCCTGCGCGCCGCCGTCGCCGCAGCCGAGCTTGGAACGGAAGTCGCAATCGTCAGCAAGCCGTCCTGTGCTTCCCCAGAGATCATGGGCTTCAACGCCCCTGTAATGCCTGGAGACAGCAAAGAGCTCTACTTCAGTGATATTGAACAGAGCGGGTACGGCATCAATGACAGCCGATTAGCAATGGTCCTGTCTGAGCACGTGCTCGACGAGGTTACATATCTCGAAGGTCTGGGGCTTGAGTTTGACAGGGACGCAGAAGGGCGTTACCTGCCGATACATACTCTGGGCACAGCATATCCACGTCTTATCAAGACAGGCGTCTCCAGCGGCAGCGCAGAAATGAGGATTTTAAAAACTCGGTGCGGCGAGCTTGGAGTAAAGCAGTACGCGCCCGTGGACATACTCGGCCTGCTGGTATCCCGCGGCCATGTCCTCGGCGCCTACGGCCTGGACCTGGGCTCAGGGGAGCTGCTGCGCTTCACAGCGAGCGCCGTTGTGCTCGCCACCGGCGGCTGCGGGGCCATGCAGAGCTTTTCCACCTACCCGAAGGCCCTCACCGGCGACGGCTACGCCATGGCCTATGAGGCCGGGGCGCGTCTGACAGACATGGAGTTCCAGCAGTTTGAGCCCTGCTGCTTTATTTGGCCGGAGGAGCTCTCCGGCAAGGTCATCGCCACCACGCTGCTTCGGCACGGCGCTGTTCTGCGAAACGGGGAGGGCCGGGATTTTCTGGCCGATTACGGGCTCACCCGCGAAAACGCCCAGAAGGGCAGCCTTGCCCGGGCCATGCTCAGCGAGGTCAGGGAGGGCCGCGGCACGCCGCACGGCGGCATCTACTACGACATGACAATGATGGACAGGGACTTTCTCTACAGGGACCACGCCATCTTTACGAGGGCAGCCGCTGCCGCGGGCATCGACCTTACCCGGGAAATGCCCGAGATGATGCCTGCCGCCCACACAAATCTAGGCGGCGTCGTAGTAGGCACGGACTGTTCCACCGACGTGGCAGGGCTCTTCGCCTGCGGAGAAGTGATCGGCGGCCTGCACGGAGCCAACCGCCTTGGCGGTAGTGCTGGGGCCGAGACGGTAGTTTTTGGGCATATCGCCGGAGACAGCGCGGCGGACTATGCAAAAAGGCTGGGCTCTGTTAAAATGGAGGATATAGAGCGCACATGGTCGGAAGCGGAGCGAGGGCTCGAAGCTCTGCTAGGCGGCAATTCCCCGCTCCCGGCCCGGGAGCTCAGAAAACGCCTCGGTGTCTGCCTGCACGAAAATCTCGGCATCCAGCGCAACGCGGAGACCCTCTCCGCGGCTGCGCATACGGTGCGGGAACTGCGGCGGGAGCTGGACGGTCTACGGGCCTCCAGTCTGGGCGAGGCGGCGGAGCTGATCCACCTGAGGCACATGCTGCTTCTGGCGGACATGCAGATAAGCGCTTCGGAGCTTCGCAGGGAGAGCCGCGGGGTGTTTTACCGCAGCGATTTCCCCGACATGGACGACCCGAATTGGCGCAAGAATATCCTCATCAAAAACACAGGCGGACGTATGCAGCTGTCCTTCCGGGATGCGGTCAGATGCGTTGACTGTCAAGTTTCTGAAAGGTAAGAGGATATTCAATGACAAAAAAAGCTTTACGTTTTGATGCCGGCGACAACGTCGCAGTCGCGCTCGAGGCCATGTCCGCCGGCGACCGCGTGCTCATAAACGGCGAGGACGCCGGGATAGAGATAAGGGAGGCCCTGCCCCAGGGGCACAAGCTGGCCCTGCGGCGCATTGCCCGGGGCGAGACGGTTTTCAAATACGGCCACCCCATCGGCACGGCTGCCTGCGACATAGAGGCTGGCAGCTATGCGCACACGCACAATATAAGCGACCCCATCTCCAACTGGAAGGAAAGCTATCTGTATGAGTTCGACCCCGGGCAGCTCCGGGAGCTGGACGACTCTCTTCTGCTCTCTCCCCAGCCCAGGCTGTTCGGCTACAGGCGCAGGAACGGCCTCGTGGGCTTTCGCAACCACCTTGTCGTCCTCTCCACGGCGGTCTGCGCCAACAAGATCGTTTCCGACATCGAGTATAAGTTCCGAGACGTAGTGGCCATAACGAACCCCTCCGGCTGCGTAATTCTGCCAAATGAGGTTGAGCGCATCAAGGCCATCCTGCTCGGCATAGCGCGCAACCCCAACGTCGGCGGGGTCATCTTCGCCGGGCTCGGCTGTGAGAGCGTGGACGCGGAGTGGTTTTACAACGAGGTGAAGGGCGAGAAGCCCTGCGCCTTCGTCCGCTCCCAGGACTACGGCTCCACAGAGGCCGCCTATGCCGCTCTTGAGGCCCTCGTGCTCGACATGAGACGCGAGCTGGAGGGCCAGGAGCGCGTGGAGGCCGGGGTCTCGGACATCTGCCTCGGCGTCAAGTGCGGGGCCTCAGACTGGACAACTGCGGCAGCCTCAAATCCGGCGATCGGCGTCGCTTCGGACATAATCGTCAAAAACGGCGGTGTCTCCCTGCTGGGCGAGACGGTCGGCTGGTACGGAGGCGAGGGCGTGCTGACGCGGCAATCCCGCAGCAAGCAGACGGCCGACAAGGTCATTTCCCTGCTCTCGGAGATGTATGACAGGGCCAAAATGATGGGCCGGAGCATTGAAGAGAGCAACCCTGCGCCGGGGAACATTGCCGGCGGCATAAGCACACTCAAGGAAAAGGCGCTTGGAAACGTCAAAAAAGGCGGCGCCGCGCCTGTCGAGGGCGCGCTCGACTTTGGCGAATACCCCACGGGAAAGGGGCTGTATGTCGTGGATAATCCGGGACTTGACCCTCTGTCGCTTCTGGGGCTTGTGTGCTCCGGGGCCAACGTGCTGCTGTACAGCACAGGCAGAGGAACTCCCGTTGGCAATCCGATCGCCCCGGCCATCAAGCTAACAGGCTCCCCGGATGCTATGAAGCTGTTAGGCGCCAACATAGACGCCGATCTCACCGGGGTGGTACTGGGCTCCATGAGCATAGAAGAGGCGGGCAGGCTGCTGTTCGACAAGATTGTCGATACATGCAGAGGAGAGCCCACCATAGCCGAAAAGCTCGGCCACAGGGAATACGCCTTCCCCCTGCTCATGGGCGCCCTTTGATGTAATTACCGCGGGCTGTTTCCCTCCGGAGGCGGCCCGCGCGAACATATGCGTAAAAGGAGGCGGGATATATGCCTGCGTACAAGAAGCTCACGGAACCGGTTTTGGAGCGGCTCCGGAGGGTGTTGGGAGAGGCGCTTGTTTTTGGGGACGGCGTCAAAGAGGACTTCTCGCATGACGAGATGCCCATTTACGGCAAGTTTGCCCCCGAGGCCGTCTGCTTCCCCAGCTCCACCGAGGAGGTGGCAGAGGTCATGCGCATCTGCTGCGAGGAGTGCGTCCCCGTCACGGTGCGCGGCGCCGGGACCGGCCTCGTCGGCGGCTGCGTGCCGCTCTGCGGGGGGCTCGTCCTATCCACCGAGCGGATGAACTCCATCCTAGCCTACGACATGAACAACCTCACCGTCACCATCCAGCCCGGCGTCCTGCTGCGCGACCTCGCCGCGGACGCCCTCGCACACGGGCTCATGTACCCGCCCGACCCGGGCGAGAAAACCTCCACCGTCGGCGGCAACGTCAGCACCAACGCCGGCGGCATGCGCGCCGTCAAATACGGCGTCACCCGCGACTACGTCCTCGCCATGACCGTTGTCCTCCCCAGCGGCGAGGTGCTGAAGCTCGGCAAGGCCGTCTGCAAGACCAGCTCCGGCTACAGCCTGCTCCACCTCATGATAGGCTCCGAGGGCACCCTCGGCGTCATCACGGAGCTCACGCTCAAACTCATACCCAAGCCCATCATGGACGTCAGCCTCCTGCTGCCCTTTGAGGAGATCTCCGCCGCCATCGCCTCCGTGCCCGCCATCAAGCTCGCAAACCTTGAGCCGCAGAGCATCGAGTTCATGGAGCGCGACATTGTGGAGTCCTCCGCCGAGTTCACGGGAAACCCCGTCTTCCCCACGCGCGTAAACGGGAGGGACGTGGGCGCCTATATCCTCGTCACCCTTGTCGGCGGCAGCGAGGCCGAGCTCACGGCCAAAATGGACCGCCTTGCGGAAGTGGCCGAGAGGGCCGGGGCCTTCGACGTGCTGGTGGTCTGGACGGACAACCTCAAAAAGGACGTGTGGGCCGCGCGCAGCGCCTTCCTCACGGCCATCGAGGCGGACTCCAAGCTCCTGGACGAGATGGACGTCGTCGTACCCGTTGACCGCATTGCGGAGTTTCTCGCCTTCGCCCGGGCGGAGGCGGAGAAGAACGGCCTGCGCCTGCGCGCCTTCGGCCACGCGGGCGACGGCAACCTCCACATCTACTGCTGCTCCAACGAGCTGGAGGAGGCCGAGTTCAAGCGCCGCTGCAAACTCGCCATGGACAGCTGCTACAAAAAGTGCGACGAGTTCCAGGGCCAGGTCTCCGGCGAGCACGCCATCGGCCACGCGAAGAAGGACTATCTGCGCCTGTCAGCAGGCGAGACGGCCTACGGGCTCATGGCCGCGATAAAACAGGTCTTTGACCCGAAGGGGATACTGAACCCCGGCAAGGTCTGCCATGACCTGACTGGAGGTGAGCGCGATGCTTAACATCCTCGTCTGCGTAAAGCAGGTGCCGGACATCGACCTCGTAAAGATGGACCCTGTCACGGGCAGCCTCATCCGCGCGGGCGTCCCGGCCATACTGAATCCACTGGACGCCAACGCCCTGGAAGCCGCCGTCCAGGTAAGGGAGCGCTGCGGCGGGAAGATAACCTGCGTCACGATGGGTCCTGACGCCGCCGCCGAAGCCCTGCGCGAGTGCATAGCCGCGGGCGCGGACAGGGCCGTCCTGCTCTCGGACAGGGCCTTCGCCAACGCCGACACCCTCGCCACGAGCTACGTCATCGCCACAGCCGCACACAGGCTGGAGCGCTTCGACCTCATCTTCTGCGGCAAGGAGTCCCTCGACGGGGCCACGGGGCAGATGGCCTCCCAGCTGGCCGAGCGCTTTGACGCCAGCCAGCTCAGCTGCGTGCTCTCCATCGAGGACATAGACCTCGACTGCCGCAAAGTAACAGCGCTCAGGGAGCTGGAGCGCGGGGTCGAGAGGACGAGGGCCAGCCTGCCCTGCCTCATCACCGTGGAAAAAGCCAATTTCCGCCCGCGCATACCGAACCTTGCCCGCTGGAAGGCCTCCCGCACGGCGGAGATACTCAGCTACAACTCCAGGAGCATACCCGGCCTTGACCCCGCGCAGATAGGCGACCCCGGCTCCCCCACCAAGGTACCGCGCACCTATCCGCCCGAGGCGGGCGAGCCCGGCATGATGATAGACGAGGGCAGTCTCGACAGGAGCGCAGCAAAGCTGGCCTCGCTCCTGGCCGAGGCGCTTTGAAGGGGGTGCCGCAAATGTTGGACAAGAGCATGTACAGGGACATGTGGGTCTACATAGAGCAGGAGGCAGGGCAGGCGCTGCCCGTCTCGCTGGAGCTCTGCTGCGAGGCGCGCAAACTCTGCGACGCGGCGGGTGAAAAGCTCGTCGCCGTAGTAGTGGGCTCCCTGCCGGAGGCGGAGCTGGCAAAGATACGCGCCTGCGGAGTTGATGCCATACTCACGGTAAGCGGCACGGGCTACGAATATCCGAACGTGGACGCCTGGGCGGCGCTCTTCACAAAGCTCTGCGAGGAGCGGCGGCCCTCGGCGGTGCTCGTGGGCGGCACCATCTTCGGGCGGGATTTCGCCCCGCGCTTTGCCTGCCGGCTCGGCACGGGCTGCACCTCCGACGCGACGGAGCTGGTCTACGAAGAAAAAACCGGCTGCATAGAATTCGTCGAGCCCGCCGTGGGCGGGCGGCTCATGGCCGTCATCACAGTGCCGGAGGCCCGGCCCCAGGTGGGGACGATACGGCCCGGCACCTTCAAGCTCTCGCCCGCGGGCGAGAGGCCCTGCGCCCTTGAAGAGCTGAGGGTGGACTTCCCGGTCTCGGAGATCCGCACGGAGATACTCGGCTTCGAGCGCGAGGCCCTGGACGAGAGCCTCAACATCGCGGACGCCGAGGCAATAGTCTGCGTCGGCAACGGCATAAAGGGCGCGGAGAGCCTGGGGCGCTACCGGCGGCTCGCGGAGCTCCTGGGCGGCAAGCTCGCCTGCACGCGGCCGGTCTTCGACAGGGGGCTCTTGCCCTTCAAGCTGGTCATCGGCCAGTCTGGAGCGGTGGTAAAGCCCAAGCTATACATCTGCTTCGGCGTCTCCGGGGCCATCAACCACGTCACGGGCTTTGCCGACGCTGCGAAAAAGGCCGCAGTGAACTCCGACCCGGCCGCGGCCATCTTCAACTACTGTGACTACGGCCTCGTCGGAGATATGGACGAGGTCTGCGACCGGCTCATAGCGGAGCTGGAATCCAAAAAGGGGGTCTAAACCTTGCTGCGCATACCCTACGGGCGGGGTTTTCTCGAGTTTGAGCCCGGGGACGCGCCTGTCCTGCGCTCGCGCGTGGGCGGGCTGCGCTCCGGCGCGCCCGGCGCGGAGATCGTCCGCGCGGCGATGGAAGCGCCCATAGGCTCGCCGCGGCTCTCGGAGCTGGCGCGGGGCAAGAAAAACTGCGTCATCATAATCTCCGACCACACGCGGCCCGTACCCAGCCGGGACATCCTGCCCAACATGCTCCGCGAGCTGCGCGAGGGCAGCCCCGGCATCCGGGTGACCCTGCTAGTCGCCACGGGCTTCCACCGGGCGACGACGGCCTCGGAACTGGAGGCCAAGCTCGGGCCGGAGCTCCTCGCCGAGTGCGAGGTCGTCGTCCACGACTGCGGGGACGCGGGGGCGAACGTTGAAATAGGCCGTCTGCCCTCAGGCACGCCGCTTGTCATCGACAGGCTGGCGGCGGAAACGGAGCTGCTGGTGGCCGAGGGCTTCATAGAGCCGCACTTCTTCGCGGGCTTTTCCGGCGGGCGCAAGAGCGTCCTGCCAGGCGTCTGCGACCGGGCTACGGTGCTTGGCAACCACCGGGGGCAGTTCATAGGCAGCCCCCTGGCCCGCACGGGAGTGCTGGACGGCAACCCCATAAATGCGGACATGGAGGCCGCCGCGCGGCTCGCGGGGCTTTCCTACATCGTGAACGTCGTCATAGACGAGGACAAGCGCACCGTCGCCGCCTTCGCCGGTGACTGCATCGAGGCCCACCGGCGCGGCTGCGAATACCTGCGCGGCTTCTGCGAGGTGGAGGCGGTCCGGGCGGACATAGTGCTGACCTCGAACGGCGGCTATCCGCTGGACCAGAACTTCTACCAGTGCGTCAAGGGCATGACCGCGGCGGAGGCCTGCCTGAACGAGGACGGCGTCGTCATCATGTGCGGCGAGTGCGCCGCGGGACACGGGGGCGAAGGCTTCTACGCCTCCCTGCGGGACTGCGCCAGCCCGGCGGAGCTCTACGCCAGGCAGCTCGCCACGCCCTGGGACGAGACGGAGCCGGACCAGTGGGAGAGCCAGATACTCTGCCGCATTCTCTCGAAGCACCGGGCCATTTTCGTCACGCGCCCGGAGCTGCGCGGCATGGTGGAGGACATGAAAATGACCTACGCGCCCGACATCCCCTCCGCCCTGGCCCTCGCTAGGAGCTGGGGGAAAGAGAGCCTCACCGTCATACCCGACGGGGTATCGGTCATACCGAGGGCATAAGAAAAGCCGCCACGGCTGTGGCGGCTTTTTTATCTGTGCAGGCGCTTTTGGAGCTCCCGGACGAGCTCGCGGCGGTAGAGGAAGAGCGCGGGCAGCAGGGCGGCGAGGCCCAGGGCCAGGAGCGTGACCGCAGCGGGCAGGTTAAGCGGCAGCAGGCCCAGTGCGGCGGCTAGGATGTCCAGCAGCGACACCGCTGCAAGGCGCAGCAGCGGCATGAGCCTCCGGCGGCGGCCCAGATAGGCCGTGCCGGCCAAAAAGGCCAGAGTGCAGGCCAGGAGGATCGGCAGGACTATACCGGTATACTCCCCTCCGAAACAGAGCTCCACCGTCAGCACCAGGATGCAGACACTGAGCAGCAGGCGGGATATCCGCTCTGCGAGCCCGTCCTCCACGAGCGGCCTGGCCAGGAGGTTCGTCCAGACGAACCACAGCGAGACGAGGACGACGAGGCTCCAGGCCGGGCCGCCGGTGCAGAGGTTTATGAAGAGGCACAGCGCCCCCGAGGCGCACAGAAAGCGCAGGGCCGCGCGCCTAAGCCGGCGCAGATCCAGCAGTCTGCGGCGCGGGACGGGATAGCTGATCTCAATTTCATGCTCCATATGGCATACTCCCTCTCAGTTTCACCGGCACGCCCGCGCCCTCCAGGATCGAGAGCAGGCGCGTCTCAAAGGTTTTGTCGTCCGTCAGCTTCGTCACCGAGAGCAGCGCGAGGCCCTTCAGCGTGACCATGGCGCATGCGGCGCGGGCGCGCTCGCCCGTGCCGAGCACAAAGTCCAGCTTTTCCACGTGGGCCTCCACCTCCGGCGGCAGTTTGGCCGCTCCCAGGTTCGAGAGCGTGCTTGTAAAGGCCCGCTCCCCCAAAAAGCCGTAGGCTATGCGCGCTGCCGGGCGCTTCACTGCGAGAGGCACCCGCCCCAGCAGCCGCACCATCTCCGCCGTCGAGGCCAGCATGCCGCGCATGGCCGTCTCCGAGGCGCGCTCCGAGAGCTGGCGGGTAATGTCCGGCAGCAGGCGCTCAGCCTCCCCCGCCTCCGCCCAGGGCGTGCGCACGGAGCAGTACATTGAAAAGTTCCGCCGAGTCTTCGAGGGGCAGAATTTGCGCATGTTCACCGGCACCTGGATGCTGATATCGCCCCGGCTCTCGTCGGAGGCGGCATGGGCGGCCTCGGTCATGAAGGCCAGCAGCAGCGCCGTCACGGTGCCGCCGCGCGCCTTCGCGGCAAGGCGCAGGGCCTGCGCGTCCAGCTCGAAATGCAGGATACGCGCCGGGCGGACGCGCGCGAGCCGGCCCCGCAGCTGCACCGCCGGGCGCTCCGTGAAACCTCCCCCCGGCTCCTGACCCTGCGCCGCCCAGCGGGTGAAGGCGTTCTCGCACTCCTCGCCGCAGGGTTCGGTCTCAACAGGGCCGGGGCGCTCCGGCGCTTCGCCTGAGAGGCGCAGATATTCCCACAGCAGCGCCGTCAGGAAGGCGAGGCCCCCAGTGCCGTCCGTGAGGATGTGAAAAAACTCAACGCTCACGCGGCGGCCGTAGTACAGCACGCGGAAGGACTGCGAGTCCCCCGCCGCGACATTCATGGGCGCGCAGGGCAGCTCCGTCTCAGGCTGCACGGTAAAGCGGCGCTTGACCCCGTCTATGTAGTGCCAGAACACGCCGCGCTTTATCTTCGTGGCAAAAAACGGAAATCGGGGCATGGTGAGGTCCAGCGCCAGCTGGAGCAGCGAAGGCTCCACGGGCGCATCCAGATAGGCTGAGAGGCGAAAGACCGACATCCAGCCGTCCGTCATGGACATGGGATAGATCTTTGCCGCGTCGTCCAGAGGGTACCAGTAGTCCGGAGCGCTCAGGTAAAAATCGCCCAGGCGCTCGTGACCCAGGCGCGCCGCCGCTTCGGCCGGGCTCAGGCCGCGTGAAACAAGGACCTCCGCCGCCCGGCGGAAATCGGAGATCAGCGCGCGCTTCTGCGCCCGCGGCAGGTCTATGCGCGCCGCTAGGGCAAAATACAGCCTTTCCAGCTCCGGCGCGGTATTCTCCATGCTCTTCACCTCCGTATATGAAAAAACCCGCCCGGGGGCGGGTTTTTTCACGGGTTTTCTGCAAAATATGCCCTTGTAGTATCCGCGTCACGCTGGATCTGCTCGCGGAGCGCGGCGGTGTTCGGGAATTTCTCCTCGTCCCTGATAAAGTGGTGGAACTCCACTCGGACGCGGCGCTCATAGAGGTCGCCCTCGTAGTCGAGGATGTAGCTCTCCACAGAAACCTGGTCGCCGCCGGAGACGGTCGGCCGCACGCCTATGTTGGTCACGGCCATGAGGCGCTCTCCGCTGTCGAGAAATACCCTGGCGGCGTAGACCCCGTGCCGCGGCACCAGGACGCCGGGGGCGAAGCGCATATTTATCGTCGGCGCGCCCAGCTTGTGGCCCAGGCGGAAGCCGTAGTGGACCTTGTCCACCAGGAAATGCGGGTGGCCCAGCAGGTCGTTCGCCTCCTCCACGCGGCCCGCCTCCAACAGCGAGCGGATGCGCGTCGAGCTCACGACCTCCCCGTCCCGGCAGACGGCGGAGATGATGTCGCAGCCCATGCCGTGCTTCGTGCAATAGGCGGCGAGCCGCGCGGGGCGGCCTTCCCCCTTCCAGCCGCAGGAGAAGTCGTAGCCCATCACCAAGTGGCAGGCATGCAGCTCCTCGCGCACGGAATCGGCAAAGTTCTGCCAGGGCATACGCATCATGTTCTCGTTGAAGTGGATGGATATGACGCTGTCGATTCCGAAAACGTGGCGGATTATCTCCGCGCGCTCCTCGGCGGAGTTTATGAGCGGCACCTCCACGCCCTTCACCAGCGTATCCGGGTGCGTGTCGAAGGTGAGCACCGCGGGGACGGCCTGCTTTTCCGCCGCGCGGCGCTTTGTCATCTCCAGCAGCGCCGCGTGGCCAATGTGGACGCCGTCGAAGAAACCGAGGGCTATTACTCTCTTTCTGTCGGGCATAGTCTATACCTCAAAAAAGCTCTTTATCGTATGCAGAACGCCGTTTTCTACGGCTCCAAGCAGCAAAAACTCGCGGTTTTGCGAATACACTCGGCACTCGCCCTCGAAGGGCGCATCGAGCTTCACGTCCGCGCCGTTGCGCAGCGCCTTCTCCGTCCTCTCGTCCTTTATAAGCACTGTAGGGCGGCCGGCGAACAGCGCATCCACCGGCAGCAGGCACTCCGCCGCACCCCGGAGCTCTATCTCCTCCAGCGTCAGGGCGTCCTCCACCCGGAAACCGCCTGCGCGGGTGCGGCGCAGGCCGGACATGCAGGCCCCGCAGCCCAAGGCCCGGCCGATATCGTCGCAGAGCGTGCGTATATAGGTGCCCTTCGAGCACTCTATCTCCAGCTCGAAGTCGCCACCGCGCTCGCCCGTACACTCAAGGCGGTATATCGTGACGCGCCTCGGCTTGCGCTCGACCTGCCCGCCCGCGCGGGCTATCTCGTAGAGCTTCTTGCCGCCCTGCTTGATGGCCGAGTACATGGGCGGCAGCTGCTCGATCTCGCCGCGGAAGGCGGGGAGCACTGCCTCCAGCTCCGCCCTCGTCGGGCGCAGGCCCGTGCTCTCCAGCACCCGGCCGGTCGTGTCCAGGGTGTCCGTAACAAGGCCGGGACGCAGGAGGGCCGTATAGGCCTTGTCATGCCCCTCTGCAAACTCTACGGCGCGCGTCGCGCGGCCCAGAAATACCACGAGCAGGCCCGTGGCCATCGGGTCCAGTGTGCCGGAGTGGCCGATGCGCCTCTGCCCCGTCAGCCTCCGCAGCCTGCCTACTACGTCGTGGCTCGTCCAGCCCTCGGGCTTGTCCACGAGCAGGATACCGCTCAGTCCTCCGGCCATTTTTCATCCATCGCGCGGAGCATGAGCTCCAGCGCCTCCTCAGGCCCGGCCTCAAGCGTGCAGCCGGCGGCCATGGCGTGGCCTCCCCCGCCGTAGACGGCGCAGATATCCGAGACGTTCACGCCCGGCTTGGAGCGGAGCGATATCTTGCTCTCTCCCGGCCTCGTCTCGCGTATGGTCATGCTCACGACGGAGCCCTCCGCCTTACCGGCGAGACCCGCAAGGTCCTCGCAGTCGTTCTCCACCGCGCCGCAGTCAGAGAGCATCTGAAGCGTGACGGTTACGACGGATATTTTTCCATTTCTATAGAATCTCATGCCGCTCAGCATCCTGCCCTCAAGGGCCATGCGCGCACGGCTCTGGGTGCGGAAAAAGCGTATATTAAGCTCCGAGTTGTCCGCGCCAAGGTCTATGAGCTCCGCAGCGGCGCGCAGGGTGGCGGAGTTCGTGTTGGAATACTGGAAGCAGCCTGTATCCGTACTGACGGCTATATACAGCAGCCGCGCCTCCTCGCGCGAGACATCCCCGCACAGGGCCTTTATCACTTCGAGCACCAGCTCGCCGCAGGAGGACTTCTCCGCCGCGAGGCAGGTGCGCTCCGCAAAGTGGGAGTTCGAGGGGTGGTGGTCCAGAGCAAGGTTCACCGGCGCGGGCGTCCCCTCCGGGAACAGGCCCTCGCCGGCGATATCCACCGTCACGACGCATGACGGCGCAAACCCCTCCGGCGCAAAGTACGGCGCTATGAAGGGGCGGTAGTTTTCAGTTATTTCGCGGTTATTTATGCAATAGGCCGTCTTGCCCGCGCGGCGGAGCGCAGAGCAGAGGGCGGCGCCGGAGCCTATGGTGTCCCCGTCCGGGCGGCGGTGGCTTATAAGCAGATAGCCGTCGTGCTCCCGGAGCCATGCCGCGCACTCATTCGCCGTCAGGTCCATGCTCTTCCTCCCTGCCCGTGTCCAGCTCCTCTATGAGCCGGCTGATGTGCGCGCCGTATTCGATGGAGTGGTCGAGCTCGAAAACGAGCTCCGGCGTATAGCGCAGCGAGAGCGACGAGCCGAGCTCGCGCCGCAGCCAGGGGCCGCAGCTCTTGAGCCCGCGCTTAAGCTCCCGCTCGTCCACCTGGCCGAGGACGGAGAGCCAGACCTTCGCATAGCGCAGGTCCCCCGTCGTCTCCACCCTCGTGACGCTTATCAGCCCCTGCTGCACGCGCGGGTCCTTCACCTGCCGCAGCAGCGAGCTGAGCGCGAGCTGGATATCGTCGTTTATGCGGCCCATTCGTGTGGAATTAGCCATATGATTACCTCTTAAAAGCGTATTAAAAGTGTTCAGCGTCTGAACTTTCCGCCCGTATTGAGCCTTATAAGCAAAACTATGGCCCCTATAACGGTATAGGCGATGAATATCGCCGCGCAAATGCCGCCGAGAACCACGGTCGGCATGAGCAGGCCCGCGATCAGCGTGAACCGGCCCACGGACCTGCACAGCGCCGGGAGGTCGTACTTCTCCTTCTCCCTGTGGCTCATGGTGTTGATGCCTGCTATGAAATCGCTGCCCCGGCCCATCATGAGCACGATGGATATCACGATGAGCGGCAAGTCGATCACTGCGACGATGATAATGCCTACTAACTGCTCTTGTGTCACGGGCATCACCTCCAGGCGACCGAAAGCGGCTTTGTGACGGCGTCAGTTCTCGATCTGCTTCATGACGTAGGCTTCGATGATGTCGCCCTCGCGCTCGTCGTTGAACTTCTCGATCTGGATGCCGCACTCGTAGCCGGCGGCGACTTCCTTCACGTCGTCCTTGAAGCGGCGCAGGGAGGCCATCTCGCCCTCGAACACGACTATGCCGTCGCGCACGACGCGGACCTTGCAGCCGCGCTGGACCTTGCCGTCCTGCACATAGCAGCCGCAGACCGTGCCGACCTTCGAGACCTTGTAGAGCTGGCGTATCTCCACGTGGGCGATGACCTGCTCCTCGAACTTGGGTGCGAGCATGCCCTTCATGGCGGCCTCGATCTCATTTATGCAGTCGTAGATAACGCGGTACATGCGCATCTCGACGTTCGCCCTGGCAGCATTGTCGCGCGCGGCGTTGTCGGGACGGACGTTGAAGCCGACTATGATGGCGCCCGAAGTGGCGGCCAGCATGACGTCCGACTCCGAGATGGCGCCGACGCCGGAGTGGATGACGCGGACACGGACTTCCTCGTTCGAGAGCTTCTCCAGCGAGGTCTTGACCGCCTCGGCGCTGCCCTGGACGTCGGCCTTCACTATGATGTTGAAGTCCTTTATCTCGCCCTGCTGGATACGCGCGAAGAGGTCGTCGAGCGTGACCTTCTTCGCCACGCCGAGGGTCTTATCCTTCTCCTGCTGCTTGCGCTCCTCCACGAGCTCCCTTGCCATGCGCTCGTCTGCGACGGCGTTGAAGGTGTCGCCCGCGCCGGGGACCTCGCTCATGCCCGCTATCTCGACCGGGACGGAGGGGCCTGCTTCTGTTACCCGCTGGCCCTTGTCGTTTACCATGGTGCGCACGCGGCCGACTGCCGTGCCCGCGATGATGATGTCGCCCTGGTGCAGGGTGCCGTTCTGGACGAGGACGGTCATTATGGGGCCGCGGCCCTTGTCCAGCCGCGCCTCGATGACCGCACCCTTGGCCGCGCGGTTCGGGTTGGCCTTCAGCTCCTGGATCTCGGCCAGGATGACGAGGTTTTCAAGGAGATTGTCTATGCCCTCGCCGGTCTTGGCGGAGATCGGGCAGACGATGGTGTCACCGCCCCACTCCTCGCTGACGAGGTCGTACTCCGTGAGCTGCTGCTTCACGCGCTCCGGGTTCGCGCCGGGCATGTCCATCTTGTTCACGGCCACGACGATGGGGATATTGGCGGCCTTGGCGTGGTTTATGGACTCTATGGTCTGCGGCATGATGCCGTCATTGGCGGCGACGACGAGGATGGCGATATCCGTCACGGACGCGCCGCGGGCGCGCATGGAGGTGAAAGCCTCGTGGCCCGGGGTGTCCAGGAAGGTGATGGGGCTGCCCTTGACGTTCACGGTATAGGCGCCTATATGCTGGGTGATGCCGCCGGCCTCGCCCGCGGCGACGTTCGCCTTGCGGATATAGTCGAGCAGGCTGGTCTTGCCGTGGTCGACGTGGCCCATGACGACCACGACCGGCGCGCGGGGGACGAGGTCCTCCGGCTTATCCTCGCTGTCGTCTATGAGGCGCTCCTCGACGGTGACGACGACCTCGCGCTCGACCTTGCAGCCGAGCTCCATCGCCACAAGGGCGGCGGTGTCGTAGTCGATGATGTCCGAAAGCGAGGCCATTACGCCGTTCTTTATGAGCGCGCGAACGACCTCGGCGCCCGTCTTCTTCATCCTGGAGGCCAGCTCGCCCACGCCGATGGCGTCGGGGATCTGGACCTTAAGCTGGGCCTTCTTGGCTATCTCGAACTGCAGCTTCTGTATGCGCTCGCGCTCTTCTGCGCGGCGCTTGGCGCTGGCCGCGGCCTGCTGCTGGCGCTGCTTCTGCTTGTTCTGGAACTTCTCCTTGCCGCGCTTGACGTTCTCGCCCGCGTGCGCGCCGGCCAGGCGGTCAAAGCGCTCGTCATATTTGCCGAGGTTCACGTTGCCGCCGCCGCGCGTGTCTATGACGCGCTTCTCCGGCACCTGGCGCGGGACGTGGGGCTTCTGCTCCTTCGCCGGCGCGGGCTGGGGCTGCTGGGCCTGCGGCTGGGGCTGCTGGGCAGGCTTCGCCTGCTGCTGGCGCTCCTGCTGGGGCGCGGCCTGCTGCGCCTGAGCCTGCTGCGCTGCGGGCTCCGCCTTCTTCGGCGCGGGTTTCGGCGTCTCCGGGACCTTGAACAGGTCCTCCATGGAGGCGCACTGGTTCTGCTGCGTCAGATACTCGAAAACAAGGGAGAGCTCCTGATCCTCCAGCACCTGCATGTGGTTCTTGGGGGTCGTGGCGTACTTCGTCAATATCTCGGTGATGGCCTTTGAGGTCATGCCGAAGTCCTTCGCCAGCTCGTGTACCCTGTACTTGTCAAAACTACTCATGGTGTTCCCTCCCCGGTTTCCTTTTTGGCCCTGCGGCCCTGCGTCTCGCGGCCTTGTCGGCCCGGCGCTCCATCTCAAGCGAGAGCGACCCGTATTCTTCCGGCGCTTTTTCGGCCAGCGCCTCTAAAAAGGCTGCCGACAACCCAAAATCAGTACACGCCGCCATGCTGCAGCCGCTCTTGCCCAGCTGGGCTTCAAGCTCCGCCTTTGCATACGGCAGCAGCACCAGCAGCGCCCGGCGGCCGTACAGATAGCCCTCGGCACGCTTTCGCGCGTTCTCCGAGGCGTCCGCCGCCAGGAGCAGCAGCCGCGCGCGTCCGGCTCTCACCGCCGCGCCCGTGCCTGTCTCGCCTATTTCGATCTTCCCGGCCCTCCGCATCAGGCCGAGATAGTTAAGAGCCCTGTCCGTCTTGCGTCTCCTCCAGCTGGCCCGCGAGCCTTTCCATTACTTCCTCCGGTATCTTCACCTCGAGCGCCCTGTCGAGCGCGCGGGTCTTCACCGCCTTTTTGAAGCAGTCCGGGTTCGGGCAGACGTAGGCCCCCCGCCCCGGCAGCTTGCCGCGCGCGTCAAAGGCGACCTCGCCCTCCGGCGAGCGCACCACGCGCAGGAGTTCCCGCTTCGGCTTCATCTCGCGGCAGCCGAGGCATTGCCGCATGGGTATTTTCTTCTGCACGGCTGCTCACCCTCCTTCAGGCGGCGTTCCGGCCGGGTTCAAACCTCGGCGTCGGATTTTATATCTATCTTGTAGCCTGTCAGCTTCGCGGCGAGGCGGGCGTTCTGCCCCTCCTTGCCTATAGCCAGCGAGAGCTGGCTGTCCGGCACTATGACGCGGCAGCTCTTGCCCTCGTCCAGCAGAGTCACGCTAACGACCTCCGCCGGAGCCAGGGCCGCGGCGATGTATTCCTCGGGCTGCTCGCTGTACTTCACGATGTCTATCTTCTCGCCGCCCAGCTCTTCCACTATGCTGGCCACGCGGCCACCCCTCGGACCGACGCAGGCGCCGATCGGGTCCACAGCCGGGTCCTCGCTCCAGACGGCCATCTTCGTGCGGCTGCCCGCCTCGCGGGCGATGGACTTTATCTCCACCGTGCCGTCGAATATCTCCGGCACCTCCAGCTCGAACAGGCGCTTTACAAGGCCGGGATGCGTCCTAGATATGAGTACCTGCGGGCCGCGGGTGGATTTGCGGACCTCCACAACGTAGACCTTGATGCGGTCCCCCTCGTGCAGCTCCTCGCCCTTTATCCGCTCGCTCGCGGAGAGCATGGCCTCCGTGAACTCGGAGTTGGAGCTTATCTTGATGGACACCCCGCCGGTGCGCGGCTCTATGCGGGAGACCACGCCCGTGAGTATCTCGTGCTCCTTCGAGGTGAACTCGTCATAGATTATGCTCCGCTCCGCCTCGCGGATGCCCTGGATGATGACCTGCTTGGCGGCCTGGGCGGCGATACGGCCGAATTTCTTCGTCTCCACGGGGATGGAGATGACGTCCCCGACCTTCGCCTTCTTCGAGAGCTTGTGCGCGGAGTCCAGGTCCAGCTCCGCCGTCGGGTCCTCGACCTCGTCCACGACGGTCTTGTTGATGACGAGCTCGATGCGCTTTTTGCCCTCGTCCAGTATTACCTCCACGTTTTCGCCGTATTCCGGGTTGTCCTTCCGGAAGGCGGCCAGCATGGCCTGCTGTATCTTCTCGAACATGTACCCGCGGGGTATGCCCTTTTCCTTCTCTATGTCCTCCACCGCGGCGAAGAATTCTGCGTTCATTCTAACTGCGCCCCTTTATCATATCGTCACGCTCAGCCGCACCTGGGCGACCTGAGCTTTTTGGTAGGTCTTTTCCACGCCGTTTATATCTATCGTAACGGCCCCGTCCGCCCAGCCGCGGAGCAGGCCGGTATGCGACTTCGCGCCCTCCACCGGCTGATAGTGCCGCACTTCCACCTGGGAGCCCATGAACTTCTCAAAGTCCGAGGGGCGCTTCAGCTCCCGCTCCACCCCCGCGGAGGACACCTCGAAGATATAGCTCGTCGGGATGGGGTCCGCCTCGTCCAGGATGGGGTCCAGCGCGCGGGAGACGGCCTCGCAGTCGTCTATCGAGACGCCGCCGGCCTTGTCGATATACACCCGGAGATACCAAGCCCCGGCTTCCTTTACATACTCCACGTCCCAGACCTCGCAGCCCGCGGCCTCCGCCGCCGGCTTCGCCAGCGCCAGGACTGTATCTGTGACTTTGCTCATCGCGCGCTCCTTTGCCATGTTCTGACAGTTTGTTTTTCCCCAACAAAAAGAGTGGGCGGGACCCACTCAAGACGAAAACTACATAACTAACATTAGTATAATAACATATACGGCCTTCCATTGCAAGCATTTTTTGCTCCGGCAAAAGGAGGGCCGCGCGGACTTCGCCGCGCGGCCAAAAGAGGATCATGAAATGAAAAAGAAGAAACCCTTGCTTGCAGGACTTATATTACCCGCAATATGTTAAGAGAACAATCTCCTTCTTGTTACAAAATCATTAAGTTTGAAAAAACCGGCCCGGAGGCAGAGCTTCCGGGCCGGGGCTTGGGATTATTACAGCGCGTTGGAGCGGTTCACGAGGACGGAGAGGTCCACGTACTCCTCCGGAGCCGACTCCATCTCCTCGTCCGTCTTGGACTCGAAGTTGCGGTAGACGGCCAGGCCGGAGCCCGCGGGGATGAGCTTGCCGATGATGACGTTCTCCTTCAGGCCGACAAGGTGGTCCACCTTGCCCTTGATGGCGGCCTCGGTGAGGACCTTGGTGGTCTCCTGGAAGGAGGCGGCGGACAGGAAGCTCTCCGTTGCAAGGGAGGCCTTCGTGATGCCCATGAGCAGCTGGGTATAGGTGGCCTCGCGCAGGGGCTCGCCGTTCTCGCCCAGCTCCCCGGCCTCGCGGCGGCGGGCTATCTCCTCGTTGCTGGCGCGCAGCTCCGTGATGTCCACGGTGGCGCCGGACAGCAGCTTGGTGTCGCCCGCGTCCTCTATGCGCACCTTGCGCATCATCTGGCGGACTATGACCTCAATGTGCTTGTCGTTGATATCGACGCCCTGCTGGCGGTAGACCTTCTGGACCTCCTGGACGAGGTAGTTGCGCACGCCCTGGCGGCCGAACTCGTCGTCGTCTATGCCGCGGATGCGCAGGACCTCGTGCGGGTTGAGCGCGCCTGCGGTGAGCTCCTGGCCCTTGTCCACGTGGTCCCCCGCCGAGACGAGGATGCCCGCGGAATAGGGCACGGTGTAGACCCGGGTGTCGCCCTCGGCCTCGTTCGTCACCGTGATGGCGAAGATGGAATTCTTGCGCGTCTCCTCTATGGAAACGGTGCCGCTTATCTCGCTCAGGACAGCCATCTTCTTGGGCTTGCGCGCCTCGAACAGCTCCTCGACACGGGGCAGGCCCTGGGTGATGTCGTCGCCGGCTATGCCGCCGGTGTGGAAGGTGCGCATCGTCAGCTGCGTGCCGGGCTCGCCTATGGACTGCGCCGCGATGACGCCGACGGCCTCGCCCGGGTTCACCGGCTGGCCGACGGCCAGGTTGATGCCGTAGCACTTGGCGCAGACGCCGCTCTTGGCCTTGCAGGCCAGGACGCTGCGGATGAGGACCTTCTCTATGCCGTGGGCCGCAAGTACGTCCGCGTCCTCGGGCATGAGCATATGGTCGGTGCCGAAGATGACCTCGCCTGTCTGCGGGTCCGTTATCGGCACGGCGGGGAAGCGGCCGTGGATGCTGACCGCAAGCGACTGCACCTCCTGGCCCTTCTCATAGATGGCGGAGGCCCAGACGCCCTCGGTGGTGCCGCAGTCGTCCTCGCGGATGATGACGTCCTGCGAGACATCGACCAGGCGGCGGGTCAGGTAACCGGAGTCCGCGGTACGCAGGGCGGTATCGGCCAGGCCCTTGCGCGCGCCTCGGCTGGAGACGAAGTACTCCAGGACCGACAGGCCCTCGCGGAAGTTCGCCTTGATGGGGATCTCGATGGTCTTGCCGGCGGTGTTGGCCATCAGGCCGCGCATGCCGGCCAGCTGGCGGATCTGGTTCATGGAGCCGCGGGCGCCGGAGTTTGCCATCATATAGATGGGGTTGTACTCGTCCAGGCAATCCTGGAGGGCGGCGGTGACGTCCTTCGTCGTCTGCTCCCACTCGTCAACGACCAGGCGGTAGCGTTCGTCGTTCGTGATGAAGCCGCGGCGGAACTGCTTTTCAATGTCGAGGACCTTGTTCTCAGTGGCCTCGATGAGGGTCTTCTTCGCGTCAGGTACGGTCATATCCGCAATGGAGATGGTGATGGCGCCCTTGGTGGAGTACTTGAAGCCGAGGGCCTTGATGTTGTCCAGCACCTCTGCGGAAATGGTGAAGCCGTATTTCTGGATGCAGCGGTCGATGATGTCGCCCAGCTGCTTCTTGCCGACCTGGAAGCTTATCTCGTGGTCGAAGGCATGCTCCGGGTCGCTGCGGTCCACATAGCCCAGGTCCTGGGGGATGGGCTCGTTGAAGATGATGCGGCCGACGCTGGTACGGATGAGCTTGTGGGCTGGCACTCCGTCTATCGTCTTCTCGATGCGCACGAGGATGGGCGCGTGGATGCCGATATCGCCGTAGTTGTAGGCCATGATGGCCTCGGCGGGGGTGACGTAGGACTTGAGGGGCCGGTACTCGGCCTCCTTTTTGCCCTCCTTCTTCGCGGCCTTGTTCGCAGCCACGAACTCGTCCGCGTCCACGACCTCGCCCGCGGGCAGGCCGGTCTCGCCGGCGTCGGTGACGAACACCTGCTCCGCGCCCTTCTCGGCCTTGCCGAGGCGGACATAGGTGAGGTAGTAGGAGCCGAGGATCATGTCCTGGGTCGGGACGGTGACGGGGTGGCCGTCCTGCGGGCGCAGGAGGTTGTTGGCGGAGAGCATGAGGATGCGGGCCTCGGCCTGGGCCTCGGCGGACAGGGGGACGTGTATGGCCATCTGGTCGCCGTCGAAGTCCGCGTTGTAGGCGGTGCAGACCAGGGGGTGCAGCCGGAGCGCGCGGCCCTCGACCAGGATGGGCTCGAAGGCCTGGATGCCGAGCCTGTGCAGCGTGGGCGCGCGGTTGAGCAGCACCGGGTGCTCCTTGATGACGACGTCCAGCGCGTCCCAGACCTCGGTGCGCTGCTTATCGACCATCTTCTTGGCGGACTTTATATTGTTGGCGACTCCGTCCTCGACGAGCTTCTTCATGACGAAGGGGCGGAAGAGCTCAATGGCCATCTCCTTCGGCACGCCGCACTGGTAGATCTTGAGGTCCGGGCCGACGACGATGACGCTTCGGCCGGAGTAGTCCACGCGCTTGCCGAGCAGGTTCTGGCGGAAGCGGCCCTGCTTGCCCTTGAGCATGTCGGAAAGGCTCTTGAGGGCGCGGGAGTTGGCGCCGGTGACGGCCCTGCCGCGGCGGCCGTTGTCTATGAGGGCGTCCACGGCCTCCTGGAGCATGCGCTTCTCGTTGCGGACGATGATGTCCGGGGCGTTGAGCTGCATGAGCCTCTTGAGGCGGTTATTGCGGTTTATGACGCGGCGGTAAAGGTCGTTCAGGTCGCTCGTGGCGAAGCGGCCGCCGTCGAGCTGGACCATGGGGCGAATTTCGGGCGGGATGACCGGCAGAACGTCGATTATCATCCACTCCGGCTTGTTGCCGCTCTGGCGGAAGGCCTCGACGACCTCCAGGCGCTTGACGAGCTTGGCCTTCTTCTGGCCTCCCGCGGAGGCGAGCTCCTCGCGCAGCTTGACGGACAGCTCCTCGCAGTCTATCTGCTGCAGCAGCTTCTTGATGGCCTCGGCGCCCATGCCGGCGTCGAAGTCTTCCTCGTACTTCTCGCGCATGTCGCGGTACTCGCGCTCGGATAGGATCTGGCACTTCTCCAGCGGCGTATCGCCCGGGTCCGTGACGATATAGGCGCCGAAGTAGAGCACCTTCTCAAGTATCCTCGGCGTGATGTCCAGCAGCAGGCCCATGCGGGAGGGGATGCCCTTGAAATACCAGATGTGGCTCACGGGCGCGGCCAGCTCGATATGGCCCATGCGCTCGCGGCGGACCTTGGCCTTCGTGACCTCGACGCCGCAGCGGTCGCAGATCTTGCCCTTGTAGCGGATCTTCTTGTACTTGCCGCAGTGGCATTCCCAGTCCTTCGTGGGCCCGAAGATGCGCTCGCAGAAAAGGCCGTCGCGCTCGGGCTTCAGGGTGCGGTAGTTGATGGTCTCCGGCTTCTTGACCTCGCCGTAGGACCAGGAGCGTATCATCTCAGGGGAGGCTATGCCTATCTTGATGGCGTCAAAGGGTGTATAGCTCATGGCTCATTCCTCCTCCATATCAAGCTCGTCTCCCGAGAAGCCCGGGAAACTGTCGTCGTCGCTCTCGTCGTCAAGGCCGTCCAGCTCAAGTTCTTCCTCCGGGACGTTCTCTATCGAGAAGCCGGCCTCTTCGATCTCGCTGTCGTCCGCGCGGTAGTCGTCGCGCATGCCGGGGATGTAGTCGTCCTCGTCGTCGTCCTTGAGCTCTATCTCCTCGCCGTCCTTGTCGAGTATCCTCACGTCTAGGCAGAGGGACTGCAGCTCCTTCACCAGGACCTTGAAGCTCTCCGGCACGCCGGGCTGCGGGATGTTGTGGCCCTTCACGATGCTCTCGTAGGTCTTGACGCGGCCCGTGACGTCGTCGGACTTCACGGTGAGTATCTCCTGCAGCGTATACGCCGCGCCGTAGGCCTCGAGGGCCCAGACCTCCATCTCGCCGAAGCGCTGGCCGCCGAACTGGGCCTTGCCGCCCAGAGGCTGCTGCGTGACGAGGCTGTAGGGGCCCGTGGAGCGGGCGTGTATCTTGTCGTCCACCAGGTGGTGCAGTTTGAGGAAGTAGACGTAGCCGACGGTGACGGCGTTGTCGAAGCGCTCGCCCGTGCGGCCGTCGTAGAGGTAGCTCTTGCCGTCCTCACGCAGGCCGGCGAACTTGAGCGTCTCGCGGATGGTGGCCTCGTTGGCGCCGTTGAAGATGGGCGTGGCGACCTTCCAGCCCAGGGCCTGGGCAGCGTAGCCCAGGTGGACCTCCAGGACCTGACCGATGTTCATTCGGCTCGGGACGCCCAGGGGGTTCAGGACGATGTCGAGCGGCGTGCCGTCCGGCATGTAGGGCATATCCTCGCGCGGGAGTATCCTCGACACGACGCCCTTGTTGCCGTGGCGGCCGGCCATCTTGTCGCCCACGGAGATCTTGCGCTTCTGCGCTATATAGACCCTGACGACCTGGTTGACGCCCGGGCTCATCTCGTCGCCCGCCTCGCGGGTGAAGACCTTGACATCGACTATGATGCCGCTCTCGCCGTGCGGGACCTTCAGCGAGGTGTCGCGCACTTCGCGGGCCTTCTCGCCGAAAATGGCGCGCAGCAGGCGCTCCTCCGCGGTGAGGTCCGTCTCGCCCTTGGGCGTGACCTTGCCGACCAGGATGTCGCCGCTCCTGACCTCGGCGCCGACGCTGATGATGCCGCGCTCGTCCAGGAACTTCAGCGCGTCGTCGCCCACGCCGGGGATGTCGCGGGTTATCTCCTCGGGGCCGAGCTTCGTGTCGCGCGCGTCGCACTCGTACTCCTCCACGTGGATGGAGGTGAAGACGTCCTCCATGACCAGGCGCTCGTTGAGCAGGATGGCGTCCTCGTAGTTGTAGCCCTCCCAGTTCATATAGCCGACCAGGATGTTCTTGCCGAGGCTTATCTCGCCGTGGCTCGTCGAGGGGCCGTCCGCGATGACGTCGCCCTTCGCCACGCGCTCGCCCGCTCCGACGACGGGGCGCTGGTTGATGCAGGTACCCTGGTTCGAGCGGGAGAACTTGATGAGCTTATAATTCTTGACCTCTCCGGAGTCGTAGCGGATGACGATGTTGGTGGCGGAGACGCTCTCGACGTAGCCGTCGTCCTCCGCGAGGACGGTGACGCCGGAGTCCACGGCGCACTTGTGCTCGATGCCGGTGGCGACGATGGGCGCCTCCGTGGTCATGAGCGGCACGGCCTGGCGCTGCATGTTCGCGCCCATGAGGGCGCGGTTGGCGTCGTCGTTCTCCAGGAAGGGGATCATAGCCGTCGCGATGGAGACCATCATGCGCGGGGAGATATCGACGTAGTCCACGCGCTCGCGGTCAACTTCGATTATCTCGTCGCGGTGGCGGCAGGTGATGCGCCTATTCTTGAGGCAGCCATTCTCGTCCAGCGGCTCCGTCGCCTGGGCGACGATGTAGCGGTCCTCCACGTCGGCGGTCATGTACTCGACCTCGTCCGTCACGCAGCAGTCCGGCTTGCGGACTTTGCGGAAGGGCGTGACGAGGAAGCCGTACTCGTTGACGCGGGCGTAGGAGGCGAGGTAGCTGATGAGGCCGATGTTCGGGCCTTCGGGGGTCTCTATGGGGCAGAGGCGGCCGTAGTGGCTGTAGTGGACGTCGCGGACGTCGAAGCTCGCCCTCTCACGGCTCAGGCCGCCGGGGCCGAGGGCCGACATGCGGCGCTTGTGCGTCAGCTCGGCCAGGGGGTTGGTCTGGTCCATGAACTGAGAAAGCGGCGAGGAGCCGAAGAACTCCTTGATGGCCGCCGTCACGGGCCGGATGTTTATGAGGCTCTGCGGGGTGACGATGTCGAGGTCCTGCAGGGTCATGCGCTCGCGGATGACGCGCTCCATGCGGCTAAAGCCTATGCGGAACTGGTTCTGCAGCAGCTCGCCCACGCTGCGCACGCGGCGGTTGCCAAGGTGGTCGATGTCGTCCGCCGTGCCGATGCCGTGGGCCAGGCAGCAGAGATAGTTCACCGAGGCGAACATGTCGTCCACGATGATGTGCTTCGGGATGAGAATGTCGATGTTGTCGCGGATGGCGTCCTTGAGCTCCTCGCCTTCGAACTGCTCCATGAGCTGGCGCAGGATGATGAGGCGGACCTTCTCGTTCACGCCGACCTCGGCGGGGTCGAAATCGACGAAGTGGCGCATATCGACCATGCCGTTCGTGAACACGCGCACGTCCCTGCCGTCGGCGTGCAGCAGCACGTCCGTGACGCCGCAGGAGTCGAGATACTCCGCGCGCTCACGGGTGAAGACCTCGCCCGGCTCGGCAATGAGCTCGCCCGTCACGGGGTCGGCCACGGGGGCGGCCAGCTGGTGGCCTATGAGGCGCCCGGCCAGGCCGAGCTTCTTATTAAATTTATAGCGGCCCACAGCGAAGAGGTCATAGCGCCGCCTGTCGAAGAACAGGCCTTCCAGCAGGGTCTCGGAGCTCTCGACCGTCGGGGGGTCGCCCGGGCGCAGCTTGCGGTATATCTCCAGCAGCGCGTCCTCGCGGGTGACGAAGGTGTCCTTGTCCAGGGTGGTGACGATGCGCTCGTCGTTGGCGAAGACCTCCTTGAGCTGCTCGCTCGTCACGCAGCCGGCAACAGGGTCCGGCAGGCAGCTCAGCCAGGTGCAGGGCTTATCCGCATCATAGCGGCCCATGGCCTTGAGGAACAGAGTCACGGGCAGCTTGCGGTTCTTGTCTATGCGGACATAGAAGAGGTCGTTCGCGTCCGTCTCATACTCCAGCCAGGCGCCGTGGTAGGGTATCACCGTGGTGCCGTAGGTGGATATCTGCGCCTTGTCCGTCTTCTTGTCGTAGTACACGCCGGGGGAGCGGACTATCTGCGAGACAATGACGCGCTCCGCGCCGTTGATGACAAAGGTGCCGCCGTCCGTCATGAGCGGGAAGTCGCCCATGAAGATCTCCTGCTCCTTTATCTCCTCCGTCTCTTTATTGCGGAGACGCACGCTCACCTTGAGAGGGGCCGCATAGGTCGCGTCGCGCGCCTTGCACTCCTCTTCCGAATACTTCGGCTTCTCGTCCATGGAGTAGTCCACAAAGCTCAGTTCGAGGCTGCCAGAGTAGTCCGTCACAGCGTCCACGTCGCGGAAGACCTCGCGCAGGCCCGTGTCGAGGAACCACTTATAGCTCTTCTTCTGGATCTCCAGGAGGTTCGGCATGTCCTGGATCTCAGTGCTCCTCGCGAAGCTCTTACGCAGCGTCTTCCCGTAGCAAATATCCTTTGGCATCAATGCACACTCCTTGTGTTGGATTCTTGTGTACACCCGGCAGGGTTGTCAGTTGTTTGCGGCGCTCTGTTGCAATTTAACGAAAACCTGATAGAATAAACGCATAGCTGAAAATGGGATAATATCCGTCCTCAGGAGACATAGCAAGTTATTGTATCATCATACTGCACTTAATGTCAAGTGCCATTTTGTTAAGAATTCACGATTTTTCAGGCGGGGATGTTTTCTCCGCCTTTTTTGTTTGCGTGGAGGTCGATATGGACGCTTTAGCATTCATTCTGCTGCTTCTGGAGGCGGGGCTGGCCCTGCTGCTGCTGTATTTCGACGGGCTGCTCAAAAAGCCTGCGCATGTGCTCGTCTGCGCGGGGCTCGTGGCCCTGGCCTTCGCCGTCCGGGCGCTCTTTTTCGGCTACGAGACGCTGGACTATCAGGACTTCCTCTCCCGCTGGGTACAGCACTTCCGGGAAAACGGGGGCTTCGCCGCGCTCTCCGGTTCAGTGGGCAACTACAATGTGCCGTACCTCTACTTCCTCGCGCTCTTCTCCTATCTCGGGACGGACGACCTCTATCTTATAAAGCTGCTTTCCACCCTTTTCGACGTGCTGCTTGCCTTCGGGGCCATGCGTCTGGCCGGGCTCTTCACCCGCAGCCGGGTGAGGCTGCTCTTCGTCTACTTCGCCGTGCTCTTCTGGCCCACCGTGGTGCTCAACAGCGCCGTCTGGGGCCAGTGCGACAGCATCTATGTCTCCCTCGCCCTGCTCGCGCTCTACTGGGGCATGTCCGGGAAACCTGCCCTCGGCATGGCGGCGATGGCCTGCTCCTTCGCCTTCAAGCTCCAGGCGGTGTTCATCATGCCCGTCTTTGTGCTGCTGCTCATCGCAAAGCGCGTGAAGCTCTGGCATTTCCTCATTTTCCCCGCCGTGTACATGCTGCTTATGCTGCCCGCCATTCTCGCCGGGCGGCCGGTGCTCGACACCATCACGCTCTACTTCGACCAGATGGGCAGCGTGGGCAGCGCGCTCAACTACAACTCCCCCTCCATCTTCGCCTTTGCGCGAGACGTCTCCGACGAGGCCCTGGCGGCAAAGCTGGGTACTGCCGCAGCCTTCACGCTGATGTTCGCCGTTTTCGCCTGGTTCTGGTGGCGCCGCAGCTCCATCACGAACTGGGCCCTGCTCGGCGGGGCGCTCATCCTCGTCGTCGGCATCCCCTTCCTGCTGCCTCACATGCACGACAGGTATTTCTACGCGGCGGACATACTCAGCCTCGCCTTTGCAGTCGCGGCGCCGGCCTACTTCTTCCTGCCCCTCCTGTGCGAGTTCGCCTCCCTGCTCGGCTACCACGCCTATCTGAAGATGCGCTATCTCCTGCTCATGCACTGGGGCGCGGCGGCGCTCGCCTTCGTGCTCATAGTAGCCCTCGTCTTCACCGCGGCGCAGCTGCATCCGGTCCGGAGGCAAAAATACTCGTGAAACGAGAAAAATCTTCTTGACAAAAACCGCGTTTCTGCTATAATACCAAATGCGCCTTTCCCCAGCGGATATGCGAGAGTGCTGGAACTGGCAGACAGGCAGGCTTGAGGTGCCTGTGTCTCATTTATAGGCGTGTGGGTTCAAGTCCCATCTCTCGCACCAGCGCCCGGAGCTTTCAAGCGGCTCCGGGCGCATTTTTGCGCCCTTTTTGCCCCGGCTCCGGCGGTCATTTGGCCGTGCGGGCCGGGCTTATCGTTTTTGTGTTTAAAAACTATGCCTATTTTCTGGTGGAATATACAAAAAATATGCTTCAGGTATGCCGCCGTTGACAGGGCAATATTTGTATATTATCATGTTCACAAGAGGTTGCTTAAACGCTTAAGCAAGTCCCTTTAAAGCGCAGGCAGCCAGAGAGGAAAAGGAATTATTTATATTCAAGGAGGACAAAAAATGAAAAAGATGCGCAAACTGCTCTGCCTTGCGCTCGCCCTTGCGATGGTCCTTGCGCTCGCCGCCTGCGGCGAGGCGGGCGGGGACGCCTCCGGCGGCTTCAAGGTCACCTTCTACGACAGCGACGGCACCACCGTGCTCGCCGAGGTCAACGCCGAGGAGGGCCAGCCCGTCGCCGAGCCCGAGCTCAGCAAAGAGGGCTACGTCATCCAGGGCTATTACGCCACGCCCGCCCTCGTTATCCCCTACGACATGAGCGCCCCTGTCACTGAGGACACCTCCGTTTTCGTCGCCTGGCAGTCCTCCGTCGCGGACGAGAGGGCCTGGATGCTGGCCGGCAGCCTCGCGGGCTATCCGGACAACAACTGGGGCCACGCCTGGCCGCAGGACGACTACCTCCTCCAGCCCGTGGAGGGCGAGTTCAACACCTTCGCCATTGAGATAAACCTCTACGAGGGCGACCAGTTCAAGATCGCCGTCATCGACCAGGACTACAACTGGGGCGACAGCATCGACGCCTCCCACCTCGTCGAAAGCGAGTACTTCGCCGGCGGCGAGGACGCCTTTAACTCCGGCGCGAACATCACCGTGGCGCAGTCCGGCCTCTACAAGCTCGTGCTCAAGACCGACGCCGAGACCATCAGCCTCTGCTCCCTCTCCGCCGAGCGCCTGGGCGACGCCGCCGAGCTCGCCGCGCCCGAGTTCGACTTCCAGCTCCAGGGCACCTTCAACAACTGGGGCGAGGACCCCGAGAGCTTCAAGATGCTCAAAAACGGCGACGACAACATCTGGTACTACCTGCTGACCGTCACCGAGGAGGATTACGACACCCAGAACGGGCTCGACGCGGCCATGTTCGGCATCAAGAACCTCGTCAACGGCGACTGGTACGACCCGCGCAACCTTGACCCCGAGGCCAGCCCGAACTTCACCGTCCCCGCCGGCACCTACATAGTCTGGCTGGAGATAGAGCTCAAGGACAACCAGACGACCGTGAAGAACTTCTTCGTTGAGGAGCCCGCCTACTACGTCGTGGGCACCTGCGGCAACGCGGGCTGGGCCGCCGACGCCAACGCCGAGAACACGGCCTACAAGATGCAGGCCCAGGACGACGGCACCTACACGCTCGACGTCACCTTCACCGAGGAGGAGACCGAGGACTGGACCGAGGGCAACGTCGCCTTCAAGATAGCCTACGGCGCGGGCGGCTGCGTCGCCAACGAGTACTGGTACGGCGACGCCGCCGGCGAGAACATCCTCGTCGCCCCCGGCAGCTACACCATAGTCTTCGACCCGGCGACCGGCGCCATCACCTACTAAAACGCAAAGACCGCGGCGGGGGAGCCAGGCTCCTCCGCCGCGGGGACGCGGTGAGATGAAGTTTTTTCAGATGAGGACGTCGTGCTCGCTCGGCGGCTGCCCGCAGATGGTGTCCACCACCAGGTCCGCCGTCGTCCGGGCCTTGAGCCGGGCGTTCACCTCTATGTCGCCCTGGGGGCACATGGAGAGCACGGCGGCGGCGGTCATGCGGCGCAGCCGCTCCGCCAGCAGGGCGCCCTGGGCCACGAAGACCGTGCCCTCCGGCTGGGCCGCTGCGAATCCTTCCAGAGAGCTCCCGCCGGGCCAGGCGAACGCCGCGTCAAAGCCGGCGCCGGCCCGCGCGTTCAGCCTCGGCTCGGCATAGGCCTCGAAGACCAGGGCCGTGCGGCCGCCGTGCCGCCCGGCCTGCTCGGCCGCCCCGGCAAAGTCGTTGTTCACCTGGTAAAATAGGAAAGGATCGTCCACGAGGCCGTCCACGCATATGAGCGGGTAGAAGCAGTTGAAGCCTATCTGCCGGAAGGTCTCTCGATCCACGTCGAGCGTCACGATGGCGTCCAGGGTCTTGATGGTGGTGCTGCGGCAGAGCTCCCCGACGAACTGGAGCTGATAGCCCCGGTCCCTCAGCGACTCGGCCAGCTGCGAGGTGAAGACGGCGTTTTCGTACGCGCGGCTCTGCAGGCGGCCCAGGCGCGGCGCATAGAGCCCCACGACGTTGTTGTTCCCCGTCGCAAGGGCTTTGGCCACGGCGGAGGACTCGTAGCCCATGAGGTGGACCTCGTGCATGACGCGCTTCCAGGTCTCCGGGCTTATGCGCTGGTCCTCCCGTCCGTTCAGGACGTAGGAGACCGTCGCGGTAGACACGCCGCAGGCCTCCGCGATGTCCTTTATCGTAACTTTTTTCTTGCCGTTGTCGTTCATACTCAGATAATAACAAGCTCGCCGCCCGGTGTCAACCGCGCGGGCAGATTTTGGAGGGCACGTATGGATATCAGAGCCATACTTCACAGGGGCAGGCCGATGGACTGCTTCCCCACCTCGGAGCAGAGCATGTACATCCGGCTCCGGGCCGCCAGGGGGGATCTGGACGAGGCCGTCCTTGTATACGCCGAAAACAAATTCGACTGGACCACCCGCCCCCGCGTCGAGAGGCCCATGGAGCTGCTGCGCTCCGACGAGCTCTACGACTACTTCGGCGCCGAGCTCGAACTTGGGGACACCAGGCTCGCCTACGTCTTCCGCCTGGTCTCCGGCGGGGAGGTGCGCTATCTCTGCGAGGAGGGCGTCTGCGAGGATTACGACTGGGACTACGGCTTTTTCAACTACTTCCAGTACCCCTACATCCACAGCAGCGACGTCATGCGCGTGCCCGAATGGACGCGCGCGGCGGTCTGCTATCAGATCTTCCCCGACCGCTTCCGCATAGGCGAGGGCGGCGAGAAAAGGGAGCACATAAACCTCAAGTGGGGCGACGAGCCCACGCCCAAGAGCTTCGCCGGCGGCGACCTGCGCGGCATCGAGGAGGGGCTGGACTACCTCCAGGAGACGGGGGTCACCTGCATCTACATGACGCCGGTCTTCCAGTCCGTCAGCAACCACAAGTACGACATCGAGGACTACTACAAGGTCGACCCGCGCTTCGGCGGGGACGAGGCCCTGCGCTCCCTCATCGAGGCCGCCCACGCGCGGGGCATGAAGGTCGTGCTCGACGGCGTTTTCAACCACTGCGCGCACACGAACCCCATCTTCGTCGACACCTCCGTCAGGGGCCGCGAGTCGCCCTACTGGAACTGGTTCTTCATCGAGGGCGAGCGCTCCAGCTTCGACGAGTGCAACTACAAGACCTTCGCAGACGTGCCCTACATGCCCAAGCTCAACACGGACTGCGACGAGGTCATCGACTACTTCTGCGGCGTGGGCCGCTACTGGATAGAGCAGTTCGGCGCCGACGGCTGGCGGCTGGACGTGTCGGACGAGATATCCATGCGCTTCCTGCGGCGCTTCCGCGAGGCCGTCAAGGCCGCGAAGCCCGAGGCCATAATCATAGGCGAGGTCTGGCACGGCGCGCAGGAGTTCCTGCGCGGGGACATGTATGACGGGGTCATGAACTACGGGCTGACCAAGGCCTGTCTCGACCTTCTGGCCTTCGGCCGCATAGACGCCGCGGGCTTCGCCTCCCGGCTCTGTCTGCTGCTCTGGCGGAACATCGGCCCGGCCTGCGAGATGATGTTCAACCTCCTCGACAGCCACGACACGGAGCGCTTCCTCACCCGGGTGAACGGCGACGTGAGGCGCGAGGCCATGGCCCTGGCGGTCATGTTCTTCTTCCCCGGCATGCCCATGCTCTTCGCCGGGGACGAGATCGGCACAGAGGGCGGCTACGACCCGGACTGCCGCCGCTGCTTCCGCTGGGAGCGCGAGAGCTGGGACGCCGGGCTCTACGGGCTGGTGCAGAGGCTCGCGGCCCTCAAGAAGGGGCCCTGCCTCTCCCGCGGCGGCTGCCGCATCAGCGAGAGCGGGGGCGTCGTCGCCATCGAGCGCGCCCTCGGCGCGCAGAGCGCAACACTGTACCTCAACCCCTCGAACGAGGCCCGCAGTCTGTCCGACGGGACTGCGATAGAGGCCTGGGGTATCGTCATAAAGGAAAAGGAGATGTAAAGAATGAAAACGATGAAACGCATTGCGGCGCTGGTCATGGCGCTGGCTCTGGTGTTCGCCCTTGCGGCCTGCGGCTCCGGCCGTGAGGAGCAGCAGGGCGGCGCCGCCAACGACGGCATCATGGCCAAGTTCTCCGGCGAGCTGGAAGAGGGCGCCGTCGTCAAGGTGCTCGAAAACGACACCGCTGTCGAGCTCGGCTACGTCGAGGCCCTCATAAACGCCTTCAACGAGGCCTATGCGGACCAGGGCATCTCCGCCGAGCGCATGAACACCGACCAGTACTCCGACCTCGCCTCCGACGGCCCCTACGGCTACGGCCCGGACGTCTGGTATCAGGCCAACGACATCATCATGCAGTACGCCGAGAACCAGCACATCCTGCCCCTGCCCATCGACAGCCTCGGCTATGCCGACCAGATCCCCGAGAGCGCCTGGAACGCATATGCCCTCAACATGGACGGCGCCACCTACTACTGCGGCGTACCCATCAACGTCCAGACCGGCATGCTCTACTACATCGAGTCCATGCTGCCCGACAACTGGGAGACGGACTGGGACGTGAACGCCAACGGCACCCCCGACTTCTTCGAGACCTACACCGCGCTCTACGCCTTCAGCAAGGAGACCCAGGAGAACGGCGGCAAGACCGAGTACGGCTACCTCGACGAGCTCGTGGACACCTACTTCATGACCGGCTACCTTTTCACCTTCGGCGGCTACATCTTCGGCGAGAACAACACGAACCCCGAGGACATCGGCCTGGCCGCCGGCAACGCCGCCCAGGGCGCCTGGATGATCCGCCAGTGGGCAGAGCTCATGAACAACACCGAGATAGTCGCCAAGGACTTCGCCTCCTCCGCCTACTCCTACCTCGCCAAGGGCAAGATGCTCTGCACCGTCACCACCCCCGACGTGCGCAGCATGTTCATCAAGGAAATGGTCAACAACGGCTGGACCGAGGAAGAGGCCGAGGCCGACCTCAAGATGATAGCCGTCCCCCGCCTGCCCGCCTCCGGCGACCTCACCGCCGACGCCTGGCAGGACACCATAACCGACATGGAAAACCTCACCCTCGAAACCAAGATGATGGGCGGCGTAAACGGCTACGGCATCTCCTCCTACACCAAATGCCCCAACGCGGCCCTGGCCTTCGTGAAGTTCGCCGCCGACTATGAGCAGGTGGTTCTGCGCAACGAGATGCTCGGCATCACCCCCGCCCGCGCCGACGCCGCCGACACCATCGGCGAGACCGACGCGACCGTCGCCGCCGTCTTCGACAGGCTCGAGAACGGCAACGTCGACATCATGCCCGCCATCAACGCCGTCAGCCAGCTCTGGACTCCCTCCGAGAGCTTCTTCGTAGAGCTGGCCACCGACGCCCTCTCCGGCAACCGCGGCGAGCCCACCAAGTACGACACCGTGGAGAAGATACAGGCCGGGCTCGAGAACGTGTGCAGCCAGATCTACGACGGCATCTTCACGCTCTCATAAGCCGTTCCTATAAAGATAGAGGGGGAAACGACAATGACTAAGACTGCCGGGCTGCGCTCGGCCTCGTGGCAGGCGAAGCTCTCCTTCGTCGTCATGGGCCTCGGCCAGCTTTGCTACGGTCAGATAGTAAAGGGACTCTTGTATCTCCTCAGCCTTGCGGGCCTCATCGTCTACTTCGTGGCCCGGGGCGTGGAGGACATCATCGGCATCTTCACTCTCGGCACCCAGCAGGAGAACCTCTGGCTGGGTATTGAGGGCGACAACTCCATGCAGATGCTCATCATGGGCCTCTTCGCGGTCGTCGTGCTCATCTTCACCGTCGCGCTGTACATATCCAATGTGAAGGACGTGCTCTTCACCTCCCGCGAGGCGGCAAAGGGCAAAAAACCACACAGCTTCCGCGAATCCATCGCCTACGCGGCGGACGGGAAATTTTACCTCTCCGCGCTCGTGCTGCCGCTCATCGGCGTCGCGATGTTCTCCATACTGCCCATCGTCTTCATGATACTCATCGCCTTCACGGATTTCGGCGGCGAGGTCGTGCACCCCGTGCTCGCCAGTTGGAGCCTCTCCGCCTGGCAGAAGATACTCGGCGTCGGCAACGTGGGCAGCACCTTCGGCAAGATACTCGGCTGGAACGTCATATGGGCCGTCGTCTCCACCTCCATCAACTTCTTCGGCGGCCTGGCCATCGCGCTCATCCTCAACAAGAAGAACGTCAAGGGCTCCAAGATCTGGCGTTCCTTCCCCATCCTCGCCTATGCCATCCCCGGCTTCATCACCATGCTGGGCTTCAAGTTCATGTTCTCCCAGAGCGGCCCCATAAACCAGCTGCTCACGAGCTCCGGTCATGAGGCAATCTTCTTCCTCTCCAACGTCGAGAGCGCCAAGTGGTGGGCCCGCGGCATAGGCTTCTTCGTGAACGCCTGGATAGCCATCCCCTCCATCATGCTCATGACCACGGGCATACTCTCGAACATCGACACCCAGCTCTACGAGGCCGCCTCCATAGACGGCGCGGGCAAGTTCACCCAGTTCCGCAAGATAACCCTGCCCTTTGTCGTGTTCTCGATAACCCCCGTGCTCATAGGCCAGTTCGTCGGCAACTTCAACAACTTCGGCATCTACTTCTTCCTGCGCTCCGGCCTGCAGAGCAACTACGCCGACTACTTCCTCGCCAGCGACACGGACCTGCTCATCAACTGGCTCTACAACCTCTCCGTCAGCAACAACTACTATTCGATAGGCGCGGCGATAAGCCTGGTCATCTTCATCATCACCGGCACGCTCTCGCTCATCGTCTACGTCCGCTCTGCGGCTTATAAGAGGGAGGAGACGTTCCAGTGAAAAAAGAAGGCAGCATCAGGACGGCAAGGATCGCCGACAACATCGTCACTTACCTCATTCTCATCGTCATATCGCTCATCTTCCTCTTCCCCTGCGTCTGGCTCATCGCGGCCTCCTTCTCCAAGAGCGGCGACATCCATTCCTTCTCCGGCTTCTTCCCCGAGGAGTTCTCCGTCCAGACCTTTGTGGACCTCTTCACCGATGATGTGAACGGGCTCTACCCCTACGGGCGCTGGTTCCTCAACACCCTCTACGTCGCGACCATGACCTGCATCATCGGCACGCTGCTCACCATACTCACTGGCTACGTAATGAGCCGCTTCCGCTTCAAGGGCCGCGACACCATACGCAAGACCACGCTGCTGCTCGGTATGTTCCCCGGCTTCATGGGTATGACTGCGGTTTACATAATCATGGGCCAGCTGAATCTCCTGAACAGCCTTGAGTCCCTCATCTTCTACTACTCCTGCACCGCGCCCCTCGGCTACCTGGTGCAGAAGGGCTACTTCGACTCCATCCCCTACACCATTCACGAGGCAGCGACCATCGACGGGGCGAACCAGCTGCAGATCTTCACCAAGATAACCCTGCCGCTTTCAAAGCCCATGCTGGTCTACACCGCCCTCACCCAGTTCGCCTGGCCCTGGAGCGACTGCCTGCTGCCCAAGCTCCTGCTCAAGGAGCGCGAGATGTGGACCGTCGCCGTCGGCCTCTACTCCATGCCGGACACCCAGTTCGCGCGCTTCGCCGCGGGCAGCGTGTTCATCGCCGTGCCCATCGTCATCCTCTACTTCTGCCTCGTCAAGAACATCGTCAGCGGCCTCACCGCCGGCGCAGTCAAAGGCTGAGCATATGAGGAGATCAACCCGCGCCTCGGCGCTGCTCCTCGCCCTCTGCCTGCTGCTCTCCGCCTGCGGGCAGCGGCGGCGGGAGCCGGAGCTGAACGTCATAGACGACAAATACCGCAACTGGTACGAGGTCTTCGTCTACTCCTACTACGACAGCGACGGGGACAGGATAGGCGACCTGGACGGTCTGGCGGAAAAGCTGGATTACATCTCCCAGCTCGGCATGAACGGCATCTGGCTCATGCCCATAATGCCCTCGCCAAGCTACCACAAATACGACGTCACCGACTACTACAGCATCGACCCCCAGTACGGCACGCTTGAGGACTTCTCCGCCCTGCTCGAAAAGGCCCACGCTCTGGGCATCGACGTCATAATAGACCTCGTCCTCAACCACACCTCGAACGAGCATCCCTGGTTCCAGAGCGCCAAGGCGGGCGAGGACTCGGAGTACCGCGACTGGTACAACTGGTCGGACAGCCCGCAGGACGGCTACGCCAAAGCGGGTGAGGCTTACTACGAGTGCCGCTTCGTGAACACGATGCCCGACCTCAACCTGGACAATCCCGAGGTCAGGGCCGAGATCGAAAACATCCTGCGCTTCTGGCTGGAGGACGTCGGCGTGGACGGCTTCAGGCTCGACGCCGTGACGAGCTACTACACGGGCAGCGCGGAAAAGAACATCGCTTTCCTCGACTGGCTCGGCGAGACGGCGCGGGGCATAAGCCCCGACTGCTACCTCGTGGGCGAGGCCTGGACGGACCTCTATGAGATAGCCGACTACTGCGAGGCGGACATCGACAGTTTCTTCCTCTTCCCCGTCGCCCAGCAGGGCGGCTACATCGAGGAGATACTCGGCCCCGACGTGAAGGAACCCGGCACGAGTTACGGCAACGTAACGCGGCTGCTGGAGCAGCGCCTGCCGCAGGACACCATCCCCGCCCCCTTTCTCGGCAACCACGATACGGCCCGGGCGGCGAGCTTTCTCGGCCCGGACGTCGAAAAGCAGAAGATGGCCGCGGGCCTGCTGGCCATGATGCGCGGCGGGACCTACGTCTACTACGGCGACGAGATAGGCATGCTGGGCTCGGCCACCGACCCCGACAAACGCCTCGGCGTCCTCTGGACGACGCTCTCCGAGGTCACGCGCTGCCCGCCCGGCACCACTGTCGCAAACTACGTCCAGCCCTCCGTGGCGGAGCAGCTGGAGGATCCCGACTCCCTGCTCAACTACTACGCAGCCGCGATGCGCCTGCGCAACGAAAACCCTGAGATAGCGCGAGGCGAGAGCGAGGTCATAGACAGCGGCCTCGGCGACGTCTGCATGATCCGCCGCAGCTGGAACGGGCAGAGCGTCGTGCTCGTCGTCAATCCCTCCAAAAACGAGCACGCGCTCGAACTCGGCCCGCTCGGCCTCAGTGAGTTGTATCTCACGGGTGAACTCTGCGCCGGAGACGGCGAAGTCAGCCTCCGGGGCGGAAAACTCAACCTCCCGGCCTATTCCATCGCGGTTTTGAGGGCATAATAAGAAGCGGCCGCCTTAGGGTGGCCGCTTTGCCCTGCCCGCGGGCCTCAGAATGGCTGTTGACGTCGGCGGAGGAAAATTGTACAATAAAGGGTATGGATAAGCTCGTATTCAGGCCCGGGGAGCGGGTCTCACATGCCTATATCGTGGCCTCGGCCTCGGAGGAGGCTCGGCGCGGCACGGCGCTCAGGCTGGCCGCCGCCATGCTCTGCGAGTCCTCGGGGGACAGGCCCTGCGGCGATTGCAGGCACTGCCGGAAGGTCTTTTCCGGCATTCATCCCGACGTTGTCTCCGTTGCGCCCGCCCTCGACGACAAGGGCCGCAAGCGGCGCGAGATACTCGTGGAGCAGGTGCGCTTCATCTCCGCGGACGCGCAGGTGATGCCGAACGAGGCGCGCGTCAAGGTCTACGTCATACACGATGCGGAGCGCATGAACGCCGCCGCGCAGAACGCGCTTTTGAAGCTGCTGGAGGAGCCGCCGGCCAGCGCGGCCTTTATCCTGTGCGCCTCGAACCCGGCGCTGCTGCTGCCCACGGTGCGCTCCCGCTGCGTGCTGCTGCGGCAGAACGCCGACGAGGCGGGGGACGAGCAGGCCGCCGCCGACGCCCTGGAACTGCTCGCCGCCCTCGAAGACGGGGGCCGAGCCAGGCTGCTCGCCTGGGAATTCGCCCACGAGGACATGGATGGCCGGCGCGCCTCCGCCATGCTCGCCGCCGCCAGGGGCGAGCTCGCGGACATCCTGCGCGGGGAGGGCCGCGCCCAGCTGCCGCCCAGGCGCTGCGTCGAATTGGACGAGCTTTTCGCGAAATGCTCCGCCATGCTCAGGCTCAACACCGGCGTCAGGCACGTGTTCGGCCTCATAGCTGTGTGCGGGGTGAGGAAATGAGGAAGTTAAATTGACCGAAGTTGTCAGCGTTAAATTCAAAAACCGCGGCAAGACCTATTACTTCGCCGCCGCCGGGAACAACGTCTCCCCCGGCCAGGACGTCATTGTCGAGACCTCCAAGGGCCTCGAATTTGCCCAGTGCGTGATGGGCAACCACTACGTCCCCGACGAAAAAGTCATCCCGCCCATCCGCCCCGTGGTGCGCATCGCCACGGAAAACGACCTGCGCGTCGCGGAGATAAACAAGAACCGCGAGCGCGAGGCCTTCGGCATCTGCAAAAAGAAGATCGAGGACCACGGCCTCGACATGAAGCTCGTAGACGTCGAGTGCAGCTTTGAGGGGAACAAGATAACCTTTTTCTTCACCTCCGACGGGCGCGTGGACTTCCGCGAGCTCGTCAAGGACCTCGCCTCCGTCTTCCGCAACCGCATCGAGTTGCGCCAGATCGGCGTGCGCGACGAGGCGAAGATGCTGGGCGGCATCGGCATCTGCGGCCGGCCCTTCTGCTGCAGCCAGTTCCTGGACGATTTCCAGCCCGTCTCCACAAAAATGGCGAAGATCCAGTCCATGTCCCTGAACCCCAGCAAGATCTCCGGCACCTGCGGCAGGCTCATGTGCTGCCTGCGCTACGAGGAGGAGGCCTACGAGGACCTCGTCAAGACCGTGCCTAAAAACGGCGCCTTTGTCGAGACGCCCGCGGGCTACGGCAACGTCACGCAGGTGAATCTCCTGCGCCGCACCGTGAAGGTGAAGCTGGACGGAGAAGGCGAGGACGTCTTCAAAACCTACTCCGCCGACGAGGTAGCGGCCATACCCGGCGGGCGGCCCAAGCCGGGCGAGCCCCTGCCCCAGCTGCTCAAGAATCGGCCCGCGCCTGAGCGTGCGGAGGAAGAGCCCGAGGCAGCCGCGGAGGCGAAACCCCGCTTCTACCCCGTCGAGGCCGCCGAGAGCGAGCCCGCCGCGCGCAAGCCCGCCTCCGAGGTGCCGGTCCGCAAGCGCCAGGGCGGCCGCGGCCGCGGCAAGCGCCAGGACGCCAAGCCCGCCCCCGACAAGGAGCCGCGCGAGCACCGCGAGCCCAAAGAACCGCGCGAGCCCAAGGAACAGCGTGAGCCCAGGCCCCGGCGCGAGCAGAACCGAGCCCAGGCCCCGCGCGAGCCCAAAGAGCCCAAAGAGGGCGCCAAGGAGCGCGGCGAGGGCCAGTCCCGCCGCCCCTCGAACCGCCGCCGCCGTCCTCAGGGCGGCAAGCCCAAACAGCCCAAGCAGGGCGAGGAATAAAGCGTTGAAAATGCCGCCCATTGGGCGGCATTTTTAGTGTTAAAAGGACAATGGCGCTTGTCGCTGTTTGGGCGGGATTCCACACCCGCCCGGCGTTCGTTCACCACCGGCGTTATGGAAGTGCGTGAGGCTGCGGGCGGCTTAGGCCGCC
>OHQG01000032.1_pt1 | contig 93561 bp, 83 predicted proteins | sample 1577871 | NCBI WGS metagenome assembly OHQG01 (sample SAMEA3879604, study PRJEB24766) | human gut metagenome | biome: human-associated habitat; feature: feces | place: USA | collected 1985/1987
ATTATATGACAAGGGGGAAAATACCCTTGATTAAATATATGGCTGTATTCGTATGGACAGAACAGAAATGGTACCCCATATTAGAACATAATTTGACGGCGGTAAATTGTTGATTTTGACAGGGACAGGCAAGTTTTTACTTTCATATGAATAAAATAGTCCAAAATAAAAAAGCAATACACTTAGGTATTGCCAAAAAGGTTCGATTTTACATTCGTAAAGTTTATTACTTTGTGAAATCCAGCTTGAAAACCCGATAAAATAGGGTTTTTTAATTTTATGACCAGAATATTTGACGGTTAAAAACATATGGCAAGTTTTTCGACACTCTCTCTTTTTAGCTCTTCTGAAGTATGCACATATCTTTCCAATGTAAATTTGACACTCGAATGACCCAACAACACACTTAATGTTTTTATATCCATTCCGCTTTCTATCGCCCTTGTGGCAAATGTATGCCTTAGTGCATGATAATTAACTTCCCTGATATTAGCCTGCATTAAGACTTTTTTAAAATTTAATTGGTATGTTCTTGGGTCAACATAGGTATTCGTGCCAGATAGCAAGTAATAATTGCTCCAATACCTGTTTCTTTGACTTAATAGTTTATCATGTAAAAATGACGGGATTGGTACCACCCTTATTGACTTTTGGCTTTTTGGTTTGTCTATTATCATCTTTGTTTTTGTTGTAGCATACTTATCTGTATTTTTTATCCTTTGTATTGTCTTATCTATCTTTAATGTCTCATTTGATATATCTATATCAGACCATTTTAATGCGCATAGCTCCCCAAGCCTGATACCTGTGTAAAGGCTTATTAATACACCTAGCTTTATTTTATCCGTATCTTGCTGTAGATACCTTACCAGCTCCTTTTGTTCACTCTTTGTCAACACAGTAAGTTCCTGCTGCTCCTGTTTAGGCTTTATAAGGTCTGGCACATATCCCAAAATATACCCTTTCTTTTGAGCAAATATCAATATCTGATTGAGCAACGACACTAAATCATTTATTGTCTTAGGGGTTAATCCTCCCTTTTTATCGAGCCTGCCATTTTCGTTTTTTTCCCTGATAAACCTATTTACCATATCATTGCTTATTTTATCTACCTTAGTGTCTTTAAAGTAGGGTATGATATGTTCCTGTATTCGCCTATAATATAAGGCATATGTTGATTGCTTTAACTTAATACTCATGCTTTCCAGCCACTCATTGCATACCTCATTAACCATTTTGCCTGTTATAGTCTTTGGGTCTAGTCCCTGTTTTTGATACCTTTTAACCTTTTCTTTTACCTCTGTGTAGCTACTGGCATAAAGAGACTTATAGCAGGGTTTATCCTGCTCATCGTATTTTATTATAATTCGTGCTTCCCAGCGTCCGTCTTTTCTCTTGTAAATGTTTTCGCCACGTCGTGATATAATGCTCGCCCCCTGACCAAAATTTTGACGGCTAATACAAGTCAAAAAGCCTTATATTAGCGGTTATATAATCGACTTTAAATATTTATAGACATTTTTTGTAAAAAGTGTTGACAAATTTATACAGTTTTGATAATATAAATTTGTCGAATGTAGTGGAAGTTCATATTCCTTTACATTCGCAAAGTAATAAACTTTACGAACCCTTTTTCCAATAAATTTATTATGGCCAACCTTCTAATAAATTATTCGTAAAGTTTATAAAAAAAATAATAATTATATAAAGCAAGATTGTTCGAATTGTCGGTATTAGAAGGTTGGCATAAATTATAGAGGAATGACATGAAATTATCGTTAATAATCAATATCAACAATAAAGAGCTTGTTAGAAATGTGCGTCAAATCCATCGTAAACTTGAGGATAAAACAAACTCTTTTTCTTATTCTGTCTATGATTACCATGTCCCTGTTTTAAATCTTATGACCTTTTCCAGCAATGATTATTTAGACGATAAACTTCTAGATAAATATAAATCAATTCTTTCTGCATGTTTTGAAAATATTAATAAATTTACCATAGAGTTTCGAGGTTTTTCAACAAATAACATGGGTACTATAGCATATGTTAATGGACATAGTTTTGATCTTCAGAACATTAAGTGTACTATCCTTTTACCGACTTTACGTAATCATGAGATTGATTTTATAGATGAAGTAAAGCCAAATATTCCGCTTATAATAGGGGCTAATGCAAGAGTGTTGCTTCAACGGCTGAAGGCGAGGGATAAAACACTATTTTTAGGCTATCAGAAGGTTAGTAGTATTGACCTTGTGATTAGCGACTTCTATAATCATAGCAGGCTCATTCTGGATAGGTATTTTCTTTCTTAATTATGTTCTCCTACATGTTTTCCTGTTTTTTTAAAATCTATTGCATTTATTGTATTTTGTGTTATAATATGTGTTATAATACTTTTTAGGAAAGGAATGATAAAATATGAAAAATATAAAAGATAACAGAAAAATCGCAATATATTCACGTAAATCAAAATTTACAGGTAAAGGAGAAAGTACTCATAATCAAATTGAAACTTGTAAACGAAAAATCGAACTCACTTTTGGTAATGTAGATTTAGAAAATGATATTATTATTTATGAAGATGAGGGCTATACAGGTTACAATACAAAACGTCCTGCATTTCAAGAAATGCTTAGTGATATTAGAGATAAAAAAATAAAAGCTATTTCTTTCTATAAGTTAGACAGAATTAGTCGTAATGTATCAGACTTTAGTAGTTTAGTAAATGAATTAGATAATTATGATGTATCTTTTTTATCAGCTACAGAAAGTTTAGAAAATATAACTCCAAGTGGACGTGCTATGATGTTTATGATTTCTGTATTTGCACAATTAGAACGTGATACAATAGCAGAACGCATTAGAGATAATATGATTGAACTTGCTAAAACCGGTCGTTGGTTAGGTGGTGTAACTCCAACAGGTTTTAAATCGGAACAAACAGAAAATATAACAGTAGATGGGAAAAGAAGAAAATTGTATAAACTATCTCCTGTTGACAATGAAGTAAGAACTGTAAAAATGCTTTTTGATAAAATGCAAGAATTAAAATCACAAACTAAACTTGAAACTTATACAATTCAAAATGATATAAAAACTAAAAATGATAAGGCTTATACAAGATGGGGATTAAAAAATATCTTGGTTAATCCTGTATATGCAATAGCTGACCAAGATACATTGGACTATTTCAGAAATCTAGGTGTAGAAATTTATGCAGATGAAAAAGAGTTTGATGGAATACATGGCTTAATGGTATACAACAAAACTGAAAAAAAGAAAAATCAAGTGCTTAGAAAAGATGTAAATGATTGGATTATAGCTGTTGGAAAACATGAAGGTATTATATCAGGTAAGGAATGGGTCTACGTTCAAAACATATTAAATCGAAATAGCGATATGAAATATCGTAAACCTAGTACAAGTAATGCCTTATTATCAGGGATTTTAAGGTGTTCTCATTGTGGTTCATTTATGAGAGCAAAACTAAAAAATAAAACTATAGATAGCAAAGGCCGTAAAATTTTCGACTATATGTGTGAATTAAAAGATAAAAGCAGAAAACAAAAATGTCAATGTAAAAATATAAATGGATTAGAGGCTGATGATTTAGTTTTAGAAGAAATTAAAAAACTTGCTATGCCTACATCAAAATTTTATAAGGCACTGAAAAATTTATCTTCAAATGCATTTATTAAAGAATATAAAAATAATGAGGAAGTTAAGACCTTAAAATCTTTAATCAATAAAAATAAAAATCATATTAATTCATTACTTGATAAAATTAAATATGCTGATGTTTCTTTATTAGATGATATTTCTAATGAAATCAAAAAATTAAAACAGGCAAATGCAGAACTAGAAAAACAAATAAAAACATTAACTAATTATAACTATAATGAAATAAGCGACAAAGAAACAGCTGATTTATTAATTAATATATTAGATACTTATTTTACGTCATTTGATACATTGGACTTAAATACTAAAAGAAATTTGATTAAGTTATTAGTTAGCTCAATTACAACAGATGGCGAAGACATAACAATTAACTTTCTAGGTACTCGAAATATGAAAGATGAAACCTTTCCAACAGGTGCTATATGCAAATGAAATATTGATGTCCATCAGGGCGGAGAAGAAATCGGCTAACGATCTTTCGCTTAATGATCCAGTGGGAACTGACCGCGACGGAAACGAAATATCAATAGGCGAGACGCTCGGCTCGGATCCTGATTCCGTTCAAAGTAAGGTAGAGCTGTCACTGGCCGCTGAACAGCTAAGAAAGGCTATGACGAATTCGCTGACTGAACGCGAACGTATTGTTCTAGAGCTTAGATATGGCCTTTTGGGAAATAAAAACATGCCTCAGCGCGAAATAGCTTCACTACTGGGCATATCAAGATCGTATGTAAGCAGAATAGAGTCCAAAGCGATATCAAAGCTGAAAAGGGCGCTCGACAGCCATATCGTATAACTAAAATACAGTACTATTTATTTCTATTTAAAACAAGAGGCTTAGCTTTACGCCTCCTGTTTTAGTATCAAAACATGCTCAGTTGATCCGTATCCGACAAGCCTTCAAGCAGTCCTATGGATTTAAACATGTCCAGGACCGTATTGCTTACCTTAGCCCTGTCCTTAAAATCTTTTATTGATGTAAACCTGCTCTCCGAGGCAGCCTTTGCAATCATGATCGCCGCCACTTCTCCTACTCCGGCAAGCGAAGAGAACGGCGGCCGAATGCCCTCCTCCTCTAATCTAAACCTCGTTGCGTCGGACTTATAAAGATCCAAACTAAGCAGCTCTATCCCCCTAAGACGCATCTCGTAGACCACCTCGAGTATTGTTAAAAGGCCCTTATCCTTCTCGCTTGCCTTATCGCCTGCATCGGATATAGCGCGTATCCTCCTAAGAAGAGCGTTCATGGGCACTGAGGCTTCGATTATATCAAAAGCATCCGCCCTAACGGTATAATATACGGTGTAATAAGCCTCTGGATAATGCACTTTATAATACGCCACTCTAAACGACATCATAACATAGGCAGCCGCATGTGCTCTTGGGAACATGTATTTTATCTTTTTACATGAGTCGATAAACCACTTTGGTATTTTAATACCGTTCATCCATGCTTCCATATCAGCGGTGAGCCCCTTTCCCTTTCTTACGCTCTCCATGATCTTAAAGGCCATCGACGGTTCACCGCCGTGGGACAGCAGATAATTCATAATGTCATCGCGGGTACATATCACCTCGGAAAGGGTTGCGGTTCCGTCTAAAACAAGATCCCTTGCGTTGCCAACCCATACGCTTTCTCCATGCGAAAGTCCCGAGATCCTGACCAGCTCTTCCATCGTAGTGGGTCTTGTATCCATTAGCATCTGACGTACAAACGCGGTTCCAAACTCCGGAATACCGATGCTCCCCACCTCGCAGTCTATATCGTCAAGCGATATTCCCAGCGGCTCGGAGGATGAGAAGATGCGCATAGTTTCCGGATCATCCAGCGGTATTGTACGCGGGTCAAGCCCCGTAATATCATGCAGCATCCTGAGCGCGGTCGGATCGTCGTGCCCAAGGATGTCCAGCTTCACCAGCTTGTCATCCATGGCATGAAAGTCGAAATGCGTGATTGTAATGTTCTTTTCACTTTTATCAGCTGGAAACTGAACCGGGGTAAAATCGAATATCTCCATATCCTCAGGAACTATTACGATCCCGCCCGGGTGCTGCCCTGTCGTCCGCTTAACGCCGGCGCAGCCCGACGCGAGCCGCTCCGCCTCGGCCTTTGATATGCTTACTTCCCTATCCTCACAGTATTTTTTAACATATCCGAACGCGGTCTTTTGCTGCACCGCCGATATTGTGCCGGCTTTAAACGCATGTCCAACGCCAAACATCTCCTCTGTATAGGCGTGCGCGATAGACTGATAGTCGCCTGAAAAGTTAAGGTCTATATCGGGCGTTTTATCCCCCTTGAAGCCAAGGAACACCTCAAAGGGTATATCATACCCCAACTTGTTCATTAGCGTTGCGCAGTTTGGACATTGGAGTTCCGCCATATCAACCCCACACCTTGAGGACGCGGCGTCCACATCAAATATCGCATGTTTGCATTCCGGACATACGTAATGCGGGGGCAATGGATTGACCTCCGTTATCCCCGCTACGGTCGCTACAAACGACGAGCCCACGGATCCCCTTGAACCCACCAGGTATCCATCGTCAAGCGATTTTTTAACAAGCCTTTGAGCCATCAGGTACAAGGACGCATAGCCATTACTGATTATTGACGAAAGCTCCCTGTCAAGCCTCTTTTGTACAACCTCGGGTAACGGGTCCCCATAGATCGAGTGGGCTGTGCCCAACGCCATGTTTTTAAGCTCTTCTTCCGCGCCCTCGAACGCTGGCGCATATGTCCGTTTGTCATCTGGAAACGGCATCATTGACTCGCACATGTCCGCAATCATGTTTGTGTTTTTTATGACGACCTCAAAGGCTTTTTCACTCCCAAGGTAGGCAAATTCCTCCATCATCTCGTCTGTTGTCTTAAAGTACAGCGGCGCCTGCTCAAACGCGTCTTCAAAACCCTTGGAATTCATCAATATCGCTCTGAAAAGGGCGTCCTCGGGATTTAGAAAGTGCACGTCGCCTGTTGCGACAACAGGTATATTTAATTTGGCCCCAATTTCAACAATCCTTCTGTTGAAATCGCGCAGGTCCTCCACTGTTTTTACCCGCCCTTCGCGCCTTAAGAAATCATTGTTGCCCACGGGCTGTATCTCAAGATAGTCGTAAAACCTGGCAATCCGTTCAACTTCATCTTGGTCGGAACCATTTAGCAATGCCCTGAACAGTTCTCCAGCTTCACAAGCGGAACCTATTATCAGGCCCTTTCTGTGAATGCAAAGCAGGCTCCTTGGGATTCTGGGAACCCCTTTAAAATGCTCCATGTGCGAATATGAAACGAGCTTATAAAGATTTTTTAGGCCCTCACGATCCTTGGCAAGAAGTATAATGTGGCTGGCATGGTGCCCATGCCCCTTTTCGTGTCCAGCCTCAAATCCTGCGCACATGGGTATGCCGTCCAGCCCCAATCGCCGCATTTCATCCATAAGCCCGGCAAACACCTGAATAATCGTTTCCGCCCGCGTTTTTTCAGCATCAACGCCAAATAGCCCCGACGCCGCCTCAAGCCCATAGTCGTTTAGCTCACGGTGCAGATAGCGGGTAAGCATTTCGACATCTATAAAACGGTCTTTTAGGTTTGCGTTAAAGCGGCGGGCCAGGCCGCACATCCTTATCAATTCAGCCCTTGACTCAACGACCAAAGTACTGTCGCCTAAAAAGGCCATAAGGTCGGTAAATATGCGCTCCAGCTCTGGGTTTGACTCCATTGCGGCACCGCTATTTATGGCGTCAATATCAAACTTGGACGGCTCCTCATAATTTGTCGATATATAAAACCTGTCAATTACCCTGTCAGCGGTAAATCTAACCGAACTAACGCTGATTTTCCCTGATGAGCCGGCGTCACAATCCGTATTGATTGAAACGGCTGCAAATTCGCTGTCAAAGTTAATACAAAACCCATCTTTAATCAGATAACCCTCAACGCCAAGTATAGCCTTTATACCTGCGCTTTTAGCGGCGCTGACAGCCGACGGAAAACCATGGACAACCCCATGGTCAGTAATGGCTACCGCCTGATGGCCAAATCTTTTTGCCGTATTAACCGCATCGTTGTCCCTGCCTTCCGCCTTTAACAGGGCGTCCATAGCGGAAAATCTTGTATGAAGGTGCAGTTCAACACGTTTTTGAGGATAATTATCCTGCCGTCTCTCTGCCTGAGTACAGTTTATATCATAGGGCATCAGGACCATCTCGCCAGTGAATCCGTCCTGTCTGTAATCTCCCCTTATTATTAATTCATCGCCCCGCTTTTTACATTCCTTGAGCTTATCGGCAATAATTTTTTCATCCTCATCCCCAAGGAACAGTTTAACGGGCAGCGTGTTTGTTTTATCGGTTACGCTCAACAGGAGAATACATCCGCCGTTTTTTCTGGATTTTTCCTCCATTGAAAATATGCTTCCCTTAACGGTAATGCGTCCTGAATCCTCCCTTACATCGTACATTGATATTGGTCTTGATTTAATGGCGCGCCCAAATATAACCTCCTTTTCACCTGTTTTGACTGGAGCTTTATTTTTACGTTGTGCTTGAACTCCGCCTAACTTAGGCCGCTTTGAGCTTGGCATTGATATGGCGGAATCCGAACAGATGAAAAGCTCGTCCTCTATTCCGAAGCTATCCCTCAGGACGGCCCGTATTACCCTCTCATTTTCCGTCCCCGTTATGATCTCCGCCGCGGCAGCCGGCACATACAGGGTAAGCGTTCCATCGGATTCTATAAGCTTAGACCGCCTTATAATTGGGCTAAGCATTGGCAGCAGATCGCACCACGTCTCCATTATAACCTTTGCCGCTTCGGGATCGTCGGAAAGCTGTCTTCTGGCAAGCGGAAACCTTACCGTTAAATCAAGGTTCAGGTTTCCATCCGTACACGAACGGACCGCTTCCGACAGCTTTGATTTTACCCTTGATACCTGAGATGAAGTTAACAGCCTGTCCGATGAGAAGATGAGTTGAAGACTGCGCCTGCCTTTATAAAGCTTAGCGCTCTCCAACCCCAGATGTTTTCCTATATCCTTGCCTAAAATTCCGTTTATGTCCATGTACCGCCACCTGCAATCCTGCGGGCTTCCGAGATGAGAGCGTTAACAGCCTCGCGCTGGGGGGCATTCAAAATTACTTCATCCTTTTTGAATAAAACGCCCCTGTCCGGACCAAACGCTATGCCGATATCAGCCTCCCTGGCTTCTCCAGGGCCGTTTACAGCACAACCCATAACCGCCACTTTAAGCGTTTTATCCGTACAGTATCCGCTTAATTCCGATTCAACCTGACGCGCTATTGACTCCAAGTCTACGCAGCATCGTCCGCATGTAGGACAGCTGATTATTTCAATCCCTTTGTCGTATCTGTCGAGTGCACGAAGTATTTCTTTGGCAGCCTTTACCTCGTCAATCGGGTCCCCGGTTATTGATACCCTGATAGTGTCTCCTATACCATCCAAAAGCAATGTTCCAATTCCAATGGCGGATTTTATAACAGCCGATTCCCCAAATCCCGCCTCCGTTACACCTACATGAAGGGGGAATACGCAAACATCGCTCATCAGCCTGTATGCTTTAACCGTATCTATGACATTTGACGCTTTCAGCGATACGACAATATCGTCAAAGCCTTCCCCCAAGAGCAGATCTACATGCCGTTTAGCGCTTTCCACCAGCGCTTCAGGGGATGGCCTTCCATACTTTAAAAGAAGATCGCGTTCAAGGGAGCCGCCATTCACTCCTACCCTTATAGGGACGCAATGCTCTTTTGCGCACTTAACAAGCTTCTTAACCCTATCCGCATCGCCTATATTGCCCGGATTAAAGCGTATTTTATCTATGCCATTATTTATTGAAGCAATGGCCAGCCTATAATCAAAATGTATATCGGCTACGAGCGGTATACGCGTCATTGCCTTTATACTTTGTATCGATTCAGCGCACTCCATGTCGCACACTGAAAATCTGGCGATCTCGCAGCCTGCATCCTCCAGCCTTTTTATCTGATTCACGGTGGCCTTTATATCCCTTGTATCGGTATTGGTCATGGACTGTATTGAGATATTAGCGTCCCCGCCTATCTGTACTCCGCCCACCATCACTGGCCTAGTCATAATTTCTTTACCCCTTTAGGCTAATTCTCCCGCGCAGCTTGATAAAGCTCTTATGCGTTATCCTCCCACGAGTCTGGATATATCTCCAAATGTAAGCACGATCATCAAAACCATAAGCAGTGCAAAACCAATCATATGTACAACCGCCTCTACTTTGACGGGCACCGGCTTTCTGAAAATCGCCTCAATGCCCATGAACACAAATCTTCCTCCATCCAGGGCAGGCAGCGGAAGCAGGTTTATTATTCCAAGGTTTATGCTTATAAGAACCGCCATTCTAAGCACCGTTTCAAAGCTGCTGCGCACCGCCTGGCCTATGAGGTCTATCATACCTACGGCGCCTACCACATCGCCCTGCTGTACATTGCCCTGAAACAGGGTTCCTAAAAAGCCGAACATCTCATCGATCATTGAAACCGTGTATTTAACCGACCCGCCCCATGCGCTGAAAAAGCCGTATTCCTCACGTATGGCGGCGGCGCCTATCGTTATGCCGATGTAATTGCCCTGCTTTTGAGCGTTATATATATCGCTTAATCCCAGACTGACCCTCTCTCCGGCGCGGTCAACGACAATTATGGTTGTGCCGTTAGGATCAGCTGATCTTAGCTCTTCTACAGCCTGATTTGGATAGGTTATCGGCGTACCGTTTATCTCTACGATTATATCGCCTTTGAGCATTCCAGAATCCTGAGCAATGCTGACCTCTTGGTCAAAGTCGACTACCTGGGGCATATATTTTAAATCGCCGTATGCCATAAGGGTTATCGCTGAAAATATAATCGCAAAAAGAATATTCATCAACGGGCCTGCCAGCACGACCAGCATACGCTTCCATACCGGCTTTGAATTGAAGGAATCGGCGTTCTTAACGCCTTCGTCCTCTCCCTCGAATTGGCACATGCCGCCAATCGGCAGGGCGCGTATTGAATATAATATGCCCTTCCTCTCAAACTTTGCCAGCTTTGGCCCCATTCCTATAGCAAACTCAACTATTTTAAAGCCAAGCAGCCTTCCCATTCCGTAATGTCCCAACTCATGAACAAATACCAGTATTCCGAGCACTAATAGAGCTCCAAGTATCGATAGAACTATATCCAAATTGATGTTTCTCCCTTCACCATAATCGGGTTACATAATATTATATCATACCAGGCTGTCAAAAACCCCCGGGATTGTCAAGGGCGGCCGCCCTTGATTTTAAATCCAGCTCTGACGAATGCGCGTTAGAACGGATGAAGACCGTGAGGGTTTCGTTCTTTGCGGTTTTGCCGCCATGGAGCCCTAAGGGCGGGAGGCAATACCCTTAACCTCAAAAAAGCGGCTACGCCACTTTTTGACACGTTAAAATGATATTATATCATACTTTTTCCTGCGCAAGCCTTCTGGCCTGCCTGTCAATTTCCACTATAGCTTCATAGTTGTCCGCATTCGCGAAATCAAGTGCCTGCGCTCTTTCCATTGCGTATTCAACGCGCCGGGCTATGTCCAAAAAACCCGTCGTTCCCGCTAGAAACATCGATCCGGCGGCCTCGTTGGCGGCATTATATACTATTGGAAGCGCATTGCCGCCATTCAGTGCCGCATATGCCAGCTTTATTGCCGGAAATCTGGCGACATCGGGCCTTTCAAACGTTAGCGGCCGCTCATCAAACAAGCTAAGCGGCTTTACCTCCGATTTTATCCTTTCAGGATAGGTCAGCGAATATTGTATTGCTGTCCTCATATCGGCAGTACCCAACTGAGCTATTATGCTTCCGTCGATGAACTCCACCATTGAATGTACGATGGATTGGGGATGCAGCAAAACCTCTATTGCGTCTCCTTCCATATCAAACAGAAAAGCTGCTTCCATTATTTCAAGCCCTTTATTAAACATCGTTGCAGAATCCAGCGAGATTTTTTTCCCCATATTCCAGATTGGGTGGTTCAATGCCTGCTCCGGCCCAGCGTGTTCCATTTCTTCAAGCGTGCTGTTTCTAAACGGCCCTCCCGACGCGGTTAGTATGAGCTTTTTCAGATCGCTCCGCCTTCCTGCCATAAGGCACTGAAATATTGCGGACTGCTCGCTGTCGACGGGGATAATCCTCCCTCCCGATTTAAGCGCGTTTTGTATAAGCGGATTTGCGCAAACGATGCTCTCTTTATTGGCAAGGGCAACTGTTTTGCCCGCGTGAAGCGCCGCGACCAGCGGCAGCGTCCCCGCAAACCCGCACACCGCGTTTACAATGATATCCGCTTCGGCAAGCTGGGCCAGCTCAGTAGCGGCGCTTTGCCCCATAATAAGGGAAACGCCTTTCCCCACTATTACTTCACGGGCATGGCCGGCCTCCGCAAGGCCCACATGCTTCGGGCAAAACTCCATGATCTGGCGGTTAAGGAGTTCTACGTTGCTTCCAGCGCAAAGGCCGATACACTGCATAGTATCCCTGTGACTGCGTATTACATCAAGCGTTTGAATCCCTATGGAACCCGTAGAGCCCAAAACAACTATTTTTTTACACTTCATATTCTCACAATAGCCCCGTTACATAGCTATGCACCGCATAAAAGAACAAAAATACCATCGGCGCACACATTAAAACACTGTCCAGGCGATCAAGCATGCCGCCATGCCCCGGTAAAAACGTGCCAAAATCCTTAATATCGGCCCACCGCTTTATAGTGGATGCAAACAGGTCGCCTATCTGCCCCATCGCCCCGCATAGTAGCCCCAGAACCATCATCGGTATTATCCCTACGTACGGCCGTATATCAAAATATTGCTGCACAAAGTACACAAGTATCCCGCCCATTATTCCGCCCGCAAGACCTCCAATGCTGCCTTCAACGGTCTTCTTGGGGCTGATATGGGGACATAGCTTATGCCTTCCACGAAACACGCCTATAAAGTAAGCCATGGTATCCCCAAGCAAAGGCCCCGCAAACATCATCAATAGCGCTATACGGCTTAAAGGCTCTCCCGATAGCTTATGTATAGCGGCTATGAACACAAAGAACGAAAGCGGGTACAAAAATACCGACAAGCTAGCAAAGACGTCTTCAGTAGTACGTTTTTTATTAAAAATGCGTTCCACAATCGTAGCCGTAACACAAAATACAAGAAGCAGCAGCAGCCAGTATATCGCCGGCGTATAACGGGTGACAGGGTAATATATCAACGCGAACAGATATAGCGGATAGGAAAAGGGGTTCAGACCCTTTTTCTGGAACGTTTTAACCATTTCATAAACACAGATTGAAGTAGCCAAACTGAACATAACGCACTGTACGACACCGCCGAAAAATAGCGTCAGCAAAAACAACAGCGCCAGCAGTACCCCAACAACTATCCTAGTCCGCATCCCAAACCACCTTTCGAGACGTCATAGTCCCCCATATCGTCTGCTTCTGTTTTGATACTCAATCAGGCATTCAGCATAGCATTGTTCATTAAAATCAGGAAACAGAGTATCAATAAACACCAGTTCTGAATAAGCCGCCTGATATAACAGGAAATTAGATAGCCGCTTTTCCCCTCCAGTGCGTATTATCAGATCAAGCTCCGGCATTCCGCTGGTATACAGTGCTTTTTCAAAGCATGCCTCGTCTATATCGGCGGCGCTTATGCGACCGCTTTCCACAGCTTCAGCCAGCGTGCGCGCAGCGGACGCAATTTCGCTTCGCGCACCATAGTTTATAGCAATATTCAACTTCAGCCCTTGGTTAAGCTCCGTAATGCCCATAGCACGCTCCAACGTTTTGCGCGTTTTGGGCGGAAGCGGTCCTATATCCCCTAAAATCGATATACGAACCCCTTTTCTGTTCAGCTCCTCTATTTCACGCTTAAAGTATTCTATCACAAGCTCGAACAATGCGCTAACCTCAGTTTTAGGCCTGCACCAGTTTTCAGTAGAAAACGCGTATAACGAGAGCGCCCCTATACCAAAACCGTCCGAAGCCGCTATTACTCCTCTTAAAGCCTCGACGCCGGCGCGGTGCCCCGCCGTCCTTGGCAGACCCCTGGTTTTGGCCCATCGACCGTTTCCATCCATTATTATAGCAACATGGCGCGGCATTTCCAACTTAAGACCATATTTTTCAAATAAACCGCTCATATTAATTCCTATCGGTCAGGAACAGCTCTCTTTTATCACCGGCCGTCCTGTTTAGCTTTAAAATATAGGTATCTATATCCTTGGGGTTAGGAATGCGCTCCACGCGCCTCTGGGAATCAAATATCCGTTTTGACATAGCGCCAGCCCCATGCGCCATTATATTTGTGGTTTCCTCCATCATATCAATATTATAAATACATTCAGCCCCTGCTATGGTATAACCCACATTTTCGAGATTTCCTCTCATATATTTTTGACGATACATATAATATGGATACATATCCATATCTCGCGCCGCCTGTGCGCAGATTTTCACCATATTATCCGCGGTTTCCGCATCAGGCAGCGGATATTGGGCGATTCTTTCCTTAAGTTTTGAGGCGCGCTTTAAGGCTAAGGTATGCACCGTAAGGTTTTCCGGCGCTAACAAGGCCATCTTATCCATGGTGTGCTTCATATTATCTTCATTTTCTCCGGGCAATCCTGCGATAACATCAGCATTTATCACGCTAATGCCTGCATCCCTCGCCATATTGAAAGCCCTGAATATTTCTGAAGGCGTATGCTCTCTCCCAATTAGCTTCAATGTCTTTTCGCACATTGTCTGAGGGTTTATGGATACTCTTGTGGCTCCGCAATCCTTTATAACTCTAAGCTTGTCAAGGTCTATCGTGTCCGGTCTCCCCGCTTCAACTGTCAGCTCGGCTCCAAATCCCCCATAGCTGTCTATCGTAAATTCAAGCACGTCTCGAAGTTCATCGGCGGTAAGCACCGTTGGCGTTCCTCCGCCGACATAAACTGCCCGCACACGGTATCCGCCTCTGTCAACGATCTCAGAGCCATGCTTTATATCCTGTTTCAGCGCGTCTATATACGCCCTCATATCGGTCTTATCCGTTCGAACACAGGATGCGAATGAACAATACAGGCATCTAGTTTTGCAATAAGGAATTCCAACATATATATCTATGTCGTCCTTTCTCTGCATTCCTATTATTGGAAGCTGCGCCGCAACAATATTCGATGCAAGCTCAAGTTTTTCACTTGATACATCAAAATCCTCAAGCATTATGCGGCTGGCCTGCTCAATGGAGTGTTCCGATATCAGTTCCCTCATAAGCCTAGTGGGTCGTATTCCTGTGAGGGATCCCCAAGGAACATATGATTCAAACATTCCCCGCATTGCGCGGAATGCCGCAATTTTAACGCAGCGTTTCCTGTAACGCTTTTCAACCAGAGGCGTTTCATGACGCACCGGTGCGCTGTATTCATAATTAAACATGCGCACCCTTCCAGATTGAAGCTGCAGGCACTCCGCGTCAACATACCATACGCCTTCATGTGTTCTCAGAAATAGCTTTAAAACTATATCGCCCTCATCCATTATAGGCAGGCAATCCAGCCGCTCAATTTCTTCACAAGCTATAAACAGCCTCATCTCCTCGGCAATTTCGTTGAGAAACTCAGGCTGATTGGTTAATATTCCAGTCATATGTCTCCTAATCCATGCTCCAGCGCTTTGTACAGGGGTTATGCTCCCTTTCGAAGTTCAGCGTGGTCTCCCTGGTATGGCCCGGAAGCAATCTATAGTCACGCGAAAGGCTGTAGAGTCTCAATACTATTGAATTTAGCAGCGTTTCAGCGCTGCCGCCGTTTAGGTCTGTCCTTCCGACGCTTAATCTGAATATCGTATCCCCAGTAAATATAGTTTCGACTTCATCCAAAACATAGCACAGTCCACCCTCGGAATGTCCAGGGGTTGCAATCACCCTGAATTCAATTCCGCTTAGGGTTAAGACCTCCCCGCCTATTAGTTTCTCGTCGGCCTGGCATGGCTTAGCGCTGGTTCCTGCAAGTACGGATAGGTTTTTATTGTTGTCATAAAGCATGTCCGCATCCTTTTCGCCTATAAACACTCTGGCTCCGGCATCCTGCATTTCCTTAACGCCCAATATATGATCAAAGTGTCCATGCGTAAGCAAAATGTACTTGCAGGTTAAGCCCGAAGCATCCAGATGCCTATAGACCTTTTTTGCATCCGCCGGATCGATAACAACGCATTCGCTTGCTCCTTCGCGGCTGACTATATATGTGTTTACCCCAAGCGGACCAGTTAATACTGTTTCAATATTTATCATCAGAATGACCTCTCACTATCTAAAAGTATTGTAACAGGCCCGTCGTTAATGAGCGAAACCTCCATCATAGCTCCAAACCTGCCGCATTTTGTTGGAACGAATTCACCTATCCGTTGGATTGCAGCCTCGTACATTGAAAGCGCCCTGTCCGGCCTTGCCGCCCTTATAAAGCTGGGGCGGCGGCCCTTCCTGCAGTCGCCGTACAGGGTAAACTGAGATACGATCAAAACCTCTCCGCCTATGTCCCCCACGGATAGGTTCATATTGCCGGATTGGTCGTCAAACACCCTGAGCCCTATTATCTTATCACAGATATACGAAAGATCGGCGTTTCCGTCGCCCTCGTCTATACCCAACAAAATGAGAAGCCCCCTTCCGATGCTGCTTATCAAATGGCCCCCGCAGCTAACCGAAGCGCTCTTCACCCTTTGCGCCACTGCCCTCATCTGTACCCTGATCCTCCTAAAATAGGTTAATATGTTCTATATACATCGGAAACCGAAGGTAATTTCTTCAGGCTTTTCATTACAACATCAAGCTGTTCCGAGTCTTTTACGCAGAATGATAGATTCGTTGTAACATTTCCCTCATCGTCCGTATTGGCATTCAGCTTCGTTATACTGATTTCATATCCCATGAATGTACGCGAGAGGTCAAGCATAAGTCCCACCCTTTCCTCCGCTTCAACTACTATGCTTACCTGATACTTGCTGGCGGAGTTTCCCGCCCATTCTACCTCGGTTATCCGTTCAGTATCCTGCATCAGGTTGGCCGCGTTGGTACAATCGCTTCTATGAACAGATACTCCGCGGCCCCGCGTTATATACCCGAATATTTTATCCCCAGGAACAGGATTGCAGCACTTGGCGAATCTTACCGACATGCCTGAATCGCCATATACTCTTACGCCATGGACAACTTTGCTTGGATCATGGCCCGATTCCTTTGTAGTACCCTCTCCGCTTATGAGACTATTCTGATTTTTCTCCTTTTGGTAAAGGTCTATAAGCTTATGCAGGACTTGGCCTGTTGTTATCCCTCCGTATCCAATGGCCGCGTATACATCCTCAGGATCGCTCATATTGTATTTGCCCAGTACCTCTTCAAAGTAGGCGGGCCTTGCAATATCTGAAAGCTGGTATCCCTGGCGCTTTGCCGCATCCGCAAGCATTTCCTTGCCGCGCTGAACGTTTTCCTCCCGGTTTGCCTTTTTAAACCAGTTTCTTATTTTCGCCTTTGCCTGCTGGGTTTTTACAAACCTAAGCCAATCCCTGCTGGGAGCCGCCTGAGAGGATGTGATTATCTCTATCTTATCATGGTTTTTAAGCTTATAGTCAAGCTTTACCATGGTATCGTTAACCCTGGCGCCCTGCGTATGGTTGCCTACATTAGTATGTATTCTGTATGCAAAATCAACCGGAGTGGACCCTGTTGGAAGATCGATTATCTCACCCTTTGGCGTTAGGACAAATACAAACTCAGAGAAAAAGTCCTTCTTTACGTTATCTATAAATTCCCTTGTAGTGTCGGTAAGGTCCTCATACTCCAGCGCCTCTCTAAGCCATCCAAGTTTACTGTCAAGCTCGTCGCGCCCTGCCCTGCCCTCCTTGTACATCCAATGGGCAGCAATGCCGTACTCAGCCGCCTTATGCATCTCATGGGTACGGATTTGAACCTCAAACGGTATGCCGCTTTCACCAAATACTGTGGTATGCAGGGACCTGTATTGATTGGTTTTGGGCATCGCTATATAGTCCTTTACCCTCCCCGGCATAGGGGGCCACATGGAATGTATTATCCCCAACGCCTCATAACAGTCCTTAACCGTGTTTACGATTACGCGAATTGCTATTAAATCATATATTTCATTTAGTGTTGTATCCTGTTTTTTAAGTTTTTTATATATGCTGTACAAATGCTTTCTGCGGCCGCTTATTTCCGCCTTTATGCCTGAGTTTCTCAGCTGTTCGGAAATAGAGCTCATGGCGCTCATCAGCATGCTCATTCGCTCCCGCTGCTGTGGTTCAATGGCATCCTTAAGCTTTTTATACTCGTCCGGATGCAGGTGCTCAAAAGCAAGATCCTCCAGCTCGACCTTCATAGCGCCCATTCCAAACCTATGAGCAAGAGGCGCGTAAACCTCCAGCGTCTCCCTTGCCTTTCTAACGCGTTTATCAGGGTCGCAGTATTCAAGCGTTCGCATATTGTGCAGCCGGTCCGCAAGTTTTATTATTACAACCCGCACATCCTTTGCGATCGCTAAGAACATTTTTCTAAAATTCTCAGCCTGTCTGTCCTCTTTAGAAATCGACTTGTCGTTTCCGCTCTTGGTCAGCTTTGTAACACCGTCAACCATCTCCGCTATATCATCACCAAATTCCGCTTTGATATTTCGTATGGTCACATAATCGTTATCCTCTACAGTATCGTGCAGCAAGCCCGCAATAATTACATTAAGATCCATGCCCATGTCGTTTAGCATAATGGCCACGGCTTTAGGATGGATATAATATGGCTCCTTTGACTCGCGAAGCTGGCCCTCATGCGCCTTTCTAGCAAACTCAACAGCCCTTTTGAGCAACTCAATATCGGCTTCTGAAAACCTTTTGCCGCAAGCCTCAATGAGCTGATCCATTATTTAACCTCCTTCCTTGTGCCGGTTGCCAGTATATCCGCGTTATGAACACATTATAACCGAGTATATGCTTAGGCGTTTAATGTATTCATTGCATAATGACCTTAACGTTAACCGTTCAATATTGTATCAGCGTTTCAATATCGTAACCCTTTAATAATTCCCTACCCATTAAATCGCAAAGTTCAATTACGAATCTTGCCGCAACAACTCTGCCTCCGGCCTGCTCTACCAACTTTATTGTTGCCAGGGCAGTGCCTCCAGTGGCTAACAGGTCGTCAACCACCGCAACCCTCTGTCCGCCGGCTATAGCATCCTCGTGTATTTCGAGCACATCGCATCCATATTCAAGACCATATTCATAACGGTTTGTTTTATAAGGAAGCTTTCCAGGCTTCCTGGCCACTACAAACCCCGCGTTTAGAACATAGGCAAGCGCTGACCCTATAACAAAGCCCCTGGCTTCCGGCCCAACGACCACATCCACGCCATATCCGGCAAGGCTGCCCGCCATATCGTCTATAAGCTGCTTGTAAGCGTCCGCATCCTTAAGCAATGTGGTTATGTCTCTGAACAGTATTCCCTTCTTCGGGAAATCGGGTATATCTCTAATCATGGATTTCAGATCCATCGTTTAATCCTCCATTCTGAGGTGATTGCATCATATCAGCGTATTTACCAAGCTTATCTGGCAACGAAGCAACCCCCATATATAACCTGCTTTCAGAAAGCCTTCTCTTTTCAGCGTTGGGTATAAGCCGCACTTCATCGCACCTATCAACCCTTATAAATCCAAGTTCTATAAATACATTAAACGCAAAGCCGAATTCATATTTCGTACATATTGACATGCCCGTAAGCTGGGAACATAGCTCCCTTCTCCGCCACTTTTTCTGCTTAAGGGTATTGTAAATAGAGGTATATATTTCAGCTATGCGGCTGCGCTCCGTATCTATCGCGCATTTCAGTTTCTGGCCAAAGGCTTCCTGAATATATGAAACAAACAGATTCGCGCGCGGCGCTATTTGGCACAGTCCCTTCAATGCTTCCGTACTCATGCACGTATCGTACACAAGTATATTTTTATATTGACGCGTTTCCAGCTTCTCCATCACAGGAGCGAATAGTACGGTATTATAAGCTATAGGCCTATTTTTGACGCAATAGAAAGCCGTGTCAAGCTTGTCCCATAGCTTAAGTTCAGCTACCGTATTCAACAGGTCTATCGCGCCTTCCTGAGTAAAACATAGTATCAGCGCGCCCGTGATATCACTGTACAAAAGTTCGCGCAGGCAATCCGCTCTGGATACGCGCGTAAACTTAGGACAAATATCTCCTTTATTATATACTACGTTTTTAAAAAATGCATCAAAAAACTTTGAGTCATTGCTATTTATATAGCCTGAAATATCTCTAATCCTATCATGCGCAACCGCTTTCAGCCTCAGTTGAAGCACCTTGCCTCCCCGCCAGGAGTTAACGATTGGCGTATGGACTACCATACATCTGTCCATGGCGAGCAGCTCGTCAAACTCAGAGCCCATGCAGTACGCTACAGCTTCACAGGCATTCATATCCGCCTGAGCTATAGCTTTTAGATGTGCCCCGTCATTGCCAATTCTTCTCAGGTTCCTAAGCTTTAGGCCGCTTGTCATAAACAATGGCACAGGGTTCCCCTCGCCAAACGGCTCCAGCTTTGTGATCTCTTCGGCAAGACCAATGTCAACCTTATCAAGCGTGATGTCGAACTCGTATTTTTGACGGGGAAGGAACACGTGATCCTGTATATGGTCTTTTAAATATGAATTGAGCGCTTCCTTTAGTCCCTCAAATTCCGAAACTCTAAGGCTTGCGCCAGCAGCTCTTTCATGGCCGCCATACCTTGTAAAGAATTCCCTGTTAGCATGGAACGCGCTGAATATGTCAACCCCTTCTATTGAACGGGCCGAACCCGTAAGCATTTCTCCGTTTAGTGTAAACAATACGGCCGGCCTGTAAAACCTTTCGGATATCCGTGAAGCTGCAATGCCCACTACACCAGGGTTCCATTCCTCAGAATACAGCATGATTATCCTGCTGTCGGTTAAGTCCTGGTCTTCAATCATATGAAGTGCGCTCTCAAAGACCTTTTGCTCCTCTTCACGCCTAAGCAGGTTTAGTTCGCTCAACTGTCTTGCGATCATTCGGGCCTCATTGCGGTTATCGGTCATAAACAGTGAAACGCCCGGCTTAGCGTCTCTCATCCGCCCTGCCGCATTTATTCTTGGGATCATGCCAAACATAAGATCCCTGGCGTCGAACTGAGGATTTTCAATATCGGGCTTTATTTCCCTCCCAAGCTCTTGTAGGCCTGCAAAGCAATTCCCTGAATTTATGGATTTGAGGGCATAAACGGCAAGCACGCGGTTTTCGCCGACCAGTGGAACAATATCCGCTATTGTGGCAAGTCCAGCAAGGGGTATAAGGGGCATCATAGCGTTGTGTCCGCCAACAGCGTGAACAAGCTTCAAAGCTACCCCCGCTCCGCAGAGGTTAGGATTTGGATATTTACAATCGGGGCGGGTCTGTGCTACTACCGCAACGCATGCCGGCAATTCATCCTGGCATTTGTGGTGGTCTGTAACGATAAGGTCCATACCAAGCTCACGGCATGTCTTTGCTTCTTCTATTGCCGCTATGCCATTATCCACCGTAATGATTAAAGATGCCCCATGCTTTTTTATAATATGGATTGCCTCGGGATTCATGCCATAACCATGTTCATGCCTCGACGGTATATGGTATCCTACCCTCGCCCCCCTTGACCTCAGATACCTTGCCAAGATGGAGGTTGCACAGATTCCATCCGCGTCATAATCGCCAAATATGCAGATTATCTCGTTGGATGAGACGGCGCGTTCTATACGCTCCACGGCCTTTTCGATATCCGGCAGAAGCATTGGGTCATGAAGCTGGTCAAGCGATGGATTAAGAAACTCGTTCATCTGGCGCGAGTCTGTCGCACCCCTTGCGTATAATAAACTGGCGAGAAATGGGGTGATACCTTCAACCGTAGGCAAATCATTCCCGCTAGGAATGCCATATCTGCAATCGCGCTCAATGATCAGCATCCGAATTCATATTCCTTAGCAAATATGCCCATTGCTATTTCTGCACGTTTACGCTCAAACGCGCAGGTAATCTCATGAGGTTCAAAGATGCTGCCATTGTATTTATACGCGTTGGCCGCGCAGCCTCCGCTGCAGAAGTATTTTGCGAAGCATGTCCGGCACTTTGGCTTGGCGGCTATATTGCACGAACTAAATTCGCGGCTTATTTTCTCATTATATTCGCCTGTAATGACGTTGCCCATCTTATATTTATCGTCTCCTACAAATTGGTGACACGGATATATTGCTCCATCCGGCGATATTGCCGCATACTCTACGCCAGCGCCGCAGCCGGACATTCGCTTTTTTAAACAGGGACCGTTTCCAAAGTCAACCATGAAGTGGAAAAAGTTAATAAATCTTCCACTCTTCCTGCTATTGAGCAGGTAATCCGCCAAAGTTTCATATTCATTCAGTATTCTCTCTATATGGGAGTCTAATATTGCATATGGGCTGTCTTCGGGCAACACTACAGGCTCAAGCGAAATCTGATCAAAGCCCAGCTGGTGCAATGCTTGAACATCTTTTGTAAAATCAAGATTGCGGTTTGTAAACGTTCCGCGTATATAGTATTCTCCTTGTCGTCTTTTCTTTACAAGATCAATAGCATTATCCACAATTAAGTCATAGGAACCCCGTCCGTTTGCCGTGGGCCTTAAAGCATCGTGTACTTCGCGTCTGCCGTCAAGGCTTATAACTATATTGTGCATCTCTTTATTAAGATAATCTATAGTATTCTCATCCAACGCGACACCGTTTGTGGTCATGGTGAAGTTTATATGCTTATTAAAACGTCTCTCAAGCTCCCTGCCATAGGTCACCAGTTCCTTTACCACTTTAAGGTTCATAAGCGGTTCGCCGCCGAAAAAATCCACCTCAAGATTATGGCGGCTGCCCGACCTTTCCATAAGAAAGTCAAGCGCCTTCCTGCCAACCTCAGGGGACATCATCATGCGCTCCCCGCAGAACTCTCCCGTACCCGCAAAGCAATACGCACAGCGCAGGTTGCAATCGTGCGCCACATGAAGGCAAAGCGATTTTATTATGTGCCGCTCAGTGTCCTGGACAATACTTGGTTCATCTGCGTTCAGCGCTCCCGCATTCTCCAGTTCAGCCAGCTCCGAAATGATCTGCTGGATTTCAGCCGCATCATAATGCAGTTTATAAGGATCATTCCCCTTTCCTATCTCACAGATAACGTCATAGGCGGCCTTATCAACACTGTGTATCGCACCGCTTTCAACATCCAATATCATATATAAATCTTTAAATTTAAATGTGTGTACCAAGTAAACCTCCAGGGGATTAGCTATAATTCCTTTGTTATGCTTAAGGGCGACCCGAGAAATGATTTTTATACAATCACTTCCCGTGCGCCCTCACAACGTATAGTATAATCGTCGATTAACCTTTTTCCTTCCGGCAGGTCTGATTGGCTACTGTACAGGATGTTTTGCACGCGGACTGGCATGAAGCCTGACACTCTCCACAGCCTGTGTGTTCCCCTGTCTTAATGCATGGCGTCTGAATCGTTTTAATGTGCTTCACGGATATATACCTCCAAAGTTGGTTTTCGTTGTTTATTATACATTATCATACTCCGCAAAGCAATATGGTTTGAAACCGTCATACCCCATATAGGCAAAACCTTAGCTATTAATCATTATTGACTTGTATAAATGCCGCCATCGAACCAGTTATCCCGCTATCCCTTCTATATGAATAGAACATACCGCTGTTTTCAAACGTGCAGGCGCCCATAATTGTAAGGTGTTCGGGAAGAATGCCTGATTCGACAAACTGAATGGCCGACGCCATCTCCAAATCCAGCATGAGCTTTCCCGTTTTTCCCTCTGAACATAGGCTGTCAAAGCCAAACTCGTCAATGAAGCAGCGCCCCAGTTCTTCGGCGACCTCAAAGCAGTCGCGGCATATGCATGGTCCAATTCCTACAAACATATCTTTGCTTTTAGACCCGAATTCCTTCGACATCGCCTCTATCATAGCGCTTCCAATTCGTCCCAAGGTCCCCTTCCAGCCCGCATGCGCCAGTCCAGCGGCATTGTTTACAGGATCATATACAAAATAAGCCCCACAGTCAGCGTGCAGCGTAAGAAGCACAACTCCAGGATCATTCGTAATAATTCCGTCGCACGGTTCAAGCGGTTCCCTTGATATGCCCCTTCCTTGGTCGGCTTTACTAACCCTCTTTACGGCTGTCCCATGTACATAGGAGACCATTACAAGGCTATTAATATCTAGACCCATCGACTCGCAAAATATGCCGTAATTTAGTTCAACGTTTTTAGCGCAATCCCCCCTGCTTCTGTTTAGATTCAGACTTTTAAACGGGCCTGGGCTTACTCCCCCAGCCCGCGTGGTAAAACCGTGCTTGAGACCTGCTGTATCTAATTGAGGTATGGTAAGCACTCCTACCCCCATATTTTTGTATATACCATAGCCGCGCCGGACTTTTATAGGATTAAAGCTAATAATTTGAATCGCCTCCTTTACCCTCAACGCTCATCCAAAATTGATTTTAGTTCGTCCATAAATGTGCTTATATCCTTAAACTGCCTATAAACGGACGCAAACCTTATATAAGCGATCTCGTCCAGCTGTCTCAAGCGTGACATCACCATCTCCCCCACCTGTTCACTGCCAACCTCATCAATAAGAAGATTGAATACATCTTTTTCGACCTCCCGAACAAGCGCATCCTGGTCGGCGGCCGATACAGGCCGCTTTTCACAAGCTTTTCTGACGCCGGCCAATATCTTCATACTATCAAACGGTTCCCTGCGGCCGTCCTTTTTCACAACCATGATTGGAAGTTCCTCAACCTTTTCATAGGTGGTAAACCGCCTTCCGCAGTTAATGCATTCTCTTCTGCGGCGTATCACTGCGCCATCCTCAGTCGGGCGCGTATCCACAACCTTGCTGTCCTCACATGAGCAGTATCTGCACTTCACTGTTTCATCCTCCGTTTAGATATTGAAGTTAATTGGCAGACAATTAAGACGTAAGGCTACCAATATCTATAGTAATTATAACACACTAAATAACTGGAAGATATTAAGGGAACTCATTAATCAAAATTCGTGCTTGCAAAACATTAACCCGTGGTGTAAAATTCTATGGTATCGGGGATGTAGCCCAGCTGGTCAGAGCGCCTCGCTCACATCGAGGAGGTCGGGGGTTCGAGCCCCTCCATCCCCACCATCATATCCAAACCCAGATGTATATGTGTCTGGGTTTTTGCTACTCCAAGGAGTAATGTCAATATCTAACTTATCATGATATATTGTTATACGTGATACAAACCTGTATACGACATCTTTTTGCTCTTCCGGAGACAGTTCCATTATTCTCCCGTACTTTTCCAGATACCTTCTAGCATCCTCAAAGGTGAATTCATAGCGCTTAACCCACTGGTCAGACATTGATATTTCATTTATTAGTGAGACTTTTTCTTCTTCGAGTACATCAAGCTTTTCCTTCATTGATTCATGATACATTCCCTCGGCTATGGCACTTACAATATTGTCTATCTCTCTGCGCACCTTTGACAGCCGCTGACGACATGCGGTCAGCCGTTCAGGTATCTCAGACTTTTGTTCATTAGCGTATTCAACTAACAGTTTAGCCGCGTTGCGCGCTGCTTCGGGCGTAAATACATTATCGCGCAGCGCCAGCAAGACTCGGATTTCTATATCCTCAGCATTTACTGGTTTAAGATTACACCCCTTTGTCCTTTTGCGTGTATTACACTCATAATAGCTGTAATATTTCTTAGACCGTCCCCCTAAAGAGGTATTGCCTACCATCGCGCTGCCGCATTCTCCGCAATAGATCTTGCCAGTTAAAATATATACCCTCTTCGCCTTATTCTCTGCATTACGCCCAACTTTCTTCATTATCTTCCTGACCCTTTCAAATGTTTCTTTTTTAATTATAGCAGGGATGCCGCCATCAATTTTTATTATTTCTGTGGCATCTTTTGATTTGTGCGTGTTGCGTTTTCCGTTTATGTCTTTTGATACAGCTCTATTGTATACATATACCCCTGTATATTTTTCATTTATTAATATGTCATGAATACTTCCTTTCGAAAACAGCCGTCCGGTTTTAGTCCTGTATCCTCTGGAATTAAGTTCATCTACTATCTTTGTATACCCTTTCCTGTTTGTGTACATTTCAAATATTAATCTTACCGCTTCAGCTTCTCTAATGTTAACTACGTATGACTTATCTTCGTCCACATCGTATCCAAGAGGCGGTCTGCCACCTGTATGCTTGCAATTATACGCTGATTCTTTAAGCCCTTTCATAACCTCGCGTGCAAGATTCCGGCTATAGTATTCTGCCATTCCTTCTATTACCGATTCTAATATTATGCTTTCGGGGCTGTCATCTAGTCTTTCCAATACAGATATCAGCTTTACGCCGTTTTGGGCTAGCTTTCTTTTGTAAAATGCGCTGTCATATCTGTCTCGCGTGAATCTATCATACTTATGCACCGCTACAGCATCAAACAGGCCGCAAGATGCGTCTGAAATCATCTTTAAAAATTCCGGCCGATTATCGGTCAGCGCACTTCGTTCCTCATCCACATACATGGCTACTATGACATGACCCTCTCTGGCAGCGTATTCTTTTATAGCCCTGATCTGCGCATCAATCGACTCCGCCCTTTGATTGCCAGATGAATATCTTGCATAACCAGCCAATCTCATGCATGTCTCCTCCCACTATTTTGTTTATATCTTTGCCGATGGCTGGAGTATCTATAATAAGCGATTGCTGTTTTGGGTTCGTTGGTGGTAATATTGTTCATGTTGTCACCGTACAATTTAAACTGTTTGTTTATAATTCTATCAGCTATGAGTCCGATACGCAATACTGGTTACAGCGTCGGATGTCAATTATATAGTATTAGGACAAGCTAAATGCCCCCCCGCTTAAAAAGCATGAAACAGAGCAAGCTATATATAAAAAACGGAGAGGACACGCCCCTCCATTAAGGTATAATGTCGCTTTACTTTATAGGCTTATAGTCCTCACTGCTATAATCGTCGTATACTATTGAAAATTGACAAAGGCCATTGTCTCTTTCCCTAACTACCTCCCACCAGAAGACAAGACGTTGCTCCTCGTCATAGTAAAAAACTTGGCTTGGGGCATGCTTTTCATCCCTAACTTTTTGAAAGCCTCTAGTATAATCCTCATAAAACTGATTAATATCGCTTGCACTATAGCTTGTCTCAAAGTATTCCATTTCAATAGTTGAAACATCTATGTGCCTAGACCCTGGCGGTAATGGAATTATCCCCCCTTTGGCGGCTCCCGTCTTTATTGTAAATTCGCTAATAACGGGATTATGGAATGCTGCAAAGTATATCGCTACGGCGGCTCCTATTACTATTAGCGCCGCGACTGCTATAATTAGTTTTTTGTTCATACGCTCTCCTAAATCATTCCGTTCCATTGGGAATGTACTCATAGTTATAGTATTCAATGCATGGACCTATGACCTGGTTGATACTTTCCTCGAACTCTGGATTTAGCTCCCTTACAAGGTCAATACGCCTGAGAAAATACCTGAACATCGTATCGAACTCCTCATAATTTATGCTGTGATCATCCAATAGATCAAGCATATCCTGCATATGGCTCATGTTGGCGCTCCAGTCCAGCGTAAGGACATCCAGGCGTTTTCCGGTATAGCTGTATAGGATGTCCGCCGCTTCCTGGTCAATAGCATCCAAGAAGTTCTCAATCTCTTGAAACCTATCGTACATAGCCTGCAGGTCCGCCCTGACCTCTGGATCAATAGTGGATACTGGCTGTGGATTCTCTTCAAGCCAGTCTGAAAACGCCTGCTTTTCCTGCTGCTGATCCAGCTCCAGATTGTTTTGCTCCGTCCACTCCAAAAACTGATCATATGCGCTTAACTCAGGGGAGCCGGACCTAACGTCAGATTCTGATTCCGTTATATCATTGGAATTTGCTGATGATCTGTCCGCATAGGATGAGCAGCCCGTTAACAGAACAGCACCCATCAAAGCCCCTGCAAGCAGCATTACGCTAATGCAGATTATTCTTTTACGTAATCTCATATTCTTAACTCCTTTTATTTCATCTTGTAAAAAACTATCCACTCATCACCATTTTCGAGACTCATAGCGGCCACCTCGCTAAGCGGTACATCCCTTCTGTTTCTTGTATGGTAGCTAAGATTATAATCCGGCTTGCCGTTAGACGTTCCATAGCAGCATATATATAAGGTATGCCGCCCTGTTCTTCCATCCAGATAAAGGGTTTGAACAACATCTCCTGGGCCGAAATTCAGGTTATATATCTCCTGCTGGTGCTCAAGAATATAGCTTGCCTTATATCTCGCAGTCTCCACTTTCCCCTCCCAGAAATTCTTGAAATGCTTTGCGCTTATCCATGGGCTGCTTGCGCCATGCCCTAAGATGCCGCCCATTTTTTCTATCTCCCAGGAAAGTTCCAGTTCATTGTCCGATGGCTCTGGGCGATCGTTATTCTTTTTGTAGATGAACCATGCGTCACGAAAATGTATCCCGCTTGCAAGCATGCATTGAGACGCAAAATTAGCGCAATCCCCATCTAATTTTGGATAAGTAGGAAAGGCATTCGGCTTCTCAGCATAAGTATGGGCGTATTGTTTAGCAAGTCCCATAGTATACGTTCGCGGCTCAAAGATCCACTCATCGTTATGCGTCCGATTGTAGCTATACTGTATCACATTTGCGCCTGCCTGGCAACTAGCGCCCGACACCACTACGGTTTTATTAAAGCCGCTGGGTTTGCTGGCCATGCGGTATGTAACCAGATCCGAGTTGAAGTATACTTTGAATTTGCTGCCCGTCGCGCTTTTGTTTGTCGATATTACTATATTAGCGTCGTTTCTTGCACTGTTGCCGGAAACGTTAAGCGCGTATGACTGATTGCTCATAGGGATTATATTGCATTCCCCGTTCCCTGTTGATATTAGCTTCCATCTCTGGGATGTCGCTCCCGTGTACTTCGCCTGGTTTACGTTGGTTCCCGAAACGGTTAGATACTGGCCGCTGTTCTTGTTCTTTATGTAATATTCCTTGTTATAGTCCAAAAACAGAGCCGGTCTGTTTGACGGTGGCTCTGGAGTTATGGGCGTAGGCGTTGGGACGGCTCCGCCTCCGGTATAGCTAATTTTCAGTTGAGGTCGTTTAGCCGCTGTAGCAAAGTCGGCGGAATAAACGGTATTAAAGTCGTTTATTGTTTCGTTTTGATATTGAACCATGATTCCATAGTTCCTGTTTCTGCCCGTCGTGCTTCCGCTATACCAGCCCTTTACCGTCGACTTCATATCTATGTTGTATCTGGTCAATCCGTTATGACCGATATTCGATTGAATAGTGCTGGACGCAGCGGGTTTATTAGCCCATGTTATTGTTTTCGAGCTCCAATCCGCGTCAACCCTATATGCCTTAAGGCTGTTTCCCGTGGAGGTGCCGCTGGTAACGTAAAAGGTTTGGGTGGCCGAATTTATAGTAGCTCCTGACGGGATTGTAGGCATGGTCTTGAACTTTTGATAGAACCTTCTTTTCTTTCCATTGCGGTTCCCTGCGTACAGCCTGTCCAGCGTATGCGTTATTACGCCGCTGCCCTGCTCCACCGAGTTATCAATCCCGTTTGTCTGATCCGTACTCGCGCTGACGTCGGGGTCTATTGTAATTGGATACACCCTTGCTTCATCGTTAAGCCACTCCGCGTCCGGCGTCAGCGTCACGGTATAAGACCCGTTCCCATTGTCCGCAAGGTCTACCTCTATCTCCTCGGACAGCTCGTCCGCCGAATCGTACATATACGGCGCCCATATGGTGAATATAACCTCCGTCCCGTTGCTGAACACTATCTCGCCCGATTCATTTATACTTGCTGTAAGGCCCTCAGCGGTAATATCCATTATGTAGGATACTATGTCCTGCGGGCTTTCGAGGACTATCGCTTCCTTTACCCTGCCTGGCAGCACCGTGTATTCCACGTCCACGCCCTCCCCAGCCGCGTCTTCATACGTAAGCTGGGCCGCGTTTCGCGCAAGCATAAGCTGGTCCGTGCCCTCAAAGCCCGTGCGGTCCGGCTCCTTTTATATTTGCTAAAACCACGAGACCGCACTTTTTACCGCGCTCTGATACGCAAACATGGTGAAACCGTTCGCATGGATTATCCCGCTTAAAAAGCGCGTAAGCTAAACAGCCTTAGCCTGATAGCAGGGAGTGATTAACCTTATACGCTATCGCAAGTACGCATATCGCGCACATAGATGAACGTCCTATCCACTTAAGATTAAGATAAGGGCGTATCAGTTTAGTCATTTCCCAGCGGGATCGCGACATGGAAATATCGTATTTCAAAAAATAGATGCAAGTGTAACTTGGCTCTCTCTTCCCATAATATAAAATGCGTCCAATTCGGTGTAAACTGTGTCGCAGCCGCCCCCAGCAGGATACAGCGCCTCCCGTTTCCCTAAAAGGTTATTCGATACGTAAAGTAACCGCAATCACTGCCATTGCCGCTTTTCATATGACCTTAATCCCTCCAATAACCAAGCCTCCCCGTTACTGTAAATGTAGTTGGATTTCCCCTGTTGCCGCCCCCAAACCGAGCGACTGCTCGGCATATAGATTGATTCCAAAAATAAAAGGGCTCTCCTGGCTTTCAGCTGAGGCAGTCCTTTTTATATATAATTTTAACTCGCCATACCGTCATCAAGTTGGATGTTGAACGATATGCTCGCTGAAAAGGGTTTGCTGTCGCCATAAAGGCGCAATGGAACGACCGTTACAAATCCGGTTTAAAACGTATTCCCGCAAAACATGGTTTTAAGTTATAATGGTGTTTGGAAACGGAGGCGGCCGTCATCAAGTTAGACCGATTAATAGGAATATTGGCCCTTCTTCTGCAAAGGGAAACCATCACCTCTCCTGAACTTGCGGAGCGCTTTGAGGTGTCGCGCAGAACCATTAACCGCGACATAGAAGCTATCTGCAAGGCTGGAATCCCTCTCGTAACAACCAGAGGCAGGAATGGAGGCATATCCATTATGGAGGGCTATACGATTAATAAAACCCTCTTGACCTCAAGCGACTTACAGGCGCTATTAACGGGTTTGCAGGGCTTGGACAGCATAGCAAGCACCAACAGGTATCAACAGCTTATGGAAAAGCTGTCAGCTGGACAGGCGGCGCTTTTAAACGAGCGCAGTATCATGGTTGACCTATCGTCATGGTACAAACTCTCGCTGGCCCCTAAAATCGAGCTGATACAAAGGGCTATAAACGCCAAACAAAAAGTCCGCTTTGACTACCATGCGCCAGCCGGCGATAGCCGACGTACTATAGAACCCTATCTTCTGGTTTTTCAGTGGTCGTCGTGGTACGTGTGGGGATATTGCCTAAAAAGAAATGATTTCCGGCTGTTTAAATTGAACCGAATAAACCGCCTTTCTTGTATGGAAGAAGCCTATACGCCTAGGGAGCGGCCCTCGTTTCAAGCTGGACTTGGATACTTTAAAGGCGCTTCTATACACGCTGTCGCTATAGTAGATCCGCAGATGAAATGGCGGCTGATTGAAGAATTTGGCGTCGATTGCTTTTGTGAACGCGAAGATGGGCAGCTTCTGTTTCAGTTTGATTTTGTGGACAAGCAAAACCTGATTGGGTGGGTTTTTTCGTTTGGAGATAGGATTGAACTAATGGAACCCGTATCCATCAGGGATGAAATCATAGACCTTTCAAAAAAAATATTGTCCAGATATGAAAAACATGACACATAGCTGTCCATGATACCGTGATATTCTATTGAAAAAGTCATGAGGAAGGGTTATGCTTGGAAAAATTTGATTATAAAAAGGAGTACAAGGATTTATATCTGCTTAAGAACAAACCGGTGAAGGTATTGGTCCCACAGATGAGCTTCATTATGGTAGACGGACAGGGAGACCCAAACACCGAATGAGGAGAGTATAAGCAAGCGGTTGAAGTATTGTATGGCATAGCATACACGATCAAGATGAGCAAAATGGGCCGCAGCGTACCCGAAGGGTATATAGAGTACGTTATGCCGCCCCTTGAGGGGCTTTGGACGATAGCGGACGGCTATGCATGCTTGACTGCGGCCGTAAGGGACAGCAATGATACGCCAGCCTGAATTCGTAACCTATGGCGTATTCGACTGGGCTTGCGATGAAGTTCGGCAAAAAAGGGCCTTGATACCTCAAAGGCCAGGCTTCAGACCTATTCGGAAGGGCTTTGCGTTCAATGCATGCATTGTGGCAGCTATGACGATGGGTCGGCCACGATTAAACTGACAAACTCGTTTATTGCGCTAAATGGTCTTACCGAGGATTTCGCTTCTGGACGCCGCCACCATGAGATTTATATCTCGAATCCCCTGAGGACAAAGGTAGAACGTTTGAAAACCGTATTGAGGATACCGGTCAGGGAAGCTTAAAGCCAATAAGGGTTTCAGTGGATTATTGATTTTGATTATGTGGAGGTATGATTAAATGTTAAAACTTGATGCAGTTGGCTTATTTGTTACCGATATGAGCAGAATGGTAGCTTTCTACCGTGACGTAATGCATATGAAAACACAATGGAACGGCAGCGCAAACGCCGAACTCTATTCCGACGGAATACGGCTTATTATGTTCAGTAGGCAGGACTTTGAAGGCATGACCTCCAGAAACTATGGATATGTAAAAGGACTCAATGGCACTATGGAATTAGCCTTTAGCCTGCCGGCCTTTTCAGATGTGGATAAAGAGTATGAAAGGATTGTCGCCGATGGAGCGACGCCGGTATTCCCCCCTACAGACGAGCCCTGGGGACAACGTACCAGCTATGTCGCCGACCCGGACGGGAACCTGATTGAGATATCGTCTTTTAATAACCCATAAATATATTTTGATCATCTAAGCGGCGGCCTTAAGTATGGTATAATGACCGTTGATATTAATCTGAGCCGTAGATGGGTTCGCAGGCTGCAAAGCAAATGAAATATAATACAAGATGCTAAATCATATGTTATTACGGTTGATGAAGAGGTGTTTTATGTATAGCCGAATGCTTGATAAGCGCCTTCCTCCTGGAATCGAAGATATGATATCCTATTGTGGCGCAAGTTCAAACCTATCTAAATAATTAAACGAGTACCTCATTAACGAACTTGAGACTCAGGTAAAAATCCGCTTTTCATATGGTAACCATTATGGGTGGAGGATTAAACACTCGAAGGGGAGAAAACATATCTGTGATATTTTTCCTGAAACAGGGGCTTTCAGCGTAATGTTAAGGCTTAATAATGAACAGCTTAAAGAGGTCTATGATGATTTGTTAGTATATACAAAACAATATATTAACAATAAGTACCCATGCGGTGATGGCGGCTGGCTACACTATCGTGTCATATGCCAATGTCATTTAGATGATATTAAAAAACTACTGAGAAAAATAATTGGGTAATCCATTGAGGCAAAATGGTTTTCATAATTTAACCCAACGGTAATCGACTTATATATAGGTATGGCGTTTGTAAAAGGGCGGAATCAAAGGATCTGCTATTTTGACGCCAGTATTATGATAAGCATGTTCATACTGTGCGCGGCTTTGCTTTACGCCGCTGACGCTATACTGATAAGCTGTAAGCGACTGTAAAAGAGATTTCAGGCGCTCTACGGCGCGTGTTGGGTTCAAATAACATGGGTATGATATCTTTTATCCATGCATGCGTCTATTTAATGTTTTAAAATTGACGCGGATAAACTTAAGTATATGATCGAATCCGGAGTATTGGAAGGAACGTATTTCCCTGATAACAACCGTATGAATGGGCAAATAGTAAATCTGCAGACTAATTAACCTAAATTCGAGCTTAATATCATCAATGCATCAGCTGCGTATATAAACTCATCTCTTTCTTATAGATATTCTACCCTCAGTTGGCAAGGGTAAACACGACTGGAGGGTAGTATTTTGGCCATTTCTATGTTCTCGCCGCTTGAAACAGCGCTGCTGATCCTACGTTCCTGTGTGTCCAATAACTTTATATCCCATGCCCTTCTCAAACCTGACGTTGTACATGTCTTAGGAAGCATAGCCTTATTTGTCCATCAATTACCCATTGAAGACGCTTCTATAATCCTTGCTTACTATATTAATCATTAATTCGTCGAAATTTGGGGAGCGCTGCCTATAGATTTTACTAGGCGTTGATGTAATAATTTATATGAAGTCAGCATTTGTTGCCCCGTTCAAAAAACTAAATAAACGTGGATTCTACGCCCAGATGGTTATATATACATTTAAGCTTTATAAGGTTATTTTGGCTTATATCATGATTCTTGCCGGACATGCGTGCCAAAGCTGGGTTCAAATCCATTAATGACACCATATTAAGCTCCAAATCGTGCCAAATGTAGTTTTTTATTTTAAACAGTCCATTCATATTCTGCTCCATTATCCCAGATTCAATAGTATTTAATGATTATAGCCGCCCTCATAACAGTCATATACATACAGATCTTGTTTTGGACAGCAGGTATATCTCTATTGGATAAAAGCAACTCAAAGTGGTCTTTTCAACCTGCAAGCGTTGCTGAATTCCATGTAATAAGCACCTTTTCTAATATTTACAGCAATATTTCTCTTTCATGTATGTAAGTTATGTAACACTAAACTATAAGCCAAACCAAGGCAATTATCAATGATTTTTATAAACAAACCACCTGTAGTTTATTAACATCTTTAATTAGCCTTAATTGATCGTAACTTAAAACTTTGCCCCCCCTCTGTTGGAGACAACGGTAATACATTAATGATATCATAAATCGGGGCGTTATCAATAGCTAGTTTAATATAACATTCAGGAATTTTTTATCAATAATAAAATGCATTAACGGCGTGAAATTTAACAACTATTAGCTCTTCGTATTAACGATAAAAACCCGACCGCGAGATCGGGTTTTAATACAAACAAATGTGTTGTTCATAGCCTAAGCGCATCTTTAAGCACGATTTCCGTATACTTTCCATCGGGATGACAATTTAAGAGGGTATTCCGCCTTCCATCCCTGAACAACACGTCGCGCTTATTATTTACGCTTTCTAGCAGCTTCGGCCTTTTTCTTGCGTTTAACGCTGGGCTTTTCATAATGCTCGCGCCTGCGTACCTCGGCCAGAACGCCCGAACGGGCGCATTTGCGCTTGAACCGCTTCAGTGCGCTTTCCAAAGACTCGTTTTCACCTACACGAATTTCCATTTCCTTATCCCTCCCCTCTTAATATCATCGAACAACGTGCCGATGCGAATAAGGAGCTATCTAAAACACAAAGGTATTATAATGGCAAAATCTTCGCAAGTCAACATATTAAATTATATGCCGGCGCTTTTAATTTGATTTTAGCACAGATTCATTACTTTTCAAACTAAAGTTACCCTCTTGTCACAATGTATTGTTGACAAAGCATTATAGCGGTGTTATTTTATATTCGTTGATTAGCACTCAACTTTTTAGAGTGCTAATCAAGAGACTGGATCCGGGAGATGTTTAATATGCCGCTTGATTCAAGAAAGATGCGTATACTTCAGGCAATAATCGATGATTACATATTGACAGCGGCGCCCGTTGGCTCTAGGACAATCTCAAGAAGGGACGGCATAGGCCTTTCATCCGCCACAATCCGAAATGAGATGTCCGACCTAGAGGAGCTGGGTTACCTTGAGCAGCCCCATACCTCCGCAGGACGTATACCTTCCGATAAAGCGTTCAGATTATATGTTGATAACATATTCAACCATGCCCGGCTTACCGACGAAGAAGCCAAATATATTAAAAAGTACTTTTCAAAGACCCTGGATGGCGTTGAATCCGTTGTCAAGCAAACTGCCGCTGTGCTCTCGGAAATGACATTGTATACGTCAATGGTTCTTTCCCCCCAGCTTCACGCTATACGATTAAGGCATATACAGATTGTGCCCTTAAATGAAGGCACCGCGATTGTTGTAATCGTTACGGACACCGGAATAACCAAAAACGCGCTGATACGCTTACCATATGGGATGAGTCCGGATATGCTCGACAGAGTTTCCCACAGGCTTACCTCAAGGCTGTATAATTGCCGAGTTGTAGACATAGACGCTGAGCTCATGCGTGGCATCTCGGATGAGTACAGTGAGCACAGGCAGTTTCTTAATTCACTTATTGATACTGTACAGCGTAATATTCTTGATGGGGCCCATAATGTGGAACTTTCGGGAACTACAAATATGCTTAACTATCCTGAGTATAGCGACCTGGATAAAGCAAAAAAGCTGTTGTCCACCCTCGAAGGCAGGGACGTGCTGTATAAGCTGCTTTCTGACGCTACAAAACTCGAATTTTCTGTAACCATCGGAAAGGAGAACAACGACCCGGCGATGAAGGAATGCAGCGTTGTAACGGCCACCTACCGGATTGGGAACATGCCATTGGGTTCAATGGGAATAATCGGCCCCACGCGAATGGATTATACCAGAGTTTTGGCAATACTACGTTACATGAGAAGGAGTCTCAGCGAGGTTTTGACTAATATGTTTGAGGAGGATGAAAAATAAAGTGGCTGACAAGAAGAAAAAGGATCCCAAACCCGTACCAGTTTCAGAAGATACAATAGAGATTAAGGAAACGGACGGTTATGACGATACAGGCAGCGTCACCATGACGGCCAGCGAGTTTGAGGAGCTAAAGGCGCATATAGAAGCGCTGCAAAAGGAGAAGGCCGAATTAAGGGAGACCTGCGAATCAGAGACGGCCGCACGGCTGCGTTCTCAGGCTGATTTCAGCAACTACAGAAGGCGAAACGCGGCGGCGGTGGCAGAGAGCATGGAGGATGGCAAGGCCAGCGTAATAAAATGCATGCTTCCTGTACTTGATGATTTTGAAAGGGCGCTTGGCAGCAGCGATGGGGTCGAAAAGGGATTTCTCGACGGCATAACGCTCGTCTATAAAAGACTTTTGGACGAACTGCACAAGATCGGATTGGAAGAAATATCTTGTAAAGAAGAGTTTGACCCCGAATTTCATGAAGCCATAGCGCAGGAAGCGCGCGAAGGCTTTGAAAAGGGAAGAATAATTGAAGTATACCGAAAGGGATATAAGGTTAACAACAAGATCATACGTCATAGTATGGTTAAAGTAGCTGAATAAACAGATTAATTAAATCTAAAGGAAATTTAGGAGGAACAAAAATATGTCTAAAATTATTGGAATCGATTTGGGAACCACAAATTCCTGCGTGGCGGTTCTTGAGGGTGGAGAACCCGTTGTAATACCAAACTCTGAGGGTTCGCGTACAACGCCTTCCGTCGTCGCGTTTAAAGGCGGGGAAAGAATGGTTGGACAAATTGCAAAACGTCAGTCAATAACCAACCCTGAACACACTATAGCGTCGATAAAACGCGAAATGGGCAGCGATTATAAAAAGCATATTGACGGAAAGGATTATACTCCCCAGGAAATATCGGCAATGATTCTGCAAAAGCTTAAGCAGGACGCTGAATCGTATCTTGGTGAAACCGTTACTCAGGCCGTAATCACGGTACCCGCCTACTTCAGCGACAGTCAAAGGCAGGCGACAAAGGACGCGGGAAGGATCGCAGGGCTTGAGGTTCTACGCATCATCAACGAGCCTACGGCCGCATCCCTCGCCTATGGACTTGACAAGGGCGTCAATCAGCGCATCCTGGTCTATGACCTGGGCGGCGGTACTTTCGACGTTTCCCTGCTTGAAATAGGCGACGGCGTATTTGAAGTGCTGGCGACAAACGGCAATAACAGGCTGGGCGGAGATGATTTTGACAAAAAACTTATCGATTATATCTGCGATGTGTTTAAAAAGGAGAATGGAATAGACCTCAGCAAGGACAGAAATACGCTTCAGAGGCTAAAGGAAGCTGCTGAAAAGGCGAAGATAGAACTTTCCAGCGTAGTTTCAACCAACATTAACCTCCCGTTTATCACAGCTGACGCAAGCGGTCCGAAACACCTGGATATGACCATAACAAGGGCGACGTTCAACGCTATGACTGCGGATCTCGTGGAGAGCACAAAAAAGTGCATGCATCAGGCGCTTAAGGACGCAGGGATTACACCCGACAAGATCGATAAGGTCATACTGGTGGGCGGTTCGTCTCGTATACCGGCGGTACAGGAGATGGTTAAGAGCGTCACGGGCAAAGATCCGTTCAAGGGCATTAATCCCGACGAATGCGTTGCAATCGGCGCGGCGATACAGGCCGGCGTTCTCGCGGGAGAGGTTAAGGACATCGTTCTTCTAGACGTTACCCCCCTGTCGCTTGGCATTGAAACCGTAGGCGGCGTGTTTACAAGGCTTATCGATCGCAACACCACCATACCTACGCAAAAGAGCCAGATATTCTCAACGGCCGCCGACGGGCAGACAAGCGTAGAGGTACACGTCCTTCAGGGCGAACGCGAACTTGCCCAATACAATAAAACCCTTGGGCGTTTCCAGCTTGCGGGCATAGCTCCCGCTCCGCGTGGAGTTCCCCAGATTGAGGTTAAGTTTGATATCGACGCAAACGGCATAGTGCATGTTTCGGCAAAGGATCTTGGAACGGGCAATGAGCAGAAGGTTACTATAACCGCCTCCACCAACCTCAGTGAGGACGAGATTAAAAAGGCTGTCCGCGAGGCGGAGGAATTCGCAAAAGAGGATAAGGAGCGCAAGGATGAAGTCGAGCTGAGGAATCATGCCGACAGTCTGATCTACAACACTGAAAAGACGCTGAAGGAGCTTGGCGATAAGGTAAGCCCTGAAGACAAATCCCGTGTTGAGTCTGAAATTGCCAATGTCCGCGGCGCGCTCGGCGCAACGGATAAGGACGCTATAAAGAATTCCACGGATAAACTCACGGAAGTGTCCTATGAGGTGTTTGGGAAGGTATACCAGCAATCGGCCCAACAGGCGGACGCCAATACCGCCGGCGCCGAGCCGCATCAGGCCGACGGTGAGGATACCGTTATAGACGCCGACTATGAAGTTGTTGACGATGATAAGAAATAAAGCATAAACTGTGTGTATACTGTAAAAACTCATGACGCAGCCGCAGAAAACAACTGCGCCTGCGTCATGATTGATGCAGAGTTAATTTTGATTTAAGGAGCATTGGGGAATTGGCTAAGAGAGATTATTATGAGGTGCTTGGCGTAAATAAGAATGCCACTGACGACGAGCTGAAAAGCGCGTTTCGAAAGGCCGCTAAAAAATGCCACCCTGACCTCAATCCGGATGATAAAGAGGCTGAAGCCCGCTTTAAGGAGCTTAATGAGGCATACGAGGTATTGTCGGATAAACAGAAACGCGCGCAGTACGATCAGTTCGGCCATGCCGCGTTTGACGCTGCTTCGGCGGCAGGCGGCAATTATGGGGCAGGCGGCTTTGGCGACTTTTCAGATATATTCAGCAGCTTCTTTGGCGGAGGCTTCGGGCGCGAAGGCTCCACCCATCGCAGAAATGGTCCCATGCAGGGCAGCGATATAGGAGCTAATCTTACGCTTACTTTTGAGGAAGCCGCGTTTGGAACGCGAAAAGAGATAATCGTTAACCGCGAGGAAAACTGCCCCGCCTGTTCAGGTACAGGGGCTAAACCCGGCACGCATCCCGAAACCTGTCCAACATGCGGCGGACAGGGTCAGGTCAGGATGCAGCAAAACACCATGTTCGGCTCGTTTGCAACCGTTAGGACATGCGACGCCTGTCATGGTTCGGGCAAGGTTATCAAGGAACCCTGCGCGGCATGCCGCGGGCGCGGCAGGGTCAACAAGGGAAGCCGCATAGTGGTCAACGTACCAGCAGGCGTCAATACCGGAAACACTATAACGCTTCGCGGAGAGGGCGAAGCCGGCGTTAACGGAGGTCCCAGAGGCGACCTGTATGTAAAGCTCAGCGTTAAGCCGCATAAGCTGTTTGTCAGGAAGGATCGCGATCTGTTCTTGAATATGACAATACCGTTTACTACGGCCGCACTGGGAGGTGAAATCGAGGTTCCCACGCTTACGGGCTCGGTTAAGTATAATGTGCCTGAAGGCACACAGCCTGGAACAAAGTTCCGTCTTAGGGATCAGGGCGTCGTCCGTGTAAACGGGAACTCTAAGGGGGACATGATCGTAACGGTAAACGTTGACATACCAAGACGGCTCACACATGAGCAAAGGGAACTGATTGAAAAGCTCAGGGCCTCCTTGGGCGACGCTCAACCCAATAAAAAGAAGGGTTTCTTTGAAAAGGTTAAGGATGCGCTTAAGGATGAGTAGTTGCGATTTGACAAGCGGCGGATTCCCGCCGCTTTTTGTGTTTATTGCTCCCTGAGTTCGCCCTCTCCCCTGCCTGTCACCTTAACCTTTATTATAGTATTCAGAAGGTCCTCATTCACAGACTGTGTTTTTATTCTAACATATGTATCCGTATACCCGTATGCATAACCGCTTTCATAGCTTTCGACAAGCACTTCCTGAAACGTATCAATAAGACTTTCAGAAAAAGCATATTCCATCCTGCCGCCAAGCTCAATAAGTTGGGCTGCCCGCCTGCTTTTTACGGCCCTTTGAATCTGGTCCGGCATGCGCGCGGCGGCGGTACCCTCCCTTTTTGAATATGGGAATACGTGAATGCGAGAGAAGCGCGCCTTTTCTGCGAAGCGCAGCGTTTCTTCAAATTCTTTTTCCGTCTCCCCCGGGAATCCTACTATTATGTCGGTAGTTATGGCGCACCCTGGGATTGCTTCCCTGAGACGGTCAACACATTTCATGTAATCATTGGTTGTATATCTACGGTTCATACGCTTTAAAACGGTATCGCTCCCGCTTTGAAGCGATAGATGAAAATGTCTGCATACAATCCGCCTCTTTGCAAGGGAGTCAATGAACTGTTCATCTGAAAGCTGGGGTTCGAGCGAACCAAGCCTCACCCTGCGTATCGATGATAACCCATATGCCTGGTCAATCGCGTCGATTAGGCCAACGCTTCCTTCCAAGTCGCGTCCATATGACATCAAGTGTATGCCTGTTAAAACCACCTCTTTAAAGCCCTCGCCATCCAGTTTGAGAAGCTCCTGCCTAACGCCTTCAAGCGTACGGCTTCTAATCCTTCCCCTGGCGTACGGGATTATGCAGTATGAGCAATACCTGTCGCAGCCTTCCTGTATTTTAAGATGGGCGCGCGTCTTCCCCTCATGTATGGCCGAGGACTCTTCAAAAGCAGCGGCCGTTGGGCTTACAATAACGCGTTTACCATGGTTCCCCTCAAACAGCGTTTCCACAAGCTCAGCTATCCTGTTTCTGTCGCTGATACCTGCAACCAGATCAACGCCGTCTACTCTGGACGCTGCCTCAGGAGCGCTTTGCGCATAACATCCGGTGAGCACAAGCTTGGCCCCTGGCATGGTTTCACGCGCGTGTGAAACGGCTTGGCGCGACTTTTTGTCAGCGATATGCGTAACGGTACAGGTATTGATTATACATACGTCGGCGGGTTGTCCATAGTCCACTATTTCATGGCCCGCGCTCTTAAGCAGCTCCAGCATAACCTGCGTGTCGTATTGATTTACCTTGCATCCAAGTGTATGGAACGCTATCTTCATGTATCTCTTCCCCTAACTGCTAAAATGATACGCTATCATTGACAATGCGGCCATGCCCGCGGTTTCAGTTCTTAATATCCTATTGCCGAGCGTAACTGTAACAGCGCCCATCCCCTTTAGCAGTTGAATCTCATCCCACTCGAATCCGCCCTCAGGGCCGATAAAGACAGCAATGCTCCCCGCATCTTGATTCTTAGAAAGGACGCCCTTTAGAGTAACTTCCCTTTCCTCCTCATATGCGACGACCGAAAGGTCAAATTTGGATATATCGCATCCGGTAAGGCTCACACACTCGCTTACCCTTGGAACGACGCCGCGTTTTGACTGCTTCGCCGCTTCATACGCTATCCTGTTATAGCGTGCTATGCGCTTGCTCTCGGAACTTTCATCCTTAGTGCGGGCTATGCATCTTTTTGACAGGGCTGGAACTATCTCGTATACGCCCAATTCTACGCACTTTTGTATAATAAGCTCCATTTTGTCCTGTTTTGGCAGGCATTGAAACAGCGTAACACGGTAAGTTGGCTCGGCGGCGCTTTCCTCCGAATGGGTTATCCTTAAAAGCGCTGATTCGGACGTTACACCCTCGATGATTGCTTTATATTCCATCCCCAGGCCGTCGCACAGCTCGACAGGGTCGCCCCTTTTAAGCCGCAAGACCTTAACCATGTGATGAAGGTCTTCACCAACTATATACAATGTCCCATTCGCTATCAGGTTTTTGTTAACAAAAAAGCGGTTCATCCATGCGCCTTTCTCGACGCAATCGCCGTCCAGTCGCCCTCGGTCAATAGGTCAACTATTTCAAAACCGTTCTCGATGATCGTACGCTTTACATCTTCAAGCCTGTCGATGATAATTCCAGACGATATATATACGCCCGTATCCTTAAGCATGCTGGGGATCATCGGCGTAAGCGGGATTACTACCGACGCCACAATATTTGCGGCAATTAGATCATAGGCTCCCGCAATCGCGGCTCTTGTCCCTTCATCCCCTATTACGTTGCCTATTACCACTCGATATGTATCGCCGACGCCATTTATCTCCGCATTCTCAGCCGCGATTGTATTAGCTATAGGATCAACGTCCACCGCTACGGCCGACCCAGCCCCAAGCAGCAAAGCCGCGACGGACAGTATGCCGCTGCCACAGCCGACGTCCAGCATCGAAATACCATGTTTCACATACTTTTCAATCAGTTTCAGGCACAACCTCGTGGTCTGGTGGGAGCCCGTGCCAAAGGCCATACCCGGATCAATCCTTAAAACCACGCGATCCGTCTTTTGAGCTTCTTCCCATGAAGGGCATATCAACAAACGCTCGCCGATCTCTATTGGCTTATAGTAGGCCTTCCAGTTGTTCGCCCAATCCTCCTCGCGAACATCGCGCACCATAACCTCAAGCCGCCCAAGGTCGATCCCAAAGTCAAAGGCCTTCATGCCTCCAATCTCCGATATGATTGCTTCTATAACTCCCCTGTTCTCCGGCTCATCCGCAATATACGCGCGAACATATGGTTCATCCTCTGGCGCAATCTCATTGATATCGGCATAGTCCCAAAAAGCGGAAGCGTCACTCAAATACTGCTCCACTCTATTCCTGCCCTCAAAAAGCTCCAGCTGGCCTATACCCATGGAATCCAGCTTTGCGGCCACAGCGTCAAGCCCTTCGCCTGAGGTATATACCGTAAATTCCTTCCACATCGCGTTAAGACCTCCCATTTTTATACTGCTGTTATTGACGAAAATACTCACTTTTTGCGCCCGCGCGACCTTGATTTTCCGGCTGGGGAGCCGTCCGGCCCGTTCCCCCTCTTGGGCGGCACCAGCGCATCCCTGCCGTTTCCTATCAGGTCCTCCCTGCCGGCCTTCTTTAGGGCCTCTCTCGCCATATTCTGGTAGCGGGGCATGAAAAACTGTATCAATGCACGCTGCATTGCCTTTCCCCTTGGCGACCTTTCGACAAACACCGGTTTCATATTTCTTGGATCAAGGCCAGTGTAATACATCGTTGTTGATATGGTCCCCGGCGTTGGATAAAAATCCTGAACCTGCTCTATCCGCTGTCCTGTCCTTTTAAGATATTGGGCTAAGCAAATAGCCGAGTTAAGGTCGCTTCCAGGGTGTGAAGACATAAAATAAGGTACGATATATTGCTTTAAGCCCATATTTTTGTTTAACCTGTTGTATTTTTGTATAAACCGTTCATATAGATCGGCATACGGCTTTCCCATCAAATCAAGAACGCGGTCGTCTATATGCTCCGGCGCCACCTTAAGCTGTCCGCTGACATGATGCTTTATCACCTCGCGCAGAAATGCGTCGCTCTTATCATACATCATATAGTCATACCGAAGTCCCGAACGAATGAACACCTTCTTTATTCCAGGTAGCTGGCGCAGCTTTTTGAGCAGATTTATGTAATCATCGTGGGAAACCTCAAGGTTTTTGCATGGATTTGTTCCCAGGCATTGACGATCGGCGCATACGCCTGATTTTAACTGCTTTTTACAGGACGGTATGCGAAAATTTGCCGTAGGCCCTCCCACATCGTGTATATACCCCTTGAACCCCTCTGCCTTTGTCATCCGCTCGGCCTCTGCAATAATCGATTCGTGGCTGCGCGCCTGTATCGTGCGTCCCTGATGCATTGTAAGCGCACAGAACGAACAGGCTCCAAAACATCCCCTGCATGATGTGATCGAAAACCTTACCTCGTCCAGCGCTGGAATATGCTCTTTGTAAAAAGGATGCGGCTCCCTTGTATAGGGAAGCTCGTATACGGCGTCCAGTTCGGACGCGCTAAGCGGCCTTGCGGGCGGGTTTGCCACAAGGTATGCCTTGCCCTGGCCCTGTACCAGTCTCCGTCCACGTATCGGGTCCTGCTCCCTGTACTGGGCAATGAAGGCCTCAGCATAGGCCTGTTTGTCCGTACTGACCGCGTTGAAATCCGGTATTGTTATGTAATCGTAAACGTTTTCAAGCGATGAGGCCATATAGCACGTCCCATTGACATACGTGATTTGATCCGCTAAAAGACCGGAGTCCAGCGCGTGTGCAATCTCAACGATGGGCCGCTCTCCCATGCTGTATACAAGCAGGTCAGCACCCGAATCGAGCAGCACGCTGTGGCGGACCGAGTCGTCCCAATAATCATAATGGGCAAATCGCCTGAGACTGGCTTCTATTCCCCCAATGATAATTGGAACGCGCTTATATGCCTCCCTGATGCGGTTACAGTATACAATCGTCGCCCTGTCCGGCCTAAGCCCTGCTCTGCCGCCTGGCGAATAGGCGTCGCTCCCCCGCCTTTTCAGCGCTGCGGTATAGTGATTTACCATCGAATCAAGATTGCCGGCAGTTACCAAAAAACCAAGCCTGGGCCTTCCCAGCTTCATAAAGCCATCCTTGCTCTTCCAGTCGGGCTGAGCTATAATCCCGACCGAGTAACCGCTGTTTTGCAAAACGCGGCCTATTATGGCCGTCCCAAAGGATGGATGGTCAATATAGGCGTCGCCGCTCACAAGAACGAAATCGGGCTGTTCAACACCGTTCATATTAAGCTCTTGTTTTGTCATCGGCATCGGGCTATTCTTATATTCATTACTTTTCAACATGGATATACTTTAAACCAATTCGTAGCTATTTTCAATACAAATATCCCCCTGGCCATACCACTCAATGCTTGCAGTAATCCCTGCGTTATGGCATAATTATAGTACTTTGGCGGCGTACTTAAACAAACAATGGAAAGATATTGATATGAAATACAATGATTTTTTTAAGCTGATAAATACGGGGACTCTGACAGGCGCGTATCTCCTGCATGGCAGCGAAGAATACGTAAAGGATTCCGCGCTTAAGCAGATCATCGACCGATTTGAGCCCTCAACGCGCAGCATGAACGTTGCCGATATCCATGAGTTTGACGTCGAAGCATTGATAGACCTATGCGAGACAATGCCCTTCTTTTCTGACAGCAGGCTTGTAGTATGCAGACGTCTGCCCGATGGGGATGGGGCGGCGCGGATTATTGAATATATAGGGGAGATGCCATCTACCACTTTGCTTATATTCTTCATCAGGGGAAAATGCGACACCGGAGGCGCCAAACCTCGTGCAAAATCGTCTTCGTCAAAGAAATCCGCTTCTTCAGGCCAGTTTGTTCTTGATTTGGAAGCAATGGGCAGATGCGTTGAGTTCACCGGCTTGTCAAACCAGGATTTGCTTAAATGGGTAAAAAAAACCGCCGCTGAGCTTAATTCATCTATAGAACCCAATGTATCTCAGCGCCTTATAAACCTTGCCGGCACCGATCTGTCCGTTATTAATAACGAGCTTATGAAGGCGGCGGACTATGTTGGACGTGGAAACCCTATAACCGCTGAAGCCATTGAATCATGCGTAAGCCCCAACATAGAGTACAGGGTATTCGATATGGCCGACTACTTTAGTTCGGGCCATCCAGCAGATGGATTTAAGGCGCTTGACAGGATAATAAAGGATGGAGAGGATCCCCTCGGGATTGCCAGGTATCTTGAAAGCCGGTACAAAGTCATGCTGCAGGCCAAACTGATGATTGAAGGCGGCATAAACCGCAGCGACGCCATAAGGCGTATTGGGGGAAGCGCTTATGCTACTGGAAAGGCCTTTGACGCTGCTAAAAGGTATCCTCTGCCGGCAATTTTTAAAGCGGCTAAAGCCTTTTCCGACATCTTTTATATGAACGTTACAGGAACCGCTGGAGCGCGGGAAGCGCTTGAAGCCGCCCTGGCCGCAGCCGCCATATGACAAAAGGTCAGCCTCTGTATTAAGGCATGCCGGACTACTCATGAAGAATGCCCGAATTTTGGGCGGCATGCGCATAAGGCATTGAGAGTATTAAGGCATACCGGACTATGCATGAAGAATGCCGCCTAAAAGCGGATCGCGTGTATCTTCCGTTGGTTCCGTTCTGCTGGACGATCCGCCTTGACTGTTTAAAGCCTGCGAACTCAAGCATGGCCGCATCCGCACCGTTTAGTATCGCCTGAAGCAGGTTAAACGGAGCATACGCTGGTAAAATGATAAGAACATTATTTAATGTAAGGAGGATATATGGAAAGCTGCATCTTTTGTAAAATAGTTAACGGCGATATCGCTTCAAAAAAGGTGTATGAGGACGACAAGGCATTCGCGTTTTATGATATTGATCCTCAGGCCCCTGTTCATGTGCTCATCGTACCCAAGCGGCATATTGAGAGCATGAACGAATGCGATAGCAGCGTTATGGCGCATATGCTTGATGTTGCGAAAAGCCTTGCAAACTCGCTGAACCTGGCGGACGACGGCTACAGAATCGTTGTTAACACCGGTTTAAACGGCGGTCAAACGGTAAGCCATCTTCATTTTCACCTTCTGGGGGGAAGGCGTCTTGGCTGGCCTCCAGGATAATGCCGGTACGATTTGGACTGCTAACGTAATATTAAGAAAGGAATCCTATAAATGAACAACGCTATTTTTTCAATCCCAAGACCATACAATGAGCCAATTCTAAGCTATGCGCCCGGCACTGCCGAGCGCTCGGCCCTCAAAGCCGAACTTGATAATCAATCCGAGCGGATAGTTACCATACCTTTGATAATAGGTGGAAAAGAGGTCTATACCGACACCTACGGCGAAGTTGTCATGCCGCACAACCACAAACATGTTTTGGCCAGATACTGTATCGCTACTCCTAAAGAACTTCGTATGGCGGTGGAATCGGCGCTATCCGCCAAAAAGGATTGGTCCGAAATGCCCTGGGAGCATAGGGCTGCCATATTCCTTAAGGCCGCGGACCTTCTGGCGGGGCCATATAGGGCGAAGATAAACGCCGCTACCATGCTTGGCCAAAGCAAGACGGTTTTTCAGGCCGAAATTGATTCCGCCTGCGAGCTGTGCGACTTTTTCCGGTTCAACACATATTACGCGCAGGAGATATACTCAAAGCAGCCTGAAAATGCCCATGGCATATGGAACCGGCTGGAATACCGCCCCCTTGACGGCTTTGTAGTAGCCATATCCCCTTTCAATTTCACATCAATCGGGGGCAATCTCCCAACTGCGCCCGCGCTTATGGGCAACACCGTGATCTGGAAGCCCGCTTCAACCGCTGTATTGTCAAATTATTATGTAATGCAGCTCCTCATTGAGGCCGGACTGCCCAAGGGCGTTATAAACTTCGTGCCAAGCAGAGGAGCTGAGGTAAGCGAACATATTTTAACCCATCCTATGATGGCGGGATTCCACTTTACGGGGTCAACGGATGTATTTTCCGGTGTATGGTCTCTTGTCGGACAGAATATAAAGCGTTATGCATCCTACCCCCGCCTTGTTGGAGAAACGGGAGGAAAGGATTTCATATTCGCGCATAAAACCGCTAAAGTGGACGCTCTCGTCGCCGCTATGGTCCGCGGCGCGTTTGAATACCAGGGCCAGAAGTGCTCGGCCGCCTCAAGGGCATTTATACCCGCCTCACTATGGGATGAAGTCCGCTCGGGCATGCTAAATGAGATATCCAGGCTTAAAACTGGCGATATAAGGGACTTTACCAACTTTATGGGTGCTGTAATAGACAAAAAAGCGTTTGAGTCTATCACCAAATATATTGATTTAGCCAGTTCGTCTCCAGACGCTGAGGTGATATGCGGAGGTTATGACGGAACCGAAGGTTACTTTATTGAGCCTACGGTCATACGGGCGCTTAAGCCAGATTTTGCGACAATGGCTGTAGAGCTGTTCGGACCCGTGCTCACCGTTTATGTATATGATGACGCGGAGCTTGATAATACGCTTGCGATCTGCGATAAGGCGACGCCATACGCGCTTACGGGCGCAATATTCGCGCAGGATCGTGAGGCGATCGTTGATATGGAACGCGCGCTTCAGAACTGCGCTGGAAATTTCTATATCAATGATAAACCCACAGGTGCGGTTGTAGGGCAGCAGCCGTTTGGCGGCGCCAGGGCCTCTGGAACCAATGATAAGGCCGGCAGCGCTCTAAACCTCTACAGGTGGGTAAGCCCCCGTACCATAAAAGAGAATTTTGCTCCTTCGGCCGATGTGGTTTATCCTTTTATGCTTGAAAAATAACGGACCCGGCGGCACTGAAGCCAACAGGCGGCTTGATTTTATCATGCCGCCTGTTATAACAATAGAATATCTTACAATTTTTAACCCTTATACATTTCGTGACAGGATTGACGGACTTCGCTTGTTAAAAAGCCTGTACTCACTCAAATACATTCATTGATTTCGAACTTCTATATATATTCTCAGACATAACTCTGTAGCTTTTTACGTTCATTCGCACCAAAGCTTCGTATTAATGCAGTTTATTTAGTTTTATTGCATATAAGCATCTATTTGTTACACATAATCCTCATATAACATTCATAATTATTTATATCATACCGAAGCCACCGGACAGATGGGCTTTGGCTTTGTTTCCCCCCAAATTATATCAGGGAAATAGGTATATTGTTACATCTGCGGGAAATAATAGTTCCATACATATTTATTGCAAGGGGGAATAACCTATGGAAAACCATGCGAATGTATATCTGATGCGCAGCCGTAACGGCTGGAGAGATGACGAAGAGGCAACGTTATTCACCGAAGTTGAACGCGCACGGTCTGAGGGCAAGCCTTTGAAGGCGGTCTTTGACATTGTAGCCCAAAAGACGGGGCGCAAGCCAAACAGTATACGTAATTATTACTATGCGCGTATTAAAGATGACGATACGATAGGCCAATGCGGCCATTGTACCGCGTTCGTGCCGTTTACAAACGAGGAGGTCCGCGAACTTGTCAAAACTGTTCTGTCGGCGCAGGCCAGAGGAATATCAGTCCGCGCGTGTACTCTGGCCATGGGTAACGGCGATAATAAGGCCATGCTTAGATATCAAAACAAGTACCGCTCTGTGATAAAAACCAATAAGAAGCTTGTAGAGGAAATTATGGATCAGATGAGCAGCGAGGGGCTTCCGGTGTTTGACCCATACTCAGCCATTGGACGCAAAAAAGCCGGCAGGCCGCGCAAGTCCAGCGATTCTCTCGTGGATGTTGTTTCAAGCGTTGTAAACGAGCTCTCAGCTATTGATGGGCTTGATGTAAACGCATTTTTTGAGAGCCTTGGCATATTGGCGCTGAACGCCCAAAGAGGGCTTGAGGCTACAAGAAGGCTGCAAGCTATTGACAACAGCGACGGGCTTCGTTTAGCCCAGCTGGCTGAACAAAACACGCAGCTCAAAGACCAGATTGCAAAGCAATCGGCGGAGTTGTCAAAACAAAAAGAGCGCTTTGCTAAGCTCATGAGCATGTTTAAGCAGCTCCTGCAGGTAAACAGCGAATTCCTTGGATTGAACAGCATGGTAAAGATGTCTTCCCTGAGCAGCTATATACGTGAATTGTCCCGCTATGTCGAGGATTACGAGCAGGCAATGCAGCTTAGCCTTAAAGGCGAGGGACTCTAGGAACATGACCCTATACCGTCTTCCCCTTAATGAAAAGCACAAAGTTCTTTAAGGGGAAGTTTGTGTCAAAAGTCAACCGCAAAGGACGCCGTTCACGCGCCAAATCAGTTCAGCATGGTAACATTTATCGCTCTGATAAATTCGAAGCCGCTCCAAATGCTAGTCAATTTACAGGCTGTTCAATGCGGCTTTTAACTGGGCAATGTAGCGCGAAACGTTTTCATCATAGTTCGGATAAGGATAGTTAAACCGATCTGCAACATAGCGCGCAGTATCTCTGAACAATTCATGCGCGGCAAAAAGGGCCTGCCAGCAATGTTCTATACTGTCCATATGGTAGGTTTTCATAAGGAGGTTCCATTGCCCTGCTGACAGATGCTTGTCGATATATTTGAAGTGTTTGCCTACGCTGAAGCCGAATCCTTTGTCCACGCCTATGCTCCATGAAAGCATTGTAAGCAGCTGTACTCTTATTATTGTTTCCATATGGTGAGATGCATACAAAAGCTCACGTCTGCACAATCCTTTGGATACATATGTTGATGCAAACCAGAATTCATTGCAGCAATCATCGAAAAACGCTGAAGAAGGGCTTTGAATCCAATACGCCCTGTCTGAAGGGGCGGTTAATCCCAATGATCCATCCTTATCCATAAGTATCTCCAGAAGGCCGTCTCCGCCTACATATAATTCCAGCTCGTCAAACGGAATAAGCGTAAGATCCAACTTAACGCCGTCTTTAAATATCATGAGGTACGAAAACCAGCTGCCCAGTTCCGGAGGGAACAAAGCCATGGCCTCCGGCTTTTGCATTATAATCCTTTCGCCAAAGGTATTAAGCCAATCGTCGCTTTCTTTAAATGACTCTATATCAGTGACTAAAAAGGATATGTCATAGTCCTGATATCCGTCCTGGGGCGCATTCTTATTCGTACGCGAGCCCTCCATTCCTACCACTCTGATCCTATAATCATTGCGAGCAAACTCAAGTATCGTGTTAATTACTTCACTTGCCGATCTCATTCCAACACTCCATACGCTTTTTATAAACATTGTATATCTATCTGCTTACATTTACAAACAATAAAAATAAAGGCCCGCTTCAGGGAGGCGGGCCGTCAGCGTATCAAGAAAGCGGCTGCGCCGCTTTCTTGAGGTTATGTGTATTGCCTCCCGCCCTTTAGGTCTGCGGACAGCAAAACCCGCAAAGAACGAAAATCTCATGGGTTTCATCCGCTCTGACACGCATGTAGTCAGAACCGGATTTAAGGTCAAGGGCTGTGTCCCCTGACAATCCCAAAACCTTCCGAAAGTCTGAAGGCCCGCTTCAGGGAGGCGAGCCTTGTTCGGGTATAGGCAATGTTACTATTTCAAATTACATGATTACTCCGGGTTGGGGTGGTTTGTTATATGTAACGTAGCCGCAGTGTTTACATACCCAGTTAATTACAGGCAGATCAAAACCACCGCCGCCCGGTATGCTGGTACGGTATTGAAACTCATGCGCTCCACTTCGGTATGTGCCGTCGATAATAGTCTCGATCATGCTGCCTCATCAGCACACATAACAGGCTACCTGAATAGTAGCGCAGCTTGTCTGATCGGATGAAAGCACCCTCGTTTCAGTGCCACGAAAAATGTACGCGTGCTGATGCTTGTCGTCATGGTCATGATCATGGTTCAAAGCCAATGCGCCTGCGGAAGCCATGAAAACCATGGATAGGGCTAAAATAGCTGCCAGGGCAGCTGTAATCCTAAATTTTTTCATTTGTTACCTCCTGTCGTATTTGAGAAAAACAAGTCAGGCATCCATAGGGGGCCTACCAAAACCATTTAAAAGTATTACACATTTGCCTTACATTAATATATCTATGTTTATGTCAAAAAGTAACATTGTTTTATAATATATTAATTTTTCCGGTAGTAACAGTATAGCATTCTAAAAATCTGAGCGCTCCATATAGCGCATTAACTATAGAGCAAGGAGGTTATACTGGTATTTCAACCAATATAACATCTTCTCCTATTTTGGTTATCTTGCAGTATGGGATAACCAGCTCCTCGTCGCTTTTAATCAATCCCCACATTCTACTCTGCCCTGGAACTACGATTGCGCTGATAACGCCTGTACACTCGTCCAGTTCCAGGTCGCATATCGTCCCTAGCCTTGCCCCATCGCAAATATTTATAACTTCCTTATGCTTTAAGTCTGTAAACGTAGTCGACGCCATAAAACCACCTCGTTAATGTGTATGAAAGGCTGCCCCTTTACATGATGGATATTATTATTTAAAAACGGTTTAAATGCGGCATTATAAATGTGTTTATTATTCTTACAGGTTAGATGACCGATAATAACCGCCATTTATCGCATTTGCTGTTTTGTCCCTTATGATTTAAAATCATTATTAAGATGAAATTATCTAAGGAGGGTTTATGCGTTTTGAACCTATTAATCTTCAGATGAAGTCTCTCGTGGAACGCTATCTTAACAGTTGGAGGCTATCAGGATCGGAGTACACATTTACAAATCTTCTAATTTGGGGTACAAACGGCAGAATTAAAGTTGCCGAATATGAATCAGCGCTTTATATAAAGCTAAGATACGGAAACGACGAGCCTTTTATGTTAGCGCCGCTTACTTTGGACGTAAGCCGTGATTATGGCAATGTGGTGCGTTTATCCGATGAGTATATGTATGATTCAGGCTATTCCCCAACATACAGAGCTATAAGCGGGCCGCTCGTAAAAAAGTTTGCCGCCTGCTGTCCAGATCATACGCTTACGGAGGACCGTGATAACTTTGATTATGTATATCTATCAAAAGACTTGATACTACTTTCAGGAAAAAAATTTCACAGTAAACGTAACCACATCAATAGGTTTAAATCTGAATACAGTTTTGAGTATGTCCGCATCATCCCGGATATGCTCAACGATTGCCTGGAAGTATACTCAGATTGGCTTCATGAGAAGGATAAACTGCTTCCCGGTATGCTGGGTGAGCTCGATGCAATTAAAGCGGCAATAACAAATATGGACGTCCTCGGCGTCAAGGGCGGAGGCATAAGAATCGACGGCAAACTGCGCGCCTTTTCTCTTGGGCAGCTTATAAATGAAGATATGGCCGTAATTCATATAGAGAAGGCAAACGAAAGCTTTGAGGGCATATACAGCGTAATAAATCAGCAGTTTGCGGAACATGAGTGGAGCGGCGTGAAATACATCAATCGGGAAGAGGATATGGGCATAGAGGGCCTTCGCAAGGCAAAGCTATCCTACAGGCCGGTTGAACTCATACAAAAATACGTTGCAAAACCAGCCTTAACCTTATCGGGAAGGCCGTAAATCCGAATTTTTTAAGGCAAATATGCTAGATGGGCGGTAACCAAAGATGGACATCAGAGTGATCGACGATACATCATATGAAAGCGCAAAAATACTGTGGAGCATATGTTTTCCCGAGGACCAAGGGCCGTTTTTAGACTATTATTTTTCTCGGCGCACATCACCCAAAATGGTTGCCGCCGCATTTGAGAAAGAAAAAATGATTGCCGGCATGCATATTATTCCACAAAGGATTAAAATTGGTGGTGCTGAAAAGCCCGTAGCCTTTGTAGCCGGCGTGGCGACCCTTCCGGAATTCAGAAATCATGGTGTAATAACGCGGGTTTTTGAATGGGCATTTGGCTATATGGCCAAACAGGGGTTTCAAGCAACCGTTTTACAGCCGTTTGATCCAAAATTCTACGCAAAATTCGGTTACATGCCCTTTGCAGAAAGGCTTGAGTGTATATTTGAACCTGCGGGTTTGAGCATGGAAGAGGCATGTGCCCCTGCCAGTTTAAACGCTTCAGATATGCTTTACATATATAATGATTTTATGAGCCGGTATGACGGCTATACTGTGAGAAATCCGCACGATTCTGAGCTGCTGCTGGAGGAGTTTTCAATGCCAGGCGCATCCAGCGTAAGGATTGGCGACGCCTATGCTCTTTACTATTCAGACGCCAAAACGGCATTTGTAAGCGAAATTGCGGGGGGCGATATTATGCCGATGATTCGGCATTTATGCAACGGGTTTCAAAGCGTCAACGCGCCCCTCCCTATAGGCCACCCTCTGTCGAAATATGGATGCTCTAAAAGGGCTGTATTCAATGTTATAAAGCCCCTTGATGAGGCTGAACTCATGAAGGGAACGGGATATGCAACGCTTTTGTCCATGCTGGAACGCAATCGTGAGCATTTTTACTCCTTTGATAGATATTAATTGTGAAGTTTTTGTCTATATTTAAATCTGTGCTTGACCGGGCTTTCAGTCTGTTATATGATCTAGTATAGCATGTTTAATTGCAGAATTTATTAAAGGACGGTAACTTTGATGGGTGAAGACATAGTCAATGCCATAGGCTCCTTCTTTTCCGGCCCAGGCCTAATAATTATCCTTATGGTCGTTATGCTGGTAATAATGATAGTTCCTCAGCGCAGACGTGAAAAAAAGGTTAAGGAAATGCTTGCCGCAATAAAGGTTGGCGATCGTATCCGCACAATAGGCGGGATATACGGCACGGTCACCTCGGTAAGGGATGATATTGTTACGATCTCAGTCGGCCCGGATAAGGCCAGGCTCGTATTTGCCAGGGGCGCCATTGCCAGTATCGAGGATTCGAATGTGGAGAATACCATGACCGACGAGGTTAAATGAGCGGGATTCTTTCACCGTATTGTTCTGCCGGACGGATCTGATCCGTCCGGCAATAATTTTATATTGCTTCTTTTTGCTGACTGCCCCCTTTATGCGGGTCATCTCCAATATTTATCCCTGTGCAAAGCAATCATAAGTACATTTGCGTTATTATATCTTCCTTTGCCGAATAGATATTAGTAAAAACGCACAGGGGGCTTTTAGATATGATTAAAAGGCTTTTTTCAATACTCATCTGCGTCATAATAGCGCTGACAGCCGTTGGGTGCGACGGCACAAGCGAACCTGAGGACGCAAACGCCGATCCTGACAACCAGCTTGAGCAGCCGGTAAACTCTGAAGCCGGCTGGCGAAGAACCATCATCTATTACGCAAGCGACGAAGGCTTTATAGTTCCCGTTATGAAGCTGATTCCCTGGGAGGAGGGTATAGGCAAGGCAGCGCTGAAATGCCTGGTGGGCACGGAGACAAACATCTCGGCCACATCCGCTATGGGGCTTAACACGGTTGTTCCCGAGGGGGTAACATTCGAGCTGAGCATCAGTGAGAAGGAGCACGGGCGCGTTAACCTTTTGAACCTTCCAAAGCTTAGCGACCAAAGCGCTGAACTAAGGATGATTACAGCGATCGTAAATACTCTCACCGAGTTTCCGACCATTCAGACGGTCTCAATCACCGTTAACGGCAAGGGTGGAAAGCTTCCGCACGGCACTCCATTGCCTGAAAATTCGGGCAGGATAAGCCTTAACCCCGAAAATGCCGATCTGGCAACCTCCACTTCGGAAACGGTCCATCCATACACGCTTTACTATACCAACCAGTCGGCTAACCTAAACATACCCGTAACCGTATATTCAACCGAATCCATGACGTTTTACGACGCCGCGGCATCCTTGGTCGACGGGCCGAAACTCTCAGGCCTCAGGTCATGCTTTCCTGAGGGGACGCGACTGATAGATGCAAGCATAACGGACAATACGGCAACGGTAAATCTCAGCGGCGCGTTTTCTGATATATCCTACTCGCCTGGGCTTGACGTTGCCGCATATGAAACGCTCTTCCTGACCGCGTGCGGTTTTGGTAACGTTTCGGAGCTTATAATACTAGTCGACGGGACGGAGTATGAGTTCAGTTCAGGAAGTGTCAGCGCGCCATTATATGCTAACAAGTTTTAGGCTTTAATATCAAATGCTGGGATGCTATAATGGGTAAAAACGGGAGAATCCTATGAAACTCATTATAGCATCCAACAATTCCCACAAGGTTAAGGAAATTAAGCAGATCCTGGGCGCGCATTTTGACGAAATTCTATCGCTTGCCGACGCGGGCATTGAGATAGACGTCATTGAAGATGGAAAGACCTTCACCGAAAACGCTTTGAAGAAGGCAGCTCAGGTTTTAGACATGTCGCCTGATGCAGACGCCGTACTTGCCGACGACAGCGGCCTTGCCGTTGACGCCCTCAACGGCGCCCCTGGTATATACAGCGCGCGCTTTGCGGGTGAGGGACATAACGATGAGGCAAACAATCAAAAGCTATTGGATATGATGAAGGATGTACCGGACGGCAAGCGTACATGCCGGTTTGTCTGCGCCATGGCCATGGCAAGGAGAAATAAACTGGATATAACCTCCCTGGGGTTCGTTGAAGGCACCTTGCTGCGGGAAAAGCACGGCGAGAACGGCTTTGGGTATGATCCGCTGTTTTATTGCGATGAACTTGGCTGTTCCTTTGCGCAAGCGGACCCGCAGTCTAAAAATGCCGTCAGCCACCGCAGAAGGGCGCTCGACGGCATGCTTGAGGCCCTCTCTGACAGCTGAACAAACCATTCAAGCTAAAAAACCACGCCCGCTCTTTAATCCAAGAATCGAATTTATTAGAGCTTAATACTTAAAAAAACAACTTGTCACCTGCACGGAGGTATTATATTGAACATTGATGAATTTAAAATACTCAAACAACACGCATCCAAATACAAGTATAACTCCTTTGAATATTTGGAGTACGAGAATGTAAAGGAATATTGCGTAATGCAACCCGATGGCGGAAATATTATAGCCATACGGGGGTATGATTCTGAAACAGGAATGGAGGAGATATACTGGGCGTCGGACAGCGCCGAAGCGTTGATCAAAACTGTAAGAAGTTCATGCAACGCGGCGCTAGTCACCTTCATCCCTCCTGAATGGAAGGCAACACTTGAAAAGTGCGGCTTTCAGGAATATGGCGTACTTCGGGAATACTGGATCAACGATATTTATGGGCTGCAGCTTGACGCCTTTGGAGGATATCGATTTTTATGCGATGAGGACTGCTCGGCAGCTGCTGATGTCACGATGAAGTGCAGGTGGCAGAGCAGGGAGTTTCATGGCGAAAGCGAGGACTGGTTCAGGCAATGGATGCGCGGCGCGGATCCAAACGCGGCTGAGTGCAGAAACTGCCGCGTACTCGTACATAAAGAGGGGTTAAAAACAGCTGGAATCGCCTGCGTGGCAACCTATGCCCATGAAAGCCATGACGGAGCTGTGGTGTGGATTCGTGAACTTGCGGTAGCACCCGAATATCAGGGCAGAGGTATAGGAAAAAAACTTCTGCTGCAATCGCTTAAATACGGTATGGATAATGGCGCCAAAAGAGCGTTTCTCATGGCGGACGACCTAAACGATACCGCAAAGGCCTTATATACTAAAGTTGGGTTTGCGCCCTCGACTGTTGACGTGCAGATAGACCTCATATATAGACGTACTAATGAAATATAGGGAAGCGGAATTTCATCCGCTCCCCTATGTTCTTATGTATATATCAGCACTTTAGTACAGCGCTATTTTTCATCCCTGCAATATCCAATATCTATGCTTTGGCCAACATATATAAGATCCGGATTGTCAATCCTGTTTATGGCCGCCAGGCGCCGCACGGTTGTGCTAAACCTGTACGCTATCCTTGAGAGGGTATCCCCCCTCTTTATCTGATATGTATCGTAACAGGGAGCGTTGAAGCTTCCGTCAACCAAAACATACAGCCTATCCCCTATATGGATTAGATCGGGGTTCTTTATTTCATTTAGCCTTACAAGGCTGCTTACGGTTGTTCCATATCTACGGGCAAGGCGCGAAAGCGTATCCCCTCGTACCACCGTTATCCTTATCAGTTTGATATCCTCGGGAACAGGGTCCGGTTCATTGCCAGGTATCGGGGAATTGTCGGCTAAATAGACGTCTTGTGTAAAGCGGTCCAGGTCAACGTCGCCGGAAATTCCATCAACCCTTCCCGTATTTGAATACTGGAAACCTACCCACGAATCCCACTTTCCATTATCGCTTGGCGTTGACGGGCCATATTGGGCGACCCAGAGCGGGAATTCGTTCGCCAGCGCACTGCTCCACCTCGTTTTTGCGCCGTTTGTACTGGTATAGATCATAACGTCCTTGCCGCTTAGCCTCTCAACCTCGCGCATAAACGCTATCGCCGCCTCATTTGCAGTTGACACCGCAAGCTGGCCTCCGGCGCCAAAGTCCATCGCAAGCATACAGTCGGCGGTTTTTCCCGCAAGCAGCGATACAAAAAACCTGGCCTGCTGCTCGGCCTCCGATGCGGAGCGGGCTGTCATTGAGTGATAAAACCCGATATCAAGTCCCGCGGCCTTAGCATTATTATAATTTCGTTCAAAGTACGGGTCCTTATAATCGTTTCCCGCGCCAGCCCGTATATATACTATCTTAATTCCATCGGCTTTAACCCTGTCAAAGTCTATGCTTCCCTGCCATTTGCTTACGTCGATACCTGGGTATACCGTGTCGGACGACGGCGGCAGAGCATGGGTCCTTAAAGGGAAAAGCACTAATGCAAACATAACGGCCATCGCGCCCGCTATTATTGTAAATAAGCGTCTGCTCATCAAAATACCTCCAATATGGATTATACTTTATGCATAATATGAAAAGCTGATGGGATTGTGAATACAGTAACAGTTCTTCACGGCCCGATACCAGGCGTTTCCACGGCATACGTTTGAATAAAAAGAGGGCTGTTCCCGTTGACAACCCGGCTTTGTCATCATTAAGTTGTAATATAAATTAATCTTTATTATAATATTATGATGCGTTTTATTAACTGTCGAATGAAAGGAAGATTTAATTGAAAACAAGCGACTTTTACTATGATTTACCCAAAGAGCTTATCGCGCAGACGCCCTCGCCGATAAGGTCCCAATCCAGGCTTATGGTATATAACAGGCAAGATGCTTCTATCAGCCACGAGGTATTTTCAGATATAATCAATCACATAAATGCCGGAGATGCTCTGGTAAGAAACACAACCAGGGTAATCCCAGCCCGCCTTTACGGCCACCGCAGGGATACTGGCGGCAGCATGGAATTCCTTCTGCTAAAACGGATTGATAAAAATCATTGGGAGGCGCTTGTCAAACCGGGCAGAAAGGCCAGGGGCGGACAGGTATACGATATAAGCGGCGAGCTTGCAGCTACTGTACTGGAACCTACAGATTCAGGCGGAAGGATAGTAAGGTTCGACTTTGACGGCATCTTTGAGGAAGTCCTTGACAGGGCCGGAGAGGTCCCCCTCCCTCCATATATTACCCATCGGCTTAATGAAAAGGAGAGATACCAAACCGTTTACGCCCGTGAAAACGGCTCTGTAGCCGCGCCGACCGCCGGACTGCATTTTACTCAGGAACTTATTGACCAGCTCCGCTATAAGGGCGTTCATATTGTGGATATATTGCTCCATGTCGGGCTTGGAACGTTCAGGCCCGTATCAGCGGAAAACGTTGAGGAGCATCATATGCACTCGGAACACTACGAGGTCAGTAAAGAAGCCGCCGATACTATAAACGCTGTGCGCAGCCGTGGCGGCCGCATCATTGCGGTTGGAACGACATCGTGCAGGACGCTTGAAAGCATAGCCGATGAAAATGGGATCGCACACGCCGGATCGGGCGAAACCGATATTTTCATAACCCCTGGCTATAGATTCAGGCTTGTAGACGCCCTGCTCACAAATTTTCACCTTCCTGAGTCAACGCTGATGATGCTTATCAGCGCCTTTGCCGGACGCGAGGAGATGCTGAGGGCGTATAGCCAAGCCGTAGGGCGGAAATACAGGTTTTTCAGCTTTGGGGATGCAATGCTTATAACAGGCAGGATGCATGAACGTAAGGATGAGGACTAAAAAGCCCAGGAAACATAAGGTTTCCTGGGCTTTTGCCTATTCAGATGCTCGGTACAAAAATCGGTGCTCCATGCCGTTTTTGAATCGGATAGACTCAATTCGGCCATCTGAAATACAAAAGTTTTGGCAGATGGAATTGACGAAATCCTTGATGATTTTGGGGTCTATTTTCCGGACAAGAGACTCGTAATTTACCTCTCGCTTGTCGGCCAGTTTTTGCGTCATGATGAAATAGGACGCTTTGGTAATGAACTCGTCTGAAATGCTGAATTGCTTCGAGCTGTTTTTCTCGATCTCTTCTAACCGGTCGTCGATTTTCTGGATGGCGTCTGTGAGCCTCTTCTGTTCGAGAACGTAGTCCTTTTCTGTGATTGCATCCTCGCCGTACAGGAAGAGGCTTTTTAATCTGGCAAGAGCTCGCTCGTTCCGGCGACGCTCTGCCGCGAGAAGGTCGTGCTCTTGTGCCTCCGGAGTGCCTACCGAGGCTTGCACGGCTTTCGACGCATACTCCACAGTAGGCACGGCTCCCCTCCTGAGCATATCGTATAGCTCCTGGAGCCCGACGCCCTCGACGTGTTCCACATCGGCAAAAAGCGGTCCACGCAGCAGCTTTTTCTCCAGCGTTTCGATGGATGTGGTTTTGCCGAAGCTGCGCTGCGCCTTCATGATGTTGGCGATATAGTTAAGCACGAACGGTCCGAGCGTCACGTCCGAGACGTATTTGTTCTGGCAATCGCTGAACCGGCGTCTTCTGGAGCAGGCATAGATGGATGGCCGCCAGCCGCTTGCCCGTTTCCGATCAACCGTTGCCGGCATACCGGAGCCGCAGTTTCCGCATTTCAGCAGGCCAGCAAAGATGTGCGTATTGGAACGATGATAGGTGTTCCTGGCCTTCACGCCGCGCCGGTTTTCGTACAGGGCAAGCCCGATGCTCTCCCAACGTGCCGCGTCGATGATTGCGGGATGATGGTCTTCGGTCAGTATCCACTCGCTTTCATCCTTGATGGTCCAGTTTCGTGCGCTGCCGTTCTCATTCCGGTAATTATAGCGATATGTGCCGATATAAAATGGATTTTTGAGGATGATGCTTACCGTCGTTGGGTTCCAGGGCTTCCCTTTTCGGCTCGTGATGCTATTTTCGTTGAGAGCTCTGGCAACCGCGAGAAGAGAACGGGTATCCTCGTACATGTCGTAGATCATCCGGACAACGACGGCCTCGCGCTCGTTGATGGAGAACTCTTTGGTCGCCTTGTCATAGTCGTAGCCGAAAGGGACCTTGCCGCCGTTCCACTGGCCGTTGGCGGCTCTGGAGTACATGATGGCCGTTACGCGCTCGGATGTAACCTTGCGCTCCAGCTCGGCGAAGACCAGGATGATCTTGAGCATGGCCTCGCCCATCGCCGTTGAGGTGTCGAACTGCTCGTTTTTGGACACGAAGGTAACGCCGAGCTGCTTGAGCTCCTCATACATACCAGCGAAATCAAGCAGGTTCCGGCTGATACGGTCCAGCTTCCATACGACCAAATGGGTAAACTCGCCGGAGCGCACCCGTGCCATCATGGTTTGATACGCAGGCCGGTCGGTATTTTTCGCTGAGTATCCAGCATCCTCGAAGACCTCGAAGGAGGTTATGCCAAGAGCGTATTTGCAGTAGTTGATGATCTCCTCGCGTTGAACCGGAAGACTGTCTTTGTCGATTTGCCAGTACGTCGAAACGCGGATATAAATTGCTGCTCTCTGTATCTTTAGCTTGCTATCGTGAGCCGTTTTACTGTAACCTGCTTTAGCGCACATTTTATCACTCCGTCCATAGGACTGTCACGGGGACAATCCACCGGACCGTCCGGTGGAAAATCCGCTGTAACCATCACCAGTACCATAATATAACCATAAACACAACTCTATAAGAGAGAACGCCCCGCCAGGTTTGGCAGGGCGTTTTTCATATCTTCAACCCACCATATTAAGTCAATTATATAAATATCTTACGAAAATATCAAGAAAGCTTACGCCTTTAATGATCTCTTGCTTCTTGTAATTCAGCAAATAACGCACTATGCTTTCAAGTAAGGTATTCATATTTATTAAAAAAGGACGGATGATTTATGGTACGGATACAGGTACACGAGGATTTGCTTTACAACAAGAAATTGCGGCGGCTTATGAAATATCTTGATTGCAGTCAATGCGAGGCGATAGGCATTTTAGGCTTTTTGTGGTTATTCGCCGTTCACACAGCGGATGAAACCGGCATTATTGAGTGCATAGGGCCGGAGGATATTTACCGACCAGGCGAAGAAAGGCCCTACACCTCCGAACAGGTAACGGAGGTGTTAATCAAAGTCGGCTTTTTGGAACATGGGAAAGAGCAGGACAGCTATGTTATTCACGATTGGGACGAATGGCAGGGCGTATGGATTGAGGAAAAGGAGCGACGCGCCAAACACGCCGCATATATGAGGGAGCAACGGGAGCGCGAGCGGCAGGACAAGTAAACAAAACAGCGGGCGCAGGTTGAGCCGTTACAGCTTGCGCCCCCGTCCGCTTACTGTCACGTTCACAGTCCGCTCGCGGTCCAGCATAACCTAACCGTATCTAACCAGAGAAAAACACATGAGTGTTTTTTTGCGCACAAGTGCGCGTATGTGTTTTTCGAGAAGGGAGGGCGATACATGGAGGAATGCACCGGAGGAACAGAGCTATTGACCGAGGAGGAACGCGAGCTATTAAGGGCGAATACTGAAAAGCCTTTGCGTCATAACCGCCGAGGAATGGGCGTTAATTGACGCGGTATTTGAGAAGGTAAAGCGGGAGTATGCGCCTCTGTTCGACCTGAGCGGCGAGGAATGGGAGCGTATACGGGCCGAGGCCGAAAAAGCGACAGAGCTTGCAAAAAAGGTCCTGAATAGCCGCGAGAACGAAAAATATCCCCGCGAAACGTCGTTTACCCCATTAGGCGAGTAAAGGCATACAACGCCGCACAGGGCCGCCAGAGAGCCGCAGAACGCAAGACATAGAGAAAGGGCGAGGAGTGAACTACTCCCCGCCCTCTTTTTGCGCTTAATTTCAGTTGATATTCTCGTGGACCGGCCGTTTTCCATGTGCAATAACAAAAAATCCTTAACGAGCCGGAAAACACCGTTAAAGGGCCTTTGCTAAAGAATGAGCAAAAAAACGCTAGAGTTATTATATCATAAACGCATTTATACGACAAGCCGCGCACTATGCCGGAAAAATGACATGAACTGATAAAGCTAAGCGTGTCCATTTTGCTTACCGCCTCGCAAGAAATAGTCCTATGCTAGAATGTTATTATAAATTGCGAAAGATTACTTGAAACACCAGAAAAACTCCCTATAATAATTGGCGGTATCTTTTTTGCAGTAGCCGGTATGTGGTCTTAATCGTTAGTCTAGTTAACTGACAAAGTGTTAGGTTCCATTTTACAGGCCGATTTAGCCTCATTCTGTTGGTATAAAGCGTACTACATAGCTTGACAAATAACAAAGCCGCCGGAGGCAACAACCGCAAAGTACGAAAACTACACGTTTTTCATCCGTTTTTACGCGCATGCCGTCAGAGCTGGAATTAAAGCCAAGGGCTGCGGCGCCTGACGATCCCTGGGGCTTTTGACAGTTTGAAAAATGCGCCTCCGGCGCCTTTTAGAAGCATTATGAATACCTAGATCAATGCATCCTTATGTGCTTTATTGGCCATCCTCATTCCGCTGGGATCGATCTTCTTTCCCTGCTTTAAATGGATTTACCTGGACCGAACAATGTTTAACCGACGGAAACTCCTTTTCTATAGAGCTGTGAACCGCTTCGGCTATAATATGGGCATCCGAAAGCGTCATCCGGTCATCCGCTAGAATTTCAACGTCAACGTAAATTTTGTCGCCAAATACGCGTGTTTTTAAACTGTCTATTCCTAAAACTCCCCTCTGCGTTTGAATAAAGGCCCTAATCTCGTCTGAAGTTTCCTTGTCACAGGCCTCATCCGTTATCTTTTTAACGGCATCCATAAATATATGCAACGCCGCCTTAATTATGAAAGCGCAGATAAGCACGCTTATAATAGGATCCAGTATTGGGGCTCCCATTCTAGCGCCCAGAACCCCTATCAGACTGCCGACTGATGAAAGCGCGTCTGCCCGCTGATGCCAGGCATCCGCCATCATCGCGCCAGAGTTTATCCTCTTTGCAGCGCTCCGCATATGCCAATACATAAATTCCTTTATGGCTATGGACAGTATGGCGACTACGAGAGCCAGCACGCCCGGGGCCGGATTGTCCAAATATTCGCCTATAATTATGCTGGCTACCCCCTCGTAGCCTATGCCAAGGCCTGTAGCGAACAATATAACCGATAGTATGATTGCGGCAACGCATTCAAGCCGTTCATGTCCGTACTGGTGTTTTTCATCGGGGGCTTTGCTTGACAGCTTTATCCCGATTATTACGATAATCGTATCCAAAACATCCGCTATGGAGTGTACGGCGTCCGATATAAGCGCGCTTGATTTCGCAAAAATTCCCGCGAATAGCTTTGCCAGCGATAAGAAGACGTTTGCTCCAATGCTGTCGATTGACGCCCTCAATGCAATCCGTTCATTTGTTTTTAACTTTTTATCGTTCATATTTTAATGCTGATCCCCCATTCGGACCGTTTTGATATCAATAAGCTATAAATAAAACGCCACGAAACAAACCATGTCCCGCAAACGCATAAAACCGCATATTGCTGCCGAAAACGCGGTCCGGTCCTGCGCAATGTCGGGCGCAGGCCTGTCAGTCTGTAATTTATTAAAGGCGCTGAATAAATACAGCTTATAAATTCCTTTTCTAAATTATCACTTATTGAAATCCGTGTCAAGACATGGAAGCCCATCCTCTATACGCCAATCCCTTCAACGTGTTCAAAGCTGGCGCAGTCGCTAATAAAATCGAATTTTTCAACTTCCCCTATTCTAAATCTATATCTGACTCTGCATGAAACGCTTTCATGAATAGTTCTTGACATTTTGCCGGAGTTCGGCGCAAGCAGTTCGTGAGGCCTTTTATTTAAAACGTCTATTGTAAGACGCAGCTCGCCCTGTCTCACCTCGCAGCCAAGCGCTCCGGCCCGTTCAATCTTAACGCGCCTATAAGTAGCTAACCTATATTCCCTGCCTTCGCAGTAAACGCTGCCGATACAGCCTGTAAACCTCCCCGCCAAAAATGGTATTTCAGCTATAGACAGCATGACGCAGCGCGGATCTCCCCCGTCCCTCCAGCCGCATTGAGTCCAAATGTAGCTGTTTGGGAACGATGTCCCCCTGTCCGCCTCTATATATCCATGTCCGTTTTCAAAGGCTATCTGTTTTCCGTTGACCTCAAGCACCCCTCTGACATCATGAAAGAGGCTGAATACTCCATGCCTGCACTGCATAAACGGCACAAACCTAAATGGACCCATAATATCGGTATCGGGCCTATGCCACTCTCCAAAATCAAGGAATCCTTCTATATTCATCCCTTCCGCCGAGAAGGAGACCTCTATTCCCTTTTCCGTAAACCTGTTTTTGCCCAATGTTACATCCAGGTTTCCTTGATTGGCTGAGAACTCCCCGATTGGATACTCCATCCCCGCGGAACCGGACGATGTGATCGCCTGCAAATGCGCAAAACACCGCCCTTTTTCATCCACATGAAACGACGGAATAAACGCTATTGTTTCATCATTGGCCTGCTGCTTTATATACCATCCCTCAAAATACGCCTTTCTGCCGCCGCTTCCATAAAATCCACGCATAAATGAACTCCTTTTACTTGCTGGAGAAGTTCCGGTTTTTAAACGGAATTCTTCAAATAATAGGTTGCTCATATGATTGAAATCTGAACCGCCTGCCAAAAGAATTTTGTACTTAATAAGCGGACGCCGCGGAAGAATTTTATCCGCAGCGCCCGACTTAATAATGCGACTATATTTAACGCTGCGGCTTATAATCACCCGGCGTATTCAAATACCTTTTGAATTCTTTCATGATCCGGTGTGGCGTCGGACCATTCCGGATAGGTTACGTGTGAATCATTTATTTCAGCAAGGGTAAAATGCATGGCGTCCGAACCGCTTCCAAAGTAACCGCCCCAGTAAAAACCAGCCCGCGCAAACGCCAGTTCGTGCATAATGTAGTTAATCAAAGCGTCCGGTACAAGCATCTGCCCCTGCCTCTCTCCCGAATAGCTGAAACAATATACGTTATCCTTGCCATCCACGGTTTTAAGCCCTTCGTATGTTAGTTTAGATACGGCACTTTTGATCTGAGCCCAGTTCTCGTCCTCTCCGTCAGCACTAACGCGGATTTGGTTGACGGGTATATTAGAATTTAGGTCTATGCACGTCCCAAAGCTGTGATGACTGATTTTCGACATGGACGCATCCTGAAATCTCGCTACATACGCGCCATCCGCTGGGTTGGGCTTAACTATCTCTGATAAACTAAAAACACCTGTGGAAGACCCGTCGGAATAGCTCATGCATATCCAAGAACTGTTTATATAATCAAACGCTTCCTTGAATTTATCGTACGCCGCTGTATGAACTTTAAAATTGTGACCGCCAAACTCAATCGACCTGATGTACCTGTTATACCATTCGTCGTCTATATATATTCGGCGTGACGCCTTTTCCCGAAGCTTATACTTAAACAGAAATGAGTCGTCCCCGATAAGCTCATAAAGAGCGTCGTATCCCGTCGTATGGATTTTATCCCTGGTCAGCGTAGCCCATTCACTTACGGTAAAATTTGCCCTCCACAGTACTACGTCGGTTTCAGCGCCATTTGAACATATCAGCTCAATCCTCTTATCTCCATTCTTAAGCCTGGAAAAGGAAGCCATGCTGTTCAGGCTGCCCTCATATCCGTTTAGAGAGTATTCTAAGGCGCCCATATCGCTCTGTCGGGCGGACACCTCGATTTCCTTGCTGTTTTCACTGACGTTCCATACGATCAGTTGGACCTTTGTTATCGGCTGGCCGCTTACTATCTTTCCCTCAATGCTGAACGATTGGCCAAGCACGATGGTCGCGCCTTCCCGCGGCATGAGTTCCCACTTAAATTCAATCGTATTTGAACTTTCACCCAATAGTTCAACAGGCGTCGGGGTGGGCTGCATTGGATTGTACTTTCCTGCGTCAGGGGTGCTGCCGTTGTCCGTGGGGGACATGACCGGCGCATATGTAGGCATTACTATGTCATAAGGCCTTTGCGTTGTATCACTTCCAGATGGGATATTCGTCTCGCTTTTTTCAGCGCAGCCACTTGCTGTTAGCAATAAAATAGCCACGATAACGCCTGTTAACCTTTGTTTCATCTAATTAACTCCCTGAATGTCGATTTTTATTTTATTAGCTCGATAAACGTTCCATATTTAGTATAATGGCTTTTTGTATTCATAAACAAGGGGGTTAGCCATTGTTTACAAAATGTTAAAACATACATTCTATAAATCCGCTGCCCAGGGTGTGCCGTATTTATAGCCTTTTTATATGATTCATGATATAATATCCCCAACCTTGCTGAAAAGGAGAATCGATGGATGGATATGTATAAAGCAATATCCGATCTGGTCACCGTCAATGGCGTAACCGGCTATGAAACGGCCGTTTCCGGAGTGGTTGAGGAATACTTCAGGCGCTTCACGGACGACGTGTGGCATGACGTTTCCGGCAATACGTTTGCACGCATCGGAACCGGCAGGCCGGTTGTTATGGTCATTGCTCATATGGACGAGATCGGAATGATGGTAACGGATATTGAGGATAACGGCATGCTCCGTATACGCTCCGTGGCCGGAGTGGACCCAAGGGTCCTGCCTGGATCCGAAGTAGTGGTCCACGGAGTCGAAACGTTAAAGGGCATAGTCGGCGCTGTCCCCCCTCACCTTATAACGGGCGGAACCGACGCGGCATACAAGATGGATGATCTTTGCTGTGACGTCGGACTTGACCTCAAACGCGTAAAGGAGCTGGTAAGGGTAGGCGATATAGTCACCTTTGCTCTTGAAGCGCCGTTAAAACTGAAAAATAATTTGATAGCCGGCAAAACGCTTGATGACAGGGCGCTGGTCGCGTGTATGTTCAGATGCGCCGAAATACTGGCAAGCCGCAAGCTGGAGTGCTCGGTGGTGCTGTGCGCCTCAACGCAGGAGGAATGCGGAGGACCCGGCGCCGGCGTAGGAGCGTACAGCGTGGAGCCTGATATGGCTATTATACTTGACGTAAGCCATGCCGACCAGCCCGGCGCCGATTCGCTCGGCGCCTGCGCAATCGATAAGATAGCCGTCTGCCGCGGGGGCAATATACACCCAAAGATAGCGGATATGCTGTTCGACGCTGCAAGCGAGCTTAATATCGCGGCAGAGACCGAAATTGCCATGGGCTTCTCGGGAACGGACGCCGACTTCGTACAGATGTCACGGCGCGGCGTCCCTACGGGCCTAGTATCGCCGCCTGTAAAATACATGCACACAACGGTGGAGACATTGAGCCTGGACACGCTTGATAAGACGGCTAAGGTGGTTTCCGAGTTTATAGCCCGTATCACATCCGACTGGGAGGAAAAACTATGCTTGGACGATTAAAGGAACTTACTGAGATAAACGGCGTAAGCGGCGACGAGGGCCAGGTGCGCAGATATATCAAAAATATCGTATCTCAATATGCCGACGAGGTATGGACGGACGCGATGGGCAACCTTTATGCGCATAAGAAAGGCGCTAAAAGGCGTATAATGGCATGTGCCCATATGGACGAGGTTGGCATGATGGTTCGCGGCATACGCGACGACGGGCTTATAGCTTATTCCGCCGCGGGAATAGATCCGCGCGTCGTACCCTCTAAAAGAGTAGTTGTAGGAAAAGACAAGGTTCCTGGCGTTATCGGTTCTAAGGCGATCCACCTCCAGAGCCGCGACGAATTTGGAAAAGCTTATAAGCATAAGGAGTTATATATTGATATCGGAGCCAAGGACAAGGCCGACGCTCAAAAATATGTCAAGCTGGGAGATTATATTTCTTTTGTTACCGAATTCAGCGAATTTGGCGATGGGCTTATAAAGGCAAAGGCACTGGACGACAGGGCCGGATGCGCCATAGTTATGGAGCTTTTGAAAAACAGCTATGACTGCGACTTCTATGGCGTATTTACCGTGCAAGAAGAACTGGGCTTGAGGGGCGCTAGGACGGCGGCATATAATGTAAAGCCGGAGCTTGCGCTTATACTTGAGGGTACGACGGCCAACGATATGCCTGAAACACAAGGGCATCAATGGGTTACCCGTGTTGGAAAGGGCGCCGCCATATCGTTTATGGATGGAGGAACTATCACTAGACCCCAGATGTTCAGCGAGCTAACGGATTGTGCAAAACGCAACGGCATAGCTTGGCAGATACGCCAGGGTACGCGCGGCGGTACCGACGCGGGCCGGATCCATCTGTCAAACGGAGGAATAATTACCGGCGGCATTTCCGTACCCTGCAGATATATACACTCGCCGGCATGCGTTGCCTCCATAAGCGATTTTAACAGCGCCTACATGCTGGCGGACCGCTTTTTGGCGGAAAAACGCTTTGACAGCGTGCTGGACAATGTGCAAAACGTATAAATAGCCTAAAAGGAGAATTGACCATGTTTAAAGATATGTTGAAAGAGATTCTGGCGGCTTATGGAGCAACGGGCCGCGAACAGACGGTAAGCGACGTAATCAAAGCCTATGTCGCGCCCTATGCGGATGAGGTTTATAACGACGTAATGGGGAACCTTATCGCAATCCGGCGCGGCACTTCCGGCAAGAGAATAATGCTAAGCGCACACATGGACCAGATCGGCCTGATCGTATGCGATATAGATGAAAAAGGGTTCCTTCGGGTCTCCAATGTCGGAGGGGTCAGCCCCATCGTAAGCGCGGCGCGCGAAGTTGTATTTGAAAATGGCGTTCGCGGCGTGGTATACTTTGAAACCGAAAAGGCGGGGATAGATAAAGCCACCCTATCCACCTTGTTTATTGATATCGGCGCCGAGTCCTACGATCAAGCGGCGGCCAAGGTTCAGATCGGCGATGTGGCGGTTTACGCCACCAACTTTGTCGACATGGGCAAGCGATTTGCGTGCGGCGCTCTGGACGACAGGGTATGCTGCGCCATAGTCGCTGAAAGTTTCATGACGGCGGCAAGCGAACACGACATATACGCCGTATTTACCGTGCAGGAAGAGGTTGGCCTTAGGGGCGCTACAACGGCGGCTTATGCCATCTCCCCCGACTTTGGAATCAACCTTGACGTTACGCTTACAGGAGATACGCCAAAATCATCGCGCATGTCGGTGAAGCTTGGCGCCGGTCCCACAATAAAGGTTATGGATTCATCATCTATCATTCCGGTATTTGTCCGCCGATTTATGGAGGACGTAGCCAGGGAGAACGATATCCCCGTTCAGAACGAGGTGCTGAAGGCGGGTGGAACCGATGCTGGAGCCGTACTAAAGACAAAGGGCGGAATACCGGCGTGCTGCGTTTCAATACCGACGCGCTATGTTCATACCCCTGTAGAAACGGCGGATATGGACGATTGTCTCAATGCCGTTAAGTTTGTTAACGCGATGATGGCTAAAAAAGAGCTTCCTACACCGTAAAGTACATTGTCCGGTAATTTTTAAAAACGGCGCGGCGTCCACCGCGCTGTTTTCATCTATCCAACCGATATTGCCAGTACAGTATTAAAATGTCTTTTAAAAACATGTATTCCATTTGGTACGCAAACCTCGGCCCGTATGACCGGGACAAATGGCATAATGAGCAAAGCTTTTATATAAATAGTTTAAAACTGTCCCTTGAAAGCCGGCCAAGCTAAATTTGGACTAAAACTGAGTTTAATATACAAAAAAACGGTTGACGGTTAAATTATAAATCGTTATACTGTTAAACGGTTAATTGTTAAACGTGATAATGATTAAAAGGGGGGATGAGAATGGATAGGAGCGTCCGATGCGTTGTTTATAGGATGAGCCGTCTGGAGGTGCTTAGAAAGATCAGGCTTAGAAGCGCCCTCAAGGGCCTGGGGCTTCATTTTAAGCAGCCGCCAATACTCGAATATGTTATGAAGAATGACGGCTGTACCCAAAACGATATCGCTGAAGCCCTTCACGTTACGCCCGCATCCATAGCAACTAGTACAAAACGAATGCAGCACGCAGGGCTTATGACCAAAAGAGCGGATGAAACAAATCTGAGATGCAACCGGCTCACCCTTACGGATAGGGGCATGGAGCTAGTCAAAATGAGCAGAAGCAAATTTGACAGCGTAAACGAAAGCATATTTGAGGGCTTTTCTGAGGATGAGCTTGAGCTTTTTGCTAATATGCTGGACAGAATGCTTGCTAATATTTCTGACGACAGCGCATATGAATTGGATTTAAGGCAGCTCATTGCGATTGAAGAGGAATTGAGCGGGGAGGAATGCGATATATGATACGTAAACTGCTTCCATATGCTAAGGGATATGGATTCAAATCGGTTTTAGCCGCAATAACCATAGTGGTTGAGGTTCTTCTCGAAGTATATATACCCTTTGTAATGAAGGATGTAATTAATATCGGTATAGCAAACGGCGACATAAGCTACATAATACAGCGGGGCCTATTAATGGTAGGGCTGGCGGTGTTTTCGCTGGGTTTTGGCGTATTAAGCGCGCGCCTGGCGGTAGTAGCCAGCACCGGATTTGCTAAGAATCTCCGTAAAGGATTGTTCTACAAGGTACAGGATTTCTCCTTCAAAAATGTAGATAAGTTCAGCACCGCCTCTCTGATAACAAGGCTTACCACGGATGTTACCAACATACAGCAGGCATTCATGATGAGCATCAGAATGCTGGTTCGCGCTCCCGTGATGCTGGTCAGCGCTACTGTAATGGCAACGAGCGTAAGCGGCGAAACCGGCGTTGTGTTTATATTTGCCATACCAGCGCTTGCCATTTCAATGGGCGTTATAAGCATTATGGCGTTCCCCCGCTTTCAGGCAATGCTCAAAAAGTACGACAGGATGAACGCGCGGGTTCAGGAAAACCTTACTTCCATGCGCGTAGTTAAGGCGTTTGTGAGGGAGAACTATGAATCAAGCGAATTTTATGCTTCGGCTACCGAGGTAACCAACGCTCAGGTTAAGGCCGAAAGGCTTTTGGTGCTTAACTCACCAATCGCGCAGATGGTGCTTTACATATGCATGATTGCAACCTGCTGGATCGGTGGCAACGCCATAATAGCGGGAACTATGCAGACGGGTGACCTTATGAGCTTCATAAGCTATATCTCACAGATACTGAGCTCGATAATGATGATAACCATGGTATTTGTTAACCTGGTGATGTCAAAGGCCTCCGCAAACCGTATATTGGAAGTGATAGACGAGCCGATCGACATAACCGACGATAGCGCGGACAAGGACCTTAAGGTTCCCGACGGATCCATTGAATTTAGAAACGTTTCGTTCAGCTACTCAGGCGACAGGGACACCAGCACCCTGATTGACATAAACCTTAAAATCCAGGCTGGCGAAACGGTGGGCATCATCGGAGGCACGGGATCGTCTAAAACGACGCTGGTGCAGCTGATACCAAGGCTGTACGACGCAGATTCGGGCAGCGTAATCGTTGGCGGTCACGACGTACGTGAATATAGCATTGAAAGCCTGCGAGAAGCGGTTTCCATGGTTCTGCAAAAAAATGTGCTTTTTACAGGAACGATAAAGGATAACCTTCTTTGGGGCGATCAATCGGCTACGGATGAGGCGATAAGGGAGGCATGCCGGTCCGCTCAGGCCGAAGAATTCATAGAGAACATGCCTGACAAATATGAAACCGAGCTTGGACAGGGCGGCGTAAACGTGTCCGGAGGACAGAAACAGCGGCTTTGCATTGCAAGGGCCCTCCTTAAGCACCCAAAAATTATAATTCTGGATGATAGCACCAGCGCGGTAGATACAGCGACGGACGCCAAGATACGCAGCGCCTTCAGAGAGAAGCTGTATAAGACAACGACCATAATTATTGCCCAGCGCATAACATCGGTTATGGATTCGGATAAGATCATAGTCATGCACGAGGGCCGGATAAACGCCGTCGGAACTCATGATGAGCTCATGCGCTCAAACGAGATATACAGGGAAGTGTATAATTCTCAGCAAAAGGGGGTGGCGTAATATGGAAAAGACCAATAGGGCCCCTGGCGGACGCGACGCAAACAAATTCCGGCGCCCCAAGAATACCAAGGCGGCCATCGGGAGAATATTCTCCTACATGTCCGGATACAGGATGAAGATGGTGCTCGTGGTAATCGGCATAATACTCTTCGCTGGTACAAATATAATGGGAACCTATCTTTTAAAGCCTATAATAAACGAATATATAGTGCCGTTTATTGGCCAACAGGACGTGGATTTCAGCGGTTTTATCGGAATTCTCATGCTTATGGGAGCCGGTTATCTGGTAGGCGTATTAGGAATGTATATGTATCAGCGTATAATGGTAACCGTATCCACGGGAACGCTGCTGAAGCTTCGCAAGGATATGTTCGATCATATGCAGAAACTGCCGGTCAAGTTCTTTGACCAAAAAACCCATGGTGAAATAATGAGCCGGTATACGAACGATATAGACTCTATGCGCGAGCTGTTAAGCCAGGGCATTCCTCAGCTTATTAATTCGTCAATTCGGGTTACCGGCGTTTTTATCATGATGATCGTAATCAGCCCGATCCTAACCCTTTTGGCGGTAGTAATGCTGGCTATAATGATGCTTGTAGTGAAGGTGCTGATGAAAAAGAGCGGGTTCTATTTCAGAAGGCGTCAAAAAGCGCTGGGTGAGGTAAACGGCTATATCGAGGAAATGATAGAGGGACAGAAGGTGGTCAAGGTCTTCTGTCATGAACAAGAGGTTAGAGAAGACTTTGACGTATTGAACACGGAAGTTGAAAGCGCGACCGCTTCCGCCAACACATGGGCCTCCATACTTATGCCAATTATGGGCAACCTGTCGCATTTCCACTATGCGGCGTCAGCGGCCATTGGCGGGCTTATGGCCATTGCCGGAATGCTTGATATAGGCTCGATAGCGTCGTTTTTGCAGTATTGCAGGCAGTTTTCAATGCCTATAACCCAGCTGTCGCAGCAGTTCAACTCCGCAATGAGCGCCCTGGCGGGAGCCGAGCGCATATTTGAGCTCATCGACTCCCCTATAGAAGACGACGACGGAGTTGTAACGCTTGTAAACGCCAGGGAGGGAATGAACGGAACGCTGTCTGAATGTTCAGAACGCACGGGAATATGGGCATGGAAAGTCCCTGACGCCTCCGGCGGATTTGACCTTGTTGAAATAAAGGGAAGCGTGCAGCTAAAGGACGTTACCTTCAGTTACGATGGGGAGAAAGTTGTGCTTCATGACGTTTCGATATACGCAAAGCCAGGGCAGAAGATAGCGTTTGTAGGTTCCACAGGAGCCGGCAAGACAACAATAACAAACCTTCTCAACAGGTTTTACGACATACAGGAAGGTGAGATAACCTATGATGGTATACCTATAAAAACTATCAGAAAAGCGGATTTAAGACGTTCGCTTGCAATGGTGCTGCAGGATACCCATCTGTTTACCGGCACTGTTATGGAAAACATACGCTATGGCAAGCTTGATGCAACGGACGACGAAGTCATTGCGGCGGCAAAGCTGGCAAACGCCCACTATTTTATCAGCCACCTTCCCCATGGATATGATACGGTGCTTACGGCTGACGGAGCAAATCTAAGCCAGGGACAAAGGCAGCTGATCGCAATAGCAAGGGCCGCCGTGGCGGACCCGCCTGTTCTTATTCTTGATGAAGCGACCAGTTCAATAGATACGCGTACCGAATCGTTGATTGAAAAGGGCATGGATAGACTTATGGCCGGACGAACCGTATTTGTTATAGCCCACAGGCTGTCCACGGTTAGGAACTCAAACGCAATTATGGTTTTGGAAAACGGGCGCATAATAGAGCGCGGCGACCATGAAGACTTGCTAAAACAGCATGGGAAATATTATCAGTTGTATATGGGTATGTTTGAGCTAAGTTAAAAGCTTAGGTTAATTATTGCGATTCCAATCCGTTCATGGATTGGAATCGCTTCGTTTCTTCAGACATTATTTTAATGCTGGGACATATGCCTCAAATTCGGCGTTGCTGCCGTCTGATAATACCGCGTTAGCCGTAAAATGCCATACCGGCAGATAATAACCCTGACTGTTGACCATATAGCCCAGATCGCAGTCGGTAAATTCTGCGGACGCTGCCTCTGAAAACAGCGTATAAGCTCCCCCGCCCTTTATCAGCCTTGAATATGCCTCATTTTGAGATATTATGTGCTTTTTGGCCTCAAGCACCAGGTCAGGGCCATCCTTTCGTATTCTGGTAATTTCATCTCCCCTTACGCTGACGGTTAATCTGTTGTTGTTCAGTATAGGAGCGCCATCAAAGGCCGTCATATAATACATATCGTACCCTCCGGGGGAACCGTCATCGCTTTCAGCCTCAATACAATCGGTTTGCTTATACAGTTCAGTAGTAAGCAAATCATTGTTTTCAAAGAACGTTCTGACAAGCTCGTCCGCCTGCTGCGCGCTGATATTTTGAGAATTATCCGATATAAGGTTTAACGTATACACCCAGCTATGGTCAGCTGCGTACGACAATGACGCGCGTTCATCCGTCACCGTATAACCGCCTCCGTCTGCATAGCTTATCGTACCATCTGGCATCAATACGTCGCGCAGTTCTCCTACAGCTTCAACGGTAGATCGTGCGTAATAAGCGTATACTTCCTCTATGGATCCGCTCTTATCAAGTTCTATGGACAGGGTTATGTCGTCGGGCAAAGGCACATCGCTTTTAAACAGCGAAAGGTCCGCATATCCTTTGCCGAAATCGACGATTAAAATTATGGCGATGCCTAAATAGACCACGGAACAAATTATCCAGGCGGCAATCCCCTTACACTTATTTGGAACCGGTACCCTCAAACTTTTAAAAACCGAAGTTTTTTGAATCAGCCTGGATATTATTACATACAGCCCTGTTCCAACCGCCATTCCAACTCCTGCAAGCAGATATTCATCGGTTATGAATGGCTGGCCTGTAATGATCTGCTTAAGGTTAAAGAGCAGAGATACTATTATTCCGGTTATCAGCGAGCCGATAACTCCAATTCCCGGAAACGCAGCCATATAGAAGAATCCCGCTACAGCGAAGGGACCCGCATATCTTAAAAGATCGTTGAGAACAGCCGTATAGCCATATTCCGATATTTCAAAAACCTTGTAAAAGGGCATATAAACCGATACGGCGGCGGCTTCATAATTCAGCTTTATAAGCCATGCTGAAAATAAACCCGCGAAAAACAATATCATGGATATAATTCGGGCAAAAGGCGTTTTATTCCTCTTCATTATAATTGATATGCATACGCATAATATAGCGGTGATAGCCGCAACCACAGTTATTAACAACGAGTTTGGCAATGATATATCCTCCTATACATATATATTTTGATTATAGCATGCACACTTGAAATATGGCAAACAGATATGCGGACTATTCGCCCCTTCCGCTGCGGATGGCCTCGATGATTCAGGTTGACTTAAATAACTAAAACAATGCTTGATTATACAATAAAACAATGCTATAATGCTCTGGATGCTGAATTTCAGTTGATTTTTGTATTTTATAAAGCTCGGCTAAGTTTTGCGTCAAAAAGGATTGGTGTCAAGCGGTCATAACGGCGCGTTATTCAAAGATCACGATACTTGAGATCCTTTTAAAATCGGTAAAGCCTTGGTTTCTCGCCGCTTCTTATGCAGACTAGAATCAAATGCTTTGCTGTATCCGCCCATGGTTCCATCCGTTGCGTTTTTGACGTTAAATGTCATATAATGAATCGGACGGCGCAAAGGCCATCACATATATGGAGATGTACCCAAGTGGCTGAAGGATCCGGATTCGAAATCGAGTGACCTCGTTGCTAGCTCCCTTTGCGGAAACCGTTGATTTACAGGCTTTTAATGCCTTGATGATTGGGCTGTGTGCTTGGATTTCTCTCCATCAGTTCTCTCCTTTTTCCGAGGTTGATTTTTGAGCTGATGTTGAAGATAAATACACGGAAAGTTATCGAAGTGGTCATAACGAGCCGCACTCGAAATCATGTGAGATTCTCCTAAAACTGCATATTTATGATACGGAAGAGTATCGAAGTGGTCATAACGAGCCGCACTCGAAATGCGGTTGTCCGCAAGGGCACGTGGGTTCGAATCCCACCTCTTCCGCCAAAAACCCGCACAAACACTAGGTTTGCGCGGGTTTTCTCTTTGTCTCTCATGATCCAATTTTCGTGTCTTCGCCGAAATGGTGACAAAAACGTGGTGACATTGTCACCACGTTTTTTCTCTCTTTATTCATCCAACGCATTCTGGCTGGATTCTCTGGCGACATTTTGGTGATAAGAAGTGGTAACAGGGCTTGTAAATTGCCAAAGCCATCCGGGAATATTCATTCGTCACTCTGTTGATTCTCCTGGATTTTATCAGTGTCCGCTTTCGGGAACAGCGCGTTGTGGTAGGCGTCCAGCACGAACTTCTTTCGCTCCAGCCGCACATCTACGTATTGCGCGGTCATAGCTTCCAGATTGGTTGAAATTCCAAGTTGTAGGCCCGTCCCTTTCAGGCTGTAGCCCAGGATCATGCCCACGGTATAAAAATCGCCGGTCAGCTGGTGCATATTGGTCGCCGCCGAATGGCGCAGGTCGTGGAATCGGAGGTGGGGCAAGTCCATTCGCCGGATCAGCTGGGCAAAATTTGCGGATACGATGTCCCGGCGGTTGGGCGCGCCGTTAGGCTTTGCGTTGACCAGGTCGTTTTCATAGTAGATTCCGCCGCCGTTCCTTGCAAGACTTCGTTGACGCTCTTGAAGTTCCAGTTGCCTTTCAAAGTACTCTTTTGCCACACCAGTAGGGAGTACACGCTCTCCCGAACCGTCTGCCCTTTTGCCTTTCACGGTCGCCATATCACTGGCCTCCGTCGTCCCCGCAGGGATCTTGAAGGGGAGCTGTTCCACCACGGAGAAGCATCCCTTATCCAAATCCACATTGCGCCATCTCAGGCCCAATATCTCGCTCATGCGCATGCCGTACATGCCCGCCAGCATGACGATCATTTCCCATTCCGTACCGGTAAGCAGTCCAAATAGCCGCTGCATCTGCGGGATGGTGTACGGATCGGGCGTTTTCCCCTGTTTGCCAAACTTGGTCAGAATATCCCGGGCTGGATTGTGATCGATGTAACGGTATTTCCGCGCCGACTCCAGCGCAACGCTTAAGATGCGCTGGGTGTAGCGGACAGAACTCTGGGACAGTCCCTCGTCAAACATCTTCTGGAACATCTCGTCCAGCATAGCTGGGGTGAGCGCCCGCAGCTGTACATAGCCGATATGGGGCACAATGTGGTTGCGAATGTAGCTCTTGTATCCGTCAAAGGTGCTGGGGCGCAGATTGGCCTTGCCATGCTGCTCTATCCAGGTCCCCATGTACTCCTGAACCGTCTGCTTGCCCTTGACCATGTGAATGGGCGAATAGGACGGACTGGCCAGCTTCGTGCGCATCTCCGCCTCATATTGGACGGCTTCCTTCTTTGTGGCAAAGCCCTTCTTCACATGGGTTTTCCATTTTCCCTGCTGCTGGTATTTCACATTGACGTCGTACACCACGCCCGCCTTGCCCGTCAGTGCGCCGTTCCCATCTCTCTTATTTTTTACCTGTCTCGTCGATACCGACATGAACTATAACCTCCCTTTCTCCGCGAGCACGTTATGCGTTACATAACGTCGGAGTTGTGTCCGGTTTGGCGAAGCCAAATTCGCGTCCTTCAGACGTGAAAGGACACAACTCCCAGTTTGAAAGATTGATCTTTCAAACTTCCGCCTCCTTTTCCACACGGATTTTATTCCGCTCGTACCAGTCCCAAATCGCGGCTTCCACCAGCAGCTTTCGGTTTCCATTCTCGACATACTCAATTTGCCGGTCCTCGATCAGCTGGCGCAGCTTGTTTTCCCCGATGCCGCTGATGCGGCTCATCTGTTCCACGTTTTTGAGCAGCGTGTCCTCACGGACGTAAGGCGCTGTGTTATTGGACTTCTTCATAAAGATACCCTCATTTCCATCTGATTTTTTCTGCGCAAACGCACAGCATCACATTTCACTCCCTTCTTCCTTATGCTGACATCTTGAATATGCGGGAGATTGAAAGGATTTATGAAACGGATGGGAAAGGAGGGTCAGTACATAGTTGTTTTTCTGCGACAAAACTTCACAATAGCCTTAGAGCACAGCGGCATGAACTATTAAAAGGATCCAGAAAGGCCTGCACACGTTCCACTTACGGATACCGGTGCAGGCCGTTTGATCGTTTTCTTTATGGATTTCCGTCATACCCAGTGTATGACATACTGGTTTAACGTCTCTAGGATTAAAAAATACTTTTATGCTGCGGCAACCACGATTGCAAGAGAATCCGTGAGAAAAACGGTGGTTATCGGACCTCCGACCGTCTATATTCTCATCCGGCGGTTTATTTGGCCCTCCGGCCGTTTTGACTCAATATGCTCTCACCCCCTTCTAAAGAGGGCCCGTTTTCAAAAACGACTGGAGACCAAAAACGGCTGTCTGGCGTTTCTAAATCCGATCAATGTCCTTCATATTATAGTTGGGACGAAAAAGCCGCTCCGGAAGGCGGATTCGTTTCCAATCTAGGAAAGGAGGATGTGTTCATGTTATTATTAAATGGCAAGAAGGAAATAGACGTCAAGGATATCTATGCGACTATCCAATTTCACATTGATTTATTCGCAAATACGAAAGACGGAAAAACAGACGCGCCTGTGGGCAACACAGATGGAAATCTGTTTTTACTTCGGGATGGGACTCTGCACTTTTCAAACGAGAAAACCGAATATGTTACTATGGACATTTTATCTGAGCAATAGGCTTGTACCAGAAAAACGAAAGGCAGGAACCCCGCTGTGTTCTAGAGACGCAGCGGGGTTCTTGCCTTTAATCATTGCTTTAAGAGCTTATAAAACTTGTGCCCAGGCCTGATTCCTTCCGTCCCTGTCAGATAGCTAAGATTGATATCAAAATACTCCGCCAACGCGCAGAGGACATCCAGCGGCGGCTTGTTTGCTCCTAATTCATAATAGGAGTAGGTGGAGCGGTTCACATGAATATAGTCGGCTACTCGTTGCTGGGAGACACCAGTGAGAGTGCGCAGCAGTCTCAATTTTTCAGCAACATTACGGTAAATTTCTGATCCTTTCATAGTCCATATCACATACGGCCACTCGGTTAATATGTTTTTCCCAGAATACAGACATAAATCGAGCCGTCTTCATCTCGCGCGGCTCCTGCCCCAATACGTATAAGCTCCTCAGAAGCTAAGTCGGAGCAATGTACGGTCAACAGCGAACCCTCTTTTACTCCATCCTCAAAAGCTCCTTTTCCCACAGACTCGACACCGGAGCAGGAATGGTATAAGTTTTTTGTCTGGGCCATTTCCTCCGCGTGCGCCTGTGCGGCGGCCGATAAATCAGCATCCATATTCAAGGGCTTGCTTCTATGTGAGTTGACTCCCAACAATAAATCATAAAGGTATGCGTTTCCCATCGCCTCCACGCTTGAGCCGTCAGAAGGTACCGGCGGCGGTGTATCAGGACGCTCGGGAGCGGACGTTTTCGACTGAGACGCTTCCTCTGGAGGATAAGAAGCCGTTTGCGGCGCCGCAGGCACTTCACTGGATGGTGAAGAAACCGCTCTTTCAGGCGAGGAACTCATTTTATTTTCTTATACTTCTGAGGATCTTTCAGTGATATGGGAGGGATTTGATGACTTCTCTAAGTACACTTGTTGTTGTATCTGCGGCGGAAAAAGGCTTTGCTAGCGTCTCTGTAGGTGTTCTTGTTGGTATTTCGTTTAGAGATTGCGCCGAGAAAAATTCTTCAAAGCTGGAGTTAACTGTTTCTTTGGTCGTGCATGCCGGTAAAAGCAATAACCCGCAAAGCAGACAAAACAGACTGGTGATTCTTTTCACTTTAATTTCAATATTTTACCCCCCCACGCCGCCTAGATCAGCTGAATCAATTTGAGCAGGGTTACGCAATTGATAAAGCCCTTAAGATAGATAAAGTCACAATCTATGGAATTTATTTCATTTTGAAGGCGCTCCAATTTGGACATCAGCTTGCGATTTTTACCAATCCGGTTCCGGATTTCATCAAAGACCTGACTGTACTGTTTTTCCTTACGCTGATATTCTACATTATGCTCATTATTACGCATACAAAGATCAGATTGAGCCTCTGAGAACGCGGCTTATAAATGCTCCGTAAACGAGGTGGGCATATCTGTAATATGTTCTTTCAGCAACGCTTCCAGCTTCAATTTGCTTCACCGCCTCCCTCATCCTGTCTTTGAAATCCAAGCGCCTCTAGCAATAGGTTTATGGCAATACGATAGCCCATGGCAAAGGCCTCCCGAACCTCCATCGCAGATGCGCTGCCGCGCGTATGTAACACGACGTGAAACATATCTTTATCTAAAAGATTAAGCTTGCTTTCAATTTGATCTTCCAGTTCACACGCTTGTTTTTGAAGCTCATGAAATTCTGGATTTGATGGATGCAGGTTCTCATTTGGGTTCAGATTACCAAGGTATAAGTTGTCCAAATATGGAAATACAGGATACATATTCTCCTCCTTTTAGTCTCTATAAGTGGTATATTAAACTTCTTATTAAGCTTATATTACCACACGGATATAACACAGTTAAGGGCGTTTGTATCACCTACAGAGCCTTTTTTATCATTTGACTTGCCAAAAGGACTTATAAAATGTTATAATAAAATAAATGGAGGTGCGAAATTTGGCTATTCATTGTAGATTATCCACTTTGTTGGGTGAAAGACGTATTAAGATGGCGGAATTATCCCGTATGACAGGGGTATCCAAGACCACGATCAACGCCATGTACCACGACCGTGTCCGAAAGATAGACTATGGCGTATTGGAACGCATCTGCAAGGCGCTGGATTGTGGGCTTTCCGATATTTTGGAGTATGTGGGAGAATAAGGGCAACTATTTCATACACTTTTTGGTTATGAGTTAACGCATATATGATCCTACTGACGCCGACGCCGATTCTCACAAGCAGCATGAATATCTACGACTTAATCTATTTTATCGACGAAACGGCGCTGCTCGATCCAGAAAGAAATGGAACACGACCTACCGCGCCTGGAACATATTACGGCGCAAAAAAAGCTGAACACGCTGCAAAGGGAATTGAAACAACGCGTGCAGGCCCTGTTTTTTGACGACTTGCGCTTGGAGCAGGCGCTTGATGAGCAAATTGCAACATGAATGTATCCTATAAATTATACGGATGAGGCGAAATGCCGGTTAGTAATACGGGCGGAGGGACAGTAGATGGGAACGAATACAGGCATTCCTTATGAAAAACTGGTACAGCATATCTACCAGCAAATAGTGAATTGTGACGGCATCGACACCATTGAAGTCCAGCATGATGTCACGCTAAAAGGGAAGACAACTTCCCACCAGATTGATGTCTATTGGGAATTTGCTCTGGGAGGCAATCTTTATCGCACTATCATACAGGCAAAAGACTGGGCAACTAAGGTTAAGCAAGAGCAAATGCTCACTTTCAAGGCGGTTCTGGATGATCTACCAAACGGAACAAAGGGTATTTTTATTGCAAAAACAGGCTATCAAAGCGGAGCCATTGATGTGGCGAACGCAAATGGCATCCCAATCTACACCTTCCGCCCCGCCACGGAAGAAAACTGGAACGGGCAAATCCCAATGATTCAAGCCGCGCTGCGGCTTCGCACGCCGTTCTACCATCAACCCCAATTTCGTATACCTTTGGATTGGGCCAAGGAAAACCCGCAAACGGTGGAAATGATGAAGGATCTGGACTCCAGAAGCCTTGTTGTTGACAATGAAACCGGTGAACGCTGGACGATAACCCGGTTAATTTCCGTTGCATGTGACCAATGCGGGTCACCCCCAAAGGAATATACAAAGGAATTCCAGGACGCGTATATTCAGCCGTATGAGACGGATTACAAAATCAAAATAGAAGAATTCAACGGCTTCTTCGGGTATCAAACCAGATATGATGAAACATTCCGGATCCGGGTGGATCAGCTGGTGGGGCATATCCTGCGGGATGTGACCGACGGCAAGATTGAAATTTTTGACGAGAACGCAACACTATTGAGAAACGAGGCGAAAGACAATGGATAATATCATGATGGATGGCATGAGCTTTGATATGGAGCAGGAGGCGCGAGACCGTTTGCGGTCCGTCTTTCCCGACTGCTTCTCCGACGGGAAACTGGATATCGACAAACTGCTCTCCCTTTGCGGCGAATACATCGACAATGACTTTGAGAAATACAAGTTCGAGTGGAAGGGCAAGACCGAGTGCCTGCGCCTGGCTCGCAAGCGCTCCACCGGCACCCTGCGCCCCTGCCCCGAGGAGAGCGTGAACTTCGATGAAACGAAGAATCTGTACATAGAGGGCGACAATCTGGAGGTACTCAAGCTGCTTCAGAACGCCTATTTCCGGCGCGTAAAGATGATTTATATCGACCCTCCCTACAACACCGGTAACGACTTCGTCTATGAGGACGACTTCCGCGACCCCATGGCGCGGTATAAGGAAGTGACCGAGCAGACCACAAAATCCAACCCAGAGACCATGGGACGCTTTCACACCAACTGGCTCAATATGATGTATCCCCGCCTGCGGCTGGCGGTAAATTTGTTGCGGGATGATGGGGTTTGTTTTATTAGCATCGATGATAATGAGGTTCATAATCTCCGCAAGCTTTGCGATGAGGTATTTGGAGAAGAAAATTTTGAAGGCCATATTCACTGGCGTAGACGACATAATCAGCCCAATGATAAGACAAAAATGATAGGTTTGGTTGCTGAACATATTCTCGCATATGCAAAAGACAGCGAGAAGCTTTGTGCAGCAGGAGTTGGTAAAATAGATTTGACCGGCAATTTTTCTAATCCGGATAATGACCCGCGTGGAGATTGGGCATCAAAACCGTGGAAGGTAGGCTCAGATCAGTCAGGTAGCAGATATACTATAACTACCCCTAATGGTGTTACACTGGATGAAGAGTGGATGGGCGAAGAAACAACATACAAAGAACTATTAGCTGATAATAGAATAATCTTTCCTCGTGGCGGAGATGGTATGCCAAGAAAAAAGTATTTCCGATATGAACGGGCGGAAGAAGGACAATGTGCTACTAATTGGTGGGATCATACACAATTTGGACACAATCAGGGCGCCAACGATTGCATGACTGAATTATTCGGCGTGAAAAATGTCTTTAGCAATCCCAAACCAGTCGAACTTTTAAGAGGTCTTATCCAAATATCAGGTGCAAAAAATGATGATATTATTTTAGATTTTTTCTCTGGCTCAGCTACCACAGCTCATGCCGTAATGCAAATATGTGAAGAGACTAAACAACATCTGAATTTCATTCTCGTTCAGTTTCCGGAAAATTTAGATAAAAACTATGCTGCTTCATCTGGGAAAACGAAAAAGCAGCTTAAAGTATCAATTGATTTTTTGGATTCTATTGGAAAATCGCATTATTTGACTGAAATCGGCAAGGAGCGCATCCGCCGTGTGGGCGCAAAGATGCTGGAGGAACAAAACGTCCAGACCACCCTTGGCGATGAAGCCAAGCCGCCGCTGGACATCGGCTTCAAGGTATTCAAGCTGGATACTTCCAACCTAAAAACCTGGGACAGCACACCGGTAAGTGAAGATCAGCTAGAATTACTGTTTGAGCGCATGAACAGCATGATCGACCGTGTCAAGGATGATCGCACCGATTTGGACATGGTCTATGAAGTCATGCTCAAGCTGGGCGTACCACTGACTATGCCTGTGATTCCGATGGAGATTAACGGCAAGCGGGTCTATTCCATCCAGGAGGGTACCACGCTGCTGGTTTGCCTGGTAGAGGGCATCTCCTCAGAGGATGTGGAGGCGCTGGCGGACTACGACCCGACGAAAATCATTCTGGCAAAGAGCAGCTTGGCCGACGACACCGCCATGAGCAATGCCTATTACATCTTGCGGAACCGCGGGATTGAGTTAAAATTGGTATGAGGGAGTGATTCACTTATGCGTGACAAAATATTTATAAGCTACAGCCACGAAGACGAAAGTTATCTCAACGCCCTAAAAATACATTTGCATCCTTTGGAACTTACGGACAAGCTAGAGGAATGGGATGACCAGAAGATTTTAGTTGGCGGAGATTGGGAAAAAGAAATTATGACCGCCATTAATGAAACGGCTGTCGCGATATTGTTGATTTCAAAAGATTTTCTTGCATCTGATTATATCCTGAAAAAAGAATTGCCTCTCTTGTTGGAGGCTTATGAGAATGAAAAAATCAGAATAATCCCTGTTATTTTGACAACCTGTATTTTTTCTCAGTTAAAAACGCTCAGTAAATTACAGGCGGTCAACAGTCCGGATAAGCCACTTTGCGGTATGAAAGAGGATGAACAGGATAAAGTCTGGGTTAATGTCGTTGCCTTAACTGCGCAGGCATATGAAACGTATAAAAACACAAGCAGGATAGACTTTATCTCTCCTGTGGAAATAGTATCACATCTCTCCTCTTTAGCCGACCCGTCCACAGGCAGTAGAAGTTTTTTGGCAAGTGCATATGAGAGGATTGAAAGCATGAGTGATTTTTTAATGCCAGATGAAGCCAGGTGGTATCATGGGCGGATTGTCAAAGCAAGGGGCCATTTGCGTGATGATTTTCGATGCTATTTATTGAATAAGTTGGTTTATAACCATGAGGAAGATCCTGTGCCAAATGAGACGCATTGGCTTTTTTATAGAGCTACGCAGTTTGCCGATTTATACGCTGGCGATAAGGTTATGTTTAGGGTTAGCAAAATAGACAATCTGAGAAATTGGCACGACATATCAAATACACGCAATATCTATATTACCGAACTTTATGTAGATAAGAAGAGGTAATGATATGAAGTTAAAATTCAAAAATCAGAAATTTCAAACTGATGCGGTCAATGCTGTGGTCGACCTGTTTACCGGTCAGGATAAGTGCCAGAGTACATTCGCTGTGGAGCAGGACGCTCAGATGAACCTGCTGCAAAATGATTTCGGCATTGGGAACGCGCTGCTTATCGATAAAGATACGCTGCGCGAAAACATGCATGCTGTGCAAAAGCGAAGCAATCTGCCCCTGACTGATGATGTGGATGAGATGCGGTTTTGCGTGGAAATGGAGACCGGAACTGGCAAGACTTACGTCTACACGAAAACCATTTTTGAACTGCACAAGCGTTGCGGGTTCACCAAATTTATCATTGTGGTTCCCTCGGTTGCCATCCGTGAGGGCGTGTACAAGTCTTTTGAGATAACACAAAGTCACTTTTCTACACAATACGATAATGTCCCATTTCGCTATTTTATCTACAACAGCTCAAAACTCTCCGATGTCCGGCAATTCGCCACCTCCTCCAATATCGAGGTCATGATTATCAACATAGACGCCTTCAAAAAGGCAGAAAATATCATTAATCAGGCGCATGACAAGCTGAATGGCGAGACCGCTATGCGCTACCTACAGGACACAAATCCTGTGGTCATCGTGGATGAGCCGCAGTCGGTGGACAATACCCCCAAAGCGCGGGAAGCCATCGAGTCGCTAAATCCATTGTGCGTGCTGCGCTATAGCGCCACTCACCGGGATAAAATCAACCTGCTCTATCGTCTGACGCCGGTGGATGCCTATCAGATGGGGTTGGTAAAGCAAATTTGCGTATCCAGCAACACCATTGAGAGTGGCTTTAATAAACCATACATTCGGTTGCTTTCCGTTTCCATGGAGAAAGGCTTCAAGGCAAAAGTAGAGCTGGATGTTCGTGGTAAAAATGGAACGGTGTCGCGCAAGACCCTGACTATCAAACCCGGCTCTGATCTCTATCTGCTCTCCGGTGAACGGAAATTGTACGAGGGGTATACCGTCACGGAAATCGATTGCACACTAGGCTTTGAATGCATTGAGTTTGGCAACACCGAAACCGTGCAACTGGGTAAGGCCATTGGAAGTGTAGACGAAGACGCCATCAAGCGGGCGCAAATTCGCCGCACCATTGAAACCCATCTGGAAAAGGAATTGCGTTACTATGACATGGGTATCAAAGTGCTATCCCTGTTTTTCATCGACGAGGTGGCCAAGTACCGCACGTCAGAGGGGGAGAAAGGTCTCTATGCCAAGATGTTCGAGGAATGCTACGAGGAGCTTATGGCCCTTCCGAAATTTGCAGAACTAAAGAATCGTTTCCCTTCCCATGACGGCATCCATGACGGCTATTTCTCACAGGATAAAAAGGGAAAGCTTAAGGATACCAAGGGCGACACTCTCGCCGATTATGACACCTACAACACCATTATGAAAGACAAGGAGTGGCTGCTCAGCTTTGATTGCCCTTTGCGCTTCATTTTCTCCCATTCGGCGCTCAAGGAGGGCTGGGACAATCCAAATGTATTTCAGGTTTGTACGCTGATCGAACAAAAATCCACCTTTACCTGCCGTCAAAAGATCGGGCGCGGCCTGCGCCTTTGCGTCAATCAGGAAGGAGAGCGAATCGAGGATAAAAATATCAACCAGTTGCACGTCATGGCAAACGAGAGTTTGGCTGAGTTTGCCGATGCACTTCAAAAAGAGATTGAGGCAGAGACCGGCGTCAAATTCGGTACATTGCAGATAGAGCTCTTCTCAGGCATACCTTATACGGAAACCACGATTCAGGTGAAAACGATTGATATGGCTGATGCAAACAGGATTTTGGAATACATGGCCCAAAATGACTTTACCACCATTGGAGGTAAGCCTACGGAGAAAGCGAAAGCCGCAATTGTAGAAGGCTTGACGGCTGTCCCCTCAGAGTTGGAACGGGTGAAGGAGCAAATCGCCGCTGCAATCAATCATGACGAAGGTGTTACTGCGGATTCCCTCGTCGGCACGCCCTATCATGAGTCCGTTGCAGTTGATAAAATGGTTTCCTATGAGGAAGCGGCGGAGCTGATGAATCACTTCTATAAAATAGGCTATATCTCCAAAACCGGCAAAATAAAAGACACCATGAAAAACGCACTACGCAATGGAACGCTTGATTTACCTGCGAAGTTTGAAGCTGCCCGGGATCGCTTTGAGGATATCATCAGCAGAGCCAGCAAGGTGCCGCCTATCCGCGATGCATCGCGCGATGTCGTGGTACGGCTGAACAAAAAAGCGATTCTCTCGCCGGAGTTCTTTGAACTATGGGATAAGATTAAGCAAAAAACGATGTATCGCGTTCAGATTGACAGCGAAAAGTTGGTAGAGGACTGCGTGAAAGACCTTGCTGCCATGCCGCCGATTCCCAAGACCCGTCTAGTGTCCCGGACAGCGGATATTGACATCAGGCATGAAGGCATCACCCATATAGAGTGCGGAATCCGGTCGACAGACGTTCAGGACGATTATACTTATCTGCCGGACATCCTCGCCATTGTCAGTGAGGAGGCACTCCTGCTTGAATCCACTGTATTGGAGATTCTCGAAAAGAGTGGGCGTGTTGCAGATTTTGTGCGCAATCCCCAGTTATTTATGAAAAACTTTTTGGATATTATAAAGGCAAATCGGCATCGATTGGCCATTGACGGTATCCGCTACGTGAAGCTGGACGGTGAGGAGTATTATGCACAGGAAATTTTTGGTGCACAAGAGCTTATAGCAAATCTTGATAAAAATGCTGTGGCTGTAAAGAACAGCGTTTACGACCATATTATCTACGACAGCAGCACAGTAGAATACCCCTTTGCAGTGGCATTGAATCGGGATCCCGACGTGAAGTTGTTCTTCAAAATACCCGCCAGCTTCAAGATTGAAACGCCTATCGGTACTTATAACCCCGACTGGGCCGTTTATTTGGACTGTGATGGTGTAAAGAAGATGTACTTTGTTCTGGAAACCAAAGGGACCACCAACCTGTTCGATTTTCGTGGCCCGGAACGGTTGAAGATCCACTGTGGTAAGCGACACTTTAAGGCATTGGAGAATGATGTGGAGTTTATAGTGGCTGAAGATTGGGAGGAAATAAAAAAGAGTATCTAGGAGTACGCAAGGGCCGGGGTGATGACATCTTTATAAGCATAATAAAGAATTTTAATAACCCTAAGGGAAAGCCCCTTTACTTGTGGATTCTGCAAACAGTATATATAGGAAAGCCAGAAACATTGTTGTTTCGGGCTTTCCTTCTTCGTAGCTCTTAAGAGGTTTAAAGCGATTGATCAAAAAACTTTCGTAACCTCCCTGGGCATCTGAAAAAAGTTGCTCAGACTCCAAACGAACACAAAATACCATATATCTCAGATTGGTATCCCGATAAAGGTATTGCGGAAAAAACAAATGAATAAATATCGCCGGCGCCAAAGACAAATTTCACTGTTTCTGCAAAACAGTCTGTGTGCGAGTATTTTCCTTGTGCTTACTTTATCAGGGGATTATAATTAAGACAAAGTAGTCCAAGGCAGGTGAGCCGATGTTTTTAAGCTCTGTATCTTCCCGTATTCGCAATCGTGTTTTATTTCCACAGATAGGACATAATATCCATTGCTCATTCAATATTGTCAATCCTTTTCTCAGCACGAATAATTACTGTACTGTCATTTTGGTGTAAAATCCTTATATTTATAAATCCCGCATTTCTTAATAAATCATATTGATGTTCAAAAGTAAGCGGAATATCAATGTGAACAAAAGCGCTATCGGCTATATTGCTTTTTCTGCGTTTATATTCATATTCTTTAAGGCATAACTGTTCTTCTTCATCACAACAAGCAAAGTAATCACATTCGATATAGTAACCGCCATTTTTAATTGATTGAAATAGTTTGTTATAAATAGTTTGCTTCTTTTCATACTTAAAGTGATGAAGCGTTTCAAACGACAAAGCAGCGTCATACTGTCTTTTTTCAAAGGGATATTCAAAATAATCCGCTGTTACTAACTCAATGTTTTTGTTTTGATACTTTTCTCGCAATTTATTAAGCATTTCTTCGGACAAATCAATTCCTGTTATATTTACATTCGGAAAACGCTTATAAATGGCTTCAAGTTCTAAACCTGTACCACAACCTATATCAAGCAGGGTTTTCAAATTATCATCAAAAAAATCTGCAATATACTTATATTCTTCTGCCCAATGCTCAAGGTGAACATCATCGTAAATGTCAATTCGTCGAGAAAAGAAATTCGACATTTCTTCTGTGGGTGTTTCTTTTTCGTCATTCAGCCATTTTTTTAGTTCGTTCAAATATTGCTTTATTTCATCTGGTGTCCTAATTTTGTTTTGTAGCATAGCTTTTACTCAACCTCTCGTAAAAATCATTTAATAGTAAATCAATATCATTATAACATCCGTGAAGAAATTCTCAAGGTTTTCGTGTGCGTCCGGGAATCCTTGATACAGAAGTCAGCCGTCGCTGATAATTCCAATTTCATCCACAACCTGCGCCACTTCAGAAGGAATATGGCTGGAAAGTATCACGGTAATACCCCTGTCAGGGAATGAGGCAATCAATTCTCTCAGCTCTTTTATGCCAAACGGATCAAGGCCATTGGTAGTCTCGTCAAGAATCAGGAGATTTGAATGATTCAGCAGGGCAATCACCTATACTAAGCCTTTGTTTTATATCCATAGATAATTTTGAAGCTCGTTTCTTGCCGGTGTTCTTCAAATCCACAATTTCTAAAACCTCATCAATACGCTTTTTCGGAATCCCCAAAAGCCTTGTATGAACCATCAGGTTTTCCTCTGTGGCGAGATTTCCGTACAAAGAAGAAGCCTCAATCAAAGCGCCGATTTGGGACAGGCAATTTTGGTTCCAGGGCTTTTATTCAAAAATAATCTGCCCGCTTGTAGGGCGTATAATGCCGATCAACATCTTCAGTGTGGTGGATTTCCCTGCGCCGTTCGGGCCAAGCAGACCATAAACGGTGTTTCGCCTGACCTGCAGGGAGATATTGTTGGCTGCCATCTGTTGTCCGTATCGCTTGGACAAGTCTTTCGTTTCAAGAATAAAATCGCTCATATCGTTATCCTCATTTCATCATATAATTTGCAGACACGCTGAATTAATCTGCATGGTTTCGATAAGCATCCTCCTTTGCTTACGAAAACAGATTAACAAACGAAAATAACGATTCTATAACGCCCCAGATTATTGTTCAAAACGATACCCGCAGCATCGTTGTTTCAGTGCCTTGTCCTGCCGTCACTGGCTTGTCCTTAAATATCAGCCCATCGCGGGTAGTGACCGTGATAACTCCTCGGGTGCTTCCGGATGAACCTGGGTATGAGAACTCAGAGAGGCTGGCTCCTCTTCGGCGCTGGCCGCAGTGATAGACTGGGAGCTTGACTGTTCTCCTTACCCCCGGATAGAGAGTCGGCGGACAGCCCCGCGCAGGTACTAAACGCCTACAGGGCTGCAATCGTCCTTTTAATTTAAATACATAGACATTTTCTTTCATGTACTTCCTCATGCTATTCCATTGTTAAAATTATTGCCTCTTTCTAGCACTGAGCTGTGAAGAGAACAGCATCGAGACTATGCCAATGACCAAATAGAGCCCCGCGTATATTACGAATGCGCTTTCACCCGGATCAAAGAATATCCATGTGCCAAGCAAAACAGGACAACGGCAATTACAGGCAGGCTCCACATTACTTTTATGTGTTTTCCCGCAAAAATCCCTAAAGTAATGCAGTATATCGGGTTGATAGCGAAAAACAATAGCAGAATAACCGCCATGCGGCATCACTTTTGGCAAAAGTAATCGCGGCCCATGGCAATAAGAGCATCATGGCGGCTGATCCAATCAAGCACCCTATAAATTTCTTTTCATTCTGCGTCCTGCGTAATCCTTCCCCCGTCTTTCCTGCAGATTCTTAAACGCCAAAGCTGTCTTTACTAATAAACGAAGCTAAATATGCCCGGCAAACGGGAAATTATAATTCTGTTTTCAGTAGTGAGTACATCTTCATGTCAATAACTTTACCGTTCTTGATGGCGTTATTTCTCAATGTGCCCTCATATTGGAAACCTGCTTTTTCAAGTACCCGGCAAGATGCGGTATTGTATGCAAACGGCTCTGCGTAGATGCGAATAATATCGCTCTTTTCAAAAACATACTTGCAGATTTGTTTAACGGCTTCAGTCATGATTCCTTTTCCCCAATATTCTTCTGCGATGCAATATCCTAATTCGGCAGTCTGTCTGTGAATGTTTCCTTGACGAAAAACACCAATACTTCCAATTGCCTTTCCATCTATCGTAATAGCAAACGCAAACGTTTCGTTTTCATCTGCGGAGAGCATAGCAGAAATATAATCCACCCCGTCTTGCTCTGTGTAAGGGTAAGGTAATCCGTCCCGAAGATTATCTTGTATTTTTGTATTTGAAAGAGCCGACGCTAAATCTTTTGCGTCTGATAACTTCCATTTTCTTATTTTACAAGTCATTTTACACATACCTCCTCGCTGACACCCGATTTCTCGGGGTGTCTTATGTTAAGCTTGCGCAATAAACAAAATACTCATCACATGCGTTCGGCATATAAGTCAAATTTGACATGCCATTCGCCATCCTCTGTTACCGTAACATCTTGCCAATGAAAACGATCGTCCTCGATTTTGGCAAAGACCCATTTTCTCCTTTCGTCCTCAATGTTTGTAAGGACGATGAGATCGTCTTGCTTTCTCGCCTCAAACCGCATAATTTTTCCTGTGTAGCAATATGAGACATCCCAAGCGTGTGTGCCAGGGTTGTAAACACGAAGCGTTGTTCCGTATTCAAAGCCGGGCAAGACAATAACATCCTGTACCGCCATTCCCTCAAGAACCCATGAAAAATGCCATTCGCCTTTCATTACGCGGGAAGTGCTATTGTCAACATAGTCGATTTTCCATCTGCCGATCAGCTTCCCGAAAAAATTAAATTCCTCGGGTAGCGCTTCATTTTTTACTTCACTTGTCAGTGCTTTATAAAAATGTTCCATGTGCCGCTCCTCCTGTTACTATAAACTGTTTTCTGAACTCCTTTTGACCTTCAAAACAACCTTTTCCCATCTGAAATATCAATACCAAGCTCTTTCGCCCTGCCGGCCTGCTGATACGGATTGATTTTTTCCACGATGCCGTTATGACGGAAAAGAGAGCCTGTATTCTTAAACCAGAAGGTCGCGCCCGCGCGCGCGCATTGCTCCCGGATGTTCAGCACCCACTCGTAATCGCACGCGCGCGCTGCCCTCCCCGTTTCGCCGCCAACGGTAACATGATCCACCCCATGAAGATAGCGGGTTAGGTCGATTGTTTCCAAAAGCGGAGCGCAGG